>Ga0268299_1003910_pt1 | contig 12633 bp, 8 predicted proteins | sample NOBtaG_FD_193484 | JGI IMG/M metagenome (GOLD analysis project Ga0268299, IMG submission 193484) | Activated sludge microbial communities from bioreactor in Nijmegen, Gelderland, Netherland - NOB reactor | ecosystem: Engineered > Bioreactor > Aerobic > Activated sludge | place: Netherlands...
ACCCCCCTCCTGTCGATGTTCCTGCACGGCGGCTGGGGGCACCTCATCGGGAACCTGTTGTTCCTCTGGGTCTTCGGGAACAACATCGAGGACGTGATGGGGGGTGTCCGCTTCCTGGTCTTCTACCTGGTCTGCGGGCTGGCCGCGGCCGGGGCGCATATCGCGGTGGATCCGGCCTCGGTGATCCCGACGGTCGGGGCCTCCGGTGCGATCTCGGGGGTCATGGGCGCCTATCTCGTGCTGTTCCCGCGGGTCCGGGTGCGAATGCTCTTCGTGTTCGTGGTCTTCTTCCGGATCATCCCGCTGCCGGCCTGGGTGGTCCTGATCTGGTGGCTGGTCCTGCAGGTGCTGATGGGTCTGCCCCAGCTCGGGCGACCCGGGGACATCAGCGGCGGGGTCGCCGTTTGGGCGCATATCGGAGGCTTCCTGGCGGGGGTGCTGCTCGTCCGCGCCTTCGAGAACCCCGAACTGACCGCCCGCCGTCGTTCCATCCTCTTGCAGCGTGGGCTCTTGCGCGCGATAGACGGCGTGTAACGGTTCTGCCACGGAGCGTGGGGTTTGGTTTGCCACCCCGTTCCGGGGAGGCGTATCTTTGAAGGGCTGAATCCCTCAACAGCGCGCGCGGAATCCCTGCAGCGTGCCCGACCGCCACCCCCTCCGAGCACTACCCTCCCGTGCGCTTCCTTCCAAAGGATGAAGGTTTCTTCGGTCTGTTCGACCAGCTCTCGGCCCGCCTGCGGACCTCGGCCGTGCTGCTCCGCGAGCTCTTCCAGGAGCCGTCGCGCCTCGATGACCTGACCAAGAAGATCAAGGCCGAGGAGCATGCGGCCGACGCGCTGACGTACGAGATCATGCAGCGCATCGACCGCAGCTTCGTGACGCCCCTCGACCGCGAGGACATCCACCTGCTGGCCAATCGGCTCGACAACGTGGTCGACCTCATGGACGGCACGGCCCGCCGCGCGCTGATGTTCCGCATCAGCGAGCGCCGCGAGCCGGCGATCGCCCTGATGAACGTGCTGGTGGAATGCTCCGAGGTGATCGCGCAGGGCACCAAGGACATCCGGACGCCGACGGCCGTGCACAAGTCGGCGCGAAAGGTGAAGGAGCTCGAGGAGAAGGCGGATGCGATCTACTCGCAGGCGATCGCCGACCTCTTCGCGGGCAAGCCGGACGCGCTCGAGGTGATCAAGTGGAAGGAGATCTACGACAACCTTGAGCACGCGGTCGACGAGTGCGAGGACGTGGCGAACGTGCTCGAGAGCATCTCCCTCAAGAACTCCTGACCGTGGTCTGGTACATCCTCGCGATCGTCCTGGTCGCGTTCATCTTCGACTACATCAACGGCTTCCACGATTCGGCGAACTCCATCGCCACGATCGTGGGGACGCGGGTGCTCAGTCCCTTCACCGCCGTGGCCTGGGCGGCGACGTTCAACTTCCTCGCGCTGTTCCTCTTCGACACCGGCGTGGCGAAGACGATGGGCAAGGGGCTGATCGACCTGGCGCTGGTGAACCCCGACGTCATCCTCGCGGGCCTGATCGGGGCGATCGCGTGGAACCTGATCACCTGGTGGTACGGCATCCCGTCGAGCTCCTCGCATGCGCTGATGGGTGGCTACGGCGGCGCCGCCGTCGCCAAGGCCGGGATGTCGGCGATCATCTACTCGGGCTGGGTGAAGCCGCTCATCTTCATCGTGGTCTCCCCCTTGGTCGGCATGGCGGCCGGTTGGGGCCTCATGGTGGGCACCACCTGGCTCTTCCGCAACGCGAAGCGGGCGACCATGGAGCCGATCTTCCGGGGCATGCAGATCACGAGCTCGGCGCTGTTCTCGTTGTCCCACGGGGCGAACGACGCGCAGAAGACCATGGGCATCATCGTCTCGCTGCTGGTCTCGGGACAGGCGTACTTCGTGAACGAGACGGGTTTCCTCCGGCACTTCTATCTCGCCAGCGGCGAGGAGATCCCGTTCTGGATCAAGCTCGGCGCGCATCTCGCGATCGCGATGGGCACGCTCATGGGCGGCTGGCGCATCGTGCACACGCTCGGGTCCCGAGTCACCAAGTTGCGGCCGATGGGCGGGTTCTGCGCCGAGACGGGCGGTGCCTCGGCCATCTTCCTCGCCACGGCGATGGGCATCCCGGTGAGCACCACGCACACCATCTCGGGTGCGATCGTCGGCGTGGGCGCGACCAACCGCCTCTCGGCCGTCCGCTGGGGCGTCGCCGGCCGCATGATCTGGGCGTGGGTGATCACCATCCCGGCCTCCGCGCTCGTCGCCGCCATCTCGTACTGGGTCGTCGCCGCGGTCCGCGGCTGAGTCCCCCGTGCACGCGGCCGCCTCGCGCAACCCGCACTTCCTGAACCGCGAGCTCTCGTGGCTCGAGTTCAACGCGCGGGTGCTGCACGAGGCGGAGGACGATCGCACGCCGCTGCTGGAGCGGCTGAAGTTCATCGCGATCTTCCACTCGAACCTCGACGAGTTCTACATGGTGCGCATCGCCGGGCTGCGTCGGCAGCTCGCCGCAGGTGTGCTCCAGACCTCCGCCGACGGCCTGTCGCCGGAGGAGCAGTTGCAGCTCGCAGACGCCCGGGTGCGCGGGCTCGTCGACCGGGCGCGGCGGTGCCTGCACGACTTGCTGCTGCCGTCGCTGCGGCGGATCGGGGTCCGGCTGCTCGAGATGGACGAGCTGGAGGCGGACGAGGCGGCGACCGTCGACGCCTACTTCGAGTCGCAGGTGTATCCGGTGCTCACGCCGCTGGCGGTGGACCCGGGACATCCGTTCCCGTACATCTCCAACCTCTCGCTCTCGCTCGCGGTCGAACTGCGGGACCCGGAGAGCGGCGAGGTGCGCTTCGCGCGCGTGAAGGTGCCGAAGACGCTGCCGCGCTGGGTGCCCACCGGCCGCTTGCACTCGTACGTCCCGCTCGAGCGCCTCGTGGCGGCCCGGCTCAGTGCGCTCTTCCCGGGCATGCACATCCTCGGCTGCCACTGCTTCCGGCTCACGCGCTACTCCGACCTGGAGATCTCGCACACGGAGGAGCCCGAGGACCTGCTGGCGATGATCGAGGAGCAGCTCTTCCAGCGCCGGTTCGGCGAGGTGGTCCGCCTCGAAGTGCAGACGGGCACCCCGGCGCACCTCCGCGAGCTGCTGCTCGACGAGTTGCGCGCGAGCGAGGCACCCGAGATGGCCCCGCTGGCCGAGCGCGAGGTGCATGAGCCCGGACCGCTGCTCGACGTGGGCGACCTGCTCAAACTGAGCGGTATCGACATCCCGGAGCATCGCGACCCGCCGCTGATCGCGATGGTGCCGGCCGAGCTGCGCGACGCGTCCCGGTCGATCTTCGACGTGATCCGCGAGCACGAGGTGTTGGTGCACCACCCGTTCGACTCGTTCGGTGCCTCGGTGGAGACGTTCATCGAATCCGCCGCCCGCGACGAGCAGGTGCTGGCGATCAAGATGACGCTGTACCGCACCTCGGGCGACGGGGCGATCGTGCAGGCGCTCACGCAGGCGGCGCAGCGCGGCAAGCAGGTGGCGGTGCTGGTGGAACTGCAGGCGCGGTTCGACGAGGTGAACAACATCGCCTGGGCGCGCACGCTCGAATCGTTCGGCGTACACGTGGTCTATGGCCTCCCGGGCCTCAAGACCCACACCAAGACGGCGCTCGTCGTGCGCAAGGAGCACGACGGCATCCGCCGCTACGTGCACGTGGGGACGGGCAACTACAACACGCGCACGGCGCGCATCTACACGGACGTGGGCCTGCTGACCTGCGACGAGGCGATCGGCGCCGACATCAGCGACCTGTTCAACTCGCTCACCGGCTATGCGCGGCGCACGGAGTACCGCCGGCTGCTCGTGGCCCCCGTGAACATGCGCGCGCGCGTCCTGGGCATGATCGCGCGCGAGACGGCCAACGCACGGGCCGGCCGGCCGGCCCGCATGATCGCCAAGATGAACGCCCTGGTGGATCCCGAGGTCATCGAGGCGCTGTATGCCGCCGCACAGGCCGGGGTGGAGATCGACCTCATCGTCCGCGGCATCTGCTGCCTGCGGCCGGGGGTGCCGGGCCTCAGCGACCGGATCCGCGTGCGGAGCATCATCGGCCGCTTCCTCGAACACTCACGCATCTGGATGTTCGAGAACGGCGGCGCGCGGGAGTACTACTTCGGGTCCGCCGACTGGATGCCCCGCAACTTCGACCGACGCGTGGAGGTCGTGACGCCGGTGGCGAACCGCGAGTTCCAGCTGCGGCTGCAGTCGGTGCTGGACGTCTGCCTGGAGGACAATCGCCAGGCCTGGGAGCTGCAGTCGGACGGCAGCTACGTGCAGCAGCATCCCGGCGACCGGGGCGAGCGCGCGACCCACCGCATGCTGCTGAGGGATTCGTGGGGAGCGAGCCGCGAGAGCGGCACGTTCGCCGTGCCGGCGAGCGCCCTCAAGTCCGCACCCAAGCTTCCGGGACGTCCGCCGTCGTCGAGCGCTGCGTTCGCGGCCATCGTGGAGTAGGGCGGCGGATCATTACACGTCCGTTACAATTCGGACTGGCAGTGCGGGCCTGGACGGGGGAGATTCCGGCCCATGAAACGCTCCGTTACACATCCGTTGCGCGTTCGTTGCGCGTCCGTGACATGGTGGGTCGGTCGCGTGAGTTCCGCGGCAGGGCTCCTTGGTGCGTTGACGGCGGCCCACGCGGATCCCCTGGCAGCGCAGGAGCGACCGGCGGAGCGACCGGCGGAGCGTCCGGCGCGGCCCGTGATCGAGTTCGGCGACCGCGGCGTCGTCTTCAATGCGGCCGACGGCGTCACGTCGCTGGCGCTGCGCTTCCGGGTGCAGCAGATCGCGGCGGTCACGTCGGAGAGTGACGAGGACCTCAGCGTCGCCACCGCGCAGCTGCAGGTCCGGCGGATGCGGCTCCGGCTCGAGTCGGTGGTCCTCGATCCGCGCCTCAAGGTGAACATCCAGCTCTCGTTCTCCCGTGGGGATCAGGACTTCGAAGCCTCCAACTTCCCGAACGTGCTCCGCGACGCGAACGTCTCGTTCCAAGCCACGCCACGGTTGCTGCTGGTCGCGGGGCAGGGGAAGCTCCCGGGCAACCGGCAGCGCGTGAACTCCTCGAGTGAACTGCAGTTCGCCGACCGTTCGATCGTCAACGCGGCGTTCACGGTGGACCGTGACGTCGGTGTCTGGGCCCACTACAGCAACCCCTCGGCCCGGCTCCCCTTCGTGTTCCGCGCCGCCCTCTCGGCCGGCGAGGGCCGCAATCCATCGGTCGGCTCCAACGGCCTCGCGTACACGACGCGGCTCGAACTCCTTCCGTTTGGCGCGTTCACCGGCGGGGGTGACTACTTCGAGGGGGACCTGCGGCGCGAACCCAAGCCGAAGCTCTCGGTGGCGGCGGGCATCTCGCACAACGACCGTGCGGTGCGGACAGGCGGCCAGTTGGGGCGCCCGTTGTTCGCGCCGCGCAGCATGACCACCTACCTCGCCGATGCGCTCTACAAGCACCTGGGGTTCGCCGTCAGCGCCGAATACGCGCGGCGTGGCGCACGCAACCCGCTGACCAGCGACGGGACCACGACGCGCTATGTGCTCGTGGGCACGGGCCTCACGGCGCAGACGTCCTACCTGTTCACGAGCGGATTCGAACCCGCCCTGCGCTTCTCGATCGTCACGCCGGAGAACGTCATCGCCGGCCTCTCCGGCGCCGACCGGCAGCGGCAGGTCGGCCTGGGAGTCACCCGGTACCTGCGTGCACACAAGGTGAAGTGGCAGGCCGAGCTGATGCACGACGACTACCGGAACGCCGCGAGCCTCGCCCGGCGCGGCACCTGGGGCCTGCGCAGCTCGCTCGAGGTCGGCATCTAGCCCCGCCTACGCGTCGTCGGCCGCGTCGTCGTGGGTGAAGACGAGGCCGTCCGGCGCGACGATCTCGACCGGCAGTCCCGCGATCTCCTCGAGCAGGCCGGACTTGCGGCTCGCGCCCCAGATCTCCAGCCGCATCGGGTCGTTGGCGCGGCGCGGCACGGGCGTGAGACGCAGTGCCCGCTCGAGCCAGCGGACCTTCACGCGCTCCACCGCACCCGAGTGGCCCCGGTCGAAGCCGTCGGCGACGCGCAGCAGGGCGCTGAGGCGGCGCACGCGTTCGCGGCGTTCGCGGTCGAGCTCCCACCAGAGGGTGTGCTTGCGCTTGGGTTCGCTGCCGCGGTGGTAGCGCGCGACGTGCGCGATCACGACCTGCTCCTCGGGCGCGATGCCGAGCAGGTCGGCGTGCGTGATGAGGTGGAACGAGTGCTTGTGGTGCCGCTCGTAGTTGATGTGGTACCCGACATCGTGGAGCAGGGCCGCGTCGGCGAGCGTCTGCCGCTCCTCCGGCTCGCAGCCGATGCGCGCGCCGATGGCGTCGAACAGCTGCAGGGCGATCTCGCGCACCTGTTGCGAGTGCGGCGCCTCGTAGTGGCAGCGCTCGGCGAAACCGAGCACGGAGCGTGCGCGCGCCTCGCCCGGGTCGGCGATCACCGGGGTCACGCGGGCGGTCTCGAGCAGCAGTCCTTCGCGGATGCCGAATCCCGAGGCCGCGAGGTCCCGCGGCTCGATGCGCGCCATCACCTCGGCCGCCACCGCGAGGCCGGCGACGATGATGTCGGCGCGCCCCGCGTTGAGGCCGGGGACCGCGAGCCGTTCCTCGAGGGTCATCGACGCCAGTTGCTCGAGGATGTGCTCGACCTCGTGCCGCGGGATCCGCGTGCCATGCACGCTGCGCACCTTCACGCCCTGCCGTGCCAGGTAGATGCCGGCGAGGTTGGTGAACGTGCCGCCGGAGCCGATCACCTCGGCGCCGCGCCAGTCGCGGACCGGGAGCACCTTCTTGATCTCGCTGCGCACATGCTTGCGCAGCTTCTTGATGCCCTTGGCGACCGGTCGGTCGGTGAGGAACTGCTCGGTGAGGCGGATGGCACCGAAGGGGAACGAGATCAGGCGCTCGACGAGTCCCTCGGCTGCGAGCGCGAGCTCGAGCGAGCCGCCACCGATGTCCATCACCACCGAGCGTCCGCGTCCGAGCTCGAAGTGGGCGAGTGCGGAGCGGAAGGCGAGTCGCGCCTCCTCCTCGCCGACGAGGACGCGGGGCCGCAGCCCGGATTCCTTGCGGACGCGCGTGAGGAAGGTCTGCCCGTTGGTGGCGTCGCGCACCGCGCTGGTCGCGACGACCTCGATCCGCTTGGCGCCGAGTTGCCGGGCGAGGGTCGCCATGCGGGCGAGTGCCTCGACGGCCTCGGTCATGTGCTGTTCGTCGAGTGCCCCCGTGGCGGCGAGGCCGGCCCCCAGGCGCGGGGCGGCCTTCATCTCGTCGATGATGCGGATCTCGCCGTCGGGAAAGACATCGGCGACGATCTGGCGGATGGAGTTCGATCCGATGTCGATCGCCGCGATGCGCCGGTCGCGGTCCTCGCGCGCGGTGCGGTACGGGCCATCGGTCGCGCGGAGCGCCATCAGCGGGGCGGGTTCGAGGGACAGGTACCGGGGCGGAGCGCGTCGAGCCGGTCCAGCTGGCGCTGCACGACGGACGCCGGGAGCGGAGCGTAGCCTAACGCTTCCGCGGACGTCGCACCATCGCGAAGGGCCCAGCGCACGAACGCGAGCAGGTGCGCGGAGCGCCGTGGATCGGCGAGTGCGCCGGCCGCCACGATCCTGGTGAGTGCGGCGACGGGGTACGCCGCACTGTCCTGTGCGCCGATGAGGGCCAGCGCCGTGTCGGCATCGGGCCGCGCGAGGAGCTCGGCCGCGGTGCGGGCGACCGCGGCGCCTTCCGGCGCCACGTACTTGCCGGCACGGTTCCGCAGATGCGCCACTTGGAGCTTGGACTGCTGGGCGTACGATTGCTCGACGAAGCCGATGGCCCCGGGTGTGGCGCGGACCTGGCTGGCCACGCCTTCGTTGCCCTCGACGAGGTCGCCCACCGCGTCGCCTTCGCCGCGGGTGCGGCTGACGCTCCGCCAGGTGGCGTCGGCATCGAGATAGCGCGCGAACACCTCGCTGGTGCCGCTGCTGCGCGCGCGACGCACGACGCGGATCGGCAGCGGCTCCGGCGTGACCTCGGGATTCAGGGCGCGGAGCTCAGGCGCGTCCCAGCGCGTGATGCGGCCCAGGAAGATGCCCGCGAGCAGGGGCTCGTCGAGCCGGAGCGGGACGGACACGCCGGGCAGGTTGTATGCGACGGCGATCGCCCCGACGACCGTCGGGATCTCGAGTGGCGCGCAGCGCGCCTGGGCACGTTCCGCGGCGCGCAGGGGCCGGTCCACCGCCCCGAAATCGACACTGTCGGCGAGGAGCAACCGCACACCCTCGCCGGTGCCGACCGAGAAATAGTTGATGCGGACCCCTTCGGCGGCGCCGTACTCCGCGAACCAGCGCCGATACAACGGATAGGGGAACGTGGCGCCCGCGCCGACCAAGTCGATGCCGCCGGAGGGTGGTGGCGGCCCGGCGGGCCGCGACCGGATCCACTCGATGCCGATCGCGAAGCCGACGAGCAGGCCGAGCCAGCCGATGACGAGTGCGCGCAGCCATCCGAACGATGGCTGCGGCGACACACGGCGGGGATCAGAGGTCGTTGGCGTAGCTCAGTACCTTCACGCGGCCGTCGCGCTCGATGAAGGAGGAGAAGAGGCGCAGCTCGACGGTCGCGGAGTCCGCGATGTCGAATCGCACCGTGCAGCCCGTCGTGATGCGGTTGGGTCCCTCGGTCACGGCCGAGTCGGGGCAGAGGAGGCGTTCGAACCGCAATCTACGTCCACCGAGCCGCTCGAGCATCCGCGACGCCCCTTTCTCGCTCGCCCCGATGAGGGGGATCCACACGAGCTCCGGACCGAGTTCGTAGGGTGGCGCGGTGAACTTGGTGTGCGGGTAGTAGAGCCAGGCGAACTCCGCCCGCGAGAGCACGAGGGCGCGTACGGTCGCGGTGTCGCGGGCCGTCAGCGCCGCGAGCAGCGCGCGGGCGACCTCCTCGCGCGAGGTCGACGCGCTGCGGAGCATGGTGGGAGTGTCGGCGAGGGTCGCGCGGAAACGACGCAGCAATGTGTCGATGGGCAGGGCACTATCGACGACCCCCGCGTAGGGCTGCGCGGAGGACTCCGCGGGTCGCTCGGCGCAGGCGGCGCCGAGCACGGCGACCAGCGCGAAGAGTGCGGCGAGCGAGAAGGCACGGCTGCGTGCGCTGCGTGCGCTGCGTGCGTTGCGGGGGCGACGGTTGCGAGTCGAGGTCATGGAAGGCGGTGTGGGAAACGAAGCGGCCGGGACCCGCGTTGCGGGCCCCGGCCGCCTGCCCGACAGGTAAGGTTCAGTTCTTGGCGTAGTTCGTCCAGCCCTGCCACCACTTCACGCCGCCCGGCGCGGCGGCGCCGCGGTAGCCGGTGCCGAGCACGAAGGTACCGGCCGCCGTGGAGAGGTTGCCGCTGAAGGTGGTGAGCCCACCGGTGGCGATCGCGGAGCCCGCGACCGGGGTCCAGTCGAAGGACGTCGCGGCGGTGGCGGGCAGCGTCAGCGTCGTGAAGAGGTTCGCTGCGGTCACGGCGGCGTCGCGCGTGATGTTGCGGGCGACCGAGTCGGTGAGGACGAAGCCCGACGACGCGGTGGTGAAGATCGACGGCGACTCCGCGACGAACACGTTGCGGATGTCGAGCACGCCGTCGGTGAGCCGGACCTTGGTGGTGGTCGAGTCGCGCAGGCCGAAGGCGCCCTTGGGGAAGCGGGCGAGCACGCCGTTCACGTAGTAGCCACCGGTGCCGCGGCGGAGGATCGCGCCGTAGCCGCCCGACGTCGGGTCGAAGTCCGTGCCGGCGCCCGGGCCGACGAGCGTGAAGTTGGCGACCACGGGGATGGTGTACGGCGTGGAGTTCTGGCCGGTCGCGCAACCGGTGCCGTTGCAGCCGTCGTTCTCGATGGCCTGCGGGTCGTTGGACGCGTTGCCGGCGCCCGGACGGTTCACGACCTTCGCGCTCTGGTACGAGATCAGGTACTGGAGGCGCCCGACGAAGCCCTCGGACATGTCGAAGTGGTCGTCGCCCGACTCGTACGAGACGAGGTACTTGGCGTCCATCGCGCCGCCGAACCACTCGAAGGAATCGTCGAGGCCGTAGAGCGCCTGGAGATACTCGACGGTGGTGCCGCTGCCGACGGCCGCGAACGTGAAGGTGTTGAGCTCCTGGTCCGCCGCGGTGCCGTAGCCGGCGAACTCGACGCGCACGTAGCGCAGTGTGCCGCTGTTGTCGGCGTTGTTGTTGCCGCCCGAGTACTCCTGCGACGGGTTGGACGGCCCGGTCCCCGTGCCCTCGAGGACGACCGGTGCGGCGCGGTTGATGATGCCGTTGCCGATGATGATGAGGCCGCCCCAGTCGCCGGCCTGGCGCTGGCCGGGCGTCCGCTCCGACGTGAAGACGATCGGGTCGGCCGCGGTGCCGTTGGCGACGATGCGGGCCCCGCGGGTGATGAAGAGCGACGACCCGAGCACGTCGAAGTCGCCGAGGATGGTCGTGCCGGCCTGGATGGTCAGCGTGGCGCCGTTGGTGACCTGCACGAAGCCGCTGATGGTGTAGACCGTGTCGGCGAACAGCGTGCGGTTGGCGGTGATGTTGGCATTGATCGTGGCCGCGCCGGCGACCGGCGGACCAGTGGGATCATCGTCCTCGTTGCACGCGGCGAGCGCGAGGAGTGCGGCGGCAGCCGTGCCGAGGAGGCGCAGTCGGGGCAGGCGGAGCATGGGAGTTCCGGGAAGAGGGTCGACGCAGCGCACCGCGCGCGCGTCAGCACCACAAACGAAACGCCGCCGTGTAAGTACATGGCGGCGTTTCTGTCACGGGGCTGTCACGTCGCTCAGGGCTTCCAGCTGAACCCCACGGTGTAGCCGCGGCCGATGCGGTAGGTCTCGCGCGTCACGGGACCCTGCACGAACCGATACGGGGCATCGAGCAGGTTCCGGGCGTCGAGACGGGCCGAGAGCCAGTCGTTCACCGGCACACGCAGCGAGAAGTCGAGCATGTGGCGCTCGAGCTCCTTCACGTCGGGCAGCGGGACCTCGCCCGCGTCGGTGATCCGCGCGCCGACCACGTTGTAGAGGAGCGTCGCGCTGGTGGCGCCGGTGTTGGAGGTCCAGGTGAGGCCGGTGTTGAACATGTAGGGCGCCTGGCCCACCATCGGGCGGTTGCTGTTGGTGACGGCGATCGACTGCCCCGCGAGGCGGATGTCCGACTGCATCACGGTCGCGTTGGCCGAGACGCTGAAGTTGGCGAGCGCATCGCTGACGAAGTCGAGGTTCTTGCGTCCCTCGAGCTCCACGCCGTAGTTGTCCGCGCCGTCGGCGTTCACGAAGGTGATGATCCGCGTGCCCGACGAGCCGCGGTACACGCGCTCGATGGGGTTGGTGAAGCGCTTCGCGAAGAGTGCGATGCTCACCACCTCGCCGGCGTTGGGGTACCACTCCCAGCGCAGGTCGTAGTTCTGGATGAGCGCCCGCTTGAGGTCGGGGTTGCCGAGCACGTTGTCGAAGCCGATGACCTCGCGGTACTGGATCGGGGCGAGTTCACGGTACTCGGGGCGCGAGACGGTCTGCGAGGCCGAGAAGCGCAGGTTCATCGCCTCGGACGGGCGGTAGGTGAGGGCGAACGCCGGCAGCACGTCGAGGAAGGTCGGGTGCGTGCTCGAGACCGCACCCACGGTCGGGACGGCCTTCACGAGGACGTCGGAGTACTCCACGCGCGCACCGGTGATGAGCTGCCACTGCGGCCCGAATTCCTTCTCGACCATGGCGAAGCCGGCACCGAGGTAGTCCGACGCGGTGTAGCTGCCGCCCACACCGATCGGCGTCACGCGCCAGACGTTGTCGGTGGGACCGGTATAGCGGCCGTCGAAGATGGCTTCGGCCGTGAGTTCGCGGTCCGCCTGGGAGATGCCGGAGGCGTTGATGCTGTAGGCCGAGCTGTTCGCATCGCGGGAGCCGTAACGGCCGAGGCCACCCACCTTGAGGGCGAGCGTCCGCCCGACCTCGCCGAACTGGATGCGATAGTGGCCGCGGGCCTCATAGGCGTTCTCGGTGAGGTCGCTGAAGGTGCGCACGGCGCCTTCATTGGACGCCGAGAACCACTGGGGCGCCATCGGCTGGCCGGTGTTGGGGTCGCTGAAGATCGCCTGCACGAACTCGGAGCGATCGGGCTCGAGCCGCTCGACGCCGGTGGCACTGAGCGCGAACTCGAGCTTCTGGGTGGCGGTGAGGTCCGCCTGCAGCATCAGCTGCGAGGAGCGGACGCTCCGCTCCACGTACTTCAGGCGCGCGATGTTGAACGGGATGCCGAGGTTCTCCGAGAAACCGGTCTCGGTGCGGGCCTCGGAGTCCATGGTGCGGTTGTACGTGTTGTTGAGTGCCAGGCGCGTGCGGTCACCGAGCAGGGTGCTGAAGTTGGCCATGCCGCCCCAGAGCACGCTCGACTTGCCGGAGTTGCCCGTGTAGCGGTCGATCTCCGTCGCCTCGGCGCCGGTCGTCGCGAGTGCCAACGCGCGGCGCTGGTCGACGCGCGCTTCCTGCGTGTACGAGTAGGTGCCGGAGATCAGGTAGCCGACGCGCTGGCCGAACACCGGA
>Ga0268299_1003911_pt1 | contig 12632 bp, 7 predicted proteins | sample NOBtaG_FD_193484 | JGI IMG/M metagenome (GOLD analysis project Ga0268299, IMG submission 193484) | Activated sludge microbial communities from bioreactor in Nijmegen, Gelderland, Netherland - NOB reactor | ecosystem: Engineered > Bioreactor > Aerobic > Activated sludge | place: Netherlands...
CGAGGGCGGGATCGGCACCTTCTTCGCCTACGCGAGCCGCGGCCGCCGCGAGTTCCCCAACGAGCCCTTCTTCGTCGAGGGACCGCAGGAGGTCCTCTCCAAGGGCGGCACCTTCGCGGGTCGCCACATCTGCGTGCCGCTGGAAGGGGTCGCGATCCACATCAACGCCTTCAACTTCCCCTGCTGGGGCATGCTCGAGAAGCTCGCACCGGCGCTGCTCGCCGGTGTGCCCTGCATCGTGAAGCCCGCGACGGCCACGAGCTTCCTCACCGAGGCGATGTTCCGCGAGATGATCGCGGCCGGCATCCTCCCGGCCGGCGCGATCCAGCTCATCTGCGGCAGCGCGGGCGACCTGCTCTCGCACGTGACCGAGCAGGACGCGGTCGCCTTCACGGGCAGCGCGGCGACGGGGCAGATGCTCAAGGAGTCGAAGGCGGTCACGCAGAACGCCGTGCGCTTCAATATGGAAGCGGACTCGCTCAACTGTTCCATCCTGGGCCCCGACGCCGTGCCGGGCACCGAGGAGTTCGACCTCTTCATCAAGGAGGTCGTGAAGGAGATGACCACCAAGGCCGGGCAGAAGTGCACGGCCATCCGCCGCACCATCGTGCCGTCCGGCCTCGAGGAGGCGGTGGTACAGGCGCTGCGGGCGCGCCTCGAGAAGACCGTCATCGGCGACCCGTCGGTGGAGGGGGTGCGCATGGGACCGCTCGCGAGCCGCGCGCAGGTGCGGGACGTCGGTGCCGCCGCGGAGCGCATCCGCGAGGCCGGTACGCTGGTGTTCGGCGGCGGCGACTACCCGGTGGTCGGTGCCGACCGCGAGAAGGGCGCCTTCTTCGGACCCATGCTGATGGTCTGCGACCAGCCGTTCCACCGCAGCGAGCCGCACGACATCGAGGCCTTCGGCCCCGTGAACACGGTGATGCCGTACCGCGACCTCGACGAAGCGGTCGCGCTGGCCAAGCGCGGGCGCGGGTCGCTCTGCGGCTCACTCGTCACCGCCGATCCGCAGACCGCGCGCCGCGTGGTGCTGGGCGTGGCACCGTTCCACGGTCGGCTCATGGTGCTCGACCGGACCAGCGCGAAGGAGAGCACCGGGCACGGCTCGCCGCTGCCCAACCTCGTGCACGGCGGCCCCGGACGCGCCGGCGGCGGCGAGGAGATGGGCGGCGTGCGGGGCGTGCTGCATTACATGCAGCGGACGGCGGTGCAGGGCAGCCCCAGCATGCTCACCGCGATCACGCGCGAGTGGAGCGCCGGTGCCATGCAGCGCACCGATCGCGTGCACCCGTTCCGCAAGACCTTCGACGAGCTCGAGATCGGTGACACGCTGCTCACCGGCACGCGGACCATCACGCTCGACGACATCGTGGTGTTCGCGAACCTGAGCGGCGACCGCTTCTACGCGCACATGAACGACGAGGAGGCGCGGACCAATGGCGTCTTCACCGGGCGCGTGGCCCACGGGTACTTCATCGTGTCCGCCGCGGCGGGCCTGTTCGTCGATCCCGCGCTCGGGCCGGTGCTGGCCAACTACGGCATGGAGCGGTTGCGGTTCACCAAGCCGGTCTACCCCGGCGATACCATCCGCGTCCGCCTGACGGTCAAGCAGAAGACCGCCAAGGACACCCCCGAGGGCGGCATCCCGCAGGGAGTCGTGGAATGGGACGTCGAGGTGCGCAATCAGGCGGACGAGCCGGTCGCGCTCTACTCCATCCTGACGCTCGTGCGTCGAAAGTCGTAGCGTAGGGCATGTCCCTCCGCTGGCGCTCCCTCGCCCTGGTCTTCCCGGTCTTCCTGACGGGACTGGTGCTCGTCGTCGCCGGGTTGTTCGTGTACGCGGCGCAGACCCAAATGCGGGCGGTGCTGCTGGAGGAGACGGCGGAACGGTTGCGCGGGGCGGGCGAGCGACTGGCGCCGTTCATCGGCGGGCCCGGCGAGGCACGTGCCGCCTCGACGCTGGCCCTGCAGCGGCATCCGCTGGTGGCGACCTTCACCGGCGCGCGCCGCGATTCCGCCGCCGTGATCGCGGTCCTCGACTCGGCCATGCGACTCGTGCGCGACACCTCCGGGATCGCCACCGCCATCCTCGACGAGAACGGGACGCCACTGCTGCGCGTCCAGCGACGCGGCACGCCGCCGCCGCTGGACTGGGCGGCCGAGCGCATCGCGCGCGGGGCCGTGCGGTCGCAACGCTTCTCGCCCATCCGGGATGTCGGCGGGGTGCCCACGTACGAGATCCTCACGCGCTTCCCGCTCGAGGAGGACCGTCCCGTGCGGTACCTGCTCGAGACCCGCGAGGCGCTGGGGCGCGGGCAGGCCGCGATCAACAAGCTCATGGGCGCCGAGATCTTCCTCGTCGGACATCTCGACGGCGGGGCCTGGACCGACCTGGCACGCATCCATCCGCCGCCCCCCACCATCGCGGTGATCGACTCGCTGCTCCGGTTCGAGGAGTCGCCGCGCGGCGACGTGGTGGGCGTGGCGCACCAGATCGAGGACAGCGAATGGGTCGTGTGGCTCGAGGTCCCGACGGCGACGGTGCTGGCGCCGGTGACGCGCTACCTCGAGCGCGTGCTGCCCATCGCAGCTGCGCTGATCCTGCTCGGGGCACTGGGGGTCTGGCTCGTGACCCGCGAACTGACGTCCCGGCTCACGCGCCTCACCGTCGAAGTGGACCGCGTGGAGGCCGGTGCCAGTGCGGCGCCCGTACACGCGCCGCCCGCGAGCGCCGACGGGGACGAGCTCGACCACCTTGAGGCGGCCTTCGCGCGGATGGCCGAGCGCCTTGAGTACCAGCAGCGGCTGGAGACGCAGCTCACGCAGTCCCGGCGGCTCGAGGCCATCGGCCGACTCACCGGCGGCATCGCGCACGACTTCAACAACGTGCTCACGGCGCTGCGCAACTACGCGGAACTGGTGCGGGCCGAGCTGCCCCCCGGCAGCGATGCCGCCGCGGACATCGAGGAGGTGCTGCGCACCACGGACCGCGCCACCTCGCTCACCCGGCAGCTGCTGGCCTTCAGCCGTCAGCAATCCGACGTGCCGCGGCGCATCGAACTCAACGCCGTCGTCATCGGGTTGCAGCGCATGCTCCAGCGGCTCATCCCGTCCAACATCACCTTCGCGACGGCGCTGGCCCCGAATCTCCCTGCCGTGCGCGGCGACCTCGGCCGGCTCGAACAGGTGCTGCTCAACCTCGTGCTCAATGCCGCCGACGCCATGCCCGACGGCGGCACGCTCACCGTCGAGACGCGCCGCGGTACCGCGCTCGACGCGCTCGAGTCCCAGCCGAACGAGGTCCCCGTGGTGCTGGCGGTGCGCGACACCGGCAGCGGCATGGACGCGGAGACCGCCGCCCGCATCTTCGAGCCGTTCTTCACGACCAAGCCGAGCGGCAAGGGCACCGGACTCGGACTTGCGACGGTGCAGGGAGTGGTGGAGCAAGCCGGCGGACGCGTCCGTGTGGAGTCGGCTCCCGGATCGGGCACGCTGTTCGAGGTGGTGCTGCCGCTCTACCTCGAGGTGGACCGCAGCACGCCGACGGTGCCGCAACCGGTCGCAGACACCTCACGACCGGCGCCTGCGCTGCCACCGGCACCGGCACCGGCAGCGGCAGCGGCAGCGGCGCCGGCGACGCCGCGGGTGACGGCGAGCGCCCCGCGATCGGGATGGACGGTGCTTGTCGTCGAGGACGAGGACGCGACGCGGGCCGTCGTGTGCCGCCTGCTCGCGGCCCAGGGACACGAGGTGCTCGAGGCGGAGCAGGGGCAACGGGCGCTCGAGATCCTCTCACGGCGCGCAGGCGAGATCGACATCGTGCTCAGTGATGTCATGATGCCGGGCATGTCGGGTCCGGAGCTCGCCGACCGCATCGAGGCGCGCTGGCCGGGACTGCCCGTGGCCCTCATGTCCGGCTACACCGAGCGTACGCCCATCCACCGGGCCGACGGCAGCGGCCCGCGCCCCATCCTGCAGAAGCCGTTCTCGCCGGAGCGCCTCGCGGACTACCTGCTCGAGGCGCGCACGGACCTCACGTCACGAACGCGGACGCCTTGAACCCGGCGGCGCTCACGGTCGCGGTGAGCACGGTGCCCCAGGCCAGGTCGACCCACACGACGGTGGACGGGAAGTCCTTGAGCAGCGCCAGGCTCGTCAGGTCGAACGCCGCGTAGGCCGCGAGCCCGAACACCGCGCCGCGCCAGAGTGCACCTACGAGCGACCGCTCCGCGACCGCCGGCCACACACAGAGGGCGACGACCGCCGCCAGGTAGATCACGTAGAACGCGAGTGCCGCCGGCCACTGCACCTGCTCACGGGTGAGGTGGCCGAGCTGCGCCTGGTAGAAACCCTTCGCGACGACCCCCAGCCAGAGGAGGTCGAGCGCGAAGAAGGTGACGAAACAGGCCGCGTAGAGCTTGCCGAAGGTCGCCACGGTCACATCGTCGTGGACTGCAGCGACGCGGCCACGCGCTGCACATCGGTGAGCACGCGCAGCAGGTTGCCGCTCCAGATCTTGCCGATCTGCTCCTCGGTGTAGCCGCGGCGCACGAGCTCGAGCGTCACGTTGAAGGTCTCGGTCGCGTTGCGCCAGCCGTCCACGCCGCCACCGCCGTCGAAGTCCGAGCTGATGCCCACGTGGTCGATGCCCATCAGCTTCACCGCGTAGTCGATGTGGTCCACGAAGTCCTTCACGGTGGCCATCGGGTCGGCGGGATAGCGGCGCGACGTGATGTCCTCCTGCGCCGCGAGGTAGGCGTTGCGCCGGTCCTCCGGCAGCTTCGCCACCGACTCGCTGACCTCGCGCGGGTTGCTGCCGGTCACGCCGTACTGGGTGCGCAGGGCGGCGATCGCCGCCGCCCGCTCGGCGTCCTTCACCGGGTTGCACTTCACGTAGCTGTTGAACGCCACCAGCTGCACCACGCCGCCGTTCTTCGCCATGCCGCGCAACTGCTCGTCGTCGAGGTTGCGACTGTGGTTGCAGAGCGCGCGCACCCCGGAATGCGACGCGATGATCGGGGCCTTGGTGAGCGCCAGCGTCTGCATCATCGAGGCCTTGCTGGGGTGCGAGATGTCGATCATCACGCCCCACTTGTTGAGCTCCTTGATCGCCTCGCGGCCGAGCGGGCTGAGGCCGTTGTGCAGCCAGACGCCGTCCCGTTCGCCGGTGTTGGAGTCCGAGAGCTGGCTGTGGCCGTTGTGCGCCAGCGAGAGGTAGCGACCCCCGAGGTCCGCGAACTGCTTGATGCGCGAGAGGTCGGTGCCGATCGGGAAGCCGTTCTCGATGCCGATGAAGATCACCTTGCGGCCGCTGGCATAGATGCGGCGCGCGTCCTCGGCGCTGCGCGCGAAGCCCACGCGGGTCGGTGCGAGCGAGTCCGTGAGCCGATGCACCGCGCGGAACTTCTCCATCGCCTGATCGTACGCCGCCGCCATCGTCGCCGCGTCGATCGTGCGCGCCTGGCCGACGTAGACGATCAGGAAGGCCGCATCGAGCCCGCCCTGCTCCATCTTGGGGATGTCCACCTGGTTCCGCGCGATACCCGTGACATAGTTGAGGGTGTCGCGCCGGAACGCCGCCGGGCTGATGTCCACGTGCGTGTCGAGCGTCATCACCCGGTCATGGATGCCGCGCGCCTTCTCGCGCAGGGCCTCCGGCGACAGCGCCTCGGCCCGCGCCGCGTCGGCCGGACCGTTGCCGGAGGCCGTGGCGCGCGCGCACGCGCCAGTGGTGACCAGGACTGCCAGTGTGGCGAGCGGGATGACTTGTGACGAGCGCATGGGGAACTGGGTAGGAGGTGATTGACTAGAACTATGCGTCCCGGAGTCGTTCCGCAACGCGCCCCCCCATCCCCAGGTGCCCCGTGCTCCTTCTTGCGGTCCCCATGATCATCCTGCAGGCGGCGTGGTCGCCCATCGTCGCCGACTCCCAGCCGCAGTCGCTGCGCGGTCCCGTGCGTGAGGAGCGCTTCGCCGCCGCCCGCGCGGCCGTGGCGCCGGCCGATACGGTGTTCGAGTACAGCAAGGCGTACTATCGCCGGCTCGACGTCCACCGGGCGGCGAGCTACACCATGCTCCCGCTCTTCGCGCTGCAGATGATCGCCGGGAACCAGCTGTATCGGATGAGCGACGCCGCGCCCGATTGGGCCAAGGTCGGGCATCGCGTAGGGGCCACGGGGGCGGCCGCGCTCTTCACGCTCAACACGGTGACGGGCCTGCAGAATCTCTATGAGGCCCGCCCGGACCCCGAGGGGCGTGGCCGCCGCACCCTGCACGCGGTCATGATGCTCGCCGCGGATGCCGGTTTCATCGCGACGGGCGTGCTGTCGGAGAAGGCCGAGGGTTCGGCCGACGACCGCCGCATGCATCGGACCGTCGCCCTCTCGTCCATCGGCATCGCGACCATCGGATACCTCATCCAGGGCGGAGGGTTCCGATGAATGCTGCGACCACGGCCACGCCCTCGGACTGCGCTGCGCAGTGCGCGTTGCACAGTCGTCGGCGCTTCCTCTCCCAGGCGCTCATGGCCTCAGTGGGCGCGGTGCTGCTGGAAGCCTGCGGTGACGGCCAGATCGGCCTCACTGGACCCGGCGGCGGGGACCTCGACGCGGCGGTGCTGGTCACACTCGCGGAGTATCCGGCACTCGCGACGGTGGGTGGCATCGCGCGCGTGACGACCGGCAGCAGCCGCCGGCCGATCGCCGTCGTCCGCACGGCCGTGGACACGTACGTCGCGGTGAGCATGGTGTGCGCCCACCAAGGGTACCGCCCCATCGAGATCGTCGGGGCGGGCTTCATCTGTCCCAATCACGGCGCCGAGTACTCGGCGACCGGGCAGTGGACCGGCGGGCAATCCGCCGGCAACCTGCGTCAGTACGCCGTCGCCTTCGACGCCGTGGCGGGGACGCTCACCATCAGTTGAGCGCGCGGATGCCGTCCACCGCCCGCATCGCCTCGAAGCGGAGCACGGCGGCATCCTGCGGCTTCATCACGCCCGTCCACTCCATCAGGAACACCGCGCTCAGGAACACGCGCAGTGACCCGATCGCCTGCTCTTCCTTGCCCTTGCCGAGGAAGTGCTGCGCCTTGTCGAGCGCCCCATAGAGCAACTTCGCCCGCGTGGTCGTGAGCCGCCGCTGGTCCACCAGCGACCTCACGGCGTTGCGCGTGCGCGTGATCGCGGCCGTCGGCGGCAACTGCTTGGCCGAGACCTGCACGGTCGCCGTGTCCGCGAGGCCGCGGGCATCGGTCACGATGAGCCGCACGAGGAACTCCCCGGCGGTCGAGAACGTGTGCGCGATCGTCTCGCCCGAGCCGAGCGTCCCGTCGCCGAAGTCCCACGCATAGGTGAGGGCGTCGCCATCGGCGTCGGAGGACCCGGTGCCGGAGTAGAGCAGGGGATCCCCGAGGAAGGCGAACCGCTCACCGCTCGCCACCGCGACCGGCGCGCTCGACTCGCTCTCCACCGCGATCTCGATGTCGTCCCGCAGCAGCGCGAGCAGGTCGTAGCCGCTGGCCTGTTCCACCGCGTCCACCGTGGTCTCGTAAGTCTCCCACGCGACACTGCGGATGCCCGGGTCGTTCGGCATGAGCACGGCGTACACCGTGAGGTCCTGCGGGCCGGTGATGTCGTCGAGGCCGGCGTTCCGCGGCAGCACCACCGCGACCTTCCACGTCACGGCCGGGATGGTGATCTTGCCCTCGCCCTTCACGCTGCCCTTGCTGCCGGCGGCACCCGCGATGACGTACACCTCGCGGTCCGAGAAGCGCGCGAGGTCGCCCAGGAAGTTCTCGAACTGCGCCCACGGCCCCTGGTTGTTGTCGGAGGCCTGCGGGATGATGTTGGAGAAGTAGAACGTGGTCGCGTTGTCGAAGCTGCCCGTGGTGCGGTCGAACGAGCGCACCAGGTGGCCGCGGTCGATGCCGTAGCCGGCCGCCGCGCCCGCGCCGGTGTAGTCGGCCGTGGTGTAGCGTCCCCCCGGCGCCAGCTCGGGGTCGTAGGTGAAGCAGTCGCAGCGGTCCTCGCTGCCGAAGTGCGAGGCCTCGAGGTTGTAGGTCACCCAGTTCGGGATGCCGCGCTGCGGGTTGAACGACGAGGTGTAGGTGCTGCGGCGGATGATGAAGTCGTTGCTCGCGTCGCTGTCCGTCGGCTCGCCGAACTCCGCATTGCCGAGGTAGCTCGCCGTGCTGCTCGCGACCGGTTCACGCGTCGGGAGCGAGTAGGTGCCCGTGGTGCCGTCGGCCGCGGTGGCCCGGAGCACCGCGGTGCCCACGCCCAGCGCGCGCATCACGCCGTTCGCGTCCACGCTGGCGATGGCCGGCGTCTCCGACGTCCAGGTGATCGTGGTCTCGAGCGTCGTGCCGGTGCCCGAGCGCAACGTCGCGAAGATCTGGTCCTCGAAGCCCACCGGCAGCGGCGAATCGCCCACCGTGCGGCCCGAGAAGGACAGGCTGTTGGCCGGCGGCGGCGCCGAGCCGGAGCCGTTGCAGGCACCGATGCTGGCCGCGACCGGGCCGCTCCACACGCCCAGCGAATCGCGCTGCAGCGACTGCCCGATCGGCGCGTTCGCCGGCTCGGAGACGCCGATGTCCGTCGAGGTCATGCCGGCGGCCGGTCCGTTGGTCGCCGTGAGGGTGCCCTCGTACGACAGGAACTCGACCACCGTGCCCGACGCGTTCACCAACGCGAAGCCGTCCGCCGGGCCGTTCTGGATGCCGTTCGCCGGATACACCACGGCCACCACGCCGCGCCCGCTGCACATCGACGGGATCGCCCCGCTGAGCGCCGACGTGCCGTAGGTGACACCGCCGGTCTGGTTGTAGAGCACCACCGACCAGCCCGTGAGGTCCGTCCCGGCCGGTCCTTCGATCTCGATCGCCTCGTTGAGGTCGGCGCCGTCGTTGTCGTAGTGGATCTCGCTGAAGCGCGTCGGCGGCAGCGTCACCACCGGCGCCTCCTCCACCGTCACCTCGGCGCTGGCCGTGAACGCGCCGGCCGTCGCAGTGATCATCACCGCGCCCATGCCGATGCCCGTCACGCGGCCGGTCGCATCGACCGAGGCGATGCCGCCGTCATCGGTCGTCCAGGTGAAGCTCACGCCGGCGATCGGCGCGTCCGCCGCGTCGAACGCCGTCGCCGTCAGCTGCACCGTCTCGCCTTCCGTGATGGTCGCGGTCGCCGGCGTCACCGCCACGCGCGCGACCTCGGCCTCTTCGTCATTGGTGGTGCCGTCGTTGCAGGCGCCGAAGGTGTTGGCAGCCGGGGCGCTCCACGTGCCGTCCGCATTCCGTGCGACCGACTGGCCCAGCGGCGTGGACGTCGTCTCCGACACCAGGATGTCCGTCGAGAGGATGTCCGCCGCCGGACCGCTGCCGGCCGTGAACGTGCCCTCGTACGAGAGGAACTCGACCGCCATGCCGGCGGCGTTCACCAGTGCGATGCCGTCCGGACTTCCGTTCTGGATGCCATCCACGGGGTAGGTGAGCACGATCACGCCGCGCTCGCCGCAGGTGGCCGGGACCACGCCGCTGAGGACCCGCGTGTTGTACGGCGCGAGGCTCGTCGCGGAACCGTTGTAGAGCACCACCGACCAGCCCGTCAGGTCAGTGCCGGCCGGTGCGGAGATCTCGATCGTCTCGCCCGCGTCCGTGCCGACGTTGTCGTAATGGATCTCGGCGATGCGGATGCTGGTGCCGACCAGCGTGGCCTGTGGCGCCCCGCTGAGGCGCGTGCGCGACGGTCCGGTCGGGCCATCGCCCGAGCAGGAGAGGGCGACGAGGATGGCGGCCGCAGAGGCGGCGACGCGGCGGAATGTAGGCATCATGGGACCCGGCTGGTGGGAAGGAACGACGGGGTGACGCGGATGTGTAGGCAGGGAGCCGATTTCGCGGCAAGATACGCCGCCCGCGATCGCTCCTGCCACCTTGCGGACTCGACGCTCGCGAACGGTTGACGTATCCGTTACCATCATCGAGTGATGAATCGGCGCCTCCAAACCTACGAAGGTCACGGCATCACTGTGACTTTTGACCCGGAACGCTGCACACATTCAGCAAAATGTGTGCGCGGCCTTCCCGCCGTCTTCGACGTCAAACGCAAGCGCTGGGTCGACGTCACGGCCGCCACCGCGGACGAGATCGAGGCCCAGGTGGCGCGCTGTCCCTCCGGGGCACTGCAGTGCACCCGTCCATCAACGCCGGACCCCGCGGGATCGTAGTCCCCGCATCGACGTGCGGTGCTGCCGCACGAGTTCCTTCGGCCCTCGCGACTGATTCCGTGCCCCACTCGCGCGTCCCTTCCGCCGCGACCCGCGCCTACGCCACGCTGCTGCTCGCCGCGCTGCTGCTCGCCACGCTGCTGCTCGCCGCGCTCGTTTCGCCGCTGTCCGCCCAGCAGGTGCCGCCGCGCGACAGCAGCGCACAGACGATCGAACCCCAGGTCGTCCGCGGCGCTCGCGGCGCCACGACCGTGGGAGGTGCCTCGGCCGTCATCGTCCGGCCGGACTCCGCGCGCCTCGCGCCCGCACCCACGCTCGGCGACCTGCTGCGCACCATTCCGCTGGTCCTCGTGCGCACCAACTCGCGTGGGGAGATCGAACTCTCCGTGCGCGGCTCCGAGAGCCGTCAGGTCGGTGTCGCGCTCAACGGACTGCCGCTCTCGCCGGGCTGGGACGGGCGCGCCGACCCGGGCCTCATCCCGCTCACCGGCATCTCGCAGGTCTCCTACGTGCGGTCCACGGCCACCGTGCTCGGCGGGCCGAACACCTTGGGCGGCATGCTCGACCTCTCGCTCGACGCCGCACCCGCGGAGCGCCGCGAACAGCAGCTCTCGCTGGGCACCGACCACACGGGCGCACGGCTCGCCTCGGGCGGTGTCGCTGCCACCCGCGACCTCGGACACTCGCAGCTCTCGTGGCGCGTGGGCGCGGGGCTGCGGCAGCGCGACGGACTGGTCATTGCGAAGGGCGTGGTCGATCCCGTCGCCGGTGCGGAGCTCCGCAGCAACACGGATTCACGTACCGCGGACCTGTTCGCGTCGCTGGGATGGCGTTCGGCCAACGGTGCCGCCGTGAGTGCCATGGCCAGCGGGTATGACGCCATGCGCGGCGTGGCCCCGGAGCTTCATCTCAGCGCACCGCGCTACTGGCGCTACCCGGAGCAGTCACGGCGCCTCCTCCAGGTGCGCACAAGCCTGCCGCGCCTCCACTCGGCACTCGGCACGACGGAGGTCGAGGTCGGCGGCGGCGTGCTCCGCGGGACCACCCGCATCGCGACGTTCAGCGATGCCACCTACACCACGCAGAGCGGGTCCGAGGCCGGCGAGGAGCAGGTGAACAACGCCCGCCTCGCACTCACGCAGACCTTCGCCCGCGGCGTGCAGCTCAAGGCGGCGGTCACCGGGAACAACATTCTCTACGACGAGACGCTCAACGCCGCTGCCGCCGCGCACTATCGTCAGGACCTCATCAGTGCGGGCGTCGAGACCAGCTTCATCCTCGGGACGCGCACGCTGGTGAGCGGCGGCGTCGTGCTCGACCAGGCGTCCTCGATCGCCGCCGGGGGACGCCCCCCGCTCGCGACCAAGGCGCTGACGGGCTTCCGGCTGGGCGCGACGCATCAGCTGAGCGCCACGGCGCGCCTGCATGCGAGTGCCAGCAAGCGCGGCCGATTCCCTGCGTTGCGGGAGCTGTACTCGGGTGCGGTCAATCGGTTCGAACCCAATCCGGACCTCCGGCCCGAGAACCTGCTCGCCACCGAAGCCGGGGTCTCGTTCGGCGATCCGACGACGCAGGACGGCCTCAGCCTGCAGTTCATCGGGTTCCACCATTGGCTGGACGACGGGATCGTCCGCACCAACTTCGGGGCCACCAACCGATTCATCCGCATCAATCGTGACGAGACCCGCACGGCGGGCCTCGAGACCATGCTGAGCTGGTACGGTGCGACGCCCGGCCGCAGCCTCACACTCGACCTCGTCGCGCAGCAGGTGCGCATCCGCGACGCCGCCGCGGGCGGCCCGACGCGCAAGCCCGAGCACATGCCGGACTTCCGCGCCATGCTCGACGGCACCGTGCCGCTTGGCCGCGGTGTGATCATCGGGGCGAACCTCTCCCACATCGGGAGCCAGTTCTGCGTCAACCCGAACTCGGGGCGCGATGCGCGCCTCGACGCGCAGACCGTCAGCGCCATCACCGCCCACCGCAGCCAGCCGGTGCACCTGGCGGGCTTCCGCTCACTGCGCATCCTCGCCGGGGTCGACAACCTCACCGACGCCGCCGTGTATGAGCAGTGCGGCCTCCCGCGCGCCGGCCGCACGGTTCGGATCGGGTTCGGCCTGCATTAGGGCGCTCCACGGCACGGGGAAACCGCGGTCGACGCCACGCCGTATCTTCCCTGCATCCGGGCACGACGCGCCCGCCGGCCCCCTCAGCTCGCCGACCCCATGCCTGACCTCGTTCCGATCCTCGCGCTGCCGCAGGGCGCCGTTTCCGGTACTCCGGCGCCACTGCCCGGGCCGCCCCCGCCGCCAACCTCGAACCCGTCGGCGATCTACGAGGGGTTGGTCAACCAGCGCAACGTGCTCCGGTCGCAACTCGACGACCTGAGCGAGCTGCGACAGGAGGTCCGCCGCG
>Ga0268299_1003912_pt1 | contig 12630 bp, 15 predicted proteins | sample NOBtaG_FD_193484 | JGI IMG/M metagenome (GOLD analysis project Ga0268299, IMG submission 193484) | Activated sludge microbial communities from bioreactor in Nijmegen, Gelderland, Netherland - NOB reactor | ecosystem: Engineered > Bioreactor > Aerobic > Activated sludge | place: Netherlands...
TCGCAGCGGAACAAACATCGTCGCCGCCGCGAACGCCCTCATCGCCCACAACGGCGACACGCTCGCCCTGCCCATGATCGGGGCAACCGGCTCCGCCGGCATCGTCGAAACAATCACCGGCCGGACCGATTCCATCGTCGAAAAGATCGCATGGCTACTCCAGGCATATTCGCCGCGTGACATCGCCGTGATTGCCCGGCGGCACGATCACTTGAAACGGATTGAGGATCGGCTGAACACGACCGGCATTCCGTGCGAGCGGGTGGGGCGGCGGAATGATATCGCACAAGACCCCGACTTCCGGGCCATCTATTCCTCACTCCGTCTATTTGCGAATCCGCGTGACAACATGGCATTCATGGGGCTGCGGGAGCGGCTTGGAATCGGCGGAACTGAGTACGCGAGCATTCGCGTGGGGGCGGCGAACAATGGCATATCGCATTTTCAGGTATACCTTGCGACGCCGAACACCGCCCCGCTCATTTGGTCAGTGAATTGGAAACTGACACTCAGCGAGAATGAACTTCTCAGACACGTCATCGAATTGATCGGCCAGCCCGGATCGCACTGGAATTGGTGGCTCGAAAACTGCGGCGACCTAACCCCCGCCGAGGCCGTCGAATGGTTCGGCACGCGGGACATTCACGCCGAGAACGAGGATGCACAGAAGGCGGACGCGGTGACGCTGCTCACATGCCATAGCGCCAAAGGGCTGGAGTTTAGGTGCGTCATTGTCGCGGAAATGAACGAAGGCTCCATGCCGTCGTCGCAGGGGATTCGCGCTGGCGACGAGGCCATCGCGGAAGAACGCCGCGTGGCATATGTGGCGATGACCCGCGCCCATGAACGTCTGATTCTCCATTATCGACAAGCAGAACATTTTGATGATCCCAAATACGTCAAGCCGCCGAGCCGGTTTCTGGCCGAGGCGGGCATTCTGACCGGAGAACCCGTCATACAGGGATGCAACTAATGGCGACGAAACAGACAAGACACTGCGACATCTTTCCCGAGAAAACGCGAGGGGTCCGGTCCTACCGCTTCCGGATCGAGCGACAGGAACCGGATGGGACGTGGAGTGACGCGGTTCCAGCCAAGACGCTCGTTTCTCGCCAGGGCGACGCTCCCGGCAAGCGCGGACGCGGCGGCCGTCAAGGCTGACGTCGGCGAGAAAATCAAAGTGACCGAACCAGCCCCGGACATCGAAGGGCAGCAGTTCATTGACGGCTGCGAGCCGGAGGCTAAGTAACCCATACGGATTCTGTCCACGGACGGAGCGAAGGAACGCACCCCATGAAAGATTACCCCATCCATCCAGCCTGCGACCTGATCCCGGAAATGACACCGGATGAATACGCAGACCTGAAAGAAAGCATCGGACGTCATGGAGTCAAAGACCCTGTGACGCTATGCGACGGACAAGTCCTCGACGGGCGGAATCGCTACAGGGCTACAAAAGACCTGCGTCTGCCATGCCCAACAGTGGAGTATACCGGAAAAAAAGACATGGTGTCGCTGCTTGAGTTCGTGCTGATGCGAACCAAACGGCGCAATCTGACCACGTCGCAACGCGCCATGCTGGCCAATGAGGTTCGGTCTCAGATTGAACAGTTGCGGGGCGACGATGACGGACCGCGTCGCAAGGCGGCGGACAAGGGCGAAGGCCAGTCGAGTCATTCGAGCCGGGCCACCGAGTCCGCAGCGAAACTCGCCGGCGTCTCTGAGCGAAGCATGGCACGGGCGAAGCAGGTGCAGGAACAAAGCCCGAAACTCGCCGAGAAAGTTGTGAAGGGCGAAATATCGCTCGGTGCGGCGGAAAAGGCATTGAAAAAGGATGACGCTGCATCGACCAAAGGCGCCCATGTCGCTCCGACCGTGACGGACGCCAACGGGAACGACGTGCCGGACAAACTGGTTTCGGTGTTCGAGTCAGCCGTGCTCGCCGAACTGGCGGCGGATGTCCGGGCGATCCGCAAGCGGGTGAAAGAGATTCGCTCGGAGCGGATCGGCACATACATCCACGAACAGACCGAAGTGGATTTGTCCAACGTCGCCAATGCGATTCAATTCGCCAAACCGTTCGCGCTCTGCGCCTACTGTCTCCCCACCGGACTCAAGGGCTGCAAAGCCTGTCGCAAGTCCGGCTTTATGACAAAGGACGTATTCAACGCGGTTCCGAAGGAGGCTCGCGGATAATGGAACTTCGCGGCTACCAGACCAATAGCGTTGATGCCGTGCTCGCCGAGTGGATGCGCGTGCAACGCACCATGCTGGTTCTTGCGACCGGACTGGGCAAGACGGTAGTCGCCGCGCACATCGTGAAGCAACGGCAAGCGATAGGTCGGTGCATGTTCCTGGTTCACCGCCGCGAACTGCTGGAGCAAGCCGTTGACAAGATTTACCGCGTGACGGGCGAACGTCCGGATGTCGAGATGGGCGACCGATGGGCCAACGAACACGGATATTTCGGCGGGAAATCTCCGTTCATCGTTTCGTCCATCCAAACCCAGGTCGCCGGCATGGGCGGCAAGGGCCGCATGACGCGGTTCAATCCGCTGGATTTCTCTACGATTGTCACAGATGAATGCCATCACGCAACGAGCGATTCCTGGCGCCGGGTCATCAATTACTACCTTGACGGGAATCCAAATTGCCGAATGGTCGGCCTGACGGCCACGCCCGACCGGGCGGACGGCGTCGCGATGCGGAAGGTGTTTGAATCCTGCGCGTTCAAAATGGACATCCGCGAAGGCATCGACGACGGGTATCTCGTTCCGATCAAAATCGCCATGCCAACTATTCACGAAATGGACTTTTCGACATGCCGGACGACCGCAGGCGACTTGAATCAGGCGGACCTGGCGACCGTACTGGAAGATGAAAAGGTGCTTCATCAGATCGTCAAATATACAGTTGACACAGTGCCCGATAAGAAAGTGCTGGCCTTCGCCGCGTCGAAACTCGAAGCCGAAAAGTTGACTGAAATCTTTAATCGGTACGACCCAGATTCGGCCCGGTATGTGATTGATTCGACCCCGGAAAACACGCGCAAGGAAATCATCCAGCGATACCGATGCGACGAGTTTAAGCGGCTAATTAACTGTTCTGTATTTACCGAGGGTTTCGACGTCCCCGGTGTGGAAGTGGTAATTCCCAAACCGACCAAGAGTCGCAGTCTATTTTGCCTCGGACATGACACGGAAATTCTGACTGCAAAGGGGTGGATGGGTATCGACAGCAGCGACGCCGACCTAGCGACACCAGCCGTATTCGATCCGACGACACTGGCCGTGCGATGGGGGAAATTGCTTGGCCGTGTCGAGCGATGGGCGGAGCCTGGCGAGAGTTTTGTTGAAATCGACTCACAGCAAATCGGATTCCGCGTAACCGATCAACACAGGATGGTTTGGCGCAATCGAGAAGGTCGCGACCGCCGCAGGACACCGTGGAAAATAACGACAGCAATCGACATGGCGTCGTGGCGCGAAATGGTTGAAGTGCCTGTATCCGGCATCCAGGAATCGTTTGGCAGTCCTCTGACTGACGATGAACTTCGGTTCATCGGATGGGTGCTCACGGATGGCACAATAAACAAGGTAAATCACGGCATTCAGATCTCGCAGGCAAAGCATCAACCATGGAATACAGATATCGAGAAATGCCTGCAAGGCTGCGGGTTCAAATATGTTCGATCCGAGATTAAGCGAATTGGCTCACACAAAGACGCGTCTCCCGCGTGGCTCTATACCATCAGCAAGGGCAAGCCGCGCAAAACAGACAAGCATCTTACTGGATGGGGGCGATTGGAAGGCTATGTCGGCAAAACCATCGGACCGTGGGCGGAAGAATTAGACCGGCGGCAGTTCAGTGTATTGCTGGAAGCGATACACATGGGCGATGGCAGCAAGCAGTTGGGGCAATCATGGACACGTCGAAGTTATCACATCGCGACAGGCCGCAAAGAAGTTGCGGACTATCTGCAAAGCCTTTGTGTGCGACGCGGCTTTGCGTGCAATGTAGCGCAGGCGAATTACAACAAGAATCCCCTCTACATCCTGCACATCAAGGATAAACAAACGAGGTCTGTAGCGATCACGAAACCTGATCGAACGTCAGTCAAGGTAACTCCGGCAACCACTACAAATCGTGTTTGGTGTATCGAAACGGACGCCGGAACGATCATCACGCGTCGACATGGCAAGGTTCTGTTCACTGGAAATTGCCAGATGCTGGGCAGAGGCACGCGCCCACAAGAGGGCATCGTCGATTCATGGCCTTCGCCTGTCGAGCGACAGGCGGCCATTGCGGCGAGTACCAAGCCTCACATGCTTGTGATTGACTTTGTCGGCGTGTCGGGCCAGCACAAATTAATGACAGCCCTGGACGTGCTTGCCGGCAATGATGAGGCGGCGGTGCGGCGAGTTAAGAGCAAGGCTGAGCGGGACGGCCAGCCCATCGATATCGACGCGGAAGTTGCCGCGGCGAAGGCTGACATCGAGGCTGAACGCAAGGCCAACGAGGCCCGGATGCGGGAGTTCATTAAGGCATCGCGGATGCGGGCCAGCGTGGAGTTCGTGGATGCGTTCGATGCGTTCGACCTGCGGGCCCCCCGTAAGGATGCTCGCCGGTTTCAGGAAGATCCGACCCACAGCCAGATTGCTTTTCTACAGAAACAGGGAATCGATCCGGATGGAATCAGCAAAGGTGACGCCGGACGTCTGATCGCGGCGATTCGGGACCGCTGGCAGAAGGGGCTTTGCTCGCACCGCGACGCGGCGATTCTGAAAGCGGCGAACAAGCCCGCGAACGTCTCCCGTGATGAAGCCAAACGGATGATCGCCGCGATGGCCGGCGACGCGGTGACGGCCCCGACGTCAAGGGCGCCGCGTCAGGCGTCTGATCCGTCCGGGCCATGCACCCGGCAACAGGCGGAAGTGCTCGCCCGATTCAACTACCCGACAGACGTCACGCAGGGACAGGCGGCGGAAGCGATTCGCGAAATCAATCAGAGAATCAGGGGGAAAGAATTGACTCCGGTGTAAACAGCCGTGCAGGGATGGCTCTACATGGACGGTGCGGACAGAGCGATGCGGTGCGGTGTCCCATCCACGGCTTGGCACAAGAGAGGAATGACCAGAATGGATATGACCGTGCTCGAATCACGCATTGGCGAATGGCAGCGTCGCAACTTCCCCGGCACGCCGCTTCACCGGCCGCTGCTTGGAGCGATGGAGGAACTCGGTGAGTTGTGCCATGCGGTCCTGAAGCGAGAACAGGGCATTCGCGGGACCGCCGAGCAGCACACCGATGCCGTGCGGGATGCACTCGGCGACATCGTGATATTTCTGATTCACGTTGCGGCGATCGAAGGGACCACGCTCGCCGACTGCATCGAGCGGGCATGGCGGGAAGTGCAGCACCGGGACTGGGTGAGGAACCCGGCCAACGGTGCAGCCGTCGATGCGGTCGCGGCTGCCGCCAACACAACCATTGCGGAGGCGACATGAAAACCTACCAGCCCGTACCCGTCGAATTAGCCCGAGAGGTCGGACGCCAATTCGGAAAACAAGTCATCGTCATCATCGCGTGGGATGAGGACAACGGACAGATTCACACGACGACATGGGGCGAAGCGGCGAGACACAAGGAATGGGCCGCCGAGTTGGGACCGAAGCTCGCGGCGGCGGCTGGCGGCGCCACGCAACTAGCGAAGCATTACGAGGACTACCGCGAGCCGGGCGAGGCTGCTCGAAATGCGGCGAAGGCTGAAGTTTACAGGAAAGCCCTTCAGTTCATTGCCGACATCGGCAACGACACGTCGGTAATGGACACTCTCAAAAAGAAAGTTGACTTAGCAATTGAGACGGCGAGTGTTGTTCTTGCGGAGGCAAGCTGACATGGAAAAAACAATCTTCACTGAATGGTGCATCGTCGAAATGATGGGGCATCGGCGAATCGCCGGCCACGTCACGGAGCGGACGATTGCGGGACATGGATTCCTGGAGGTTCGGATTCCATCCGAGCCGCCGCTGGTCCAGTTCATTCAGCCGTCGTCAATCTACGCGATGACGCCTTGCACGGAAGAAACGGCGCGGAGTCTCGCTAAGACACTCTCGCCTGAGCCGATTTCTTACTTTGATGCCAAAAGGATGCTGGCGGTGGACGCGCCGTCAGCATCCGAGGCGTCACGGCCGTGGCATGACACCAATCCTGACCCCGATGAACTCGGGAATGGCGATGACGACTTCGATGCGGCCGAACGCGACCACGACATGGATGACGAAATAGACGGATACGACCCGATCCCGCAAATCGTTCCAAATACCGAACCAGTACCGATTCAGCCGGTATCTGTGAACGTCGATGTGTCCGCTGATGCAACACCTACGGTCGCAACTGACCCGAACGAAGTCTTGTTTTGAAAGGCAAAACGCCACATGGCTAATTTCAACAAAGTAATCCTGGCCGGGAATCTCACTCGCGATATCCAGGTGACGTTCCTTCCGTCCGGCACGCCGGTCGGCGACTTCGGCATGGCGATCAATCGCAAATGGCGTCCGTCAGACGGCGGCGAGATGCGAGAGGAAGTCACGTTCGTTGACTGCAAGCTGTTCGGTAAGGGCGCCGAGACGCTTCAAAAGTACGTCGGCAAGGGCAAGCCGCTGCTGGTTGAGGGGCGATTGAAGTACGACCAGTGGGAAGCGAAAGACGGCGGCGGCAAGCGGAGCAAGCTGTACGTCATTGTTGACACGTTTCAGTTTCTGGGGAGCGGCGGATCGCGTGGCGACAACGGGCAATCGCCGGGCGAGCGTGGGGATGAGACGCAATATCACCCAGCGGTCGTGGATGACGGCGGGCAGGCGGATGGCCAGGACGGATGTCCCTTTTAAGGAAACCCATGAAAACCACATACACCAATAGCGGACGTCTCCGCAAGCACACAACCATCGAAATGGACCTGCTCCGTCTCACGACCGGCAAGCGGAATCGTCGGCGGGTTCGCCGCATGGCCGCGTTGCGACTTGCGAAAGCCGGGCTGGCCACGGTCGGGGCGCACGATCAGCCGGTGCGGTTGATGGCGGTGGGATTGGCGGCGGTTCGGGGATTGAAAGGCGAATAGGTAATGGTCGCTCAAATCGACAACTATAAAGCATTCCTGGCGGGCAAGTCGCAAATCGGGGCGATGTCTGGATTCGATCCGGTGTGGATGCCCGATACACTTTTCGACTTCCAGAAGCATCTTGTTGAATGGGCGATCCGCAAGGGGCGAGCGGCGCTGTTTGAAGATTGCGGACTCGGCAAAACATATCAATACCTCGTGTGGGCTGAGAACGTCGCGCGCAAGACCGGCGGAAATGTGCTCATTATTTGCCCGCTGGCCGTCGCGGCTCAGACCGTCCGCGAGGGTCAAAAGTTTGGCATCGAATGCAAGTTGTCGCGTGATGGTTCTGTTCACCGAATCGGCGTGACCAATTACGAGAGCCTGCACAAGTTCGATTCGGCCGATTACGTCGGCGCGGTCGCCGATGAATCCGGGGCGATCAAGGCATTCGACGGGAAGCGTCGCCGGCAGGTCGTGCGGTTTTTTTCAAAGTTGGCTTATCGCCTACTCTGCACGGCGACGCCGTCACCCAATGACTTCATCGAATTGGGCACGCAATCCGAATGCCTAGGCGTGATGACTCAATCCGAAATGCTCGGATATTTTTTCCGGCAAACAGACAACATGCGGCATACGGTGTTTCGGGAAGAGGACTTTTGGAACGTCACGAAATATCACTTCAAGCCGCATTCATCGCAACCGTTCTGGAGGTGGGTGACATCGTGGGCCCGCGCCGTGCGGACGCCGGGTGACATCGGATTCTCGGATGACGGCTTCATTTTGCCTCCGCTGAACTACCACAAGCATGTGCTGGACATTCCGTTCATTCCCACTGGCGAGTTATTCCATCGGCCGGCAGTGTCGCTCCGCGAGCAGCGCGATGAGCGGATGCGAACGATCAATGAGCGGTGTGAAAAAGTAGCGGAGTTATTGAGTGGCGACACGCCCGCAATTGCATGGTGTCATTACAACGAGGAAGGCACACGGCTAGCGGAATTGATCCCGGATTCAGTCGAGGTCGCCGGGCGACACAGCGAATCCTATAAGGAAGAAATGCTCAATGAGTTTGCGATGGGCAACATTCGGACGCTTGTCTCAAAGCCCAAGATCGCCTGCTGGGGTATGAACTATCAGCATTGCTCCCGCATGTCATTTTTTCCGACATTTTCGTTCGAGCAATTTTATCAGGGCGTCCGCCGCTGCTACCGGTTCGGACAAAAGAACCCTGTCGACGTCAATATCGTTTCGGCGGAAGGCGAATCCCGGATCATGGATGGGCTTTCCATGAAGCAAAAGCAGGCCGGGACGATGTTCGCGTCGCTCGTTAAACACATGAACGATTCGCTCGCCATGTTCGGCGAGGACTGCCATACAAAAGATGTCCAGCATCCCGCGTGGATTCAGACACAACAGGAGGTCGCATCGTGCCAGTAATTAACCAAGTGTTGACGGATCGGTACGCAATCTACAACAGCGATTGCATGGAAGTGCTCCCGACGCTCCCCGCTGAATCGGTCGGGCTGTCGGTTTACTCCCCGCCATTCCCCGAGTTATACCAGTATTCAGACGATCCGCGAGATATGTCCAATTGCACGCACTATCAGGAGGCGATCGACCAATACGGCTTCATCGTGCGTGAGATTGCACGGATCATGGAGCCGGGCCGGATCAGCGCGGTCCATTGCACAGACCTGAAACGCGACCAGATTCGCCAGCGGGATTTTCCGGCAGACGTAATCCGTGTTCATGAGGAGGCGGGGTTCGACTATTTCTGTCGCATCACGATCTGGAAAGACCCGTGGGAGTTTGCCCGTCGCACGCGGATGCGGACATTGATGCACAAGACGATTGTCGAGGATGCATCGTGCTCGCGTGTCGCCCCGGCTGACTTCATCGTTGTATTCCGAAAGCGTGGTAAGAACGCCAAGCCGATCCTGCATACGGAAGGATTCCGCGAATACGCCGGCGCCCGATCAATCCCACAAGAATTGATGGTCAACTACGCGAACTATAAAGGCGACCAGCGCGGCAATCTGATGTCGCATTGGATCTACCGGCAGTACGCATCGCCGGTTTGGATGGACATTCGTCGCGGCAGATTGCTTCCGTACCGCGAGGCGAAAGAGAATCCAGAAGAACGCCATGTCTGCCCGCTTCAATTGGACGTTATTGACAGGTGTATCACTATGTGGTCAAACACTGGCGATACCGTTCTTACTCCGTTCATGGGCGTGGGCAGCGAAGTCTATGAGGCGGTGCGGCTCGGTCGCAAAGCCATCGGCACGGAATTGAAGCAAACCTACTTCCGGCAGGCCGTCAAGAATCTTGAGCATGTCGATGAGTTCACCCTGAGCAGCAATATCGCAATGCCGGTTGACGACGAGGAATTGGATGCAGACGACGACCCCATGCTGGATGGTCCGGATGAATCCGATGCGGCGACGTTGACTGAATCTCCACAACTTTAACCGCGCCCTCCGCGAGCGGGCGGCGGCGGTTGAGAATCTTTTGTTTGAGGAAGCGAAGTAGGTGAATACCATTGTATCTTATTTCCCCATCACTTGCCTCAGACTTTGTTCCGGGATCGCAACGAAAAGACAAGGGAGACATGGAAATGAAATTGGAATCGGATTACCCGGAAGGGCTGGAGTCCTTATACGAGCAGGCGACCAAAGAGATATATGTCGTCATCGAAAACGGCAAGTTGACTGTCAGGACGGATGCTGGCGGGAAAAGTGCGGGCCTTACGATTCGAGATTCAGTCAATATGCCGCTGGCTGATTTCGTTCAACACTTATCCGGCGTGATCGCTGCTGTTCGGCACCATGTTATTTACACCCTCATGGGGTCCAAGAAAGGAAATCCAACAGGCGGCATTGCAATGATGCGCCACGGTAAATGCGGCCAGTGGCAACAACTGGCTATTCCGGATGACGCGACGCGATATTTCTGCTTTGAGTGCAAGAGTTTTCACGATGTCAGCGAGTTTGAGGTTCATTCCAAGTGACTCACGCCCCCACAACCTGGCTCCGCATCCGCCTGCCTGCGACGTGCCCCGTCTGCCAGCACAAGAAGCCGTCCGGCTGTTCGATCAGCGGGGATGGTGCGGCCGTGGTCTGCATTCGTGTGGAGTCTGCCAATCCCATGCGAGGCAACGGGATGGGTTGGCTGCACAAACTGAGCGAGCCGCTTCCGCCGCCGCCGAGACCCAAACCCAAATCGCTCCCGACCGGCGACGGCATCCGCGATTATGACGCGGCGGTAGCCAAGTGGTGTGGCGCCGTCGATGCGTGGCAATTGGACCAACTCGCGGAAGGGCTGGGCGTGAAATCCTCCGCCCTACTCGCCCTTCGCATCGGCTGGGATGGACAAGCATGGACGTTCCCGATGGTTGACGCGCAGGGACGAATCATCGGGGCGCAACGCCGGTATTTGGGCGGGAAGAAATTGTGTGTCAAGGGGGGATTCGGCGGCATGTTCATGCCGGAGAACGTCATCGGCGACATGACGACTCAGGTCTATGTCTGCGAAGGCCCGACCGATACAGCCTATCTGTTGGGGTTGGGCGTGCCGGCCATTGGCCGATTCTCGGCGACATCATGCGTGCAGATGTTGACGTCGCTGCTCCGCGTCAAACGGCTGGACGTGGTGGTGATCGCTGATAACGACAAGCCGGACAAACAGGGGCGGCGGGTCGGATTGCTCGGTGCGGAGCGACTTGCAACTGAACTCGTCTGGATCGGCCAGCGGGTTGTCAAGGTGATTGCCCCGATGAAGGGCAAGGATGTCCGCGAATGGAAGCCTACGCTCGGCACACTGAACCGATGTGTTGCAATGGCTCCGATCTGGACAGGAAAGCGTGACTGATATGAGCGACATTCACCCGATTTTCGCGGATTGCTGCGCGAAGGAAGATAGCCGGTACGCGATGCAATCGCCCTGGATCGCTGGCGGGTATCGATATGCGACGGATGGGCGGATCATCGTGCGGGAGGCAACGACCGAACCCGACACATCGCATGAGACGAATCGCCGTTCGCCCGACCCAACGCAACTCGGCTGGAATAAGGCTCGACTTGTTGAACTGAAATTGCCCACGTCAATCCCTGATCCCATGTTGGTCAAATGCTTGGACTGCATGAACTGGCCAAAAAAAGAGAGGCAGCACTGCGAGACATGCAACGGGACCGAGACCATTTTGGAATATAATCCATACCTGTATTCATTCGATCGTCGGCATCAGGCGAGGGTCGCCGCGATTGGCGCCCACTACCTCCGCATCCTCATTCGCCACAACGTAAAGTCTATCGAACGGGTGTCGGATCAGATGTTCCGCTTCCGTCTCGGCGGGACTGTTTTCCCGTTGGGCATCATTCGCGGCGGGATTGTCGGCCTCGTTATGGGATGCAATCCCGGATCGGCAACCGAGGGCTATATCCGCGACGGCAAGATCATCGAACCGGAGCCAGCCAAGCCGTGAGATTCACCCGCGAACAAATCGACCGCATGGAGCAACGCGGGAATATCAAACCCGCCGATGCGGAGTTTCTGCGCGGCGGCGACCGGAACAAGTACCGCGTCGCGCCGAAGGCGGAACGGACATGGAATGGTCGCGTGTACGCGAGCAAGGCGGAGATGTTACGGGCGAAGGAGTTGACTGTACTGGAGAGTCGCGGCGAATTGATGTTCAAGCATCAGCCGCGATACACGCTCGGAGTGAAGGAAAACGTCTTTATCGCAGACTTTGAAGTGATGGGCCGGAGCGGCAGGGTTCACACGGAAGACGTTAAGGGTGTGATGACGCCGAAGTTTCGACGTGACCGCCGACTCTGGGCGGAATACGGCCCGCACGATCTGGTGATTCTGAAACGCAAGGGCAGCGGCTGGATCCGGGAAGTGGTGAAAGGCGGAAACCATGACACGCGATGAATGGGTGGCAGAGGGCGAGCGGCGGTTCGGGCCGGATCAAATGAAGTGGCGATTCGTGTGCCCGGCCTGCGGACACGTCGCCACCGCTGAGGACTACAAACGGGCCGGGGCGTCGTCATCCGTTGTGGCATTCTCTTGCATCGGGCGGTGGCTGGTTCGGTCGCGTGACGCATTCGGGACGGGGCCGGGTCCATGCAATTACGCGGGCGGCGGGCTGATCGGCCTGAACCCGCTGGATGTTGACGGGCATAGGTATTTTGACTTTGCAACGACAGAGGCCGCCAGATGAGGTTCGATTCGAGAAACAAGGACTGGTGTCACGGATTGCGAATCATCATATGTAGATGCGGTGGGGACGGAATCTGCTTGTGCGGGGCTGATGGCGAGGAATGTCCCGGTTGCGAAGGGTGCGAGCCGGTAGGCGATGACGGTTGTCCTGATTGCGGCAATGAAATTGCTTGCGAGCCGTGGTGCTCATCATTGGCTCAACAGTGCGAAGACGCAGATAGAACAAAGGAGGAAACGTGATGCCAGGACCAGTAAGCGATTCATATCCCGGCCCGAAAGACCCGCCGCGGCGCGGAAGCAAGGCGTGGAAG
>Ga0268299_1003914_pt1 | contig 12623 bp, 9 predicted proteins | sample NOBtaG_FD_193484 | JGI IMG/M metagenome (GOLD analysis project Ga0268299, IMG submission 193484) | Activated sludge microbial communities from bioreactor in Nijmegen, Gelderland, Netherland - NOB reactor | ecosystem: Engineered > Bioreactor > Aerobic > Activated sludge | place: Netherlands...
GACGGCACGCTCATCCACGACGCGCACTACCTGCGCGATCCGGCGCTCGTGCGGCTGTTGCCCGACATCGCCGCGCCGCTGCGTCGTCTCCGCGACGCGGGCTTCGCGCTCGTGGTGATCACGAACCAGTCAGGCATCGCGCGCGGTTTGCTGACGGAGCAGGATTATGTGGCCGTGCGCGAGCGCCTCGATGCCCTGCTCGCGGCGGAAGGTGTCACGCTCGACGGCAGCTACCACTGTCCGCACGAACCCGAGCGCAGCGGCCCCTGCGAGTGCCGCAAGCCCGGCACCCTGCTGCATCGCCGCGCCGCGCAGGACCTCGCCCTCGATGTCCGCCGCTCGTGGTTCATTGGCGATCGCTTCCGCGACGTGGCGCCCGCCCTCGCGCTTGGCGGCCGCGGCATCCTCGTGCCGAGCCTCGACACGCCCAGCGACGAGATCACGCGCGCCGAGCGTGAGGCCACGGTGGCCACGTCATTGCACGAAGCCGTCGCGCTCGTCCTCGACGCCAAGGCGAGCTAAGTTGCGCCCGTGACGACCCCACGCGCCCGCCTCGCCGTCCTCGCCTCGGGCAGCGGCAGCAACCTGCAGGCCATCCGCGACGACCTCGTGGCGCGTGGCGCGGCAGCGAGCGCCGAGCTGGCGCTGGTGGTCTCCGACCGTCGCGCCGCAGGCGCCCTCGACCGTGCGCGCAGCTGGCAGGTTCCCGCGGTGCACCTGCCGCGGGAGCAAGACGCCGCACTCGATACGCTGCTCGGCGAGCACGCCATCACGCACGTCGCGCTTGCGGGCTACGTCCGGCTGATCCCGCTGGATGTCGTGCGCCGCTTCCACGGCCGCATGCTGAACGTGCATCCAGCGCTGCTGCCGGCCTTCGGTGGGCCGGGCATGTACGGCGCGCGCGTCCACGCAGCGGTGCTCGCCGCGGGGGCACGCGTCAGCGGCCCCACCGTACACTTCGTGAGCGAGCACTATGACGAAGGCGCCATCGTCGCGCAGTGGCCCGTGCCCGTGCGCAACGCCGACACGCCGGAGACGCTCGGCGCGCGCGTGCTCGCCGCCGAGCACAAGCTGTACCCGTGGAGCGTTCACCTGCTGACCAGCGGCGCCATCACGCTCGGGGCCGATGGCCGCGTGCATGGGGTTCCCGATTTCGACTTCGACCGCGAGTTGCCGTAATGCCTGTTGCCCTGCTCTCCGTCTCTGACAAGTCCGGCCTCGTGGAGTTCGCGCGCGGCCTGGTCGACCATGGCTATGCGCTGGTCTCCACCGGCGGGACCGCGAAGGCCCTGCGCGCCGCGCAGTTGCCCGTCCGCGACATCAGCGAGATCACGAACTTTCCCGAGATGCTCGATGGGCGCGTGAAGACGCTGCACCCCGTGGTGCACGGCGGATTGCTCGCGCGCCGCGACCTGCCGGAGCACATGGCCGCGATCGCCGAGCATGGCATCGCGCCGATCGACCTCGTCTGCGTGAACCTCTATCCGTTCCGCGAGACGGCGGCCAAGCCGGGCCTCGCACCCGACGAGGTGATCGAGCAGATCGACATCGGCGGCCCGTCCATGCTCCGCTCGGCGGCGAAGAACTTCGCCAGCGTGACCGTCGTGGTGGATCCTGCCGACTACACCCGCGTGCTCGAGGCCATCGCCAATGGCGGCGATGCGCTGGACTTGCGCCGTGATTTGGCCGAGAAGGTGTACGCGCATACGGCCTCCTACGACGCGGCGATCAGCGGCTGGTTCGCCGCGCAGCGCGGCGAGCGCTTCCCCGAGCGGCTCGCCCTGGGCTACGAGCGCGTGCAGACGCTGCGCTACGGCGAGAACCCGGGGCAAGCCGCGGCGTTCTATGTGGAACGCCAAGGCCAAGGCCTTGGCGCGCTCAAGCAGCATGGCGGCAAGGAACTCAGCTTCAACAACCTGCTCGACCTCGAAGGCGCCATGCTCGCCATCGACCCGTTCGGCGACGAGGTGGCCTGCGCGATCATCAAGCACACGACGCCCTGCGGCCTCGCGACGGGCAAGACGGCGCTCGAGGCCTACCAGAAGGCCTTGGCCTGCGATCCGGTCTCCGCCTTCGGAAGCGTCATCGCCTTCAGCGTACCCGTGGACGAAGCGGCCGCGCAGGCGATTGCGTCGCTGTTCGTCGAGTGCCTGATCGCGCCGGCGTTCTCCGCGGAGGCGCTGCAGATCCTCGGCGCCAAGAAGAACCTGCGCGTGCTCGAGGGCGCGGCGCGCAGCACCGGCACCGCGCTCGACGTGAAGGGCGTGCGCGGCGGCATCCTGGTGCAGGAGCGGGCGCCGTCGGTGCTCGACGACCACAACTGGCGCCTCGTGACCAAGCGGGCGCCGACCAGCGCAGAGTCCAAGGACCTGCTGTTCGCGTGGCGGGCGGTTGCGAGCGTGAAGTCGAATGCGATCGTGCTCGCGCGCAACGGCGCGACAATCGGCATCGGCGCCGGCCAGATGAGCCGCGTGGACGCCGCGTTCCTCGCGGTGCATAAGGCCCGGGCCGCGAACCACGACCCCAACGGCGCAGCGCTCGGCAGCGACGCCTTCTTCCCCTTCCGCGACGGCGTGGACCAAGCGGCGCAGGCCGGGGTACGCGCCATCGTGCAGCCCGGCGGGTCGGTGCGGGATGACGAGGTCATCGCCGCCGCGGACGAGCACGGCATCGCGATGGTGTTCACCGGCCAGCGAACGTTCCGGCACTAGATCGGTGACCAATCGCCAAGGGCGGAGGCCGCGAGGCTTCCGCCCCACGGCTCCAGCGCCCAGCTTTCTGTTTTCCCCCAAGCCCGTCCCATGAGCTCCGACCTCGACTACCGCCCCAGCTACTTCGCCGCCGCCATCGCGGCAGGGCTGACGTTCCTGCTCTACCTCGTCACGCTCGCCCCCGAGACGGCGATGTGGGACACGAGCGAGTACATCGCGGCCGCGTACACGATGGGCCTGCCGCACCCGCCGGGGAATCCGTTCTTCGTGCTCATCGGCCGCGTGTTCAGCATCCTGCCGATCGCGCCGAACGTGGCGATGCGCATCAACCTGCTCGCGGCGCTCTCGTCGGCGGTTTCGGCGGGCATGTGGTTCCTCATCACCGAGCGCGTGCTCGTGGGCTGGTTCGAGAAGCGCTGGCAGCGCATCGCCGGCGGCGCGCTGGCCGTCTTGATCGGCGCGACGGCCTTCACGGTGTGGAGCAACTCGGTCGTCAACGAGAAGGTGTACACGGTGTCGCTGGTGGGCATGGCGATCAGCGCCTGGTTGATCGTGCGCTGGTGCGACGAGCCCGATGCCCCGGGGGCGAACAAGCTGCTCATCATGGTCGCGTACCTCTGCGGCCTGGGCTACGCGAACCACATGGCCGGCATGCTCGTGCTGCCGGCCGCCGGCATCGCCGTGCTGCTGCGCAAGCCGTCGATCATCACGAACTGGAAGCTGCTGCTGACCTGCGTCGCCGTGGGCATCCTCGGCGCGACGCCCTTCGCCACGCAGCCGATCCGCGCGGCGCACAATCCGCCGATCAACGAAGGCGATCCGACCGCCTGCCGCGACGGCCTGCGCCTCGACTGCACGCTCTCGAAGGGCACCTACGAAGCCTTCATGTACAACTTCAACCGCGGGCAGTACGCCAAGCCCCCGGTGACGGAGCGCATGGCGCCGTTCACGGCGCAGGTCGGCATGTGGTGGCTGTACTTCAAGTGGCAGTGGATCCGCGACGCGCAGGGCGAGCGTCCGGGCCTGCAGGGCAGCCTCGCGGCGATCTTCCTGCTGCTCGGTATCCTCGGCGGCTGGGTGCACTACCGTCGAGATCCCCGAAGTTTTGCGTTCTTCGGGCCGCTCATGCTGACGCTGACGATCGGCCTCATCTACTATCTGAACTTCAAGTACGGGGCGTCGCAGGCGCCGGAGCTCGGCGATACGGTCGATCGCGAAGTCCGCGACCGCGACTACTTCTACCTGTGGAGCTTCTCGGCGTGGTCCGTGTGGGCCGCGCTGGGTCTCGTGTACGTGTGGGAAAGCATTGCCGTCGTGATCGGCCGCGAGCGCGTAACGGTTGGCAAGGACAGCTATGACCTCCCGACGACGAAGGGCTGGGCGCTCGGCGCACCCATCCTGCTCATCGCCTTGATCCCGCTCGTCGCCAACTGGACCAGTGCCTCGCGCGCCGGCCAGACCGACACCGCGGATGTCGCGATCGACATGCTCAACTCCGTGGAGCCGTACGGCATCCTCGTGACGGTCGGCGACAACGACACCTTCCCGCTCTGGTACGCGCAGGAAGTGCTCGGCATCCGCAAGGATGTGACGGTCGCCAACACCTCGCTGCTCAACACGGAGTGGTACACGCGCCAGATGATCCGGCGCGAGGTGTTCGACTACGATGCCGAGACCGGCCCCGAGGCCTTCCGCGGCCAGCAGTGGACCAAGCCGGATGGTCCGGCGCTCAAGATGAGCTTCGAGGAAGCCGACCGCCTGCCGCTCTACCGCGAGATCCCGACGCCGGTGCGCTTCCAGAAGGGCGAGATCGTCGCCGACATCCAGCCGCAGGTGCTGCAGCGCGCGGACATCCTCGTGCTGCGCATGATCCTCGACAACGACACGCGCGCCATCCACTTCAGCCGCACGGCAGGCAACCTGCCGCAGCAGTTGGGCTTGGGCGACTACGTCGTCATGCAGGGCCACACCCGCAAGCTGCGCCCGCGCCGCATCCAGCCGACGGACGGCTTCGTGCAGGTCCCGGGCGAAGGCTGGGTGGATGTGCAGCGTTCGGTGGCGTTGTGGCGGGAGTTCAAGGCGCCGGCCTCACTGGCCAACCGCACGCCGTGGACTGACATGCCGTCGATCGGCATTCCGGGCCTCGTCGTGAACACCGGCATCATCACGGGTGAGGCGTTGCAGCGCAGCGGCAACGTCGTGGCGGCGGATTCGATCTTCCGCAGCGTGCGCGCGGTCGCCGAGACGATGGGCTTCCGCGAGTTGCTGGCGAGCCTGCCGGGGCCTGACACGCCGCGTCCGGGCAACGATGCCCAGCAGGCGATCCCGCTCCCGCCGACGGCGCCGCGGAACCCGTAAGGGCTCAGCCGGCCGCGAGCGCGTCCACCCAGGGACGCGCCGCGGCCAACTCGTCGTGCAGCGCATCGAGTGAGGCGCTGACGCGGCCGCGGTCCTGCGCCAGCGCCGCGGCTTCCAAGCGCTCGCAGGCCTCGACAGCTTCGAGCACGCCGACCTGCCGCGCGCTGATGCGCAGCACGCGGGCACCCTCATGCAGTCCGTCGAAGGCGTCTGCGGCGGCGAGGCGATCCAGCCACGCGACCTGCGCCGCCGCGAAGTCGCTGAACGTGCCGTAGAGCTCGCGCACCAACTCGTCGCCGCCGGTGGCCCGGATGGCGTCCAGCGTCGGCTGGGAGGTGCGAGGCGGCGGTTGGGTGTCCATGGGGACCCGTGCGGTGGTTGGAAGCTGCCTGAGACGTATGCTACGGATTCCCGTTCGGTTCCGCTGTAACGGTTGGCGGCAGTATCTTCCGGCGCCCCCCGGAGGGTTGGCAGAATGGCTATTGCAGCGGTCTTGAAAACCGCCGTCCGCAAGGACTTACAGGTTCGAATCCTGTACCCTCCGCTCCCGTTCCGCCCCCCGCCCCAGACCGTCAGGATCGCGTGACCCGCATCGAGCTCCGGGCCCCCCGCTGGGTCCACGTCCCCTTCCTGGTCGGCGACGTCATCCTGCTGGCCGTGTTCTACCAGGTCTTGGTCGGCGGTGGCTTCGACACAGGCGGCGACGCTTTCTCGACGCCCGTCGAAACGCCGCTCGGCATGAAGCTGGCCTTTGGCTTCTTCGCGGCCATCGGCGTGTTCATGTTCTTCGTGCTGCTGTACCGGATCATCAAGAATCCGGTGATCTTTGCGATGGACGGCGAGGGCCTGTACCTCAACCCCGCCGGCGTCGAACTCGGGCGCTTCAAGTGGTCGGAGATCGCCGAGATCCGCGAGACCACCGTCATCGGATCGCCCACAGGCCGCGGCGGGCCGCGTCAGCTGCCGGCCGTGGCGATCGTGCTGAAGGATCCGGACGCGTATATCGCGCGCTTCCCGCGCTTGATGTCGCCGCTCTTCAAGTTTCGCGAGGCCGAGGCGGGGACGCCGCTGTTGCTCGAGCCGGCGATGTTCGGCTCGCGCTACGCGGAGATCGTCGCGGCGATGCGCGAGCACTTGAGCCGGCACGGCGCCCGCGCCTAAGCTGCCGCGGCCCCGCGCGGCGCGCCCTCCCGGCCCGCGGTAGGTCCGACAGCCGCGCGAATCCACCCGCGCCTGCGCTTGATTCACCCTCGTCAGCGGGCGAGATTACGAGACTTCGGGACACCCCGAAAGGAGACGTGGCCGAGAGGCTGAAGGCGGCGGTTTGCTAAACCGTTATACGGGGTTAAACCCGTATCGAGGGTTCGAATCCCTCCGTCTCCGTGAGCGCGGCCCGTTCGGAGAGGCATTTCCGGGCGGGCCGGCTTCGTTTTCGCTGGACTCCCAGTTCACCCAGCCCGCCTCGCCCTTGTCTGCGCCCCGCCTTCGCTTCGCCCCCAGCCCCACCGGCTATCTGCACGTCGGCGGCGCCCGCACCGCGCTCTTCAACTGGCTCCTCGCCCGCAAGCTGGGCGGCCAGTTCCTGCTGCGCGTCGAGGATACGGACAAGGCACGCTCCACCGACGACTCGACGCGCGCCATCTTCGAGGGCATGCGCTGGCTGGGCCTCGACTGGGACGAAGAGGTCGTCTTCCAAGGCGCGAACCTCGAGCGGCATCGCGCCGACGCCCAGAAGCTGCTCGACGCCGGCAAGGTCTATCGCTGCTTCTGCACCACCGAGGAGATCGCCCAGCGCCGCGCCGCCGCCGAAGCCGCGGGCGGTGCCTTCGCCTACGACCGCCGCTGCGACAAGCTCCCGCAGGACGAAATCGCGCGCCGCGTCGCTGCCGGCACGCCCTTCGTGCTGCGCTTCCGCGTGCCCGACGGCGACACCGCCTGGGAAGACCTCGTGCACGGCCGCATCAGCTTCCCGAACAAGGACATCGACGACTTCGTCATCCTCCGCTCGGACGCGACGCCGATCTACAACCATGCCGTGGTCTCCGACGACATCGCCATGCGCATCACGCTCGTGATGCGCGGCGACGACCACATCTCGAACACGCCGAAGCAGATCCTGCTCTATCAGGCCCTCGGCGCGCCGCTCCCGCAGTTCGCGCACCTGCCGATGATCCACGGCACGGACGGCAAGAAGCTCTCCAAGCGCCACGGCGCCACCGCCGTCGGCGACTACCAGCACAAGGGCATCCTGCCGCAGGCGATGGTCAACTTCCTCGCGCTACTCGGCTGGTCGCCCGGCGGCGACTTCGACGAAGTGATGACGCTCGAGCAGCTCATCGAGGGCTTCAGCGCCGATGGCCTGCTCAAGAAGGCCGCGGTGTTCGACCCGGCCAAGCTCGAGTGGATGAACGGCCAGCATCTCGCGAAGATGCCGATCGCCGAGGCGGCGGCGCTGCTGCGCGGCCCGCTCGTGGCGGCCGGCCTCACGACGGACGCGTGGCTCGACGCCAACGCCGCCTGGTATCACAAGCTGCTCGAGTTGCTACGCGTGCGCGCGCGCCTCACGGACGAACTCGTCGCCCAGTCCACGCCCTACTTCACCGACGACTTCGCCTACGAGGCGGATGCCGTCGCCAAGCAGTGGAAGGATCCCGCCGCCGCACAGGCGCTGCTCGAGGCCTGCGGCGAGACGTTGCGCACGTTGGAGCCCTTCGACGAAGCCACGATGGAGCCCGCCCTGCGCCAGCTCGCCGAGGCCAAGGGCGTCGGCGCCGGTAAGCTGCTGCAACCACTGCGCGTCGCGCTCGTGGGCTCGGCGGCATCGCCCGGCATCTTCGAGGTGATGGCGCTGCTCGGGCGCGAGCGCACGCTCGCCCGCGTCACGCGGGCCGTCGGCCACCTGAAGGGCATGCGCGCGGGCGCCTGAGCGCCCGCCGCGCTCAAGCGCCGCCATGGACCTGCCGCGCGCACCGCTCACGCCGGTCGAACGGAAGGTCTGGCACTTCCTGATCGACCACGTCGCCACGCATACGTTCCAACCGAGCGTGCGCGAGATTGCGCGGCACTTCCGCATTCCGTCCACGCGCACGGTGACGACGCTCTTGGATGCGCTCGCCACGAAGGGCTACGTGCGGCGCGTCCCGGGCCGCTCGCGCGGCGTCGTGCTCGAAGGCTTCGCCGGCGGCGTCGGCACGCAGCCCGTGCCGCTCGTGCAGTACGGCGGCGACGGACGCCCGGTCACCGAACAGTACTACACGCTCGACCGACAGCTGCTGCCGAGTGACGACGCGTTCTTCGTGCGCACGAACGCCGAGGACGCACCACGCCATGCGATTCGCGAGGGCGACTTGGTCCTCGTCGCACCCACCGCGCGCGCCGGCGACGATGCGCCCGTGGTCGTACGGCGCGGGACGCGCATCCTCGTACGGCTGATGATCCGGCGCGGCAGCACGATCGTCCTGCTCGCGCCCGCGCCTGGCGTGCCCGACCTCGAGCTGCACGACGGCGAGGATTTCACGGTGCTCGGCCCCGCCGGTCTCGTCCTGCGCAGCATCGCGTCGCGCGAGGATGACGGCGAGCGCGACGACGCGCGCTAGGGCCGCGTCGGGTCGGCGGGCTGCGGCGGCGCATTCCGCTGCGCCTCCTGCGCGGCGCGCATCGCCTGGCGCTCCTTCTCGCGCCGCTCGCGCAGCGCCTTCACCGCGAGGTCGAACTCATCGTCGCGCATCTGCCGCGCCGCCTGCTGCACGATCTCGCTGCGCATGGCGTCGAGGCGCCGCGCCCGTTCGGCGGCGATCGGATTCGCCTGCACGTTGTTCAGCGGCAGCAACGCGAGCACCGGCGTGGGCAGCGAGAAGTTGCCGAGGCGGATCATGCCTTGGTCCACGCCCCACTTCTTGCCGCCGAGGTTGAACGTCCAGTCACCGGGGCGGCGGCCTTGGTTGTCGTCACCGGCGGCGTCGACGTAGGCCTCGATGCTGCGCTCGAGCATCAGGCGCAGGGTATCGGCGCGATTCAGCGGCACGATCGGCGCGGCGACCACGCTGCCCGGCGTCACCCAGAGCCGCTGGTCGGTGTAGGTCGGGCGCAGCCCGCGAATCGGCCCGCCATCACCGATGATGTCGCCATAGCCGCCCCCGGTGCTGGGCGCGGCGTCCGCCGGAGCGGTCGGCACGCCCGACGGAATCGTCGACGGCGCGACCAACGGCGGAATCACCGCGGGTTCCGCGGGTTGCGTCTCGTCCACGGGGCGGCCGTCGCCGCCATCGCGCGGCGCCTCGCGGTTCGGCTCGCCGCCCGTCGGCAGCACGACCTCGAAGCGAATCTGCTCGGGGACGATGGCCCGACCCGAATCATCGCGCAGCCAATCGTACGCCACCGGCACCAAGAACGACGGCACGACGATGGCGAGCAGCACCACCTGCAGCACCAGCGCCGTCGCCGACACCCGGGCATCGCCCGAGCGCCGCGTCGGCAGCAGCTGGATGCCGCGGCGCTTCGTCACGCTTCGTCCACCACCGGATTCGACACCTTGCTCCACCCCAACACTTCCACCTCGACCACATCGCCCGCCCTGAGCGCCTTCACGCCAGCCGGCGTGCCCGTCGCCACCACGTCGCCCGGCTCGAGCGTCATGCGCTGCGAGATGTAGCTCAGCAGTTCATCGATCGGGAACACCATTTCGCTGGCGCCCCCGCGCTGGCACTCCTCGCCATTCACGCGCGTCACGACGGTGAGGTCGTGCAGGTTCACCGTGCCCTGCCGCTCGGGTCCGATGGGGCAGAAGGTGTCGGAGCCCTTCGCCCGCCACCACTGGCCATCGCCCTTCTGCCAGTCGCGCGCCGAGACGTCGTTCACCGCGACGACGCCGCGCACCGCGGCCGCGGCCTGCTCGCGCGTCGCGCGCGAGAGCCGCGTGCCGATCACCACGCCGATCTCCCCCTCGAAGTCCACGCGCCCGGCGTCCTTGGGCAGCACGATGGCCGCACCGCCGTCGATCACGCTCGACGCGGGCTTGAGGAAGATGAGCGGAGCCGTGGGGACCTCGTTGCCGAGTTCCTTGGCATGCTCGCGGTAGTTGCGTCCGGCGCAGACGATCTTGGAGGGTCGGGTCATCTTCGCAATCTACCCCGCTAGGTGGGCGAATGTGTCTCGTAAAAGGCGTTCAACTCGTCGCGCAGCATCGCCCAGGGGCCCTGCAGCCGCGTGGCCGGGGGCAGCCCTTCCGTGAGACGCCGGCCGTAGCCTTTCGTGACGACCCGCGGATCGCAGATAATCACCGCCCCGCGGTCGGACGCCGTCCGGATGAGCCGCCCGAAGCCCTGCTTGAGACGCAGGGCGGCGTGCGGGATCATGTACTCGGCGAAGGCGTCGCCGCCCGCCGCCTCGATCGCCTCGCACTGCGCGGCCGTCATCGGCTCGGTCGGCACGCGGAACGGGATCTTCGCGATGATCATCCCGCGCAGCGCGCGGCCCGGCACGTCCACGCCTTCCCAGAAGCTCGCCGTGCCCAGCAACACCGCATCCCCGTGCTCGCGGAAGCGCCGCAGCAGTTCGTCGCGCGGCGCCTCCCCGTGCACGAGCAGCGGGTATCGTCCTTCGACACCCGCGGCGCGCAGGACGGTTGCCGCCTCGCGGACGTCGCGATGGCTGGTGAACAGCACGAATACCCCGCCCTTCGCCGCCGCGATGAGATCCTGCGCCGCCGCCATCGTCCGCTTGAAGTGATTCGCGCCGTCGGTGTTCGGGGGCGGAAAGTCACTGGGGATGAGCAGCATGGACTGCCGCGGATAGTCGAACGGCGAGGCCAGCGACGCCGTCACGGGCTCGAGCTCCTCGTCATCGAGGCCGAGCCGCCGCGTGATGAAGTCGAAGCCATCGCCCACCGCGAGCGTCGCACTCGTCACGATCGCCGTCTCCACGCGGCGGAACAGGTCCTCACGCAGGATCGGCGCGAGGTCCAGTGGCACCGCCGTCGCACCCACGTTGCGTTCCCCGCCCCGCAGTTCTAGCCAGCGCACGCGGGGCTGCCCCTCGCGGCCCGGTCGCAGCGCTGCGCGCAAGGCATCGCCCGCCGTCTGCAGGCGCCGCGTCACGCCGCGCACTTCGTTCAGCAGCGGCGCGAGTTCCTCGGCCTTCGCCTCATCCGACTCCAGGCGCTCGCGCACCATGCGCAGGCCGTCGCCGAGCAACTCCACCTCGGCCAGCAGATCGTCGAGCGCGACGGTGAGCCCCGCCTGCCAGACCGACTCCTCCTCGAACTGATCTGTGAGCCGCACCATGCTCTCGTTGCGGCCCTTCAGCCATTCGGTGAGCAGGTCGCAGAGCAGAGCGCTCTTTTCGCGCGCCGTCTGCAGCGACGGCACGAGCCGCGCGCGCAAAAGGTCGAGACTCGCAATCGAGTACAGGTCCTTGCCCGACGCGAGCTTCTTCTCGAGCGCCGGCAGCAAGCCCTTGCCGCGGCGCTCGAGTCGCGAGAACAGGCGCTCCAATCCGCGCCGCGACACCTGCTGCCCCAAGTGCGCCGCCGCCGCGTCTTCGAGATGATGGCCCTCGTCGATCACCAGCCGCTTGTAGGCCGGCAGCACGGCGGCTTCGTCCCAGCGCCCGCTCGCACGCCGCACGGCGATGTCCGCCATCAGCAGGTGATGGTTCACCACCACCACGTCCGCCTGCGCGGCGGCACGGCGCGCCTTGAACACGAAGCACTGTTCGAAGTGCGGGCACTTGAGCCGCGTGCACAAGTCTCCTTCAGCCGCGACTTCGTCCCAGACCTCGTGCCGCGGCTCCACGGGGAGGTCGGCCAGCGAGCCATCCTGCGTCTTCTGCGCCCAGTCTTCGAGCATGCCGAGCTCCGCGGACGCGTCATCCTCGAACAACACCTGCGCCTGCCCGCGCGCCTGCTCCAGCCGCAGCAGGCAGAGGTAGTTCTTCCAACCCTTGAGCAGCGCGAAGCGCACCTGCTGGTCCTTGAGCGCGCCCTTGAGGAACGGCAGGTCCTTGCCGTACAACTGCTCCTGCAGCGTGATGGTGTTGGTGCTCACGACCGTGCGCTCGCCGCTCGCGGCGGCCCAGCGCAGCGCCGGCACCAGATACCCCAGCGACTTACCTACGCCCGTGCCCGCCTCGATGAGCCCCACGCCGCCGCGTTGGAAGAGCTGTGCGATCAGCCGCGCCATCTCGCGCTGGCTGGGGCGGTCTTCATAGCGCCCGAGCTTGGCGGCGATCGGGCCCTCGGGCCCGAGCGCGCCCGCCACGTCGCCGGGTTCGAGATGCGCGGGCTCCTTGGGGCGCGGCACCTCCACCACCACGTAGAGCCGCGCCGCGTCATTGTCGACAATCGCGAAGCCGATGCCGTCGTCGTGCATCTTGGCGGCGACCACGAGATCCGCGTCGCTGGGCTCCAGCAGGCCGCTGGGGTGGTTGTGCACCAGCAGCTCGCCGCGATTCGCGAAGCCCGGCAGCGCGAGCACGCTGGACACGTCGCCGCGGGCCGCCACGCGTGCCGTCTGCACGACGCCCGCGTCATTGATGGTGCAGACGAAGCAGACTTCG
>Ga0268299_1003915_pt1 | contig 12622 bp, 11 predicted proteins | sample NOBtaG_FD_193484 | JGI IMG/M metagenome (GOLD analysis project Ga0268299, IMG submission 193484) | Activated sludge microbial communities from bioreactor in Nijmegen, Gelderland, Netherland - NOB reactor | ecosystem: Engineered > Bioreactor > Aerobic > Activated sludge | place: Netherlands...
TTGCCCTTGTCCTTCCAGGCCAATCCGGCAAAGGTCGTCTGCTGGCTCATGCACCCTCCTCCGCACGCAGCGGCACTCGGCGGCAGCAGTATCGCTCACGCCCAACCACTTGTGCAGAGTTTCCCTAAGGGCAGGAGGTAGGAGGTAGGAGGTAGGAGGTAGGAGGTAGGAGCTAGGAGGTAGGAAGGAGGAAGTAGGAAGGAAGTAGGAAGACGGGAGCCGGGCTCTGGCAACAGCCACTCAACTCGACGTACGCTGGTGTCTTCCGCCATCTGTCTGCAGACTGGGGCCAGGGCCGTGTCCGCCGCCCGTAGCCTGAAGCCTGTAGCCTGTAGCCTGTAGCCTGAAGCCTGTAGCCTGAAGCCTGTAGCCTGTTCCGTGTCGACTCCCGAGCCGCACCCCGTCCAGATCACGCTCCCTGTCGAGGGCATGACGTGCGCCGCGTGCCAGGCGCACGTCCAGCGCGCCCTTCGCTCCACGCCCGGTGTCACCGAGGCCAGCGTGAACCTGATGATGCACTCGGCCACGGTGGCCTACGACCCGCGGGTCCTCTCGCCGGACCAGTTGGTGACGGCCATCAACCGATCGGGGTACGAGGCACGGCTGCCCGAGCCCGACGTCGATGCCGTCGCGGAAGACGAGGCGCGAGAGGCCGCCCAGCGCAGGGAGTACCACGAGTTCCTGGTCAAGGCCCTGTCAACGCTGACGCTGGGTCTGTTGGCCATGGTGCTCTCCATGCCGCTGATGGCCGCGGGCGACCATGGCAGCCATGCCGCCGCCGATCCGCTGCAGCGCTGGGTGATGTCGTCCCTCGACCCGGTGTTGCGAACGGCATGGCCGGCGCTCTACGCGATCCCCCGTGGGGCCATCGCCGGTGCCCTGCTCGCCATGACGGTCGCCGTGATGGCGTGGGCGGGCCGGCACTTCTACGTGCGGGCCTGGAAGGCCATCCGGCACGGCACCGCCGACATGAACGTCCTCGTGGCGGTCGGCACCGGCGCCGCCTTTCTCTACTCACTCGCCGCGACCATCACACCGGGCCTGTTCCTCGCCCACGGCGCCTCGGCCGACGTGTATTACGAGGCCATCATCTTCATCCTCGCGCTGCTCCTGCTCGGCCACGCGCTCGAGGCCCGCGCCAAGACGCAGACAATGGCGGCGTTGCGACACCTGGCGAAGTTGCAGCCGTCCTCGGCCCGCGTCAGGCGGGGCGGCGTCGACGCGGACGTGCCGATCGCGCAGGTGCGCCCCGGCGACGTCGTGATCGTGCGACCCGGCGAGCGGTTCCCGGTGGATGGCCGCATCCTCACCGGGGCCGGGGCGGTGGACGAATCGATGCTCACGGGCGAGTCCGTGCCCGTGGACAAGCAGGCGGGCGACCGCGTGGTCGGCGCGACGATCAATCGCTCGGGCGCCTTCGAGGTGGAGGCCACGACGATTGGCGCCGAGAGCGTGCTGGCGCAGGTGATGCGGCTGATGCGCGACGCACAGGCGTCGCAGGCGCCGATTCAGCGCCTCGCGGATCGGATTTCGGCCGTGTTCGTGCCGGCCGTCATCACCATGGCGACCATCACCTTCGGCATCTGGTGGCTGGTGCCGGGCGAGCCGTCGATCGTCCGCTCGTTGCTGCCCGCCGTGGCCGTGCTCATCATCGCGTGCCCGTGTGCGATGGGCCTGGCCGTCCCGACGGCGGTGATGGTCGCGACGGGACGCGGGGCGGCGGCGGGCGTGCTCATCAAGGGCGGCGAGCCGCTCGAGCGGCTGAGCGCGGTGGACACCGTCGTCTTCGACAAGACGGGCACGCTGACGCGCGGCCAGCCGCGCGTGGTGCACGTCGGTCCGCTCGGCGTGCTCGACGCCGAGGCGCTCCTCGGGCACGCGGCCGCGGTGGAGCGCCTGTCCGAGCACCCTCTGGCCGAGGCGATCGTGCGCGAAGCCGACGGGAGGCAGCTGCAAGCCGCCGCGTCCGGCTTCGCGGTGGTGCCCGGCCGCGGTGCGCGCGGGACCGTGGACCAGCGCCACGTCCTGGTCGGAAACGCCGCTTTCCTGAGGGACGAGGGCGTGGACATGACGGATCTGCTCGCGCTGGCGGACACGGCGGCGGCACAGGGGCAGACCGCGGTATTCGTGGCGATCGACGGGCAGGCCGCGGGCATCATTGCGCTGGCGGACACCCTGCGCGACGGAGCTGGCGAGGTCGTGCAACGGCTCGAGGACCTCGGCCTCACCGTGGTCATGCTGAGCGGCGATCGTCAGGCGGCCGCAACGGCCATCGCGACCGAGGCCGGCATCACGCGGGTGATCGCCGACGTCCTCCCTGCGGGCAAGGTCGAGGCCGTCAAGGCACTACAGGCCGAGGGGCGGCACGTCGTGATGGTGGGTGATGGCATCAACGATGCGCCGGCGCTGGCGCAGGCGGACGTCGGCATCGCCATGGTCTCGGGGACCGACATCGCCAGCCACGCCGCCGATGTCACGCTGATGCGTGACGACCTGCAGGGTGTCGTCGACGCGATCCGGCTCGCACGACGCGCGATGCGCATCATGAAGCAGAACCTCTTCTGGGCCTTCATCTACAACGTCATCGGCATTCCGGTGGCAGCCGGCGCGCTCTACCCCGCATTCGGGATACTGCTCAGCCCGATCGTCGCCAGCGGCGCCATGGCATTCAGCTCCGTGAGCGTCGTCTCGAACAGCCTCCGCCTGCGGCGCGGCTGAATGCGCTAGGATCGGGCCGTGTTCACCAACATCCTCTGCCCCGTGGACTTCTCCGCCGATTCGGAGCGTGCCCTCGCCGCGGCCCTGGCCCTGGCGCGCGCCACCCACGGGCACCTGACGCTGCTCACCGTCGTCGATCCGCTGCTGAGCGCCGGCGCGGAGGCTGCGGGTGCCGACGAGGCCCTGGACGAACAGACCCAGCGCGAGCTGCAACAACTGCTGGAGCGGGCAACGCCCGGCATGCCACCGGCGTCCGTGCCTGCCGTCAGCGTCCGCGTCGGCACGCCCGCGAAGGAGATACTCGCGCAGGCCGACGACTGTAATGCGGACGTGATCGTGATGGGCATGCGTGGCCTTGGAGGGGCGCAGAAGCTGCTCCTGGGATCGACGAGCCACCACGTGCTCGAACGCGCCACCGTGCCGGTGATTGTCGTCCCGCCGCCAGACAGGCGCTAGCGTGAGCCCGTCGGCAGCAGCACGACGGCAAGTGCGAGCGCCGCTCCCATCAGGATCAACACCATGCCGGTCGAGCGCCGAAACGCACCGTCCCCCGCGCCGGCGGCGAGCGCGAGCTTGACGATGGTGTTCGACAGGAGGCCGACGATCACGGCACGCGCGGCGACGGTGACTGGCACCGTGCCCTGGCCCACCTCGCGGGCCATCGACAGCGTCAGCGCGTCCACGTCGTTCAGTCCCACGACCACGGCGGTACCCAGCAGGCCACTCGCGCCGAACCGGCTCCCGATGAGGGCGACCAGGATCAGCACGACCTGAAAGACCACCGCCATCTCCAGTGCGCTCCGGAGCTGAAGGGGGTTCCGGCTCGCCGGTGCGATCGGCTCGCCGGGGGGCTCGCGCTCCCGCGCACCGGACCACGCGGCAACCAGCCCGATGGCGCCGGGTGCGATCAACGCCGGCGCGACGGCGAGGGCGAGGGCCGGGCTCAGGATGGCGGCCGCCACCAGCACTCGCACGTACACGACGGTGTTGGCAGCGATGACACCGTGCGCGAGAGGGCGTGCCAGTTCCGGGTGATCGCGGCTCCGGCGCGCGAACGACAGCGTGACGCTCGTGGACGACACCATCCCGCCGAGCAGGCCGGCCACGACATAACCCCTCGACACGCCTATGGCCCGTTGCGCGATATAGCCGAGGAAGCTCAGCCCCGAGAAGAGGAGGACGAGCATCCAGAGCTCGCGCGGCCGCAGCCCGCCGGCCCAGGTCCCGATGGGCCCCGCCGGAAGCAGCGGCAGGACCACGACCGCCATCACCGCGAAGCGGAACGCGGCGCTCAGCTCGGGACCCTGGAGACGGCCGATGAGGTCGTGCAGCTGGGACTTCTCGAACAGCAGGAGGGCCGTAACCGCCACGATGCCGCTGGCGACGCCTGTTTCGCCGAGTCCGGCCGTCGCGCCCGCTCCTACGACGATCAGCGCCGCAGCTTCGGTGGTGGCATCCACATCGTGGCGGCTGGCGACGGCGTACCCGACGAGGACCAGGAGGCCGGCCAGCAGCAGCAGGGTCACGGCCATCCACGGGGCATCCCAGACCCAGAGACGGCCCGCGATGCCGCCGAGGGCACCGAGCAGGGCGAAGGTGCGCACGCCGGCGAAACGCGCCTGCGGACCGGTGGCATGACCGGACCACTGGCGTTCGACGCCAACCGCCGCGCCGCCCAGCGTGGCAACCAGCAGCGTCAGGAGGGACTCAGACACCCGCGTCGTCCCGCCGCTCGAGCAGCCGGAACTCCGCACCGCGCCGGATGTGATCGATGAGGTCAGCCAGGTTGTGGGGCTCCACGATCTCCCACTCCTCCTCCAGTCCGACGATGGCGTTGGCGGCGGAGGCCAGCTGGAGGGTCGTCGCCTCCGGGAAGCGACGACGCAGCACGGTGAGCACTTTTTCGCGATCGACCATGGGGCACGCCTCGGAATGGTGGAAGGGGTGCCGCCCGAGGCGCCGCCGATCGGTCCCCACGATCGACGGCACCAGCCGAGCGGCGGCCCATCCAGGAGCGGAGCAAATCACAGGCCATGGTTCCGCTGCACGTTTTCGGCCCGAATGTCCTCCCGCCTCCGCGGTGTTGCTGACGGTCCGTCGGTTCGAGCCGCCGGAGTGAAGGCCGCGCGTCAGGTTCCCGGCAGCAAAAAGAGGGCGGCCCGCCGGGGCCGCCCTCTGAACAGGAGGTGCGAAGCCTCCTAGAATCGATACAGCATGCGGGCGAAGAGCCGGCCGCCGTTGTAGGGGCGGTTCCCATAGCCCGTCATGAGTCCGCCCAGCCAGTCGATGCGTGGCTGGCCGTCCTGGGGGAAGAAGCCCACCGGCCCGAGCGAGTCGAGCGTGTTCCAGTCGCTCACGTCGAAGTTCTCGTACCAGTAGCCGACGCCCAGCCCTACCGCCTTGTTCACGAAGTACTTGAAGTCCACCGTGAACCGGGTCCAGTCGTTGACGACGTTCGGCAGCGGGATGAATTGGCCGGCGGCTGTCAACGAATCGATGCGCGGGCCCGAGTAGTCGAACGCGTTCTTCGAGTCGTTCATCTCGTACCCGACCCGCAGGTCAGCCTTGGACTGCGCCAGGCCGATCAGGTCCACGTAGGCCATGACGGTGTTGACCTTCTCGTTGTTGTCCAGGAACCAGTTGCGTGCCGGGTCGATCCATGTCGGATCGGGCGGCGGGTTCGCGTTGCGGGACTTCTGCAGCGCGCTGAACTCGTCCCAGCCGTAGGTCAGCCCGAAATGGACCATGTCGTTCACGGCGTAGTCGGCGCCAACCGCCCATGCGTTGATGTCCTGACTGAGCAGACCGAACTGCTCACGGCCCACAGGGATGGAGTCGTCGGCGAGGAACGTGTCCCGTGTCGTGGTGTACTGGAAGAACACGCCCACCTGGTCGTGCGGGTTGGCGCTCAGGACCAGCATCGCCTTGGTGCGGTCGCGATCCGCCTCGTCGTAGTACCGGAGGCCGGGCTGCGTGCCCGCCGGCCCCGTCTCGTAGTCGACGCCCTGCAGGATGAACCCGTCTCCCCGACGCTCGGCCACGTCGAGCGATGCGCGCACGCCGATGTAGTCGAACAGCCGGGCGTCGTAAGCGGCACGGAACATGTGCTCGCCGACGTCACTGAAACCACGGCCCTCGCGCTCGAACCCCTCGTGGGCGTAACCCACTCGCAGCGATCCGAAGGCCTTCAGGCCGAACGTGCCGTTGAGGTCGAAGTTCCGTCGGTTGATCTGGAAGTACTCGGACAGCCCTTCGAGGTAGGGGGTATTCGGATCGTCCGACACGGTGCGCACGGCGCCGTCGAACGTCACGTACTGACGCGCATCGAAATGGGGCGTGTTGTTCTCGTGATCGTTGTAGCGGTACCGCGCCTGGATGGTCACGAACCGCAGCTCGCGGCTGTTGAAGTTGACCAGCCAGTTGGTGCTGTTGACGGCAGCCTCCGCGGACGAGCGCGGCAGCTGCCTCAGGGCCGGGTACGCTGCGAGCACCACGTCGTTGTTGATGGACGAATTGAGGGTCCAGGGCAGCAGCGACGCGTTCTGGCGCATGAACGTGTAGTTCAGGTTGCCATTGATCGTGGTTCGCTTGCTGAGCTTCAGCATGCCCGTGCCGCCCACCGAGTTCAGGTTGTTGCTCGGCCACAGCGCGGCCTGCCCGGATGCCGGGCCGTTGCCGTTGGAGTAGGCGCTCGGGTCGAACGGGCCACTGGGCGGCAGCAGGCCGTTGTTGAAGTCGGTCGCGCGGATGGGGTTATCCCAGGTCAGCGTCTGGATGTCGTTGGTGAAGAAGCTGCCCCAGTAGTCCAGCCGGAGCATGCCTTTCGGATTGACCCACTCGGTGCCGGCTTTCAGCTCGTTGTTCCGCTGATCGATGGGCACGGCCAGCTCGTTGGCGTTGTTGAACGCGTAGGAGGCCGCCCACGGCATGTTGCCGGTCCGGCCCGTGGTCGAGGCATCGATGTCGATGCTGAACGACGGCGACGACACGTACTTCACTTTGCCGCCGAGGATGTCGCGGCGCACCTGCATGTCGTCCCGCACGATCAGGCTGTTGTAGATCGAACGGTTCGCCTGCGCCTGCGCCGACGTCGTTGCATTACAGCTTGTCGGACCGGAGCCGGGCGCGCAGGGCACGCCGACGGCCGTCCCGTCCCCCACGGCGTTGGTCGGTCCCTGGACACGCTGCCGCACCGCCGGATCCAGCGTGAAGGTGCCGTTGCCGTCGCCCGTGAACCAGTACGGCGCCTCGTACAGGTAATTCAGCGGAATCGAGTCGTAGACGCCCTTGAACTGCAGCTTCCCGTTGTCGTAGTTGGCCGTGTAGCGCTGGTCCCGGTAGCCGATGTTCGAGGCCCCGAGGTCGAAGCGGTACTTCTCGGTGTTCCTGGTCCATTCGAGCAGCGTTGCGGCGCCTGGCCGCAGGTCACGGTAGCGCTCGAAGCGGGCCTCGTCTCCATCCGTGTCCCCGAAGCGGACGCCCACGTCGAAGAGCCCCTGCGAGGGCACATCCGGGGGCGCCGGCTTGGTGGGCGGCGTCTGCGCCTGCGCCAGATTGGCGGAGGCCAGCAGCAGCGCCGCAATGGTCACTACGAGTGTGTTGCGCATCGCATGCCTCCCCATCACCGCAAGAAGAACTTCCCGTTCGGGTGATTCGACCCGTGCACCTGCTGGTGGCAGTTCGCGCAGGACTTGCCGTACATCTTGTTGGCGTTCTGCGAGTTCTGCAGGGTGAACCCCTCGTAGACGGTGGGAGGGTGACGCGATGTCACGTGACAGCGCTGGCAGAGGAACGGCTGCTTGGCGACGAGCATGCGATCGTTGTTGCTGCCGTGCGAGTCGTGGCAGGTCGTGCAGCTGTCGACCACCGGCGCGTGCTCCCAGAGGAACGGCCCGCGCTTCTCGGTGTGGCAGCTCGTGCAGCTCTGGTCGACCGTGGTGCCCACCCGCAGCAGCTTCACGTTCACCGAGCCGTGCACGTTGTGGCAGGACGCGCACGTCATCTTGCCCTCCCGCACGGGCATGTGGTTGAAGCGCTGCTGCTTGTTGGTGATCGTCTGGTGGCACCGCGCGCAGGTGAGCTGCTGGGTCTTCGCCCGCATCAGCGCCGGCCCCTCGGGCGCGTGCACGCTGTGGCAGTCGATGCACTTGATGTTGCGATTCTCGTGCTGGCTGCCGTCCCACAGGGCGTGCTCGCCACGGTTGTGGCAGGTCTGGCACTGGGCGTTGGCCTCGCTGGCCGCCACCCGGCTCAGCTGAATCGGCTTGATCTTCTCGGGGTCGCTCGCGTGCGCCTCACCCGGCCCGTGGCACGACTCGCAGCCCTCCTTCGAGGCCGGCGCCAGCGCGTTGGCCTTGAACCCGTGCTTGGTGACATCGATGGTCTTGTCGTAGTTCTCATGACAGACGACACAGGCCTCGCTGCCGAGATAACCCGACTGCGGAGCCTGACCGGTGGCTGGCGCCCCCGGGGACTCGCTTGCAGTTGGTGCATCGGCGTCGCCTGGAACCGCCACCGCCGCCGGTGCGGCCGGTGCCGGATCGGGTGCGGGATTCGCCACCGCCGAAATCCCGACGCTGCCGACGGCCATGAGGGTGGCCAGAAACACCGCCCAGTTGCCAAAACGCTTCATAAGGTCGCTCCTGCCGCCGCGCACTGCCGGAAGTCCGGCAAAGCACGACGATTGGCTGACTTGGCTGCAAAGGGGGTGCCGGAAACTCCGTAGTTCTACGGATCTCGGCCTGTCTGGTGGGACGGACGCCCTGGCGGTCCGGCTATCGCTGCCCGGGAAAGCGCTCGAGAAGCCGGAACTCGTGTCCTGAGCGCAGGCGGTCCATCAACTCCCGAAGGTCCGTACAGTCCACCTCGCGCCACTCCTCGTCGAGGCCGACGATGGCGTTGGCGGCGGCAGCGGTGTCCATGTCGGAGGCGCCGGGAAAGCGTCGGCGCAGGACCGCCAGGACCTTTTCGCGATCGATCATCGGGCTGGGCTGCGGGGTTAGAGAAAGGCACGTCGCCCGGCCCTGAGCCGACGGTCCCCACGGCCGACTCACGACGCGAGCGACGCGTCCTCACTACGCAGGGAACCGAAGCAAGGCCGGTGCCAGCGCCCTACTGGGCGCTTCGTGCGAATTCAGGCCTGATCTTGACTGACAGCGCGCCCACCGGCGGCGGCTCGCGACGGCGGTCCGGCGGTGTGCCGGGAGAGCGTCAATCCGTGGCCGCGCTACGGCTGCCCTCGTCGCCGTAGTCGGGCAACCCCAGCTTCTTGATGCGGTCACCCAGCGTGGAGCGCTTGATCTGCAGCAGTTCGGCCGCCTTCGACTTGTTGCCACCGGCGACCTTCAGGGCCCACGTGATCAGCCCCTGCTCCACGTCGCGCAGCCGTTCCTCGAGGGACACCGACGAGGGGTGTGAGTGGGTTTCAATGACGGGCTCGGCCAGCTCGGTGCTCCGGTGGAAGAGGACGCTGATGGGAACGCAGCCGATCTTGACCGTATCGCACGTGCAGGTCTGGGCGATGCGCTCGCAGGCATTCTCGAGCTCGCGGACGTTGCCGGGCCATGGATAGCGCATGAACGCCTGCAGCACCCCGGGCGACAGCGGGCGGGCCTGCTGCTCCCGGCGCTGGTAGAACCGCTTGAGAAAGTGGTCCGCCAGGAGCGGGATGTCCTCGCGCCGCTCGCGCAACGGCGGCAGCGTGATCGGAATCACGTTCAGGCGATAGTAGAGGTCCTCGCGAAACTTCCCTTCCGCGACCAGCTGTCTCAGGTCGCGCTTCGTGCCGGTGACGGTGCGCACGTCGACGGGCAGCGCCCGTGTGCTCCCGACGCGCTCGATGACCCTGTTCTGCAGCACGCGCAGCAGCTTGACCTGGACCGACATGGGCACATCGTCCACGTCGTCGAGGAAGATGGTGCCGCCCTCGGCCATCTCGAAGCGCCCGGGCCGGTCCTTGATGGCCCCGGTGAAGGCGCCCCGCTCGTGGCCGAACAGCTCCGATTCGATCAAGGTCTCGGCGAAGATGGCGCAACTCACCGGCACGAACGGCTTGTGCCGGCGATGGCTCGCCTGATGGATCAGGTTCGCGATCAACTCCTTGCCGGTCCCGGTCTCCCCGGTGATGAGGATGCTGCTGTCGGAATCGGCGACCACGCGCACGTAGTCGAAGACCGCCCGCATCCGCGCGCTGCGGCCGACGACGACCTGGTCGATCGAGAACGGTAGAGCTGGACCCACGTTAGACGACCACGAGTTCCTCGAACCCCGGGACCTCGTCACGAAGCGCCTGCTCGAGGCCCATGAACAACGTCATCGACGCGCTCGGGCAGCCGACACAGTTCCCGCTCATGCGGACCGTCGCCTTGTTTCCGGAGACGTCCACGAGCTCGATATCACCGCCATCGTTCTGGATGAACGGCCGGATGCGCGCCACCACGACTTCGACCTGCTCTTTGGTAACCATAGGCGTCCCGGCCCCCGGCAATGCCTGGGCCTTTCACTTCTCTTGCAACAGCGCCTGCGCCGTAACGAACCGGGGCTCGATATCCACAGGCACGTCGGCCAGTCGGTCGAGCACCGACTGGACCGCCGGCCGCACGACCCCCAGGGCCTGGATCATGGCCCTGGCCTTCGAATAGCTGCCTTCCGCCTGCAGGGTCATAATCTCACGAGTCAGGGCCGCGACGCCGTCCCGAATCCGGGCGGGGTCCACCGAGAACGTGCCGTCGGCGTTGACCCGGAAGCTCCCGTGGTCCAGCAGGTAGTTCAGCTGGATGGCCTGGCCGCGGCCGTGCGCCTCGTTGATGCCGAACCGAATGGACCGGAACGCCGAGGCCAGGAACGTCGTGTACATCGTCCGTTCGAACCGCTTGTCCAGCTGCCCTCGGTCGACGAGGTGCTGGAGCGCGAACAGCCCGGAGATGTCGGCCTTCGCTTCCTCGATGGCGCTGTAGGTCTCCTTGAGCTCCTGCCGGACCGTCGTGATCCGCCCGGCCACACTGATGTCATGCGGGCCGAGCCCGTGCATCAACTCGTGCATCAGGATGTGCGTGAAGAACGCGGCGAAGTCCACGCTCCCCTGGTCGGCCGTCGCCAGGGCGACCCTCGAGATGGGGACCAGGACCTTGTCGAACTTCGCCTGCTGGTTGTTCTTCAGCATGACGCGCTTGCTGCCCTTCTCGCGGATTACCCGTTCGTCGTTCGGCAGGTTGAAGGCGGCCGTCTGGACACCGCGATTCGCGTCACCCGCCGAGAACACGGTGTTGACCACGGCAATCGGCGCCATCGCGCCGAGCCGCGGGTTCCGGTAGCGCGACTCGATGGGCAGGTTGTTCTCGATGTCCTGCAGGGCGCCGGCGAAGCGCTGCAGCTGCGCGGACTCCCCCGGATCCTTGACCGTGATGAAGGCCTCGAAGGCGGCCTTGTAGTTGAACCACTCGTCCTCGTAGACCTCGTACGGGCCGATGGTCGGTTCGATGGCCGACGACAGCTCCATCCACTTGACGTCGCTTTCGTAGTAGTCGTTCGAGGAGAACGCTGCCGCGCGCGAGTCGAGGAAGGCCCGGAGCGTGGCGTCGCTCGTGGCCCGGGCCGCCTCGCGAAGGTGGGCGGCCGCCAGTGCCAGTTCACTCTGGTACTCCAGGCTGTAGGGCACCAGCGTCAGTCCTCCACGGGGACCGCGGCGAACGGTCGTGAAGAAGCCTGTCGCAGCCTCGCGCTCGGCCAGCGGCAACCCGGCGATCCACTTCTCCACCTCCTCGCGCGTCGTGTCGGGCGGGTAGAAGTTGGCCCCGGCCGGCTTGGCCGGCGCGCCGGGGACGAACGGTTCGTTGTGATCCAGCCGCGACCAGGGCCCCTTGTTCAGCACGAACGCGTGGAGCCGGGCCCGGCCGAGCGGCGAGTCGTCGAGCGCCAGATCGTAGAACATCGATTCGTTGCCGGACCACACCTGCCGCAGGAACAGTGCGTCCATCACCTGTGCGGCCTGCACCAGATGACGCAGGGCCACACGGTCCCCGGGGGGCAACTGGCTCAGGTCCGCTGTGAGGTCGGTCGGCGCGAAGCGCCCGACTGAACGTTGCAGCGCCGCCCGCTCGCGGTCGGCATCGTCCAGTGGCGGCCGCGCCGGCTGCTGCGCGCTCCACGCCGCCAGCATCGTGACGAGAGTGGTTGAAGTCACGGCTCGGGTCATCGCTCGCACCACCGGTGTTCTACCTTCTGTCCGCGTTCTTCAGCAGCCTGCTAGTGCACCCCCGAGCTGCCCGAGAGCGCGGACGGCTCGGCCCCGAGACGCCGGATGGCCGTCTCCCACATGGAGGCCAGCGGCGTGGCGAAGATGAGATCGGGCTGGACGGGCGCCATCAGCCACGACGACTCGGCCAGCTCGACGTCGAGCTGGCCGGCCGCCCATCCAGCATAGCCGACGACAATGCGCACGGACGGATCCGGCGCCGAGCTGAGCGTATGCCGTATCAGCTCCGGGGACGCGGACAGGTAGACGCCCTCCGCCACCTCCATCGCATCGCCGTCCAGCGTCTTGTCGGCCAGCAGCACCCAGGCCCGGGTCGGCTCGACGGGTCCCCCGACGAACAGGTGGACATCCGGGCGGATCGGCAGGGGCGGCTCGGCGCGGACGACCTCCACGGCAGGCTCGGCCATCTGGCGGTTCAGCACCAACCCGAAGGCGCCACCGGGGCCATACTCGGCCAGCAGGACCACCGAGCGGCTGAAGTTCGGATCCATCAACTGTGGCATGGACACCAGGAGGACCGGCGCCAGGGAGGGAGCATCGTCGCCCATGCCTTCATCCTACGCCTGTACAGGTGCGGGCGGGTGCCGACGGGTGCTGTCAGGTGCGGGCGGGTGCGAGGTGCGGACGGGTGCGGACGGGTGCGGGCAGGTG
>Ga0268299_1003916_pt1 | contig 12621 bp, 13 predicted proteins | sample NOBtaG_FD_193484 | JGI IMG/M metagenome (GOLD analysis project Ga0268299, IMG submission 193484) | Activated sludge microbial communities from bioreactor in Nijmegen, Gelderland, Netherland - NOB reactor | ecosystem: Engineered > Bioreactor > Aerobic > Activated sludge | place: Netherlands...
ACCGGCCGGCGGGGGCGGGACCCCATCCGATCGTGGTCTACTTCCACGGCGGTGGCTGGGTGCTCGGTGGGCGCGATTCCGATGACCCGTTCTGTCGCGACCTCTGCGTGCGGTCCGGGGCGATCGTCGTCTCGGCCGACTATCGCCACGCGCCCGAGGCCCGCTTCCCCGCTGCGGTCGACGACGGCTTTGCCGCCGTTCGTTGGGTCGCGGCGAACGCGGCAGCGCTCGGCGGGCAGCCGGGCCGCCTCGCGGTGTGCGGCTGGAGCGCGGGCGGCAACGTCGCCGCGGTCGTCTGCCAGCTCGCGCGCGACGCCGGTGGACCGCAGATCGTCGGCCAGGTGTTGGTGACGCCGGTGACCGACTGCGACTTCGGTCGCGAGTCGTACCGCAGCAACGGCGAGGGCTACGCCCTCACCACCGCGCTGATGCGGTGGTTCTGGAACCACTATGCCGACGAGGGGGATCGGATCAATCCGAAGGCGTCGCCGTTGCGCGCCCGCAGCCTGCGGGACCTGCCGCCCGCGCTCGTCGTCACCTGCGAGTTCGACCCGCTACGCGACGAGGGCATCGCCTACTTCGAGGCGTTACGGGCCGCGGGCGTGGCGGCGCGCCATCTCGCCTGCCGCGGCCAGATCCACACCTCGGTGCCATCGGTCGACGTGATCCTCTCGGCGACCGCGGCGCGTGCCGAGATCGGCGAAGCGCTACGCACCCTGCTCGCGACCGAGGCTCGGGAAGCTCTCCGCAGCGCCGGCTGAGCCGAGCCGCCGCGGTAGGCGGCTACGAGGTTGGGCGGTTGGCGGGCCCGAGGGACGATCGCTTTGACTTGTGCGGTCCGTGGGCGGAGGATCGCACAGGGTCGTCGACACGGAGGGATGCCATGAAGAGGTCATCGAGCGTCATCGTAGGCAGGGCAGTCCTGCTGGCAGCGTCGCTGGCCGTCTGCGGCAACTCCTGGGCGGCATCGAACCTCAACCTGTCGAAGTCGAACGTCAACCGCGTCCTGCTGCGGGGCAAGCTGGTGACGGCGTCGACCGACATCGAGGCCGAGAGCACGCGCATCGTCTACAAGACGCCCGCCGAGGGCGACTTCGTCCTGACGCAGGCGTGCGTCGGGCGCACGGAGGCGGGTGTCCTCCTGCAGGTCGACGGTGGCACGATCGCCCACCTCGGCTCGGGCGTCTGCCAGACCTTCACCCCGGGTCTCGTCATCGCCCCCGACAAGGAGTTGTTCTGCTCGTCGGCCGCCGAGACCTTCTGCACCATCACCGGCCTGCTGAACGAAGCGTCGCCGCCCGCCACCCCTCGTCCCTGAAGGGGCGTGACCGAGGCCGCGATCGGGGCGACGGCGCGCGAGGAAGGACGCCGGGCGCAGAGGAAACGAGCAGGCCCCCACGGAGATTCCGTGAGGGCCTGCTGTGGTCTCCCCTGATCGCTCAGGGGAGTGGAAGTGCGAGGAGGGGGACTTGAACCCCCACGGGGTATTAGCCCACTAGCCCCTCAAACTAGCGCGTCTGCCAGTTCCGCCATCCTCGCGAGGGATCGGTTGTCAGTTCTGTGCCGGTGCCGCCGGCGGCTCGGCTGCTGGCGCCGCGGCTTGTGGCTCGGCCGCCGGCGCCGCCGCTGCCGGAGGCTCCACGGGCGGGGACGCTGCAGGTGCTTCGGCTGCGGGGGCGGCCTGCGCTGCGGGGGCCTCGCCTGCCGGAGCGGCCTGTGCTGCCGGAGCCTCGGCTGCCGGAACTGCGGCCGGGGCTTCGGCTGCCGGAACTGCGGCCGGGGCTTCGGCTGCCGGTGCCGGTGCTGCCTCGCCCGCGGGCGCCGCGGCGCCGGGAGCAGGTGCTTCGCCCAGCGGCGGAACCTCGGCGGGAATCTCGACCGGCGGTGGCTCGGGCGCGCCGCTGTCGAAGACGCTCGAATCGAGCGCGGCGGTCGAGAGGTAGCTCAAGCCGAGCGAGGTGAACATGAAGACGATCGCCGCCCCCGTGGTCAGACGGGTGAGGAAGTTCCCCGCACCGCTCGAACCGAAGAGGGTCTGGCTGCTACCGCCGAATACCGCGCCCATGTCCGCGCCCTTGCCGGTCTGCAACAGCACCACCAGGACGAGGATCAGACAGGCGAGGACGTGAACGACTGTCACCGCAATGGTCATCTAGAGGTCACCTGAGGAAGCGTACAATGCGGGTAAATCCATCGGCTTGCAAGCTGGCCCCGCCGACCAGCGCGCCGTCGATGTCGGCCTGCGCCATCAACTGGTCGACGTTGTCCGGTTTCACGCTGCCGCCGTAGAGAATCCGCACCTCGTCGGCGCGCCCACCCAGCCCTGCCAGGAGGCCGCGGATCTGAGCATGGACCTCCTGCGCCTGCTCCGGGGTTGCGACCTTGCCGGTGCCGATCGCCCAGACGGGCTCGTAGGCCACGATGGTTCGGGCGATCGCCCCGGCGTCGATCTTCGCCAGACCGCCGCGTACCTGGCGCTCGATCACGGCCTCGGTCCGGCCGGACTCGCGCTCCTGCAGCGTCTCGCCGACGCACACGATCGGCGTCATGCCCGCGGCCAGCACCGCCGCGGTCCGGTCGGCGACGCTGGCGTCGGTCTCGCCGAAGAACTGACGCCTCTCGGAGTGCCCGATGATCACGTGCGTGCAGCCGACCTCCTTCAGCATGTCGCACGAGACCTCGCCGGTGAACGCGCCCTTCGCCTCCCAGTGCACGTCCTGCGCCGACAGCAACACCGGCGCGTCGCCGATCAACTCCCGGGCGTAGGCGAGCAGCGTGTAGGGTGGCGCGATCAGGACGTCGCGCTCGGGCTCGGCCCTGGCGGCGGCCGCGCACGCGGTCACCAACTCCTTGGTGAGCGAGCGTGTGCCGAACATCTTCCAGTTGCCGGCGAGCATCGGGCGGCGAGCCATCAGGCATCCTCCAGGGCGGCAATGCCGGGCAGCAGGCGTCCCTCGACGAACTCGAGCGAAGCGCCGCCGCCGGTCGAGATGTGGCTGATCCGGTCCTCCTTGCCCGACTGCGAGACGGCTGCGACCGAGTCGCCGCCGCCGACGATGGTCGTGGCGTTGCTGGCGACCAGGGCGTCCACCATCGCCATCGTCCCATGGGCGAAGGGCGGCTTCTCGAAGATCCCCATCGGGCCGTTCCAGAAGACCGTCTTCGCGCCGGCGACGGCCTCGGCGTAGAGCTTCTCCGTCTTCGGGCCGATGTCGACGCCCTTCAGGCCGGCGGGCACACCGGGCTCGACCACCTGTACCGGCTGATCCCCCTCGATCGAGGACGAGGCGCGGTGATCGATCGGCAGCAGCAACTTCATGCCGCGCCGCGCGGCGTCGTCGAGTAGCTTCGCGGCGACCGCGATCCGGTCCTTCTCCACCAGCGAGTCGCCCACCTCGATGCCGCGCGCCGACAGGAACGTGTACGCCATCGCGCCGCCGATCAGCAGTGAGTCGACCTTGGCGAGCAGGTGGTCGATGACGGCGATCTTGTCGGATACCTTGGCGCCGCCCAGGATCGCCACCAGCGGCCGCTGCGGGTCGCGCACGACCTTGCCGAGGTACTCGCACTCCTTGCGGAGCAGGAAGCCCGCCGCCTTCTCCTTCACGAAGGGCACCATGCCCGCGGTCGAAGCGTGGGCGCGGTGCGCCGTGCCGAAGGCGTCGTTGACGTAAACGTCGGCGAGTCGCGCCAGCGCGCGGCAGAAGCCCTCCTCGTTCTTCTCCTCCTCCGGATGGAAACGGAGGTTCTCCAGCAGCACGAGCTCGCCCGGGCGCAGCGCCTCGACCCGCTTCTCGACCGCGGGTCCGACGCAGTCCGCCAGCAGCGGCACGGGTCTGCCCAGCAGCTTCGACAAGCCCTCGGCCGCCGGCGCGAGGCTGTACTTCGCCTCCGGTCCCCCCTTCGGTCGCCCGAGATGCGAGCCGAGCACCAGCCGAGCGCCGCTTTTCAGCGCGTGCTCGATCGTGGGCAGCGCGGCGCGGATGCGCGTGTCGTCGGTGACCGCCCCCGCCTTGTCGAGCGGCACGTTGAAGTCGACGCGCACGAAGACGCGCTTCTGGGAGAGGGAGAGTTGGTCGAGCGTCTTCATGCGGGGAGACCGCCGAGTTGGTTGGACACAGAGACCTCAGAGCTCGGAGAGAGCGCGGAAACTGCGCACGAGCACGGTCTCTCCGTGACCTCGCTCGTCCCTCTCCGCGATCGCCGTGCTCAGAGGCTCGCCCCGATGTAGCGCGTCACGTCGCCCATACGGGTCGAGAAGCCCCACTCGTTGTCGTACCACGAGAGAATCTTGATGAAGTTGCCGTCCATCACCTTGGTCGACGGGGCATCGAAGATCGAGGAGTGCGGGTTGTCGTTGAAGTCGATCGAGACGAGCGGCTCGTCCGAATAGGCGAGGATGCCCTTCAGCGGGCCCTCCGCCGCGGCCTTCACCGCCGCGTTGATGTCGGCCTCGGTGGTGCTCTTCTCGAGCTCGGCGGTCAGGTCGACCACCGACACGTTCGGAGTCGGCACGCGCACCGCCATGCCGTCGAGCTTGCCCTTGAGAGCCGGCAGCACCTCGCCGACGGCGCGCGCGGCACCGGTGGTGGTCGGGATCATCGAGAGCGCGGCGGCGCGCGCGCGGCGCAGATCCTCGTGCGGCAGGTCGAGAATGCGCTGGTCGTTGGTGTAGGCGTGCACGGTCGTCATCAGGCCGCGCTTGATGCCGAAGCTCTCGTGCAGCACCTTGGCGACCGGCGCCAGGCAATTGGTCGTGCAGGAGGCGTTGGAGATCACGTGGTGCTTGGCCGGGTCGTACGCGGTGTGGTTGACGCCGTAGCAGAGGGTCAGGTCGGCGCCCTTGGCGGGCGCCGAGATGATGACCTTCTTGGCGCCGGCGGCGAGATGCTTGGCGGCCGAGTCGCGGTCGGTGAACAGGCCGCTGCACTCGAGCACGACGTCGACCTTGAGATCCTTCCAGGGCAGCTTGGCCGGGTCGCGCTCGGCCAGCACCTTGAGCTTGCGGTCGCCGATGGCGAGGCCGTCGCCGTCGGCGCGCACGCCGTCGAGACGACCGTGGACGGAGTCGTACTTGAGGAGATGGGCGAGCGTCTTCGCGCTGGTGATGTCGTTCACCGCCACCCATTCGATGTCCTTCGACGCCAGGCAGGCGCGCAGGACGTTCCTGCCGATGCGACCGAAACCGTTGATGCCGACGCGAATTGCCATGTGCTTGTGTCCTCCGGTGGGGTGGCGAGAGAGCCTCGGCCTATTTCACTTTCACTTTTTGCAGTCAAGGTAACCGCGGGGACGCCGCGGAGGCTGCGTTGACTCGCGCAACTCGGCGTAATAGCGTGCGTTGCGAGGATTATGGCGGCGGTCATCGCGCTGGCAATGCTGGCGCAGGTCGGGGAGGAGGGAGTAGGGCAGGAGCTTCTCACCTCGCTGGTGAGCGGCTCGGGGCCCGTGGTGCAGGGCGTCCTGTACCTGCTGATCATGTTCTCGATCGTCAGTTGGGCGATCATCGCGACCAAGCTGATGCAGATCCGCCGGGCGCGCTCCGAGTCGGCGCGCTTCAACGAGATCTTCTGGGAGACCAAGAACCTCACCTCGATCCACACCGCCAGCATGGAGCTCAAGCAGAGCCCGGTGGCGCAGGTGTTCCGCGCCGGCTACCAGGAGCTGGTCAAGCTGATGCGCAGCAAGCGCCAGGGGGCGGCCGGCGAGGCCGACATCACCACCGAGCTGGGCGGCGTCGACAACGTCGAGCGCGCCATGCGGCGGGCGACCAACCAGGAGATCACCCGCCTCGAGCGGGCGCTGACGTTCCTCGCCACCACCGCCAGCGCTACCCCCTTCATCGGGCTGTTCGGCACGGTCTGGGGCATCATGAACGCCTTCCGCGGGCTCTCGACCGCACAGTCGTCGAGCATCCAGGCGGTCGCCCCCGGCATCTCGGAGGCTCTGATCGCCACCGCCACCGGCCTGGCCGCGGCCATTCCCGCGGTCATCGCGTACAACTACTTCGCCCGCCAGATCCGCGTGCTGAGCGCCGACATGGAGAATTTCTCGGCCGAATTCCTCAACATCGCCGAGCGTCACTTCCTCAAGTAGCGCCATGGCCTTTTCCACCAGCTCGCCCGAGCGGGCGATCTCGGAGATCAACGTCACGCCGCTGGTCGACGTGATGCTGGTCCTGCTCGTCATCTTCATGGTGACCGCGCCGATCCTGCAACAGGGGGTCGAGGTGAACCTTCCGAAGGTGCGCGCCGCTTCCCTTCCGGGAGAGGACATCCAACTGGTGGTCAACGTCGACAAGGCCGGCAGCGTGCTCCTGAACGACGCGCGCCTCACCGCCGGCGAGCTCGAGCAGAAGCTGGCGGCGATCCTGCGCGAGCGGCCGGATCGCCAGGTGTTCCTGCGCGCCGATCAGGATGCGCGCTACGGCGACGTGATGCGCGCCATCGCCGCGATCAAGGGAGCCGGCGTCGAACGCCTGGGAATGGTGACCGAGCCGCCGCCGGCGGAGCGGTGAGCGCCGAGAAGAACCTACCCTCCGCGGGGCGTGAGTTCGAGCGCGGCTTCGGCTGGACGCTGGCGCTCTCGACCGCGGCGCACGTGTTGATCCTCGGCGGTCTGTTGCTCGTCCCTGGCGTGCGTCTGGAGCCCCAGCCCAAGCTCCAGTCGTACTCCGTCGATCTGGTGGATCCGAACAAGCTCGGCGGCACCAACCTGATCGCCGGTTCGAAGGGCAAGTCGGCGGCGCCGCCGAAGGTCGAGCCGGCCAAGGCGAAAGCCCCCGAGCCGCCGCCTCCGCCGCCGCAGGCGGCCGAGCCCGAGCCACCACCGCCCCCGCCGCCGGACGAGGCCAAGCCCGAGCCGCCGCCGCCCGAGGAGGCGGCGAAGCCGCCCGCGCCGCCGAAGGAGGAGCCCCAGCCGGACGAGAAGGCGATCGCGCTCGACCGCAAGGTCGAGCCCACCCCGACGCCGGTGCAGATCGCCAAGGCCGAGCCACCGACGATCGCGCCGACCGTCCCCAAGCCGATTCCGCCAACCGCCCCGCCGACCCAGCCCAGGCCCAGGGCGACCAACACGATCGCCAAGGCGCAGGCGACGCACACCGCGCCGGCGAAGGCGGTCGCCAAGGCGAAGACCACGCCGACGCCGGCCAAGGCCGCGAAGGGACAGGCGACGCCGACCAAGGCGCCGGCGCAGGCGGTCGCCAAGGCGAACGCCTCGCCCGCCGCCAAGGGAAAGGCGTCGCCCGGCCCGAAGACGGCCGGCTCGCCCGCCAAGGCGGGGGCCAGCCCCGGGGCGAAGTCGACTCCGGGCGTCGATCCCAAGGCGCGCGACGATCGCATCGCCGCGGCGATCAAGCGTATCGAAGAGCAGGCCGGCACCCGCGGTGGCGGCGCCGGCGGCTCCAGCGGCGACACGCCGGGCGGGCCGATCTCGATCGGTCCGGGAGAGGGCGCGGGGGGAGAGGTTCGCGGCGTCGCGTTCATCATGTATACGAACAGGCTGGAGGCCATGATCAAGGAGAAGTGGGTGTGGGCAGGACAGGACCCGACGCTGCGGGCAGACATCGCCTTCAACATCCTGTCCGGCGGAGAGGTGGTGAACGTGCGCACCGTCGCGTCCAGCGGTGACGTCAACTACGATCGGCGCGCCGAGACCGCGGTGCGCGCCGCCGCGCCATTCCCGCCGCCGCCGGCGGAGTACCAGGCCGAATTCGAGACCGTCGGCTTCGTCTACACCTTCGAGCCGAACTGAGGAATGAGGTGAGCGTGAAGAGATCCCTGGCAGGGTGGTGGGTGGTCGCATCCGCGGCGCTGACGTTGTGCGCGCCGCCTGGGGCGGATGCGCAGGTGCGCGGGACGATCAAGGGCGCGGGCAGGACGTACGCCGTCGCTCTGTCGCCGCTGAAGAACCTCGGCGGCGGCGCGTCGTCGCCGATCGCGACCGAGTTCGTCGACATCATCGCGCGCGATCTCGAGCTGACGGGTCTGTTTCGCATGATCCCGCGCGACACCTTCATCGAGCAGCCGCAGGCCTCGGGCGTGACCGCCGAGGACATCAACTTCGAGAACTGGTCGGTGCTGGGCGCGCTCGCGCTGGTGAAGGGTGGCTACACCATCCAAGGCGAGAAGGTGACGATCGAGGCGCGCCTGTTCGACGTCTACCAGCGGCGCCAGATGGCCGGGCGTCGCTACCACGGCACGGCGCAGGACGTCCGTCGCATGGCGAACAAATTCGCCGACGAAATGATGCGCGAGTTCACCGGCGAGCGCGGCCCGTTCGATTCGCGCATCGCGTTCGTCTCGAATCGCGGCGGGCGTTTCAAGGACATCTACGTCACCAGCCCCGACGCCGGCGACATCCTGCAGGTCACGCGCACCAAGAGCCTGAACCTGGCGCCGTCGTGGAGTCCGGACGTTCGCCAGTTGGTCTACACGTCGTACAAGCGCGGCAACCCCGACTTCTACCTGCTCGACTTCGTCAGCGGCCGCGAGACCAAGATCACCTCGGGCCGCGAGCTGCACGTCGGCGCGCGCTTCTCGCCCGATGGCCGCACGCTGGCGGCGGCGATCGAGCAGCAGGGCAACGTCGACATCTTCTTGCTCGACCTCAGCGGCAAGATCCTCCGCCGGCTCACCAACGACCCCGGCATCGACGTGTCGCCGAGTTGGTCGCCCGACGGCCGCCAGATCGCCTTCACCTCGGCGCGTGGCGGGCAGCCGCAGATCTACGTCATGAACGCCGACGGCGCGGGCCAGCGCCGGATCACCTACGAGGGGCGCTACAACACCTCGCCCGCCTGGTCGCCCAAGGGCGACAAGATCGCCTACACCAGCCGCGCCGACGGCGGCTTCAACATTTTCACCGTGCATCCCGACGGCACCGAGGTGCATCAGTTGACGGCCAGCACGGGCAACAACGAGGACCCGAGTTGGGCCCCCGACGGAAGGTATCTGGTGTTCACTTCCACCCGTCGCGGAGCGCCCGGTTTGTACGTCTCCGACGCCACTGGCGCGAGCCAGGTCGCGTTGACTGACCGTCCGGGAGGTGATACCTCTCCCGCCTGGTCGAACTGGTTGGAATGAGTAGCGATTCCGCTGAAGAAGCGGCGCTCACAGGGGGTGCATGATGGGTTTGCGGATGAAGGCGGTGGTGGTCACCTTCGCAGTGCTGTCGCTGTTTGCCGCGGGGTGCTCCGGCAAGAAGAAACCGGGACCGGGAGACGCGGGCTCGGACCTGAGCGACCAGAAACTCCCCGAGGGCAGCAGCCTCGATGCCTATCAGAAGGGCCTCCGTCCGCCCGGCGATTCCGGTCCACTCAAGGACATCCACTTCGCCTTCGACTCGTACGAGCTCGACGAGTCCGCTCGCCAGACGCTGCGCGACAGCGCCGATTGGCTCAAGGACAACGGCAGTGTGCGCATCGAGATCGAGGGACACTGCGACGAGCGCGGTACGGTCGAGTACAACCTGGCCCTGGGTGCGAAGCGCGCCAAGGCGGCGAAGGACTACCTGGTGTCGCTCGGCATCCCCTCCGATCGGATGAGCACGATCAGCTACGGCGAAGAACTGCCGCTCTGCTCCGAGCACACCGAGTCGTGCTGGGCCGAGAACCGTCGCTGCCACTTCGTCCAACTGAACTGAGCATGCCGAGGAGCCGCGAATGAGCAGAGGCGCCACCGCCAGCGCGCGCGCGGCGCGCCGCAACGCACTCGGACTCGGCTGCCTCGCTGCGGCGGGACTGTCGCTGCTGGCCGGCTGCGCAACGTCGTACGACCTGCGCCAGGTGCGCTCCGACCAGAAAGAGGTGCGCGGCATGGTCGCCGATCTGCAGGTGGCCGTCGACAAGCTCAAGCGGCAGGTCAGCACACTCGAGGCCGAGGCGGACCAACTCCAGGGGCGTGGACGCGCCGGCAGCCGCGGTTCGACCGCCACTCTGAGCGACCTCGAGCGGCGCATCGCCGTGGTCGAGAATCGCCTGAAGCTGGTCGAGCAGTCGCAGCCCGCGGGCTCGGTGGGCATGCCGCCGGCGCTGCCGCCGGGCGAGGAGCCGCCGGCGGGCGCCGAGGGCTTGGCGCCGCTGTCGGCGACACCGACGGCGACGCCGGTGCGCGCGCCGGAGATCTCGGCGGGGGGCGAGGATGCGGTTCTCGCAGCCGCCAACGTCGACGACACCTACCGCCAGGCCGTCACCGCCATGCGGCGGGGCAAGCAGGGCGAGGCCATCCCGCAGTTCCGCGAGTTCCTGCGCAAGAACCCGAAGTCGGACTACGCCGACGATGCGCAGTTCTACATCGGCGAGTGCTACTACTCGACCAAGGACTACAACCGCGCCATTCTTGAGTTCAACGAGGTCCTGTTGAAGTATCCCAAGGGCGAGAAGGTTCCGCCCGCATTGCTCCGCCAGGCGAGCGCCTTCGCGGAGCTGGGCGACAAGGTCGATGCGCGACTCATCCTGCAGAAGTTGGTCGGCGAGTATCCCAACTCCGAGGAAGCGGCCCGCGCTCGGCAGATGCTGCCCCAACTCGGCGAGTAGCTCGGCGAGCGGCGCTGCACGCCTGGCGGGCGCGGTGGCGAGGCGAAGGGCGCAAGGCGGCCATCGCGGATGAGAGTCGCGCTCGGTTTCCATCGCGTCCCCTCGGGCTCTCGCCCGCGCGTCGTCACGCTCGGTGTCTTCGACGGCGTTCATCGCGCCCACCAGCAGATCTGCGCCCGCGTGGTCGGGCGCGCGGCCGAGAGAGCGGCCGAGCCGACCGCGATCACCTTCTTCCCGCACCCGGCCGCGGTGCTGGCGCCGACGCGCGCGCCCAGGCTTCTCTACGGCCTCGGCGATCGCCTGCGCTTTCTGGCCGAGACCGGGATCGAACGGGTGGTGGTGCAGCACTTCAACCCCGAGTTCGCACGGATGGAGGCGGAGGCGTTCGTGCGCGAGCAACTCGTCGGTCGCCTGCGTGCGATCCACGTGGTCGTCGGCCACAGCGTCTCCTTCGGCCGCGGGCGAGGCGGCGACACGGCGTTGCTGCGACGCCTCGGTGACGAACTCGGCTTCGGCGTCGAGGTCGTCGGGCCGGTCGAAGTCGGCGGCGCGGTCGTCAGCAGCACCGCCATCCGCGAGGCGATCGTCGCCGGCGAGATGGATGGCGCCGCGGCCCTTCTCGGGCGCGAGCACTTCGTGCGCGGTCGCGTCGTCCACGGCGCGCACCGCGGCGCCGGGCTCGGCTTCCCCACCGCCAACGTGCGCGTGCGCACCGGCCTCATGCCGCCCAACGGCGTCTACGCCGTCCGCGTGACGCACGGCGGTGAGAGCCACGGCGGGGTCGCCAATCTCGGCGTCAATCCGACCTTCGGCGGCGGAGAGCGCAGCCTCGAGCCGCACCTGTTCGACTTCTCCGGCGACCTCTACGGGCAGATGGTCAAGGTCTCGTTCGTGCGGCGGCTGCGGGACGAGCGCAGGTTCGAGAGCGTCGAGGCCTTGGTGGCGCAGATCCGGTGCGACGCCGATGCCGCCCGCGCGGCGTTGTCGCGCGGATGATCGAGCTGCTCGTGCCGGCGGACGAGGCCGGGCAGCGACTCGACCGCTTTCTCGCCGCTCGTTCGGAGATGGGCTCGCGCTCCCGGGTGCAGCGCCTGATCGCCGATGCGCGCGTCACCCTCAATGGCGCCCCGGCCAAGGCCGGGGCGATTCTGCGGACCGGTGATCGGATCGCGGTGGGCATGCAGCCGCCAGATGAGTCGAGCGGCCCCGGGGGGCGGGCGCTGGCGGAGGACATCCCGCTGGACGTGCTGTACGAGGACGAGGATCTGCTGGTGATCCACAAGCCTGCCGGGCTGGTGGTGCACCCCGCGCCCGGGCACTGGCGCGGCACGCTGGTGAGCGCGCTGCTGCATCGTTGGCGCGGGCCGCGGCCCGGCCTCGACGAGCTGAGGCCGGGCATCGTTCATCGCCTCGATCGCGAGACCTCGGGCGTGCTCGTGATCGGCAAGACCCCCGAGGTGGTCGCTCGACTGGCGGCGCAGTTCAAGTCGCGCGAGGTCGAGAAGGAGTACCTGGCGGTCGTGTGGCGGGCGCCGCGGCCCCGCAGCGGCGTGATCGACAAGCCCGTCGGCCGGCATCCGAAGCGCCGTCAACGCATGGCCATCCGCAGGGACGGCAGGGCGGCGGTGACGAGCTACGAGACGATCGAGGAGTTCGGCGATCTGGCGGTGCTGCGGCTGCGCCCGGAGACCGGCCGGACCCACCAGTTGCGGGTCCATCTGGCGTCGATCGGCCACCCGATCCTGGGCGACAAGGTGTACGGCCGCGCCCGCAATGTCCGTGACCCGCGGCTGCGCGACTTCTCCCGCCAGGCGCTGCATGCCGCGCGCCTCTCGTTCGGCCACCCGGCCGACGGCCGACGGCTGTCGTTCGAGGCCCCTCTGCCGGCCGATCTCGAGGCTCTTCTCGAGCACCTCCGCGCGCGGTAAGGCTGCGTTTTCGGCGAGGAATTGGTTGACAACCCCGGATGCTTTCACTAGCGTCCGGCCACACCCGCCAAGTGAGAGAAGCAACCCGGAGCCGCGCGGCTCCGCGAACCTCGTGTTCGCGCGTCTCGAAGACCATCCAACAAGAGCGTAGCTGAG
>Ga0268299_1003917_pt1 | contig 12617 bp, 14 predicted proteins | sample NOBtaG_FD_193484 | JGI IMG/M metagenome (GOLD analysis project Ga0268299, IMG submission 193484) | Activated sludge microbial communities from bioreactor in Nijmegen, Gelderland, Netherland - NOB reactor | ecosystem: Engineered > Bioreactor > Aerobic > Activated sludge | place: Netherlands...
CGAACACCCTTGGCGCAGCGACAGCAAGGAAGTTACCAGACGCCAAGGAGAGCGGCTGGAGAACGGGAGCAGCCACTGACTTTCCGGCGTCCTTACTCTCAAGAAACTGTGCGTGCTTGCAGTGCTGACAAGCATCCTGGTGTTCGTGAGAGCTCGAATCACCCGATTCCGAGTGATGGCCGCCGTGACAGCCTTCCGCGGCCGCTGCCGAGGTCGACGCGGCGAAACTCGACTTGCAGCCACAGAGGACCGACGTCACCGCGAAGGTGACGACCGCAATGGTCCCAATGACTTGTCGATACGCCATCCCAGCGATCATGCGCCTCTTTCGAGGCAGATGGCAAGACCCTTTGACCCTGAGCGATCCCGCGGCTGCCACGCGAAGGACCGAGGCCAGGAGTCATACGGATAGCCTTCGAACTGTTCAACTTTCATTCTCGTCAACGCATGCCCCGCCGCCGGCATATCGCGCTCGTCCTATTCGGCGCCCTGCTTTTCGCCACGACGTACTGCCCGGCACGGTGCCTCGCGGAGCGCGCTCCGTCCCCTCAGTCGTGCCACCACCAAGATTCGGAGAACGACTCTTCGCCGGCCCACCGCGCATGCTGTTGTTCGCTGGTGATGGACCGCGGGGAGCTGTCGGCAGCCCTCCTCGACCTCACCCCATCGCCGAGCGTCAGCCTCTCGAGAGCTTTTGTTCCAGACGCAGACATGATCCGCGTCATTCGTCACGCCTTACGCGACGTCGCCTCGCGTTCGTCCCCACCGTTATTTCTCCTCCACTCGGCACTTCTGCGCTGAATCGCACGCGACACCACTCCTAGATGATCCCTGTCATCGCCGCTTCATGCGAGCGGTGACACTTTCCCTCATACGGTTCGTAACTGCCGATCTCGGCTATCGCGCAAAAAGGAGAACGTGATGACGCACACAGCGACGCACACAATCGCCCCTGACCTCGAGACCTGTATCGACAACTGCACGCAGTGCCACGGAGTCTGCTTAAACACGGCTCAGTACTGCCTCCAGAAAGGCGGAGAACACGCCGAAGCCCGGCACATCCGACTGCTTCTCGACTGTGCCGAGATTTGCCGGACGAGCGCCGATTTCATGCTTCGCGGCTCCGACCTCCACGGTCGCATCTGCGGAGTCTGCGCAGAGATCTGTACGCGCTGCGCAGCTGAGTGCGAGAGGATGAGCGACGACCCCATCATGCAGCAGTGCGCAGACATGTGCCGACGGTGCGCGGAGTCCTGCCGCGAGATGAGCCAGGCAGCATAGGAAGGAGAGAGGACCATGAAACGACTGATTCTTCTGATAGCGACGCTGACTCTTCTCGGTGGGCTACGGGCAACTTCGGCGGCCGACACACCGCAAGCAGCTGGCGGTGCTCATCAATCGATGGATGACGGCTCCTACGTGCACATGATGCTTGAGCATCACCAACAAGGCATCGACATGGCACAGATGGCCTCCGAGAGGGCCACGCGGCCTGACGTCAAGCAGTTCGCAACACGACTCCTCAACAACCAAAGGAAAGAAACGGAGGAGCTGAAGACGCTCGAAAAGAAGCTCTCCGCCCAGACCGAGAAGCACGCCGGCATGGACCCCAAAGAGATGCAGGCGATGATGGCCCGGCTGAAAAACGCGAACGGCGAAGAGTTCGATACGGCGTTTCTAGAGACGATGACGAAGCACCATCAGCAGGCGGTCGCCATGTCTCAACATCCCGAGCACCTCAAAGACCCTCAGGTCCAGAACTTCGCAAAGAAGACGGCTGAACAGCAACGTAAAGATATCGACGAGATGAGCCGCATGCGCCGAGCGTAGCGGCTCGTATAGGAGGATGAAAAGATGATGAGACTTCGTTTGTTCGCGCTCCACGCGCTTCTTGCCACGACGCTGCTTGCGGTCCCCACTCTTGCGTCTGGTCCAGCCCCCGAGCGTCCGACACAACGCTTCGAGATCAACTTCATGGAAGGCACGATCGAGCATCACTTGCTCGGCGTCGCCATGGCCGAGCTCTGCGTCCAGAAGACTACTGAGCCACCGCCCGAAGGGGATACGACCCTACGAGAACTCTGTGCGTCCATCGCCCAGAACCAGGCGGCCGAGGCCGCACAGCTCCAGAGCTGGCTACGGGACTGGTACGGCATCGAATTCGAGCCGGATATCAAGCCCGGTCCGCTAAAGCAGCTCGAGCGGGCAGAAGGCGAGCAGTTCGACATCAAGGTGAGCGACATGTTCATCGAACATCACCTGGTACAGCTGAAGAATTCGACGAAATGTCTCCTGAAGGCATTTCATCCGGAGCTCTTAGCACTCTGTCAGCAGACGATCGTTGCGCAGAGCGCTGAGATTCTCACCTTCCGCGACATCCTTCAGCAACACGGCGAGGATTTCCACGGGTCTTGAGGTAGCGCGGCTCTGGTTAATCTTTCCTGAAGACAACGCCGCCGGTGGCGGTCAACCTGCCGCCGGCGGTCGGGTTGTGGCGGACGACCGATAGCGAGCGCGTCTGGCCCGAACCCGACCGGTCGAGAGAATCTCTTTAGCTTGGGACCTGATTAGCGTGCGCGAGCCAATCCCAGCATCCTCGATCGGTCCGCGCCAGGCGCAGCGCGTTGCGAAGGGCGCCTGGCCTTCGTTGCCCGCGGCAATGCCGCTCGTACGCTGGCCAGTAGCGCGTCTATGAGCTCCTACGTGACGAACCGACAGTCTCTTTGGGAGCCGCTCGCGTCTTGCTAGCCATCGGACAAAGACGCATGATCGCCCACAGCATGCCCCTGCGCCGCGCCCTAGTGACCGTGCTCACGGCCTCGCTTGTACTTGTGTCAGGGCTCTGCCGGTGCGGCTTCGAACCGTTCCGACCGGAAAGAAACGTGGATCCGCCGTCCGCAGCCGCGAGCTGTCACGGCCGTTCTGCATCGCCGACCGCTGACGAGAACCGTCACTCGTCATCGGACGAGCGGAACTCCGACACGTGTCCGCACTGTGACGCGTTCCAGCTTGTGACCTCTAGCGAGCCGGGAACTCCAGGTGGTCCCGTTCTCGACTCGGTTCGTTTGCCGATCGCTTCAGCAGCCCAGCGGGCCCCTTGGCTAGCGTCCGCGTCTTTGGTCGCGCGAACGTACGCCTCTAGAGGCTCCCCGCGGCCGAAGCATCTTCTCCATCGCATTTTTCTGATCTGAAAGTTCTCGCTCCGCGAGGACGCCTTCGGACTTCACGCCTGTTCGGCGCCCTCGGGCTGCTGAACTGAACGGCGTGAGACCTTTCGCGGTCCACGCGTACCTCCGACGCTCGGCGCCCGCGCACAAGAGGCAGGAATGCGGCCGCCATCTAGGACATCTACTCGCCCGCACTTTGCGTTGTGGGCCATGGCGAAGAGAGAGTTCACCCATGTGTGCAACCGTACTACTTGCTTTCGTCCTTCCGGCGGCCGTGGCTGTGGCCCACGGCCCGACGCAGCAGAACGAAACGACCTTTGACGGGGACGTGACCACTATCGCGAAAGCGAATTCGTGATGAAGACTCCCGACGCCGGCAATGCCACGGTCAAGACCAACGATAGTACCAGGTTCCGCCGTTGGGACGGACCAGCCGCACAGGCTGACCTAACGCCAGGCATGCAGGTCACGGTACATGGCTCTCGACTGCGAAGCGGCAACTTGCTTGCCACCGACGTAATGCTCGGGGTCGTCGTTCCATTGGAGACACCTACACCGCCTTCGCCGTCCCCTAGCCACAGCGACCCAACGATAAAGTAGTGCGGCCTCGAGCGACGCCGCCGCTGGCATTTTTTGCCGTCGGTCTCACAGCGACGTTATTCGGCTTCGAAACCGCGAGCCATGCTGAGCACGCGATTCACCGCCCGCTCGATGTGTTCCCAAGCCTCGGGCCACCCGGTGGGTCGTTGTGGACGCTAGTGAACCTGACCGGATACGCGTTCAATCTGCTGCCCTTCGTCGTGTTTCCGCTCCGCTCGCATTCCGGCGCTCTCTGGCGTTTCTCCGTAGGTCTCCTGCTTCTCACAATCGCAAGCGCCGTCTACGTGCTGATCGGGGTGCCGGGACGAACTCCCTACGCGACATGTTTTCAAACCGCGAGCGTAGTCTTGGCGAGTGCAGTTGTATTCATCGAAGTTCGTTGGGCCCATAGGCTACTCCTTGCGGCGGTGCTAGCTCTCGTCATCGGGTCGGCATACGTCATCCGGCACCACACGGCGGCAGAGCTGGTAACCGGAGTCCTCTTTGGTGCCATCGCCTTCAGAGTGGCCCGGACGTCCACCTTGAGCTTTCTCGATACTCCGGCACCGGCGACCTCACTGAGACATGAAGTCTCGAACGCATGGAATCTTTTCGTCGCGAGCAGTCCTGCGCGGTGGAACCGAATGTACGCGGAGGGCGAGTGGGAGTTTCTGCGCTCCGTCCCTCAACGGCCTCGTCACTACGTTATCAGCGGCATTGTTCGCGACCGTTTTCCGCTCGGAGCCGATGTGCTCGACGTCGGTTGCGGACACGCGATACTCTATCCGCTTCTGAAGGGAGCTGTGTCCTCCTACACCGGGCTGGACGTCGCGCCAGCAGTTATCGCCGACTGCCTGCGCAACTTCGGCGGCTCCGCCGACTGCTCGTTCCACACCGGGTCATTCGACGATTTCCATCCCGCCAAACGTTTTGACGTGGTCGTCCTCAACGAAGTTCTCTACTACTTCCCGCTCGCCTCCGTGGAGCAGGTGTTTCGGCAAGCGCACGCGCTTCTCCGAGATAGCGATGGAGTCGTCGTCGTCTCGATGGGAACAAATCCGAAGGTCTCTCACATCTGGCGACAGCTCGCCCGAGTCTCGACACCCATCCAAGCGATTTCGACCACAACCCTGGCCTCTGGAAGTCAGTGGACGATTCGAGTCTACGAGTGCGGCTCTCAGGTCTGAGGTAGGCAGAGAAGTACCGTGCACATCCTGAAGTATGGGTCCAGGAAACGACACTCATGCGGAGATTAACCGTGGTAACGGTCGGCGCGACACCTATCAGGCCGACATCCTGCGGCCTGAGCCCAAGAACCACTAACGGGGCGCACGCTCTGGTAGGCCACGGGGTCTGGGTGGATCGGTCACTATACGCATGGCTGTACCGTTCCGTTTTTGCTAGGGTAAAGTGGCTTACTAAACGTACGCATATAAGCGCCGCATGCGGCAACCCCGCTCGGGCGAGGAGTCAGATGACGATGGTGAAGATGCTCTGGACGAACGCGCTCCTCGAGACCGCCGTGGCCGCCATGGCTCTGCGTGTCTTTTGTTCCTCTGCGCGACCGTGGGCTCCGCACCCGGCCAGACCGGACCAAACCGCGCTTCGCAAGGAGATTTCGCGCCCCAAAACGCAGGTCGATCGACTGCAAGCGCCCCCTGCTTTCCCAGCTAGCCCACCTGCAGCGATGGACGACATGTGATGAATGGTCAGGAGCTTCTGTTAAGCCGCCGGCGTTTCCTCCAGTCGACCGGCCTGCTTGGTCTCCTGACGGCACTCGAAAGCCTTCTGCCGCGTTACGCTCGCGCTGGCACGCTTCCTCCGCAGGTTACGAATGTTCTCCGCATTGAGCGGACCCCCGTATCCGTTGGAGAGATCGCCGGTAGTGGCATTACCGTCAACGGCTCGCTGCCGGGCCCGCTGCTACGCTTCCGCGAGGGTGACACGGTGATGCTCGATGTCACAAACGCTCTCGCGGACGAGGACACGTCCATCCACTGGCACGGCCTTATCGTACCACCAGAAATGGACGGCGTGCCTGGTGTAAGCTTCCCCGGTATTCGGCCGGGCGATACGTTCACCTACCAGTTCCTGCTTCGCCAGTCGGGCACGTACTGGTATCACAGCCATTCCGGCTTGCAGGAGCAATCCGGTCTCTTCGGTCCGCTCATTGTAGACCCCGTGGACCCCGACCCGTTCTCGTACGACCGAGAGTACGTCGTGATGCTCTCCGACTGGACGTTTCAGGATCCTTACAAAGTCCTCACGAAGCTCAAAAAGCAAGCTGGCTACTTCAACTACCGACGGCGCACCGTCCGTGACCTCTTCAGGGACATCTCGACGCGCGGCCTCGGTGACACCTTTACCGAGCGCGAGCAGTGGGCACGCATGCGCATGGATCCCACTGACATCGCCGACGTCACCGGGGAGCTGTTCACCTATCTGATGAACGGGCTGCCCGTCACCGGCAACTGGACGGGTCTCTTTCGGCTCGGCGAGCGGGTCCGGCTGCGCTTCATAAACGCTGCCGCAGCAACGTACTTCGACGTGCGGATCCCCGGTCTTCCCATGACGGTCGTCCAAGCTGACGGTCAAAACGTCAAGCCGGTCACGGTCGATGAATTCCGGCTCGCAATCGCCGAGACGTACGACGTGATCGTTCGTCCATCCGAGGAACGGGCGTACACGGTCTTTGCAGAGACGATGGACCGGAGTGGCTACGCGCGAGGGACCCTCGCGCCGCGCCAAGGAATGAGCGCCGAGATTCCCGCTCACCGCCCACGGCCCCTTCGCACCATGGCTGACATGGGCATGGGGGGCCATGAGGCGATGGCGGAGATGACAGGGGCTACATCACAGCACGGGATGCAGCACGCACCGCCCGCCACGCCTTCCTATCGGGCCGCAAACGGGCAACCTGCCTCGTCTCCAAGCCCAGAGCATGCGGGCCACGCCGCTCCTCCGGAGCCGTTGCAGGCGATAGACGGCGTAGCCCACGGCTCAGACCATCACGGTCCCGGCAGTTCTTCCATCGCCATGGTGGCGCGCAGCCGCGTACAGGACCCGGGCACCGGCCTCGGAGGAGATGGCTGGAAGGTGCTGACCTACGCAGACCTTCGCACCCTCGATTACCCGCGTGACGACCGCGAACCGGAACGCGACATCGAGCTCCACCTCACCGGCAACATGGAACGCTACATGTGGTCGTTCGACGGGAAGACTTTCGCCGAGGCACCTGAGCCGATCCGTCTGACCGCGGGGGAGCGTGTCCGGCTCATCCTCGTGAACGACACGATGATGGAGCACCCGATTCACCTCCACGGGATGTGGCTTGAGATGGAAAACGGTGTTGGCCCGCTTCGACCCTTGAAGCATACGGTCAACGTCAAGCCGGCGGAGCGTCTCGGGCTACGCGTTACAGCCGACATCCCGGGTCGATGGGCACTGCACTGCCACATTCTGTACCACATGGAAGTCGGGATGTTCCGCATCGTCCAAGTGGATGAGCCCACGGAGCCGACGTGACGTTCTCGTTTCGACCTGCCGCTCGACGCGGTTTCGCGTTAACGGTCTTTCTCTCGAGCATTCTCTTCGCCTGCGAGCCAGCAAGCGCGCAGCTCGAGGACCGAAGAGTCCGTAGCCTCGTTCAGTTCGACCTCTTCGAGTATCAGGCGCATGAACAAGCGAACGCACTTCGCTGGGACGCGTTCGCATGGGTAGGTCGGGACTACGACCGCTTGTGGCTAAAGAGCGAGGGCCAGCAATCAGTCGAAGGCGCGAGCGCTGGCATAACAGAGGTTCAAGCGCTTTACGCACGTTTGGTTGCGCCGTTCTGGTACCTCCAGACCGGTTGGCGCTTCGAAGCGCTGAACGGTCCTGGTGACGATCGCTCGCGCTCCCTTGGTGTGTTGGGCGTCCAGGGCCTTGCACCTTACCGTTTCGACACCGAAGCCGCGCTTTTTGTGAGTGAGGACGCCGACGTCTCCGCCCGCCTCACCACAACGTATGACCTTCTGCTGACGCAACAGCTGGTACTGCAACCGAGGTTAGATACTAACCTTGCTGCAACGTCGGCGAGACGTTTCGGCATTGGCAAAGGGCTCAATGACCTCGAGCTCGGACTGCGGCTGCGATACGAGGTGCGCCGCGAGTTCGCCCCGTACGTTGGCGTCTCCTGGCTACGCGCATTCGGAGATACGGCTGACCTCGCGGAGGAGGAAGGCGACGAGATCGAGCGCGTTTCCGTCGTTGCCGGCCTACGATTCTGGTTTTGAATGTCCTAATCCAATTGTCGCCCAGCACCGGGTACCAGAAGCACACCGCAGGCAGGTAACGCACCCGCGACGGCTATCCCGCCCGGCCGCGTTTGTGGCACACGCGCCCGTCGCCTTCTACCTGCAACAGTTAAAGGTCTCCCGCTCAGAACCGAACGAAAGAGGGAGCGGGCAGGGTAGTTCCTCCTAGGCCGCCACCATCGACTCCGAACCCTGGGTGCATTGCACCAAGCCCCGCATCGCTCCCAATGGTTGTGGAGCTCCGGGGTGGCGAATGAGCGCTGCGGCATTGCGGCATCCGGCCACGATTACGCTGTGAGACTGACAGTGCCGCCATCTCTTGCGACCTCGACGTTCCACCGAAGATCAGCGCGGATTCCTCCTGCTAGTGCTTCGGCAGCATGCGGCTCCCCGTGGATGACGTACGTCTTACGTGGCGGCGTCTTGAAGGCTTGTAGCCAGCGAAAGATCTCGTTTCGATCTGCATGCGCGGAGAGCCCGTCGACCGTCTCGATGCGGGCTCGTACCGGAACGTTCTCGCCGTGGATTCTCACGCTTCGCACGCCGTCTTGAAGCGCTCGCCCGCGCGTGCCGGGTGTTTGATACCCCGGCAGTAACACCGTCGTCTTCTCGTCAGGAAGTCTTTCCTTCAGGTGGTGAAGCACGCGGCCGCCGGTAGCCATCCCGCTTGCGGAGATGATGACGAGCGGTCCGCCACGGCCGTTTAGGGCCTTCGACTCCGTTGCCGTGCGCGCCAAGTGGTACTGCTTACAGCAAAGCGGGCACCGCTTCTCGTCCATCAGGAGCTTCATGTCGAGGTCGTGGTCTTCGGGATAGCGGCAATAGATGTCCGTAACGTTTATGGCCATCGGGCTATCGATGTAGACCGGAAGCGACGGAATGCGGCCTGCGTCCTCGAGCTGACGGAGCGTCCAGATGAGTTCTTGCGTGCGGCCAACTGCGAACGCCGGGACGACGAGAACGCCTTGATTCGCGACGACACGGTCGATGACGCGAGCCAAAGCTTGCGCTGCGTCAGGTGCATGCACCCGATCACCGTACGTCGACTCAATCAGGAGCACATCGGCGTGCGGCACGGGCTCGGGGTCTCGCAGGATGGGTCGCCCCCAGCGTCCAAGGTCGCCGGAGCCAACCAGCGTCGTCTCCGGCTCGGTGCCGATCCTGAGTTCTACGGTCGCCGATCCGAGAATGTGCCCTGCACGACGATACGTGCACGTCGTGCCGGTGAGCACGTCGAATCGCTCGCCGTACGGACGAGGAACGAGGAGCTTGAGAGCCTGTTCGGCGTGGGCGGTCGTGTAGAGCGGAAGCGCCGGTTTGTGCCGCGACCAGCCGTAGAGGTTTGCGTGAGACGCCTCCTCTTCCTGGAGATGCGCGGCATCGCGTAGCAAGACGCCGAGAAGGTCAGCTGTCGCCGGCGTACAGAACACGGGACCACTGAAGCCCCTCTTCGCAAGAAGAGGCAGATACCCGGAGTGGTCGATGTGGGCATGCGTGAGAACGACCGCGCCGAGCTTCTCCGGCTGAAATCGCGGGGGTTGTCGATTGCGATCGCGGAGCTCCTTGAATCCCTGAAAGAGACCGCTGTCGATCAGGAAGTCACCGCTTCGCGTGCGAACGAGGTGCTTCGAACCGGTCACAGTCCCAGCTGCGCCCAAAAACTGCAGTGAGGGGGTGTCCATCCTAGTCCCTTCGAGCGTAACGCTCGGGTTCGGCGTCGAAGAGCTCCTCGCATTGGCGGGAGCAAAAGGCGACGGTTTCGCCGGCGATCTCTCGGCGACTAGCTGCCGCGGCCATCGTAAGACGCATGCCACAGACGGGATCGAGCGCCGTATGTTTTCCGTCCCCGCCATCTGTTGCCGGCCGCTCTTCACAAAAGAACGATGGCTTTCGGTGATGAACCTCCCGGTAGACCCGAAGAAGGTCCGTTACGAGACGCCGCGGATCGTCGTCGTAGAGCACCCGAGCTCCGGTGTCCTTCGCGCAGGCCTCGAGAATCTCTCTCACGATTGCCGTGATCCCCCCGGTGCCGGTGAGCACGCCGATGAGCTTCCCTTCGTCGTAAGAAATCGCAAGCTCTCCAAGCGTGCCGCTTCGGCCACCCACGATGATGACGATGTCCGAAGTTCGGATGTTCACTACCTCGCGGCCCATGAGCCCACTGCCGGTGAAGACCAAGACATCATGGAACTCCATGGGAGAGCGATATTTGTACACGTGCTCGTCGAGGCTGAGCCCTGGCGAGATGCCGATGACGAGACCTCCGGCTTGCTTCGCGCCACAGGCGGTGCTGAGCGGAAGGCCGCCACAACCTCCGGTGATGAGGATGCATCCACTCTCGGCGATCGCCTGCCCGAGGTGATGCGTTCTCTCGAGGTGGTCGGGAGACTCGACGTCGGAGGCACCACCCATGACACCGATCTTGAGCGCCATGCCGGCGTTTACGGCGGTCGAATCGCTAGGGGTATCATCGGTCATGAGCCTGTCCTTTGTTTTAGTGGTGTTTGTAGAACCCGACGTTTCGGATCTCGTTCCAGGAAACCGTGGTGTGACACATGAAGCACTGCTCAACACGCGCTTCGTGTTCGCCGGCGACACGCCGCGAAACCATCGAGAAGTGCATCATGTAATGGCTTGGAGGCGCCTGGTGGCATTGAACGCAGTCGCGCGACCGAGGTGACGGATGGCGATAGCCGTCAATCTGCCAGCGCTCGGTTCCGTGACAGGAGCCACAGTCACGCCCGAAGAGGCCTTGATGCACGTCTTCACCGCCTCCGGCTGCTGCGCCCGCACCGCAGTTCGTACAACCGACGTCGATGGGCTTCTCCGGTTGGGGCGCATGGCACGATGCGCAGTTGAGAAGGCGTAGGAGCGCTTTCTCATCTTGTACGTGCGGGGAAACGTCCCGCACGGCGCCGTCGACCGTTCGCTTCGAGGAAAGCTCGCGCTGAAGCCAACTCATCTTCTCGGAAGGAGGCGTTGTGCCCCTGAGACCGACTTTCGCCAGCGCGATGTGATCCATCGTCGCTTGCGTGCGAGCTCTGCCGATATGTTCGCCGTGGCAGTCAGCACAGCGGCCCACCGTCGCGTGAAAGGACGTTCGAGGGCTCTCGAGAAGCGCGTGGTTATTTGCGTGGCACGCAACGCAGCGCTCAGCCGGGACACCTTCTACCGCCAGATGGCAGGTCCCGCACTGGCCTTCGAGAAACGCATGACCACTTGAGAGCGGTCCCGGCTTCACAAGCTCTTGCCACGCTCGGGGCTCGCGCCCCGCGCTCTGAGCCGCCGAAACGATGCCAACAAGCGTGATGCCGGCTATCAGCCACGTCCGGGGCGTCATCGAAACCACCGAAGGCCGAAGTACACGCCGGACCAGATGTGGAGCGTCAGCAGCACAAAGAGCGCGACGCTGAGAGCGATGTGAACAGCGAGCCATCGCGAGAACAGTTTCTTGAAGAGGTCATTTGTCGTGATGCCGTACTCGACATCGGCAATCGCGCTCGTCACCTCGACGATGCGTGCGGGCACGCGGAGCGCTTCGTCCTCGCCGGCAAAGAGCCGTCCAAAGACCCGCGGAAGAAATCGCCCGTAGAGGCGAACAAGCGCCCGTTGCTCGGGACGAGCGGTCAGCTCAGCGGTGTAGTAGCGGTACTGCGCTTCGAGCCCTGCAAGAAGCACCTTTTGCGCTCGAAGGTCCTGAAAACTCTGAACGAGGAGGTAGTGACCCGCGTAACCACTCACGACAACGCCCATGGTCACCGCTGTGAGCGCGATGCCGAGCGGACTCTCGAACTTGTGGCCCGTATGGAGAAGGACCAAGAACGCGCCGAGAAGGCCCGCGTAGACATGGGCCGCAAGCACACCGCGCATCGCGATGATCTTGATCACGCGAGCCCTTAACCAGGTAACGCGCTTGATGAGCGAATAACCGAGAGACGCGATCATCAGAAGGGACCCGGAGACGCCCAGGACACCGCCTACGAGGCTTCCGGCAAACCGCTCCGAGCGGTGAAAGGCGACGGCCAAGAAGAGAATTAGCAGCGCCGATACGAGCGCAGAGACGACGATGCGCTCTCGTTCCTTCATCTCAGGCCTCTACTTGGATGGAGGCAGTAGACTTCGCCTGGCAGGCGAGGATGAAGCCTGCTGCCTTGTCAGCTGGGTCAAGGCCCTCTTCGATCTCCATCGTAACCGACCCGGAGACGAGTCTCGTGAGGCAGATGCCGCACGTTCCGACCCGGCAGGAGGAGGGAATGTCGACCCCGATCGCCTCGGCCACCTCGAGAACAGACACATCGGACAGAAGCGGAGCGGTCTTTCTTGAGCGGGTGAAGGTGATTGTCGAGTTCGAAACAAGAGGTGTAGACGCCCCAACGCGGGCGGCAAGAGGAGGAACCTTTTGTTCCACTTCGGGTAGCGGTTTCGGCTTGGCTGGCGCGAAGTTTTCGATTCGGATGAGCTCAGGGCTTACGCCGAGCTCGAGGAGAATGGCTTTCGTGTCCTCCATCATCACCACGGGGCCGCAGATGTGAACGCGCCGGCGGCGAATGTCAGGTACGGAGCGCTCGATGAGTTC
>Ga0268299_1003918_pt1 | contig 12617 bp, 13 predicted proteins | sample NOBtaG_FD_193484 | JGI IMG/M metagenome (GOLD analysis project Ga0268299, IMG submission 193484) | Activated sludge microbial communities from bioreactor in Nijmegen, Gelderland, Netherland - NOB reactor | ecosystem: Engineered > Bioreactor > Aerobic > Activated sludge | place: Netherlands...
CGATGGTGTTGCCGTAGGGGAAAGAGGGCCCGTCTATGCGCCTCTGACCCTGCCGGGGGAACGGGTGCGCGTACATGTGGCCGCGGACCGGGCTGAGATCGTCGCGATCGAAGCCGCGAGCGCGGAGCGGCAGGCCCCGGTCTGCGGGCTGTTCGGGCGCTGCGGCGGATGCCAGCTCCAGCATTGGACGGAAGCGCCGTACCTTGCGTGGAAGCACGATCAAGTCGTGCGCGCGCTGGAGCGGCGCGGCGTCGATGCGCCAGTCGAGCCGATCCGCGCGGCGTGGGGCGAGGGGCGCCGGCGCGTGGTGCTCCATGCGGCGCGCCAGCAAGGCAAGCTGCGCTTTGGGTTCGTGGCGCGCGGCGGCGCGCAGATTGTGGACGTCGATGCCTGTCCGGCGATGGCGCCGGCGCTGGCCGCGGCGCTGCCTGCGCTGAAGCGCATCGCGGCGATGGTCGCGCCAGAACGCGGCGAAGCGAACCTCACGTGCTTGGCGACAGACAGCGGCGTCGATTGCGACATCAAGGGCGCGCGCGAACCCTCGCGCAGCGTGATCGCGGCGATTGCGGAAGCGGGCGCAGGGCTGGCGCGCGTCTCGCTGGATGGCGCGCCGCTGGCGATGCAGCGCCGGCCGGTGCTCACGATGGGGCGCGCGCTGGTGACGCCCCCGCCCGGCGCGTTCACGCAGCCGACGGCGGCGGGCGAAGAGGCGCTCGCTGCGCTCGCGCTCGAAGCGCTGGGGCCGGCAAAGCGCATCGCTGATTTGTTCAGCGGCATCGGCACATTTGCGCTGCGTGCGGCCGCTTTGGGCGAAGTCCACGCGCTCGACAGCGAAACGGCGATGCTGGATGCGCTCAAAGCTGCGGCGGACGCAGCAACGCTGCCCGCGCGCGTGACGCGGCGCGATCTTTTGCGCACGCCGCTCTCGGCGCTGGAGCTGAAGCACTACGACGCGGCGCTGTTTGATCCGCCGCGCTCGGGCGCGCGGCTGCAGGCGGCCGAGATTGCAAAGTCAAAGATCGCGCGCGTGGCGGCCGTGTCGTGCGATGCGGCGACGTTCGCACGCGATGCGCGCGTGCTGATCGATGGCGGCTTTAAGCTGGTGCGCGTCTCGCCGGTCGATCAATTCCGCTGGACGCCGCATGTCGAAGTGGTGGGAGCGTTCGCGCGATGACGGCGCCGTTCTGGAAAACCAAGACGCTCGGCGAAATGAGCGAGGCGGAGTGGGAGAGCCTGTGCGACGGATGCGGCAAGTGCTGTTTGATCTCAATCGAAGATGAAGACACCGGCGCCATCTATTTGACAGATGTTTCGTGCAAGTTGTTCGACGGAACCACCTGCCGGTGCAGCGATTACGAAAACAGGACGAAGAAGGTGAGCGATTGTGTGAAGCTCACGCCACAAAATGTCGGCGATTTGGGCTGGATGCCCAGAACGTGCGCCTACAGGCTCGTTCATGAAGGCAAGGACCTCTCTTGGTGGCACCCTCTGGTGTCCGGCGATCCCGAAACCGTTCATGCAGCGAATGCGTCGGTGCGCGGGCGCGTGCGGCCTGAAGGCAAGCTCAAATTGCGTCATATCGTTGGGCGCATCACGGAATGGCCCGCGCCTGCCGCTTCGCCGCGCAAACGGGCGGCCCCAAGCAAACCGGCGCAGCGCGCCGTCCGTAAGAAGGGCGGAGCGGCGCAGGGTGATTGATTTTAATGCAAAGAGGCGCCAATGGGCGCTCATGTGGGGTGCGGTTGGGGGCGGGGCGCCTTCTCCCGCAGGAGGCGTGCATGGCGGCTGACGGCGAAGGCGAAAGCGCCCTGTCGCGCGTATTGATGTTTCAGTTCTCCGAGCTGAATCCCGAAATGCGCCGCGACCCGCATGCGCTGCTTGACCCGCAGCGTGCAGCCAATCCGGCTGAGCGGGACGCGTTCATCCATGCGGTTTACATCACGGCCTATGGCCTTGGCCGCGATCTGCTGACCGATCAAAAGTTTTCGCGCAATTTCGATCTCGCTTCTCCGGACAATCCGGTGATCGCCGGCGTTAAGGAATTGAACGAGGCGGTTGAGCCCGAATTCGGCAAACACGATTCGATGCTGATCCTGGAAGATCCGGATCATGCGCGCGTGCGCGGCATCGTCGCTAAGGCGTTTCTCGCGCGCGCTTCACGCTCACGCCCGATGATCGAAGAGGTCGTCGAGCGCGCGTTAAAGCCGCTTGAGGGCCGTGAGCGATTCGATGTCGTGGCCGATTATGCGTGCCGGATTCCAATCCACGTGCTTGGACCCATTCTCGGCAGTCCGGATAAAGACCTCGATCAGCTGCGCGCCTGGACCGAAGCTGGGCAGACGGCGTTCGATCCGACCAAGACCGCGGGCGACAACAGCGCCGCCATCGATGGCCGGCGCGGCATCCTTTCGCACTACCGCGAACTTATGGCCGCGCGCCGCGCCAATCCGGCCGATGATCTCATTACCGATCTTCTGAAGGCGCAGGCCGAAGGCGCGCCGATCAGCGACGGCGAAATTCTGCACAACATGTTCGCGCTGTTGGTGGCGGGCCATCTCACCACCGCCGATCTCATCGGCAATGGCGTGATGCTGCTGCTCTCGCATCCCGAAGCGCGGGCGAAGATCGAGGCGGATCCTGCGCTGATCGCGCCGGCCGTCGATGAAATGCTGCGCTATGAGCCGCCGATTGCAACGACGGCGCGCTTCGTCGCCGATGGCGGGACCATCGGCGGGTGCCCGTATCACGGCGGCGATGCGCTGGCGGTGAGCTTGCTCGGCGCCAATCGCGATCCGGCGGTGTTCGACGATCCGCACAAATTCGACATTACGCGCAGGCCCAATCCGCATCTCGCGTTCGGCGCGGGCGCGCATATGTGCGTTGGCGCGCCGCTCGCGCGCGTCGAAGGGCAGGAGGCGATTGCGCGCCTGTTCAAGCGCTTCCCGAAGCTGCGCCGTGCGGAAGATGGCGCGCTCGAGTGGCGCGCGGTTGCGGGCGTGCGCGGGCTTTCGAAACTCGACGTGCTCACGACATGATCGCGGACCGGTTGCGGTTCATGGCGGCGGTGCAGGCTGCACGCCTCAAATCCGCGCCGCCGTTGCCTGTTACGCTTGGGCGCGCGCGCTATGCCGCCGCGCAGGGCGCGCGTGTTGCGTGGTATCTTGGGCAATACGTGCTGGCGCGGCGGATCAGCGGGCCGTTCAACCGGCCGGGCGAGCCTGCGTATCAACCGACGCATCCGGAGGGCGATCCCCAGCGCATCCGCAACGCGTTCCTCGCGCTCTTTGCTAAGGACCGCGCGAACATCGAGGCGGGGCTTTATCCCGCGCCGAACGATTTGCGGCCCGCGCGCGCGCTCGCGGCGCTGTCGAACAGCGCGAAGTTCTTCGCCGATCTGCCAAAGGTCGATGCGCGGCGCTTGCAACGGCATGGCGCAGAGGTGCGCGGCAAGAACGATGCGGGCGCGGGGCGCTATCCTGCGTACTACCTGCAGAACTTCCACTATCAGACGGACGGCTGGCTCTCAGCGGAGAGCGCGCAGATCTACGACACGCAGGTCGAGATTTTGTTTGGCGGCGCGGCCGATGCGATGCGCCGGATTGCGCTTGGCTCGCTGATGCGGGGGCTGAAGGGCAAGGATCAGCGCCAGGTCGCGCATCTTGATGTCGCGTGCGGCAATGGGCGTTTCTTGAAGCGCATCCTGGAAGCGCGCCCGCGCATTAAGAGCGCGACGGGGCTCGATCTATCGCAGGCTTATGTCGATGCGGCGCGCGCGCGGCTGAGCGCATGGAAGCAAGCCGATCTCGTTGTTGGCGCGGCAGAGCAGACGCCGTTCGGCGATGGCGCGTTCGAGAGCGCGAGCTGCGTTTATCTTTTCCACGAATTGCCGCCGCGCGTGCGGCGCGATGTGGCGCGCGAGCTGGCACGCGTGATCAAGCCGGCCGGCGTGTTCGTGCTCGCGGATTCGCTGCAATGGGGCGATGCGGCCGACCTTGATCGCATGCTGGAATATTTCCCGCAGGGCTTCCACGAACCGTATTTCGCTTCGTACCTCGATGAAGATCTGGCGGCGCTGTTCAAAGAGGCGGGTTTCGTGGTTGAGGAAACCGAGCTCGCGTTCCTCACCAAAGTGATGCGCTTCCGGCGCGTTTAAAGCGTCAGCGCGAAGCCGGCGGCGTTGTGGAAGTCCGGGTTGCCGGGCGCGTGCGTGAGCGACCAGTAGGATTTTTCGCCGTTCGCCGCTTCGATCACGGCGGTGATCGCAACTTGCCAGGGGCCTGCGCCGAGCGAGGCGAGCGGGATGGCGGCGCGGAGATTGTAGAAACGTGCGTTCGTGGAGGTTTCGATGTTCGAAGCGTCGATCGCATCGGCGTTGCGCATACCGGCGCGATAATCGTCGAACGCGTACGCCGCCCATTTGCGGGAGGGCGCGAGATTGAGTTCGACGTAGCCGGGCGCGTTCGCGTCAGGCCGGACGAACGCTTCAAAGCACGTGTGTTTCCACAGATCATCCGTGCGCATTGGCGCGCCGGCCGCGGGAAGGACAAGCGCGCCGAGATCGCCCACGAGCGTGTAGCGGAGGAAGAGCGTGTTTTCCGGCGTGCGCGCCGCGCCGATCTGAATGCTCTCGACCGCGGGCGCGCGCCCAGCGGGATGCAGCATCAGAGACGCCGTCACGCCGGGCGCTGAGCCGCTCAACGGAATTCGAGTCCGTCGAACTTGCCGTCGTTGCGCCAGCCTTCGAGGTACTGGAAGTACGCCGTCGCGCCGTAGGGATAGCCGACGTTCCACATCGCGGCGTCCGCGAGCGGTTGGCCTTCGTTGTTGTAATAGCCGGGCGTGCACTCGGTCGAGCCCATCATCATGCGGCCGGGGCCGGTGGCGAGCAGAGCGAGCCACGCATCTTCGGCTTCCTTGCTGACCTCAACTTCCTTGGCGCCTTGATCGAGCGCGTGCTTGACCGTGACCGCGATGGTCTTGCCGCTTTCGGTGAGGTTGTGCGGCACGTTGGAGATGAGGTTCGCGCCCTGCGTGGGCTGCACGATGAACATGTTCGGGAAGTTGTGGACGTGCGTGCCGTGCTTGGTGCGCATGCCGCCCGCCCAATAATCCGACAAGCGAAGCCCGCCGCGGCCGCGGGGATTGAAGCCCGCGCGCCGTTCGAATGGCGTGCCCACTTCGAAGCCGGACGCATAGATGATGCAATCGACTTCGTATTCCTTGCCGGCGACGACGAGGCCCTTTTCGGTGATCTTCTCGACGCCTTTGCCATCGGTATCGATCAGATACGTGCCCGGCGTGTTGAACGCCTGCAGATAGGAATCGTGGAAGCAGGGGCGCTTGCAGAGCTGGTTGTACCAGGCCTTCAGCTTTTCCGCGGTCGCCTCGTCCTTGACGATCGTGTTCACGCGCGCGCGGATTTCTTCCATCTTTTCGAGGTCGGAATCCTCATACGCCGCGAGCATGCCTTGCGGGTTCATCTGCTCGGGCGGGAGCGTCGCCATCTTCGCGCGGATGCGGCGGGAAAGATCGGTCCAGCCGTCCTGCACGAGATCTTCTTCAGCCGAGCCCATCGTCTGATTGGCGGTGAAGTTTTCGAGCCAGCGCTTCTGCCAGCCTTCGGTGGCGATTTCCGCGAACCATTTCGGATCGATCGGGTGATTGGCGCGCACGTCGATCGAAGAGGGCGTGCGCTGGAAGACGTAGAGTTCTTTGCAGGCCTTCGCGAGGTGCGGGACGGCCTGCACGCTCGTTGCGCCGGTGCCGATGATGGCGACGCGCTTGTCCTTCAGGTTCTCCATCAACGCGCCGTTGGGATCGCCGCCCGTGTAGGCGTAGTCCCAGCGGCTGGTGTGGAAGGAGTGGCCCTTGAAGTCTTCGACGCCCGGAATGCCGGGCAGCTTCGGCACGTGGAGCGGGCCGGTGCCCATGCCGAGAAATTGCGCGGTGAAGCGATCGCCGCGGTTGGTGGAGATGATCCAGACCTTCTTCGCGTCGTCCCATTCGAGGTCTTCGACCTCGGTGTGGAAGAGCGCGTTGTCGTAGAGGCCGAACTTGTTTCCGATGTTCTTGCAGTGCGCGAGGATCTCCGGCGCGTGCGCGTACTTCTCGCTCGGCATGTGGCCGACTTCTTCCAGGAGCGGCATGTAGACCATCGAGGCCGTGTCGCATTGCGCGCCCGGATAGCGGTTCCAGTACCAGGTCCCGCCGAAGTCGCCGCCCTTCTCAATGATGCGCACGTCGCCGACGCCCGCTTCCTTGAGCCGCGCGCCTGTCACGAGGCCGGCAAAGCCGCCGCCGATGAACGCGAAGGTGACGTGATCGGTCTTCGGCGCGCGCTCGACAAACGGGGTGTAAGGATCAACGAGGTAGTGGGCGAGGTGCGTGCCCTTCAGCTCACGGTACTGCGCGTTGCCATCGGCCCGCAGGCGCTTATCGCGCTCGGCGCGGTACTTGGCCTTGATCGCGGCCTTGTCGATCTTCGGCTTTGCCTCAGACTTTGGCGCGTTTTCCGTGACGGTCATGCGGGCGTTCCCCCAATCTTCTTGGTCTAACGCCCCGCCATACCATACAGTCGGGCAAGCGACCTAGGCCGCTCCAATGCGGCGCATCGGCCCGGTTCGGGCCATACCGGCGCGTCTAAAGAATATCGTCCGGGCCGATATCATCAGGGATCGGGTGCTTCTTGGACTTGCCCCGGTCCCAGACCACGCCGGGGTAGCCCTTGAGGGGCGCCAGCGTCTGGCCGGCATAGGCCCAGTCCTGCATCTCGGTGATGGCGAGGTGGTAGCGCGGCTCACGACCGGTGCGGCCATCGAAGAGGGCGCGGGGCACGTTGATCATGCGCTTGTCGCGCGCACGCTCGTAGAGCACGGGCGAGCCGCATTTGGCGCAGAAGCTGCGCGTGGTTTTGGCAGCTTCATCTTTGTACCGGCCGATCGAACGGGCGCCTTTGGCGATCCGCATCTTGCTTTTCCAGACGCCAATATAGGTCGCATACGCCGCACCATGCGCCTTGCGGCTGGCCTTGCCGTGGTCGTGGAAGGCCCAGAAGGCGGGCGTGTCGATCTCGATCACGACCGCGCCGCACAGGCACTGGCCGCGCGCCGTGCCGGCGGGCGTCTTCTTCGCTGTCATGGCGTCTCGCCTACACGCCCACACGGGGACGCGCATCCGGTTGCGGGGCGCTTGGCGCGCGCTACGCTGCCAGCTTGGAGGAAACAGCATGACGCGAACGCTCGAAGCCGCACGGCCTGAGGATGTGGGGCTCTCATCGGCCGGGCTCGATGGCGTGGACGCGGGGCTCCAGAAGATGATCGATGCGGGCGAGCTTGCGGGCGCGGTGACGCTGGTGGCGCGCCACGGCAAGGTCGCGCGCCGGAGCGTGCTGGGGCTCAACAACATCGTGGCGAAGGCGCCGCTGCAGGAAGACACGATCTTCCGCATCTTCTCGATGACCAAGCCCGTCACCGCCGTTGCGATGATGATCCTGCACGATGAAGGCAAGTGGCGGCCGGACGATCCGATAGCCAAGCATTTGCCCGTGTTCAAGGACGTCACGGTTTTTCAGGGCGAAGGCAAAGCCGTGGCGCCCAAGCATGCGCCGACGATGCGCGAATTGATGACGCACACGGCCGGCCTCAGCTATGGCGGCTCGGCCGAGCCGTTCGACACGCCGCTGCGGGCCGCCAAGATCTGGCACGCGCCGAATCTCTCCGAGTTCGTGGCGCGCATCGCGGGGGCGCCGCTTGCGTATCAGCCTGGCGAACAATGGCTCTACAGCCTCGCGATGGACGTGCAGGGCGCGATCGTCGAGGCGCTTTCGGGGCAAAGCCTGGCGGACTTCATGCGCACGCGCATCTTCGAGCCGCTCGGCATGAAGGACACTGGATTCTTCGTGCCGGAAGCAAAGCGCGGGCGGCTCGCGACGCTCTACCGCCAGAGCCGCAAGGAGGGGCTCGTCGAATTGCCGGACCCGAAAGTGTTCTTCAATTTCGATCACCTTTCGCCGCCCGTCGCGCCGTCCGGCGGCGGGGGCTTGGTTTCGACGCTCGATGACTATGCGCGCTTTGCGCAGATGCTGCTCAACCGCGGCGAACTCGGCGGCACGCGCATCCTGTCAGAAGCCGCCATTGCGGAAATGACCGCGAACCATTTGCCGGATTGGATGCTGGAGCAGGGCTTCGGCATCGGCTTTATGCGCATCCGGCCGGGCTTTGGATATGGCTACAACGGCGCGGTGTTCACCGATCCGGCCGCGGCGGGTTTGCCGGTCGGGCGGGGCACGTATGAGTGGGATGGGGCGGCGCAGACGTGGTTCTGGGTCGACTACGAAAACGACCTCGTCTTCGTCGGGATGGTGCAGCGCCTGTCGATCATGCCGGACCAGACCAATTGTCAGCAGCTGACACAGAAGCTTCTCGCGCCCGCGATCCTCTGAAAATGCGAAGGGCGCGACGGAGAGCCAAAACCGCCGCGCCCTCCTCATGGGCCAGTCTGTCGTCAGCGATTACGCGACGACGCGAGCGGCGAGAGCGAAGAACGGCAGTCCCATGATGATGGCCAGCGAGGCCGCGGAAGCGATCGAGAGCATGGTCGGCATGGCGGGGGCTCGCTGGCGATCTTAGGCGGTGCAGTTAGGCGACGATCTGGGCGGCTTGGTTGAGGACCGGCGTCGCGATCATGGCGACGAGGAAGGCGGCGGCGAAGAACGTGAAAAAGCGGGTCATGGCGTGGCTCGTTTGGAAGAAGGCTTGTGTGGATTAGGCGACGATTTGAGCCGCTTGGGCGACGACAGCGTGGGCGCCCGGGGCGAGGACGAGAGCAGCGATCACGAGGCTCATCAGGCGGGTTTTCAGGCTGGTCATCGGCTTGGCTCCGAAAGGGTTTGGCTCATCGCGTCGTTGCGATGATTGGAAGGTAGTTCCATCCATTCGGGGCGGCTGTGACCGCGGGCACGGGCCGGCTAAGGAGCGCTATGGCGAAGGAAAAAGTCCGCTGCCGGTGGGCGGTGAAGAACCCGCTTGAGACCGCGTATCACGACGCAGAATGGGGCGTGCCGCAGCGCGATCCGCGCATGTTGTGGGAAATGCTGATGCTCGAAGGCTTCCAGGCGGGCCTCGCGTGGATCACGGTGCTGCAAAAGCGCGAGACGTTTCGCAAAGCCTTCAGGGGCTTTGACCCGAAGAAGGTCGCGCGGTTCGACGAGGACGACATCACGCGCCTGCTCGCCGATCCGGGCATCATCCGCTCACGCGCGAAGATCGAAGCAACGATCAACGGCGCGCGCATCTACAACGAGATGATGAAGAACGGCGAGGACTTCGCGGACTTCTGCTGGTCGTTCACGGACGGCAAGGTCATCAAAGGCGACGGCAAGACGTTTCCGGCGCAGACCGAGCTTTCTGTGACCGTTTCGAAAGCGCTGAAGAAGCGCGGTTTCAAGTTTGTGGGGCCGACGATTGTTTACGCGTGGATGCAAGCGGTGGGGATCGTGAACGATCACGCGGCGGAGTGCTTTCGGCGCAAGCAGGTCTGACGCCGGCGCTAGTTGATGTTCAAGCTCGGCAGGTAAGACAGAATCGTGCCGACGATCGCGACCAGCAGTATGACGGCGGCGCGCCGTAGGGCTGACTTGCGCTGGCTAGGTCTCTTCGTGGCGTGCATTTCGGAACGGCGAGAGCGCGAGGAACACGTTCACCGCGACAAAGCCCGCTACCGCGATCCAGATCGTTTCGCGATAGCCGATCGTATCGGCGAGCACGCCGCCGAGCGGGGCGCCGATCACGATCATGGCGCGGTTGATGGAGCGCTGGGTAGTGTTGATCCGGCCCTGCAGCGCATCGGGCGTGACGCCCTGGCGATAGCCCATTTCGTGCGCGTTCACCGCGCCCAGGGCGAAGCCGAAGAGCGCTTGGCCGAGCGCGAGCGCGGCGATTATCAGCGTTTTGTCGGCGTCCGCTCCGGGCGCGAGCGCGATGGGAATCAACGCGAGTGGCATCAGCGCGCGGCAGGCGATCACGGCGCCGCCCGCGCCTAAGCGTGCGCCGATGCGCGAAGACAGGAGCGCGCCGGCGAGCCCGGCCGCGCCCGCGCAGGCAAGTGCAAGCCCGAGGTCGAACGCGCTCAGGCGCAGTTCGAGCAGCGCGAAGGGCACGAACACGGCGCCGAGCATGGCGTTGAACACGAACCAGCCATGTGTCGAAAGCGCGAGCGGGGCGAGTTTGGGGTGGCGATAGCCCCACGCGAAGCCTTCGCCGATTTCGCGCCAGAGATTGCCGCGCGCCGCGGGCGCGGGCTTTGGCTCGCTGATTTTGAGGCGCGCGATTGCGATTGCGGAGAAGAGGTAGGTCGCGGCGTCGACGATGAGGGCGAATGGCGCGCTCATGAGCGAGACGAGCGCGCCGGCGAGGGCGGGGCCTGCGGTTTGCGCGGCCGCCGCGCCCTGATCGAGCCGCGCGTTTGCGGCAACGAGCTGGGCGCGCGGCGCCAAGCGCGGCACGAAGGATTGCGAGGCCGCGTCATTGAACAAGGTCAGCGCGCCGAGCAGGGCGGCGAACGCCATCACCGCCGGCAAGGTGAGCCAGCCGAGCAGCCAGAGCGCTGGAATGGCGCCGAGCGCGACGGCGCGGGCGAAATCGGTTGCGACCAAAATCGGCTTGCGGCGCTGGCGGTCGATCAGCGCGCCGAGGAAGAGACCAAACAGCAGATAAGGCAGCCAGCGCGCGGCGTTGACGAGGCCTACATCGCTCGCCGTGCCCGAGAGCGTCGTCACCACCAGCACTTGCAGCGCGAGCGTTGTGATCTGCGTGCCGAACGAGGAGACGGTTTCGGCCGTCCAGAAGCTCAAGAACCCCGGCAGGCGGAAGACGTCGTTCTCCGATGTCTTGGCCACCTGCCGGTCTCTCGTTTAACGCGCGACGCTGATGACCTGCAGCTGCGTGAACTCTTCCAGGCCCTCTTCGCCAAGTTCGCTGCCGAAGCCCGATTGGCCCGAGCCGCCGAACGGAATGTTGGGCGCAAGATCGGCGTGCTTGTTCACCCACACCGTGCCGGAGGCCATCTTGTTGGCGACCTCGTAGGCGCGCTCGGCGTTCTTCGACCAGACCGAGCCGCCCAGGCCATAGGGCGAAGCGTTGGCGCGGCGGACGGCGTCGTCGGTGTCGCTGTACTTGATGACGGGCAGGATCGGGCCGAACTGCTCTTCATCGACAAGGCGCGTGCCATCGGAAATGTCGCGCACGATGGTGGGGCGGATGAAATAGCCCGGCTGATCGGGCGCTTCGCCCCCGGCGATGACGTTGCCGTCCTTCTTCGCAGATTCCAGCAGATCGCGGACCTTGTCGTACTGCATCTTGTTTTGCAGCGGGCCGATAGTGACGCCTTGCTGGAGCCCATCGCCGATCACGGCGTTGTTCGCGAGCGTGGCGAGCTCGTTGCACATCTCGTCGTAGATCGACTCGTGCACATAGAGCCGCTTCATCGCGATGCAGACTTGGCCGTTGTTCTGGAACGCGCCGGCGAAGAGCTTCGGGGCGGTTTCCTTCGGGTTCACGTCATCCAAGACGATACCGGCATCGTTGCCGCCGAGTTCGAGCGTGATGCGCTTCAGCGTGGCGGCGGCCGAGGCCATCACTTTCTTGCCGGTCTCGGTCGAGCCCGTGAAAGAGATCTTGCGCACGTCCGGATGCGCAGTGAGCGCGCCGCCAAGATCGTTCGCATCGGTGATGATGTTGACGACGCCGGGGGGCAGCACGTCCTTGATGAGTTCGCCGAGACGCAGCGTTGTCAGCGGCGTCGTCGGCGCGGGCTTCACGACCACCGTGTTGCCCGCAAGCAGCGCTGCCGGCAGCTTGAACGCCATCAGGATGATCGGGAAGTTCCACGGAATGATCGCGCCGATCACGCCGAGCGGGCGGCGATGCGCTTCCACGCGCGCGGTTTCGTTATCGACCAGAATTTTCACCGGCAGGTCGTGCATGGTGAAGTACTTGAAGAAGGCGGCCGCGCCGAAGATTTCGCCCATCGCGTCGCCGATCGGCTTGCCCTGTTCCTGCGTGAGCAGGCGCGCGAGTTCCTGGCCGTTCTTTTCGATCACGTCGGCGATGGCGAGGAGGGCGGCTTTGCGCTCGCCGATCGGCTTTGCGCTCCATGCCGGGAACGCGGCTTTGGCGGCGGCGACGGCTTTATCGAGCTGCGCCTTGGAGGCGCGCGGGCAGGAGGCCAGCACCTCTTCGGTGGCGGGGTTCACGACGTCCATCGCGGCGTCGCCGTCTTCGAGCTTGCCGTTGATCAGCAGTTTATAGGCGCTCATCTCGTTCCTCCCTGGGGTCACGAAATAAGCAACCAGAAGCTGGCGGGCGTCAAACACGTGTTTGTGGCTGACGTCGGGGCGCGGCGTCTTGCCGGGCGCGGAGCGGCGCGACATGATCGGCGCCCATCAGGGCCGGCGCACGGCGTCTCCTGGCATGAGATCAGGGGACTGCATGAGCGAAGCCGCAGCTGAATCCGCCGCCGTACGCCAAAAGGGGTTTCTGGGTTTCATCGAGCGCGTCGGGAATTTGCTGCCCGATCCGATCATGATTTTCGTGTGGCTGATCGGGCTCTTGATGGTGCTG
>Ga0268299_1003919_pt1 | contig 12616 bp, 8 predicted proteins | sample NOBtaG_FD_193484 | JGI IMG/M metagenome (GOLD analysis project Ga0268299, IMG submission 193484) | Activated sludge microbial communities from bioreactor in Nijmegen, Gelderland, Netherland - NOB reactor | ecosystem: Engineered > Bioreactor > Aerobic > Activated sludge | place: Netherlands...
GGACGGCTACCTCGCGCAGGAGCCCGACGCCGACGCGGCGCGCCGCGGCAACGTGATGGCCCGCGTCCGCATGATCTCGGTGTTCGACCTGAGCGCCAAGCACCGTGCCCTGCCGCTCGGCACCGGCAACAAGAGCGAGCGCCTGCTCGGCTACTTCACGTGGCACGCCGACGATTCGCCTCCGGTGAATCCGATCGGCGACCTGTTCAAGACGCAGGTCTGGCAGCTCGCCGCCTACCTAGGCGTGCCCAGCGAGATCGTGCAGAAGCCGGCCAGTGCGGATCTCATCGCCGGCCAGACGGACGAAGCCGATTTCGGCGTGAGCTATGCCGTCTCCGACGAGATCCTCAATTGGCTGCTGCACGGCTGGACGCGTGAAGAACTGCTCGCCAAGGGCATCGACGCCGAGGCGCTGCGCTTGGTGACCAAGCGGCTCGATTCCACGCATTGGAAGCGCAAGCTGCCGACAGTCGCGATGCTCAGTGCGGCGGCGATCGGCGAGAGCTACCTGCGGCCGGTCGACTACTGAGCACGCGACCGGCGCCCCGCAGCGCAAGAATCGGGTCGCCGGTCCGCGCCGAGGCGCACATCGTTCCATCAGACCTGACCGGAGCGCTGCATGGACGCCACGACTGACTACGCACGGATCGAGCGAGCGATCCGCTATCTCGACCGCGAACGCGCCGCCGCGCCCTCGCTGGCGGACGTCGCCGCCCATGTGGGGCTGAGCGAGTCGCACTTCCAGCGCATGTTCACGCGCTGGGCGGGGATCAGCCCCAAGCGCTTCGTGCAGTACCGCACCGCCGAGATGGTGAAGCGCCTGCTGCGCGAACGGCGGCCGGTGCTCGAGACCACGTACGAGGCGGGGCTGTCGGGCCCGGGGCGCCTGCATGACTTGGTCGTGAACGCCGAGGCCGTGACACCGGGCGAGCTGCAGCGCGGCGGCTTGGGCGTGACGGTCCGGTACGGATTCCACCCCACGCCGTTCGGCGATTGCCTGATCGCCGTGACGCCGCGCGGGGTCTGCCATCTCGCGTTCGTCGAGCCACGGTCGCGCACCGAGGCGCTCGCGCGCCTCGAGCATGACTGGCCGTTGGCGCAGCTCACGCCGGACCAGGACGCCACGCGCGCCGCAGCTGCCAAGGCTTTCCCGCCGCCGGGCAGCAGCGCGGTGCCCTCGCTCGCGCTGCACGTGAAGGGCACGAACTTCCAGCTGAAGGTCTGGAAGGCGTTGTTGGACATCCCCGTCGGCGACGTCACGACGTACGGGGCGATCGCCACGAAGCTCGGCGACCCCAAGGCCTCACGCGCCGTCGGCGCGGCGGTGGGCGCGAATCCCGTGAGCTACCTAATCCCCTGCCACCGCGTGATTCGCGCGAGTGGGGAGCTGGGAGGGTACGCGTGGGGGATCGAGCGGAAGAAGGTGATGCTGCGGCGGGAAGTCATGCTCACGGAGCGATGACTGCGAACTGCAGTTGGACGTAGAAAGTTGGGAGTTGAAAGCGACCTACCCCGAGGGGTAGTTCCCTTCCAACTCCCAACTGCCAACTCGTAACTGCAGTTATGAGCTAGGCGGCCTGCGCGAAATGCAGACTCACCGCCCTTCTCGCCCCTCTCTTGAGCTGCCGGTGCACCGCCCGTGCATACCGCATGAAGTTCTGCCCGGCCACCGGATACCGGGCGAAGAATTCTGTCGGTAGCAACGAGCCTTTGCGTTGGTTGCAGGCCTGGCAGGCCGAGACGAGGTTGCCCGGGTGATGCGAGCCGCCCCGCGAGAGCGGGATCACATGATCCAGCGTGGCGTTGTCCAGTCCCAGGCCGGTTCCGCAGTACACACAGCGACGTCCACAATCCCGGAAGGTCGCACGCTTGACCTGGCGCTTGTGCTGCTGGTGAAGCACGCGGCGAGCGTTGCGGGAAAGCCCGCGCGGGGCGCGGGCGAGAGCGATGTGGTGGACGCCCCGATGTGACATCGAACCTCACCTGAAATGACGACACCCCGCGGCAGGCCATTGGGCCCGGGCGGGGTGTCGTCGGAGGAGTGGGGGAGGCTCCAGCTCACGATCGCACTGAGCGATCGTGGCCACTGCGGCTGGAATGGCTGTCCGAACGTTTCGGTCACAGGCCTCCCGTCGCGGAACGTGCTGGCTCGTGAGTCCAAGCCACGTCCCTTGTGTGGGTAAGACGCGCCTATGATCGCAAGGTCACGTGATTCCGCGCAAGGGAAATCCGTGAAGTCGCATATTTGTGATGCGACCTACTGCCGCCCGCCGCTCCAAATCGCCAAGATGCCGCACCAGCCGTTGCCGGCGGCGCGCTGCAACTCGATCGGCGCCGCGGCTGCCGTCGGATACAGCTCCATGCCCGCCACGGACTGTGCCGAGATCAGGTCGTCGACCGTGGTGCGCGAGGAGAGGAAGCGCTGCGTGCCCTGCTGCCCGCCACCCAAGCGCCGCACTTCGTCCTGGCCTTCGCGCGTGTAGATCTCCTCGACCATACCCGTCATGCGCATGCCGTCGACGAGGACCGCCAGCGCGCAGCCGGGCGTCCGGCCCGTCAGGATCGGCCGCGGCCCGAAGCGCTCGATCTTCACGTAGCTCTCGCCCGCGAGGATGGCGGACACGATGTTGACCTGGCGCGAGTCGAGTTCCTCGGGGGTGATGAACCGCGCCACGGTGGCACCGCGGCGGACGCGCTCCATGCGGTCGTAGAACCCGCGCCGCGCGAGCGGCGTGTCGCGGCGCTCGGTGATCGTGCGGGGATTCAGCGCGCGCGGCAGCGGATCCATCTCGACGATGAAGCGCCCGTCCTCGACGACCCGCACCCAGTCGCCGAACGGGCGATACCCGATACGGCGGACCACCAGCTCCACGGAGTCCGCGTCCACCGGCACCGGAAGCTCGACGATGCCATCCTCGTTGGCCACGCGGTTCACACCGCTCTTCACCGTCAGGACGGCGTAGGGAATGCCCTGCCCGCCGCGGTCGCGCACGGCGACTTCGCGCACGACGCTGGACGACGCGCTCGCCGCCGGGTCCTGCGCGGCGGCGGTATTCGGAGTCATGGCGCCGGCCACGCAGAGGGAGGCCAGCAACGACAGGCGGAAGGCGGAGGACGGAGTCATGCGCGGGCGTGGAAGAGGTTCGCCCGAATACTACCCCAGCACGGGCCTCAGGGTCGAGGTGCGGGGAACGGGGCGAGGCGTCGCGTCAGATCGAGGTTCGTGATGTGCAGGTTGGCGCCGCGTCCGATCCGGAAACCATACCCGCCCTCGACGGCGAGCGCCGCACGCGGCCACGCGCCGACGCGCGTCCCGTTCACGAAGAAGCGCACCGAATCCGGCTCGGCCCGCACGCTCACGCGATGGCGCGCGAAGCCCGTGGAGTCGCGGCCGCTGATGCCTTGCACGTTCGCCCAGTCATGCAGCGCGCGCGTCGCGCCATGCTCGTGCCGGAGCACCGCCGCCTTGCCGTCGGGCCGCATGACGAAGGCGGTCCAGCTCGCGTGCATGCCGTCGAGCCCCGCACCCCCCACGAACACGCCGTACTCGGCCGCGTCGGCGCCGTCATTGAAGTAGATCATCTCGCCCTCGAGCACGAAGCGGCCCTCGGCCCGGCCTTCCGCGGGAAACAGCACGCCGCCCGGGCCCATCGTGATGTGCCATCCCGGGGCCATATGCGTGAACTCGAACTTCGCCGTGCCTACGTTGCCCGTGCCACCACGCTGGGGCTCGGCGGGGGCGTCCGTCTTCCACGTCCAGCCGGCCGGAGTCACGGCGGACGACGTGGCGGCCATCTGGGCGCCGAGCCCCAGGCAAGGAAGCGTGAACAGGGCCGCGAGGAGAGTGCGCATGGCGTGATTCCGTGGTGAGGGACACCAGAGTATACGGACAAAGTCCGCGCGCGGCAGCCGCCCCAAAGCCCCCAAGCGGTAGTAAATTGCGGAGTCTCAAAGGTTTCCCTTAAACCCAGCCCCATCATGGCCACCTCCGCCAAGGCCCGTCGCGCCACGCACGGCCTCACGAAGGACCAACTGCTCGCTGCCTACCGCACGATGCTCCTGTCGCGTCGCCTCGACGACAAGGAGATCCAGCTCAAGCGGCAGAACAAGATCTTCTTCCAGATTTCCGGCGCCGGCCACGAGGCCGTGCTGACGGCTGCGGGCCTGGTCTTCAAGCCCGGCTACGACTGGTTCTACATGTACTACCGCGACCGTGCCCTCTGCCTGCAACTCGGCATGACGGGCGCCGAGATGCTCTACTCGGCGGTCGGCGCAGCCATCGATCCCAACTCGGGCGGCCGCCAGATGCCGTCGCACTGGGGCCACAAGAAGCTCAATATCGTCTCGACCTCCTCGCCGACGGGCACGCAGTTCCTGCAGGCCGTGGGCTCCGCCGAGGCCTCGGTGCGTGCCAAGGCGCTGGGCATCACGGAAGGTTTCGAGAAGGACGAAGTCGTCTTCGTCTCCACGGGTGACGGCACCACGTCGCAGGGCGAGTTCTGGGAGTCGCTGAACACGGCCTGCAATCTGAAGCTGCCCGTGGTCTACCTCGTCGAGGACAACGGCTACGCGATCTCCGTACCGGTCGAGGTCAACACGGCGGGCGGCTCGATCAGCAAGCTCGTCGCGAGCTTCCCGGACCTCTACATCCAGGAAGTGGACGGCTGCGACCTGCTCGCCTCCTACGAGGTGATGCAGAAGGCCGTCGACTACGCGCGGCAGCGGAAGGGCCCGGCCCTCGTGCACGCGAAGGTGATTCGCCCCTACTCGCACTCGCTGTCCGACGACGAGGTGATGTACCGCCCCGACGCCGAGCGCGAGGCCGATGCGGCGCGCGATCCAATCACGAACTATCCGAAGTGGCTGGTGGACGAAGGCTACTGCACGGAAGCGGACATCAAGGCGATCCAGGAGTCGGTGGACGCCGAAGTGCTCGCCGCCACCGACGACGCGCTCGCGCAGCCGCAGCCGGACCCGAGCACGGTGCACTTCGCCGTGTTCTCGCCGGACGTGGACCCGACCAGCGAGCAGTTCGACACCGAGGACGACCCGCAGTTCTCCGGTGAGCCGACCACGATGGTGGACCTGCTCAACGCCTGCATGAAGGACGAGATGCGGCGGGACCCGAAGATCCTGATGTTCGGCGAGGACGTCGCCGACGTCTCGCGCGAGGAGTACCTCGGCAAGGTCAAGGGCAAGGGCGGCGTCTTCAAGGTCACTTGGGGCCTGCAGAAGGAGTTCGGCGGCACGCGCGTGTACAACTCCCCGCTGGCCGAGGCGAACATCGTCGGCCGCGCGATCGGCCTGGCGCTGCGCGGCTTCAAGCCGGTGATCGAGGTGCAGTTCTTCGATTACATCTGGACCGCCTACATGCAGCTGCGCGACGAGCTCGCGACGATGCGCTGGCGCTCGAACAACATGTTCGCCGCGCCGATGGTCGTGCGCACGACGTATGGCGGCTATATCCGCGGCGCGATCTACCACTCGCAGACGGGCGCCTCGCTGTTCACGCACTGCCCGGGCCTGCGCGTGGTCTGCCCGAGCAACGCGCTCGACGCCAACGGCCTGCTCCGCACGGCGATCCGCTCGGACGATCCGGTCATCTTCCTCGAGCACAAGCACCTCTACCGCCAGACGTACAACAAGGCCGCGTATCCCGGCCCGAACTTCATGATTCCCTTCGGCAAGGCGAAGATCGTGAAGGAAGGCAGCGACGTGACGGTGGTGACCTACGGCGCGACGGTGCAGCGCGCGCTGGTGGCGGCAAAGCAGATCGAGGAGGAGAAGGGCATCAGCGTCGAGGTGATCGACCTGCGCACCCTCTCGCCCTGGGACAAGGAGGCGGTGTACGCGTCGGTCAAGAAGACCTCGCGCGTGATCGTCGCGTACGAGGATTCCATCTCGTGGGGCGTGGGCGCAGAGATCGCGGCGCGCATCGCGGATGATTGCTTCGCGTGGCTGGATGCGCCGGTGAAGCGCGTGGCGTCCACGGACACGTTCGTCGGCTACGCGCCGAGCCTCGAGGATGCGATCCTGCCGCAGATCGCGGACTTCACGCGGGCGTATGAGGAGATCGTCGGGTTTTAGGACGGCAGATGTAAGCTGTAAGATGTGAGATGTAGGGGGGCGCTCCGGCGGGTTCGGGGCGCCTCTTGTCTTCCCCCCAGTCGAATGGGTTCTCCAGCAGGCCGCCAACGGGCGCGGAAGTCGGCCCGTAATCTTCGCAGATTCATCGTTCGATCTTCAGCGTTCGCTCCTCCCTTTCGCTCTTTGCTCATTGCCGCGCGCACTTCAACTCGCGACCGCGCTGACACTCGTTGCCGGCACACTGGGCGCACAAGTCGCGCCTGATTCCGCCGCGCGGCGCGACTCCATCGCGGCACTGCAAGCGCTCCAGGTCCGCGCGGCCTACACGCCGCGGGTCGTGGGGAGCGCGGCCTCGGCGACGATCATGCCCGACTCGCTGCCGCTGGCCGCGGCCGCGCCGTCGATGGGCGAGATGCTGCGTCGGCTGCCGTTCCTGTACGTGCGGCAGAACTCGCGCGGCGAGAATGAACTCTCGATCCGCGGCTCGGAGTCGCGCCAGGCGGCCGTGCTCTTCGAGGGCGTACCGCTCACGCTGACCTGGGATGCACGCGCCGACGTGTCGGCCATTCCCCTGGCCGGCGTGCAGCAGCTGCACTACGTGCGTGGGCTCTCGTCCCTGCTGTCGGGCCCCAACGCGATCGGCGGTGTCGTCTCGGCCACGCTTTGGACGGACCACGACAGCGAACGGGCGCCCGCGCGCGTCGCGCGCGCGGAGCTGCAGGCCGACCAGTTCGGCGGCATGCGCTCGTCGGCGACCTTCGGCGGCGCCCTGCGACATTCGGCAACGAGCTCGCTGCAGTACCGTTTCGGCGCCGGTATGCGCGACCTGCCCGGCCTCGCGCGCCCGCATGGCGTCACGGAGCCCGGGCGCGATGAGCCGTTGCGTCTCAACACGGACACCCGCGCCATCGACGCCTTTGCGGGCCTGCGCTACGAGCACCGGCAGGGGCGCTATCTCTCCGGCTTTGCCACCATCACCGATGGCGAGCGCGGCGTCGCGCCCGAGCTGCACCTCAGCGCGCCGCGGCTGTGGCGCAACCCCGACGTGCGCCGCGTGATTGCCGGCCTCTCGGCGGGCACCGGCGCCCTGCGCAACGGGCTCGGCATCGGCGACGCCGAAGTCTCGCTGGGGCTCAACGACGGCCGCACGCTGATCCACAGCTACGCCGACCGCAGCTACGCATCCGTGACCGGCACCGAACTCGGCGACGATCGCACGGCCACCCTGCGCGTCACCTTCGACCAGCAGGTCGGATCGCACCTCGTGGTACGCGGTGCATTCACGGAGTCTTGGGTGCGCTATCTCGAGACCCTCGACGCGGCGCCTGCGCTTGAGTATCGCCAGCGCTTGTCGAGTGCCGCGACGGAGCTCGACTATCGCCCAGTGGCATCGCTGACGCTGTCCGCGGGCATCTCCCAAGATGCAGCCGTAACCGACGAGGCCGGTGGGCGTCCGCCGCTCGGACGCAGGGACGGGGTGGGCTGGCGCGCCGGCGGCACCTGGGTCCTGGCCGAGCAGGGTCTGCGTGTGCACGCGTCAGCAAGCCAGCGCAAGCGATTCCCCGCTCTGCGCGAGCTGTATTCCGGCGCCCTGAACCGCTACGAGCCGAACCCAGCGCTGCGTCCGGAGACCGCGCACAGCGCAGAGGTCGGCGCGGGTCTCATCCGGACGCAATTCGACGTGCAGGCCGTGGTGTTCCGCCAACAGATCGACGACGCCGTCGTGCGCATCACGAGGCCTGACCGGAAGTTCGAGCGCATCAATCGCGATCGCTTCACGAGTAGCGGTGTCGAGTTGACGGCTGGCACGATGCTCGGCCGTGCGGCGCTGCGCGGGGACGTGACCGTGCAACATGCGCGCATCGCCGATGCGACGGTGTTCGATCCGGACCTGCGCCGCCCAGAGGATGTGCCGGAAGTGTTTGGTTCCCTGCAGGCCGTGATGCCCTTCGGCCGCGGCGTCGAAGCGCAGGCGCGCATGCGGGCACTCGGGGCGACGCGCTGCACCAACCCCGACTCGAACCTGCTCGAGCGGCAAGGCGGTGCGCGGGCGGTGGATCTCGGCATCGAACGGCGCTGGGGCAGTGCGGCGCGGATGTTCGGGCGCATCACCGCGGCGCTGCAGCTCGAGAACGCCTTCGACGCGGCGATCTACGACAAGTGCGGCCTGCCGCAGGCCGGGCGCACCCTGCGCCTCGGCCTGCGACTCGGCTAGTCGCGCTGCAGGCGGGCGCGCCGTACGAAGACGGCGGCCTGCCCGACTTCCGGCAGTCCCATCACGGCCGCCGGATCGCGCATATCCGGCTTGGAGGCTTCCTCGTGGGCGTGGTGTTCCGCGGCCTTCTGGGTCCACGCGACCGTCGCCTGTCCCGGAGCGAGGCCGACGACGGGAAAGCTTGCCGCCTGCGCGGAGTCGCTGAGCGCGATGGCGGGGGTGAAGGCGCCGCCTCCGTCGTACGAGATGCGCGCGAACACGCGGATGCCCGCGCCGAGATCGTCATCCCACGCCGCCAGCACAGTGTCGCCACGCACGTCGAGTTGCACGTGGACGGGACGCGGCGTGCCCAATGCGCTGAGCGCGGTCGGCGGTCCGAAGTTCTCGCCATCGTCTGCCCGCGCGTACCAAGCCGCGGCGCGGCCTTCCTTCCCGGTCCACCACGCGATGTGCACTCGACCCTGCGCGTCCGCAACCAGCGAGGGCCCCGCATGCGGGCAGCCGGGGAAGACCCAGCCGTCGGAATGGACGCGCTTCGCCTCGCCGAAGCTGCGCCCGCCGTCGCGCGAGCGGGCGACGACGATGTCGCGCACGTTGCCTTCGAGAACCGTGCGCCACGCGACCCAGACGGAACCGTCCGCCGCAGACGCAATGGCCGTCCTGCAGCACGGACAGGCTTCGCCCATCGAGATACGGATGTTCTTGCCCCAGGTCGCCCCACCGTCATCGCTGCGCGCGAGAAAGGCCGCGGATTGCCCGTCACGTCCATCCAGCCACGCGGCGATTACGCCGCCGTCTGTCGCCGTGTGCAGCGCGTGGAAGTTGTGCGACCCGAACACCAGGGTGTCATCCGTCACGGTGACCGGTGCACTCCATGTCTGCCCACCGTCCACCGAGCGTGCGTGCCGCAGTGCGCTCACGGGAAAGCGACGTCCAGGGACGACCTTGCCGACCACCCACAGCGCATGCAGCGAGCCGTCCTTCGCCCACGCGAGCTTTGGCGGGGCCTCGCCGTGCGGCTCAATCGGGCCGAGGGAGTCGCGCAGGTTCGAGACGCGTCCTCCGACCTGTACGTGCAGCATGCCGTCGGAGCCGCCGCCTGGTGCGCTGACCCACGCGATGGCTTCGCGGCCGTCCCCTGCCACTGCGAACATCGGGGCCGCACCGACGCCGGTGCTGGCACTCACGATGTCCGCCGCGGCGAACTCTGGCACCGGCTCGCCGCAGGCCGCGACCAACACCGCCGCGAGCGCGGCGAGGCCCGCGCGCCGCATCTGCGGCGCGCGCGACCCAACCTTTGTCGTCCTCACTGTGCACCTCCTGCAGTCCAGCCGTAGCGCATCCCCACGAACACCGTGCGCGGGGCCCCCGGCGTGTAGAGCACTCCCTGGAACTGATCGAAGCTCGCGAGCTCCGCGAAGGCGCGGTCCGTCAGGTTCGTCACGCGAGCGAAGATTTCCACCGCCGGCATCACGAAGGCATTCGCATGCACATGCACGACCTGATGGCCGCCGTACATGCGGACGTTGGCCGGATCCATCGCGTAGCGACCGGTGTGCGACCACTCCGCGGCGAGACGACCGCCCTTGAGCAGCGCCGGTGTCCACGTGAGCAGCGCATTGGCGAGGTCCACGGGTGCCTGCTCCATCAGGTTGCCCGAGTAGTTCACTTCCGGCACCGCCGGGTTCGGCCCGCTCGCCGGACGCGCCGCCTGCGGAATCCAGCGCACGTACCGCTGCGACGAGTTGCTGTAGCTGGCATCGAGCCGCAGCCGCGTCGTGAGCATCGCCGTGACGCCGAGCTCAACGCCCTTCGCACGCGTCTCGCCCGCGTTGGTCGCTTCGCGCGTGTTGCTCGAGGTGACGAACGTGAGGATGTCGTTGCTGATGGTCATGTCATACACGCTCGCCTGATAGGCGAATCGGGCCCCGAGCTGGCCGCGCAGGCCCGTCTCGACGCTCTGGACCGTCACCGGCTTGAGATCCACGGTATTCGCGGCGGAGTTCTGCTGGAACAGCTGGCCCTGCGACGGCGCGCGGAACCCTTGGCGGAACGATCCATACCACGCGAGGCGCGGCGTGAACTCGTACACGGCGCCGAGCTTCGGGCTCACGCGCGCATATCGAACCTCCGTGTCCTCGGGCCGACGGAACGGCCCGGTCGCGAGCGGTGCGAGATTGGTGCGATAGTCGTAGCCGCTGACGTCACCGCGCAGCCCGAGGTCCACGCGCAACTTGGGCAGCGGTGAGGACTCGAGGTGCAGATAGGGCGATGCCTGCACGTACGTCACGTCGTAGTCGTACTGCATCTGGTCGAGCGTATAGGTCTCGTACACGGCGTTCGGGCCTGTGGGGCTGACCGCGATGCGCTGCGCCGAGAAGGAGCCCGGCGAGTAGTCCACGTCGACGCCGCCCACGAGGCGCGTCTGCCGCGGCGTGAAGTCACGGCGCACCTTCGCGAGGAGGCCCGCCGAGCGATTGCGCGTGTCCCAGACCTGCGGCGCGAACGTGAGCTGCCAGCTTGGGAGCAGCTCCATCACGTTGTTGCGCAGGAACGGTGTGATCGACCAGAGCGTGGCCCCCGATTCCCGCTCCATCGCCACCGAGGCGCGTAGCGCCTCCGCGGAACGGAACGCGATCGGTGCGCGATTCAACGTGCGGTTCGTCTCGAACTGCGTGAGATTGATTGCCGGCACGTCCTGCTGATTCACCGTCGTGAACGCGACGACCGACCGGAACGTCCATCCGCCACGCGTGGCAAGGTCGTGGCGCAAGGTCGCGGACGTGCGATCGAACGGCGCCGCGTCCTTCCAGTTGTCGGCGCGCGTGAGATTGAGGTCGACACGCAGCCCCTGCGTCCCGCGCGACCAGCCCGCCGAGCCGAGGGCGCGCGAGTAGCCGAAGCCGCCGCCCTCGAAGGCCAACTCGGCTTCCGGCGTGGCCGGCGCCGGACGCGTGAGCACGTTCACGACGCCACCGATCGCGTCAGATCCGTAGAGCGCCGTCGCCGGACCCTTCATGATCTCCACGCCGCCCGACTGCGGGATGTTCACTTCGTAGAGGGCGTTGTGGTTGAAGAATCCGGTGGGGCGCGTGGGGATGCCATCCTCGAGGTACAGGAAGAGCGGCTTCGTCGTGATCGGCGAGCGCATGGCCAACGAGTGACCTTCGCCCGACAGCTCGCTGACGCGCACGCCGGGCACGCGGTTGAGAAGGCCCGAGGGATGCGCGGCGCGCGTCCGGCGCACCTCGAGTCCGTCGAGCACGTCGATGGTGACCGTGCTGTTCTGCGCGCGCGTCAGCTCGCGCATGGTGGAAACGACCACCGGCGCGACGACCGCTGCGCTCCGGGTCATTGTAAGGTCGAGCGTCACGGTGGCATCGGATGCCACGCGCACGACGCGCCGCAGCTCCTCGTAGCCGAGGAGGCGGGCGACGACGGTATACTCCCCCGGCGACACGGCGGCGATTCGATATCGACCGTCGCTACCCGTGGCCGCGGCCCGCGGCGTGGACTCGAGACGGATGATGACATCCGACAGCGGACGATTGGCATCGGCCGCGATGATGCGGCCTTCGACGACACCCGTGCCCTGGGCGCTGAGTGCGGCGGGCAGGAATAGGACGGCAAGCGTGCGCACGGCGAGACGCCGCGCGCCGCACAGGAGCGACTGCATGTGGGACCTCTGAGGGAGACGTGACGACGCGCCGCGCGGCACCCTGCCGCGGGCGTGGAACTCAGGTCGTCAGCGTTCCGGGAGGTCCGTTGGCAAACGGGAGCCGGAGGTCTGCTGCGCGTGCCGGGCGCTGGGCCGCGATGTCGACACGCGTCGGCACTGCCGCGATGCAGGCAACGGCGGGAACCGCAGGAGATTCCACGAGCGCAGCCGCAGCCGCCGCACAGCACTCACCGAGGCATTGACAGGCGGACGGCGGAGCATCGTCCGGGACGGACGGCGCGGCGTCGGCGCTTTCGTGCCCGTGATGCGCGTGCTCGTCCGCATCGGCATCGCGGTCCATCGCGCCCGACGCATGCGTCGCGTGTCCTGCCGCGTGCATCTCGCAGGCGTGCAGGGCCGCCGGCTCCGCGATGAGCGATGCGAGCCAGACTGCCTGGAGGAGGGCGAACAGACGACGCATTCTAGGAAATGTACCCCGGATGCCGGCTCGGCCGAAGCGGGCGCCGGACTAGCTGTCGGTTCTAAGGACGTTGTTCACGCTGCATGAGGAAGTGGAGCAGCGGGGGGACGCGGCCGAGCGACCGGTGCGGCCGTTCGACGTTGTAGCAATCTAGGAAGTCGGGTAGCGCCGCGTT
>Ga0268299_1003921_pt1 | contig 12611 bp, 8 predicted proteins | sample NOBtaG_FD_193484 | JGI IMG/M metagenome (GOLD analysis project Ga0268299, IMG submission 193484) | Activated sludge microbial communities from bioreactor in Nijmegen, Gelderland, Netherland - NOB reactor | ecosystem: Engineered > Bioreactor > Aerobic > Activated sludge | place: Netherlands...
GTCCAGCGGCAGCCCGGTAATCTGCGCGTTTTCGACGACGGCCCCCAGCGCGGCGGTTTCCGTGCGCAGGAGCGGACGCTCGTCCATCACCACCACCTGGTCCCCGCCTGTCTGCCCGACCACCAATTCCACTTCAACGCGCACTTGTTGATTGACCAGCAGATCGACGGGACGAGTAAGCGGACGGAAACCTGCGGCCTTGAACGTCACGTCGTAAGCTCCGGGAGCGAGTGCGACGATCGCGAACTCACCACGCGAATTAGTCATCGCAGTGGCCACGCTCTCCGTTTCGCGCGATCGTGCCACTACAGTGGCGCCGCTCACGACCTTGCTCGAAGGATCGGTAACCGTGCCCGTGAGGGTCGCCAGAACCGTTTGCGCATGCACAGGCGCGAGAATCGACGCCACAAGGATCAGGAAACGAATCAGCAACACGGAACCTCTCTATACGGGAGTAACGACGTCCGGACCATCCATCTTAACGTGAGTGCCCAGCCGATCTAAACAAGACGCGAGAATTCGGCAAACGTTACGAGGCGAAGAAAGGGCCATAGTGGCAATCTCCCGTACCGTCCGGTAGAAATTACCCAGCCAACGGCGCCCCCCTGCGGGGTTGAGGGGGGACTGTTGCGGGGGTGGGTACAGCGAATCGCGAATGTAGCCGAATATTCAATTGAAATCGCCCTTCCGACTTCCTATGCTGGTACTAACCGACTGCGGGTTCTGCAGGGAGCCCGCCGACAAAACTGATTCATTCCCCCACTCCCGCGTCCACGGGGCATCGACTTTCGGAGGCCGAAATTGAAACAAGTATTGCTTGGCGCACTCTTTGTGTCCGCATTTGGAATCACGAGCCAGGCGCGGTGCGCGGTTATCTCACCGGACGCCGATACGACCTCGCTCTTTCGTGTGATGCAGGAACGCGGGCTGGTCGCCGGAGCCGATCCGCGCATGGATCCGCAAGCCGCCGTGCAAACGAGCTACTTTGAGTTTCGCGAAGCCAACCGGCCGGCAACCCCAGCGGAGGCGCCATTCGCGCCAGAGATGCCGCCGGTGGCCCCGAGAGAACAGGCTGCGTTGCCGGTGCAGGACGTCTCGTCTTCGCTAACGAGACGCTAGACCGCTTCGAGTCCACGGCCGTGGTCCGGTGACCGGGCAGCGGCCGCGTCCATCGGCTGAACCCGGTTTCTAGCCTAGTATCCTTTTCAAATTTTGAAGGCACTTGCCGGCGGCTTCGAACGCGGGCAGCGCATGTCCTTCCTGCTCCACCAGCACGTACTCGAGGCCGCCCACTTTCTGCGCCGTCTCGATCAACTCCTTCCACTTCCCGTAGCCTTCACCGAGCAGAATGCGGTAGCCCTCGTGTCCAGGGGCGTCCTTCCAGTCCTTCAGGTGAATGGAGCCGATGCGGCCGGGGTTGGCCTTCACCCACTCGATCGGATCCGAGCCGGCCTGCAGGCATGTGCCGACGTCGAGTTGCATCACGACCCTCGTTGGCGTGTTGGCGGCCAAGACCTCCACCGGGCGCTTGCCCTCCATCGGTGTAAACTCGACCGCGTGATTGTGGAATCCGGTGCGCATTTTCAGCGGTTTCAGTTTCTCGTCGGCGGCGGTCAATTTCGCCGCCACCGTTTTCCAACCGTCGAGCGAAGTGACGCGCCCGGCGCTGGACATGACGATGTTCTTCGAACCAATGGCTTGGTTAATTTCGATTACGCGATCGAGTTCGGCGGGTTCGAAGTACTTCGCGCCCGTGTGCGCGGAGAGCGCCTTCAATTTCACCCCGTCCAGGATCTTCCGGACTTCCTTGGCGTAGTCGAGCTTCCAGTCCGCATACGGGCCGAAGAACTCCACGCCTTCATAACCCATTTTGGCGACCTCTTTCAGGACGCCGGGCAAATCTTTGGCGAGTTCGTTCCGGACGGAGTAGAGTTCCAAGCCGAGAACGGGTTTCTTGCCGGCGGCAAGCAGGGAGGACGTTGAGGCGGCGATTGTCGCCGATGCGGCCAGAAAGCCGCGGCGGGAGAGATTGTGTTCCATCGACCGTCAGTTTAACTCGCGCGCGCCTGGGGCGGCGGGGCCGGTGATTTCGGCACGAAGCTCGACAGGTCGAGCGCCAGCTTGTCCAGCCAGAAACGGTCGCCCGGCACGGGCGGAAACGTCAGCGACACGAGACGTCCGGAGCGCATGACGGCGCTCAGCCCGGCTCGATGAAACAGGTGCGGCTCCATGCGCACCTCGCGGATTTCCGCAAGTGGGATTCGGCGCGACGAGGCAAGGGTGACAAAGCGCCTCTGCAGAGTGAGCATCGCGGAGGCGCGCTGCACATGGATGCGCGACTCGGTTAGCGAGAACGCGGCCACGGCCGACGGGGCGAGCGCAATCGCGGCCAACAACCCCGCAAGCGCGAAGTTCGAGTCCGGCATTACTGTCTCATACGCCGCGTAGCCGGAGAGCGCCAAGGCAAGCAGCGCCGCAACGGCGAACTCGCCGAAGCCCCGGCGCTGTCGCACGAGGATCTCCTCCGGTGTGTACTTCAATACTTCGACTCGATGGGCCTGGGTCAACCTGAAGAGTGTAGCGCGTCAGCAAGATGCCACATGAAAACGGGTAAGCTGGAAGTCTTCCTCCAGGAGACTTCCGCCCATGAACTTACAGCATTCGCGGTGCGCCGCCGTTTTGGCGCTCGCGCTCCTTGCAACGCCGTGCGCCCTGCCGCAGGCGGCGACGAAAACGAAGAAAGTCATCTTCGTCATGACCGACGGCCTCCGCTGGCAGGAGGTATTTCAAGGCGCCGACTCCAAGCTCATAGACAAGAAGAATGGCGCCGTGAACGACGTCGAGGGCCTGCGGAGGACGTACTGGCGCGATACCCCCGAGGCGCGCCGCGAAGCGCTGATGCCGTTTCTCTGGGGCGTCATCGCCAAGCAGGGCCAGATCTACGGGAACCGCGAGGCAGGTTCGGAAGCCTATGTCACCAACGGCATGAACTTTTCCTATCCCGGTTACAACGAGATCTTCACCGGCTTCGGCGATCCCAAGGTGGATAGCAACGCGAAAAAGTACAACGACAACGTGACCGTCCTCGAATGGCTGCACGCCAAGCCCGGCTACAGAGGCAAGATCGCGGCCTTCGGGGCCTGGGACACATTCCCATGGATTCTTAACGCTCCGCGCGCCGGGTTTCCCGTAAACGCGGGCTTCGACACGATGAGCATGTCGCCCATGACGTCCGCCATCGAACTCCTCAACCGATTGAAGGCCGAGGCCCCGCGCGACGTGGAAGCCGAGGCGGACGACATTTACCCGTTCCACACGGCGTTCGAATATTGGCGCGTGAAGAAGCCCAGTATCCTGTATCTCTCGCTCGGCGAGACAGACCACTGGGCGCACGGCGGCAATTACACGGAGTACCTGCGCGCCGCCCGCCGCGTGGACGAATACGTAAAGCGGCTGTGGGAAGCGGCGCAGCAGGATCCGGAGTATCGCGGCGCCACCACGCTCGTGCTCGCCGTCGATCACGGACGCGGCGAAGCGCCCAAAGGCTGGCGCAGCCACGGCCAGAAGCTGCCGCAATCGAAGTACGTGTGGATGGCCTTTCTAGGTCCGGATACGCCGGCACTCGGCGAGCGCAAGAATGTACCCGCGATTACGCAAAGCCAGGTCGCGGCGACCATCGCCGCGCTGCTCGGCGAGGACTACAACGCCGCCGAACCGCGCGCCGGCAAGCCGATTGCGGACGTGTTGGGCAAATGAGTGCGACCGGATTGACAGCGGTCGTTACGGGAGCGAGCCGAGGCATCGGACGCGGCGTGGCTATCGCTCTCGCGGAAGCCGGCTACCGCGTGTTCGCCACCGGGCGTTCGATCGCGAAGGCGGATCTGCCGGAGGCGGTTGAGCGCATCGTTTGCGATCACACGAGCGAAGAGGAGACGGCGGCGGTGTTCCGCCTCGTGGCCGGCGAGTGCGGCGCGCCCGATGTGCTGGTGAACGGCGTCTGGGGCGGCTACGAGTGCATCGTCCACGAAGGTGTATTCACATGGGCGCTGCCGTTTTGGCGACAGCCCGCGGTGGCCTGGAACGCCATGTTCGAAGCGGGTGTACGGGCAGGGTATCGCGCCTCCGTGCACGCCGCACCGTTGATGATCGGGCGTGGGCGCGGGCTGATCGTGCACCTCAGTTTCTGGGCTGCGCGCAAAAACGTCGGCAACGTGCTCTATGGCGTCTCGAAGGCGGCGACCGACAAGATGGCCGCTGGAATGGCGCACGATCTGGCGCCGCACGGAGTGAGCGTCGTGTCGCTCTACCCGGGGTTGGTGCGAACCGAGGCGGTGATGGAGGCGGTTCGCGCGGGCGTTATCGATGCGAGCAACAGCGAGAGCCCCGAGTTCATCGGCCGCGTGATCGCCGCGCTGGCCGCCGATCCCGAGCTTGCCGCGAAGAGCGGGAGTGTATTGGTTGCCGCTGACCTGGCTCTTTCCTATGGCGTCTTGGATATCGATGGGCGGCGGCCCGTGCCTCTTACGCTCGAATCGATCTGAGCTCCCGCGCGGCGCGCGCCGCTCAGCCGGGCTTCTTCAACTGGAAGCAATAGATGGCTGTCTGCGTCTTCACGAACACCTGATTGCCATCTAGCGCCGGAGTGGCCCACGACGTCTCGTCGAGTTCGTTCACCTTGAGCACTTCGAACTCCGGGCCCGCTTTCAGGACCGCGAGCTTCCCGTCGTGCGTCAGCAGAAACAGTTTTCCGTCGGCGGCCACCGGAGAGGCGAAGTAGTCGCCCAGCGCGCCTGTCACACGGCCCTGCTTGATCACTTTGCCCGACACCGGATCGAGCGCCGTCAGGATGCCGCCCTCGCGAATCACATACAGTAAGCCGCCATAAAGCAGCGGCGAGGGAATGTTCGGCAGCCCCTTCTCATACGACCACGTAATCGCCTTCGCGCTGAGATCGCCGGAACCTTCGGGTTTGATCGCGTAGAGCCCGCTTCTGGCGGAATTGCGCCGCAGGAAGATCTCGACTTCTTCCGCGTCGAGTTGCCCATTCTTGTTGAGATCCCACAAGAACCACAACTCGCGCATTCCGTAAGGCTTGGCCGAAGGCGACTCCTCCTTTGTCATCCTGCCGTCCCTATTCGCGTCGTATTTCTCCAGGAACTCGTGCAGTGACTTTTCGGCCGGAACCGGACCGAGTTCCTGCATCGGCGGCATCGAAGACAGCACATAGATCGTGTCGCCGGCCACAAGCGGCGTCTGCTTCGCCTGCCAGGCCATGCCGTCCACCCACCAGAGCCGTTCCCCGGTCGCCAACGAATAACCGGCCACCTGGTGTGAACCCGAAACGATCACCTGCTTCGGCCCCGGCTTGCCATCCTTTCCGCGAGGTTCGAACAGCACCGGCGAAGGGAAGCTGTGCTGTGCGTGCGGACGGGCCGTCTTCCACAAAAGCTTGCCCGTATCCTTGTGAACCGCGACCACGAACGATTCGCCGTCCTGATCGCAGATCAGCACGACCGCCGAGCCGAACACCGCGGGCGAACTGGCGAATCCGTACGGCGTGTTGATCGCTCCCAACTCGAAGCTCCATCGCCGCTTGCCCTCCTTGTCGTAGCTGAGCAATCCCGAGTGCTCCCATACGGAGTAAACGTTCTCGCCGTCGGTTGCGGGCGACGACATAGACGGATTCGCAGGACCTTTCGGCTTTACAGGCCATGGCTTCGGCGCTTCCGCCCGCCAAAGCTCCTTGCCGGTCGCGCGGTCCAGCGCCACCGTGAACAGCTTCGTGTCCTCGTGGCCGGTGAGGTATACGCGATCCGGCGTGAGCACGGGCGACGAATACGAGGCAAGGGTGGACGCTTTCCACACGAGGTTATGTGCGGCGTCCATCTCCACCGGCAGGCCCGTCGACGTTCCCACCCCCGTGCCGTTCGGGCCACGGAACTGCCGCCACTCACCCAACGGCGGCGCTGCCGCGGCGGCGCCGATGCTGATGGCTACCAAGACGGCCTGAATTCTGGTCATTGCTCTGAGACGCGCGAGGCGGTGGGAGGTGAGCCCCTGCCAACCGCTTGCAAGAACGGTTGCTCTATTACTGCAATTTCATGTATAACTCTTCATCGTGCCTTCAAGAAGGGGGGGCTTCGTGAAACAGACCAGGAAATTTCATCCGTTAAGGCTGTGTCTTCTAATCCCAGCCATCGCGTTTGCGCAAGACACTCGAGGTACCATTTCCGGCACCGTTACAGACGCGCAACAGGCGGTTATCGCAGCCGCCAATATCACCATCACCAACACCGGCACCAACACGGTTGTTCGGCTCGTCACCAACGGCAGTGGCTACTACGAAGCGCCCCTGTTGCTGCCGGGCGAATATTCCGTAGCGGTCGAATCGAGCGGATTCAAGCGATCCGTCCGCTCCGGTGTGACCCTCGGAATCGGTGACCGTCTGCAGGTGGACGTCGCGCTCGAAATCGGCGCGGCGGCGGAGTCGGTCACCATCAGTGCAGAGGCGCCGTTACTCGATACCAGTTCGGTCAGCACCGGGCGCTCGATCACACACCGCGAAGTAATGGACCTGCCAGTCCTTGGAAACAACGTGAGCATGCTGGCGCGCTTCTCGCCCGGCGTGCAGGTTCCAGGAACGACCCAGTTCCTAGTGCAGGGCCAGGTGGGAGGAGGCTCCGCGTACAACATGCCGGGAAATGTCGGCGGCAACGAGTGGTCCATGGATGGAGGCTCCACTAACGGCACGCAGCGCCGCACATCGTTCATGCCGAGTCCGGACGTGATCGACGAGTTCCGCATCGAAACCTCCAATTTCGATGCCTCGTTCGGCCATTCCACAGGCCTCAACGTCTCCACCTCGACCAAATCCGGCGCGAACGCCGTTCACGGCTCGGCGACCTACCAGTACTTCAACCAGCGCTGGAACGCCGCGCCATTCTTTGTCAAGAAGAGCCGCTATGAACAGATCTCCGCGGCCGAAGTCGCCGGCAATACCACCCTCGCCAACAACCTGCGCAACTCACCGCTGCTGCCCGCTGGCCACACGAACAATTATCACGGCACCATCTCCGGCCCAGTCTACATCCCCAAAGTGTTCGATGGCCGAAACAAGCTCTTCTTTTTCCTTGGCTACTCCGGGCTGAAGAACCTTCAGTCGGCCCGCCCGAGCGAGTACAACTACACCGTGCCCACGAACGCCATGCGTGACGGGAACTTCGCGGCCCTGCTCCCGATCGACGCCGTCCGATACCAGGTATACGATCCCGGCAGCACGCGGCGAGACCCGAACCGGGCCGGCCACTGGATCCGAACGCCGTTTGCGGGCAACATCCTTCCCCGCAGCCGCATGACAAACCCGATGTATTCCTTCTACAGCCAGCGCCTGCCGGTGGCCAATAACGATCCGATCGATCCTCTCCGCGAGCCCGTCAACAACTATATCGCCAGCGGAATGCCGAACAACGTCACGCATGGCTCGTGGAACAATCGCATCGACTACCAGGCCAGCGACAAGCACCGCTTCTTCTTCCGCTGGTTCAAATCCACTTTTGAGGAGGATGCTCAGGGCTACACGTATGAATCCGAACCGGGCCTGATGGACTGGGACGAAATCAGGCCTTCCATCAGCGGCATCGTCGACTGGAGCTACACGGCCAACGCCACCACCGTCCTGAACGTTTCGGTCGACGCCACCCGGTTCCTGAACCACAACCAGCGTCTCGGCACTCGCCGCTATAAACCGACGGACGCCGGTCTGCCCGCCTATATGGACCAGAAGTGCGGCGACAATTGCCTTCTGCCGCGAGCCGTTTGGGTCGGCATGCCGTATTGGGGCAGCAACGACTCCTTTCTCTCCGTTCCGCTCGATCCCGGTCATAAAGGCCGGCAGCAGGCGGCTAAATTCAACTTCTCCCAGGTGCGCGGCAGTCACTCGCTTCGCGCCGGCGTCGACTTCCGTCAGCACTATCGCACCACCGTCCTGAACGGCGGCCTCACCTCCGGCAACTTCGTTTTCGCCAATAACTACGTCCGCAAAGACGAAGACGGCTTCACCCCCGCCGGAACGCTCGGTCTCTCCTGGGCCACGTTTGCCCTCGGCGTGCCGACGGGAATGACAGTAGACACCAACGACACCTACGCGCTGATGAATCCCTACTACGCCTGGTACGCTCAGGACACATGGCGTGCTACCCGCAAGCTCACCCTCACCTTTGGACTCCGCGTCGAATATGAGCGAGGGCCTACCGAGCGCTACAACCGCGCCATCGGGTATTTCGATCCGAATCTCGAACTCCCTATCACCGCCGGAGCGCAGGCCGCCTATGCTCGCAGCCCACTCGCCGAGCTCCCCGCCAGCCAGTTCATCGTGCGCGGCGGCTCGGTCTACACCGGCGTCAACGGCGCTCCGCGCGAACTCTGGCGCAGCGAACTGATGTGGCTGCCGCGGTTTTCAGCGGCCTATCAGGTGAACAACAAGACCGTCGTGCGCGGCGGTTACGGAATCTATTTCGACACGCTGAACGTGATGAACCAGGCCGTCGATCAGTACGGATACTCGCGCGCCACCAGCACCGTGCTCACGAACAACTTCGGCGAAACTTGGAATGTCGGCGATCCCGCCAACGGCGTTTCGCCGCTCACCAACCCATTTCCGGTTCGCGCCAATGGCACGCGATTCGATGTCCCACTCCAGAACGCCCTCGGGGCGATGGCCCGCGTCGGTCAAGGCTGGACCTTCACCGGCTACGACCGCTCGCACCCGCGTGTCCAGCGCTGGCGCGCCAGTGTCCAGCGCGAACTGTCCAACAACATCATGGTCGAGGCGTCCTATTGGGGACAACGGGCGGACCGCATCAACATCACCCGCCGTCTGGATGCGCTGCCGGGCAATTTTTGGGCTACCGGCAACACGCGCAACAACGCCCTCGCCACGGACATGAACCGGCAAGTGGCGAATCCGTTCCACATCTCGAACTTCGCGTCGATCCAAACCTCCGACCCCGTGCTCTATCAGCACATGTCCACGCTCGGCCAGTTCACCAGCCCGACCATCGCCAAGAACCGGCTGCTTCGGCCCTTCCCGCAGATGAACGGCCTGAACGACAACGCCCAAGCGCTGGGCAGAGGCCGCACGCACGCCATGGAGTTCAACTTCACCAAGCGGTTCTCGCGCGGCTTCAATCTCAATGCCTCGTACACGCGGATGTTCCAACGCGACAACACCATCATCGAAAACGAGTTCGAGGCGTCTCCCAGCGTTTGGTGGCCCAGCGGCTCCGCGCGCCCTCACCGCTTCACCGCTACCGCCATCGTCGAGCTTCCCTTCGGCCGCGGCCGGCAGTTCTTCCAGTCCGGCATTCTGAACCACATCCTCGGCGGCTGGCAGACCGCTGTGACCTACGAGTTCCAGAACGGCCCGCTACTCTCCTGGGGCAACGTCTTCTACCGCGGCGACATCAACTCCTTCGAAGAGGACGCCACCGCCGACGCCAAGTCGCTCAACCAATGGTTCAATACCGCCGTTCCGTTTGAACGAGTCGCAAGCAACCAGCCGGCGGCTTTCCACACCCGCATCTTTCCGCGCTTCTTCGACGGCCTGCGCGCCGACGGATTGAGCCAGTGGAACGGAAATCTTCTGCGCGAGATCCGCATTGCCGAGGGCGTCCGCTTCCAGTTCCGCGTAGACGCCATCAACCTGCAAAACCGCTCGCAGTTCAGCGGTCCCGACGTCAACCCGGTCTCGACGAATTTTGGTAGAGTGCTTAGCCAGACGTCATCGCTGAACCGGTTCTACCAGATTCAGGGCAGAATCCAGTTCTAAGGAATCCACATGCTCCAAACCCAATACAACCGCCGGACCTGGCTTCAGTCGCTCCTCTACGGCCCCGCCGCCTTGTTCGGCCTAGAAGCGTTCAACGCCAAGCGCTGCGACGCCGCCGCGGCCATCGGCCCCAACGACAACATCAAGGTCACCAAGATCGAATCGTTCGTTCTCAAGAACACATGGGTCTTCGTCAAGATCTCCACCGACGCCGGCGTCACCGGCTGGGGCGAGATGCTGAAAGACGACGCCAAGGCCTGCGCCGCCGGCGCGGTCGAGGTTTCCGACTACCTCGTCGGTAAAGATCCCCGCCGTGTCGGCTTTCACTGGCAGGCTATTCACCGGGGCGCATTCTACAGGGGCGGTCCGGTCAAGACCGCGATTTCGAGCGGCATCGACCAGGCGCTGTGGGACATCACCGGCAAGTGCTACGGCGTGCCGGTCTACAAACTGCTCGGCGGCCCCACCCGCGATCGCGTGCGCGTATACGGCCAGATCAACGAGAAGACCGGCATCAACGCGATGAAAGTCGGTCTGCGCGGCAACAAGCGCTCTCCCTTCAAGTACAACGAAGGCCAGATGTTCGTCGAAGAGGTCGTGGAGCGTTTCAAGGCCCTTCGAGAGCGTGTCGGGAAAGGGGTCGATATAGGCGTCGAGTTCCATGGCGCCGTTCAGCCTCCGACGGCGAGCGTTCTGATGAAGGCGCTCGAGCCCTACTATCCCTGGTTCTACGAGGAGATCGTTCAGGCGCTGAATGTCGACGTAATGGCCGAACTCGCCAAGAAGACGCATATCCCGATCGCTACCGGCGAGCGCATCTTCACGAAATGGGGTTTCAAGGAAATCCTCGAGAAGCGCGCCGCCGTCATTCTTCAGCCCGACGTCTGCTACGCCGGCGGCATCACGGAGTTGAAGATCATCGCCGGCATGGCCGAGGCCTACTATTCGCCGCTGGCCCCGCACAACCCTCAGGGCCCGTGTTCTCTCGCCGCAAGTATGCAGATCGCGGCGTCCATTCCGAACTTTCTCATTCAGGAGCGCGGCGACAACGAATACTCCGACCTGCTTGCCAAGCCGCTGCCCCCGGTCAGCGGCGGGCACCGCCCGCTATTCAGCGAACCGGGGCTCGGTATCACGATCGACGAGAATAAGCTGATGGCGCAGGTGGGAGAACCGCGTCCCTACCGCACGCGCTACGACGAAGACGACGGCTCGGTCGTCGACTGGTAGAAATCGAAGAGGGAGCCGCGCCAGACGGTTCCCTCTTCTACACTGCGGCGCCGCTTACTTCGATTTGCGCGCCGAATATTTCGTCAGCAGCGACATCATCTTCTTCGCCGCCTCGGGCGCGGCAAGGCCGCTCTTGACGATCTGAGCGTTCTCGTAAGCTTTCCCGTACATGTCGGTGTTCACGTCGATGTCCTGCCGGAGGGTCGCGCCCTGTAGCGATACGCCCGCGAACACGCCGCGCGAACGCGACCAGGTGAGAATCTCCGCGGTCATCATGGCGTCGGTCTGCGCCGAGGCGTCGCGGCCCACCGGACCCGCGGCGACGCTCGCGTCTCCGCCAAGGGTGAACTTGCTCTTGAGCAGCCGTTCGGCCCCACGCTCGTTCATGACCAGCATGATGACGTCGGTTTCCGATCCGCCGATCTGAAATCCGACGCTGCCGCCTTCCACACGAACCGCGCCCGGCGCGCTCCAACCGGCGCCGCCCGCGTTCCGGCACGACAAAAATCCACGGCCGAATTTCGCGCCCACGATGAAGGCGCCCTTCTTTAGTCCGGGCACCAGAACCACGCACTCGCTCTTGTCGAGCAGAGTCTGCGGGATCGCCTTGTCGGAGATGCCCATCACTTCCTCGAAGACCACGGCGGCCTTGTCGAGCCGCTCGATGTTGTCTTTGTTGGCCGCGGCCGCGGTCATTGCGCCCAGAGCCAGAACGGAAACAATTCTTCTCATTTGCGTGGTCTCCTTATGTAACCCATAATCGCACTCCGCGCGCGGGTTCGCCGCCCGGCGCGCTATAGTCCCTCCGGCAGCACCTCGGGCGCTCCCGTGTACATGCCCGCCAGCGCGTAGACGTTCTGATGAATCGTCTCGCAGATGGCCTCCAGCGGCAAGTCGTTCTCATCGCTTCCAAACGGACCTTCGATCTCTACGCCGATTTCCTCGATTCCGAGAAACGTGTAGCTCACTAGCAGTACGTCGAGCACGGTCCACCAGCCGAACGTGTCGGCCAGTGCGAAAGGCAGCGTGTAGCAATAGATGATCAACGCGCGGCGCAGGTGGACGACATAGGCGAACGGCAACGGCGTTTTGCGGATCCGCTCGCACCCGCCCAGATAGTCCACCAGCATCTGCACGTTCGACGCGACGGCCATCTGCACAATGTCGGTCATTGCGCCGCGCCGCCGCGCCTCCTCCAGGCATAGGTTCATCTGCAGCGCCGCATGCAGCGCCAGGTGTTGCGAACTCATGAGTTCGCGGCGCTCCTCCGCCTCCAGTTCCTCCACCGGCGGGCCTAGCTGCCGCACGCCACGCAGTGTGCTCATCGCCGCGAAGGGAAAAATGGCCGTCCAACGCGCCAGCCGCCGAAGCAGGTCCCGATCCTCGCCAAGATGAGGCACCGACATGAGCACCGCGTTCCGAGTCTCGTTCACGATGCCCCCCCACAGTTTCCGCCCCTCCCAAAACCGGTCATACGACGCGTTCGTGCGGAAGACGAGTAGCAGACCCAGCGCCACGCCCACCAGGGAATGGAGGGTCACGCCTATGCCCACCG
>Ga0268299_1003922_pt1 | contig 12597 bp, 14 predicted proteins | sample NOBtaG_FD_193484 | JGI IMG/M metagenome (GOLD analysis project Ga0268299, IMG submission 193484) | Activated sludge microbial communities from bioreactor in Nijmegen, Gelderland, Netherland - NOB reactor | ecosystem: Engineered > Bioreactor > Aerobic > Activated sludge | place: Netherlands...
CGCAGCCACCTATTCCGCAGGTTGACCCAGGCGTGTAATTACCGCCAAGAATCGTAGATACCGTGTTGAAAGTCAAGTAGGGGCGCACAACCCACAGGGGATTTCCTGCGGTCACCGTGCGCCCAAATAATTCCGCCTTATTGAGTTTTCTCAACACCCTATTCAGTACAAATCTTTGATGAGATTGTCGGTTAGTTCTTTGGCGCGCTCGGCAACGTCCGCCAACAGCTTACGTCGATTCGTCGCAATCGGGCCATAATGCGCGTACTGCCAGACCTCTTCGCTGATTTCGAACACCGCATCTGGGCGCGCAAGACGACGGGCATTTTCGGAGCGCCGTTTTAACCCCTCAGCACCTTCCGCCAGCCACTCGGTCAGCGCGTCGGCTACACTATAGGGACTGGGCGCGAAAAGTCCGGCGCGATTTTCAGTGACATAATCGACGTTGCCCGTTTCCTGCCCTGGAATCGCGTCATAAATAATCATCGGAACGCCCGCAATACAGGCTTCGCTGATCGTCGCTGGACCGGCTTTGGTGACGAGAATATCTGAAGCAGCCATGAGCGTCGGCATATCCTTGACAAACGGATAGACTTTCGTCGGTTGATTCCAATGGCAGGCTTCCAGGCTGTCCTTAAGCGGCTTGTTATGTCCGGCGATGATGATAAGCTGGCATTTGAGGCGGCGTCCGTTAATCGCTCGCGCTGTTTGGTAAATCGGCCCCATGCCTTCGCCGCCGCCAATCAGCAGCACAGCGGGCAGATGAGGGTCCCAGCCCAATGCGCGACGCGCTGAGGCTTTATCGGTCAGCCCCTTCGCAAAGCGATGATGTACGGGCAAACCTGTGATCCGCAACTGCTCTGGCGATAGCCCCGACTTCAAACCACGCTCATAAGCCGCCTCGGTGGGGACAAGGCAGCGTTCGCAATTTTTGTCATACCAGAAATGATGTGTAGACACCAAATCAGTGACGACCACCATAAACGGCGGGCGCTGTTCAAAACTCAGCAGCGCGCTCATCGCCGGGTGAGTCAGCACCGAGTGAACCGATACCACGACATCAGCAGGGTGTTCGCGCAGCATTCGCTTCAGGCCGCTTTCCAGCGTGACATACATCCCCTGCGAGATAATTTTCGCGCGGCGCTTGGTATTCGAAAAATTATAGCCAGCACCCCACGATGATTTGCTTCGGTTGATCCACCAGGGGTAAAACTCTGGCATATATTTGAAGGGAACGGGGGAGTAATCGCGAAACACGTCCACCAATTCCACTTTTACTGCATTTTCACCTTGCTTGAGATACAACGCATCCCGTATTGCCTCTGCCGCCGCGCGGTGTCCACCCCCCGTGTCGGACATCAAAATCAGGACTCGTTTTTTCAAGATTCGCCTCCAGTGGGCTTGCTCATAACTTTTTTCAAGTGCTTATAAAATTCATTGCGAGAAAGCATCACCCGGCGATCACAACCTGCACAGCGCAGGCCCATATCCGCGCCAACACGGTAAATAATCCATTCACTGCTGCCGCAGGGATGTGACTTTCGCATCTGCACACGATCCCCTAACTCAATTTCTTCCATAGTCGTTATGCCTGTTTAATCTTAGCGATTCTTCGCCGTCTCAACCACTCACCCCACATTAAGCCAAAATAATACGCAGTCCATACACGCCTATGATATACTTGCCTTGAAAGTTTCATCCCTATTTTAACGGAGAATTCTTCTTGCTTCTCTTTGGCGATTTTTCAATTCAAATGATTGTGTCGATTGTCGTCGCTGCCCTCGTCGGCATGACCGTACATGAATTTGCACATAACTACGTTGGCTATCTTATGGGCGATCCGACACCCGCCAGAGAAGGCCGCCTGACTCTGAATCCAATGGTACACATCAACTGGTTCGGTTTTCTGATGTTTGTTCTCATTGGTTTTGGGATGCTCGGCTCTGCCCCCGTCGCCAGCTACCGGATGCGTAATCCACGCTGGGGATACCTGGCTGCTGTCGCTGCGGGGCCATTTTCCAACCTGCTGCTGGCGATTATCGCTGCCATTCTGTACCGAATCATCGAGCCGATGAGCCTGACGCGCGGGTTTTTGCCAGAGTTTCTGTTTGTCATGATCTATTTTAACATCGTGCTGTTTCTGTTTAATCTGATCCCCTGCTTTCCGCTCGATGGCTGGTACATCGTCCTGGCGCTGCTGCCGCCCGATCTGGCCCGCAAGTGGCAAAGCTGGCAGCAGTACAGCTATTACGCCTTCTTTTTTCTCATCCTGCTCAGTTTTGTCGGCGGATCGTTCAACATTCTTGGACGCCTGATTACCGGGCCAGCCTTCCAGCTCATGAATCTCCTGATCGGCTGAAATCATGGCAGCGACCCAGCGGCTTCAGCAGGGCATTCGCGCGCTGCTGGCTTTTTCTCAACTTGTTGACACCGCGCTGGCAGCGAATTATTTGTCGCCCGACCTGATGATCTGCTTTCGCTCCATGCGCCGCAGCGAACAGCTTCACAGTCTGAATGTATTACGTGACATCCTTGCTCAGGGTTCCACATCACCCGACCTCGCTATTGCCGCCCTTTTACACGATGTGGGCAAATCACGCTATCCATTTCCCACCTGGCAAAAAACACTTGTCGTACTGGTCAGAGCCTTTACACCGCGTTTTTTTCAGCGCTTGAGCCAGGGCGACGAAAAAAATTTCTGGCAGCGCCCTTTTGTTCTCAGCCAGCATCATCCGGCCTGGAGCGCAGACATCATCGCCACTGCCGGAGCGCCGGAACGCGCCATCTGGCTGGTTGCTCACCATGCCGACTCGCCCGCACAGTGGCACAATCACCCTAACCTCTATCTATTAGAACGCTTGAAACAGGCAGACGATGCGAATTAGGTGAAAAATATCATGCCGCCAAGCCACATCAGCACTTTTAAAGTCCGCAATTACGAGTGTGACGCCTATGGGCATTTGAACCACGCCAATTATTTGCGCTACATGGAAGAAGCGGCCTTTAATGCCTCCGCGGAAGTCGGCTACAGCAAAGCGCGCTACGAGTCGATGGGGCATCTCTGGCTGGCGCGCGAAACCGATATTGAATATTTACAGCCGCTTTTTTACGGCGATACCGTCGAAATCAAAACCTGGGTGTCCGATTTTCGTCGTGTGCGCTCGATTCGCCGCTATGAATTCCGGCGTGGGGACGAGCTGATCGCCCGTGCCAGCACCGATTGGGTTTACCTGGACGCCGCGACGATGCGCCCTTCGGCTGTGCCGTCGGAAATGGTCGCCGCCTTCGCCGGGGATGAACCTGTAGCCCCCGCCGAACCGCGCGAAGCCTTTCCATCTGCCCCGCAGCCACCGCCCGGTGTATTTAAGCTGAACCGCAGCGTCGAATGGCGTGATATTGACAGCGCCCAGCACGTCAACAATGCCGTTTATTTCAATTACATCGAGGACTGCGGCATCCAGGCGATTGCCGCTTTTGGCTGGCCCATCACCCGAATGCGCGAGATCGGATTTGGAATCTTCGCCCGCCGCGAACGCATTGAATATCGTCTGCCTGCGCTGCTCGGCGACGAGCTTGAAATCGCCACCTGGGTTTTTGACATCAAGCGCATTTCGGCGACCCGGTGCTACACAATCTCGCGTCATGGCGAACTTCTGGCGCAGGTGCATACCCTCGGCGTATGGACAGACCTGACAAGTGGTAAACCGGCTCGTATTCCTGACCATTTCCTCGTCGATTTTGGCCCAAATATCGCGCAAACCTGATTAATTCCTGTGTAAGTCACACTACCCGTCCCTCCAATTTTCAGTGATAATAAATATGCGCTGACAATCCCTTTTCAGATTTTTGTTGGTAATCTGATAAGGCTATACTTTGGAGGACTGCATTGATGAGCCGCACACGTATCATCATTTTGGGGGATGCTGGACGTGGGTTTCATAACTTCAATGTTTATTTTCGTGACAATCTCAATTATCAGGTCATTGCTTTTGTAACGCGCCAAACATTCGGCAGTGAGGCGCGATCATACCCGGCTGAATTTTCTGGCAAATTTTACCCAAATGGCATTCCGATCTATCCCGAATCACAGCTCGAATATTTGATTATCCAGCACAGCATCGAGCAGGTCATTTTCACCTGTGACGATACCCCCGGCGCAGAAATCACCAGCAAAGCCGCACAGGTCAACGCACTGGGCGCAGATTTTCGGCTGATGGGAACCGCTTCCACACAGATCCGAAGCAAAAAGCCTGTCATCACCGTTTGCGCGGTGCATCCTCGCAGCGGGAAAAGCCTTGCAGCGCGACAAGTTGCCATCGAACTGCAAAAATTACAGCAAAAAGCAGTAGTCGTCCGCCACCCCATGCCCTCACAGAGTCTTACCACACAGGCTGTCAAACGCTTTGCCGAATATGAGGACATGGATACCCATCAATGCAGCATCGAAGAACGCGAGGAGTACGAACCCTATCTGGATCGCGGAATCGTGATTTACACCGGACATGATTACGCTGCCATTCTGGAATTTGCCGAAACCGAAGCCGATGTCATTGTATGGGATGGCGGCAGTAATGATCTGCCTTTTCTCGTGTCAGATTATCATATTATGATGGCGGATCCGCATCGTGCCGGACGCGAACTAAATCATTTTCCGGGCGAGAGCAATATCCGTATGGCAGACCTGGTTATTATCAACAAAGTTGATACCGCCAATTACGCCGACATCCTGCGCCTTCGCGAAAATATTCGCATCCTTAATAAGCAAGCCGTCATCCTGGAAGCTGCCGCACCGCTGGCTGTTATCCATCCTCATGCCATACGGGGAAAACGTGTCCTGGTGGTCGAGGATGGTGTCCACCCCGAAACCGCTTATGGGGCTGTGGCTGCGCAGCGTTTTGGCGCTGCCGAAATGGTCGATCCACGCCCCTTTGCCGTCAATTCGATTGCCGAAACATTTGCAAAAGATGCGTCGATTGGGCATATCCTTCCCGTGAGGAGCTACGGCGAATCGGAGCTGCGCGATGTGGAAGACACCATCAATAATTCGGACGCCGATCTGGTCATCGCCGCCACGCCGATTGATTTGCAGCGTGTCATGCATCTCAACAAGCCTGTTGAGCGCGTTCGTTATGAGCTTCAAATCATCGGGACGCCGACGCTGGCCGACCTGCTGGCGGAAAAATACGGGGAGTAGATTCGGCACATCCGATTTTCCAAATGCTCACGTAATTACAACCTGTCACCCATCACTCACTCATATGAATGAGCAATCATGTGTGATGAGTTACTGTTGCAATTTGAGTGGATACCATGCGCGTACTCATTACGGGCGGCACAGGGCTTATCGGCAGGGTATTATGCCGCGTGCTTCTGAAGGACGGTCACGAGGTTATCGTCCTGAGCCGCAGCCCGCAATCTCATAAATTTGTCCTTCCTCCTGGCGTTGAGCTTCATGCCTGGGATGGCATCAGCCCCGACGGTTGGGGGCATTTGATTCACAGCGACACGACCATTATCAATCTGGCGGGTGGCCGCAGTAACATGCTGCATTGGCGTGGAGCGGATAAACAGCACATTCTCAACAGCCGCATCGCCGCCGCACAAGCGGTTGCTCAGGCGATTGAAAATGCGCCGGAAAAACCGCGTGTTCTGCTGCAAGCCTCGGCTGTCGGCTACTATGGCGACTGCGAAAGCGACATCGTCGTCGAGGACAGCCCGGTAGGAGAAGGCTGGCGCGCCGAAATTTGCCATGAATGGGAGCAGGCCACCGCAAGGCTCGACGTTCGCCAGTGTATTCTGCGATTTGGCCTTGTTCTGGACACCCACAGCGGCGCGCTTCCATCAATGCTGTTGGGGTCAGGCTTTCGTGATGAGCAGTATGCAAACGACGCAGGCTGGATTCCCTGGGTTCACAACCACGATGTGGCTTTGTCGCTCAAATTTTTGCTGAACCATGAGCAGGCTTCCGGCCCATTCAACATCGCTTCGCCCAATCCTCAGACCAGTTGCCACTTTATCCGCACCCTCAGTGACACGATCAAAACAACGTCATTGATCCCCGTGCCAGAAGCCACACTTCAGCAGGCGCTTGGTGAAACAGAGGTCACGGCGCTCGACAGCCAGCGCGTGATTCCCTATAACCTCAGCCGACTCGGTTACAAATTTCGTTTTCCCTCGCTCGAAGATGCGTTTCGACATCTTGTAAATTCATATTCTTAATTCTAAAAAGCAAAAAAACCTGCAAAATAAACTATACCTGTTGAGAAATTAATGTACGTAATGAGATAGTTGCAGGCTATAGACTCAGCTAAATCATTTCTACTTAATGAAGTCTTACTGTATTTCCGCATCCATATAGGAGTTTTTCATGTTTAAGCAAAGGTCTTCGCGGCGTTTATTGATTTTGGCTGGTATTTTGCTGGTGACTCTGCTCATGGCCTTACCCGCACTCGCAGAAACAACGGTCATTCTTGGGGAATTGAATGGTATTTCGAACCCGTCCGATGAATATCAAATTCTTGTCGAAGCGGGCGGCACAGTAACAGTGACTTTGGAATGCACGCCCGATTCTACATTAGACCCAGCGTTGATGGTGACAGGGCCTGAAGGGGTTTCTGGTGAAGATGATGACAGCGACGAGCGCGACTGCGACCAGGGCGCTGGTTCATACCTCATCTTCGATTCGCCGAACGGTGGTGTTTATACGATCATTGTGTCCAGCTATGAGATCGTCTATGATGACGACCCGGAAGACGAGAACGCAAACGGATTTTACCAACTGACGATTAATGGCGATTTCGTGTTCCTGGGCGGTTCAAACGCTTTCGCCGACAGCCGCATCAACAACTTCCGTGACAAGGATATTGGCGCGCCCGTTGCCATTTATCTCGATCCATTCGAAGTTTTCGCCGTCGACACTTCAAACGGCAAGGGCATTCAGGTTGTCAGCTTGAGCGATGAAGAAATTGAAGCTGCTGGCGTTCCAACCGACGCCAACCTCGTGCTGGCCGAAGCGGTTAATCCCTCGACAGGCAAGCCCATCGTGGTCTATCGTCTGACAACGGGCGAATTTCAACTGAACACCGCCTACGCCGATGGCAAAGCCTACATTGTTCTGTGGGATGAAGACGGCGTCCTGGTACATCTCGAATCGTAATTCCGCTTAAACGTGATTTTCAGGAGAGCGGCTACAATTGTGGTCGCTCTTTTTTATTGAAAGCACCTCATGACCGCTCTTTCTGATTGAAAGCACCTCGAAATTGGGGACATGCCTCACAGTCAATTCGATGTACGATCACCATAAATGATGTGAGACAACATTCTAATTTAAAATAAATTAAGCTGTCTGTTTCAACTTGTGATGGGGTAAACATATGGAAGCGATTGGTCTTGACACCGCAAGCGCGGGACAACAGGTTTTATACGCAGTTATCGCGACGCTCATTATCTTCTTCGTCATCTCGCCTATCGGGGGCTATTTTCTCCACAAATTTATCAAGAGCAAAACGCCGGACACCGATACCTTCGCCCTCATAGCGGGTGCATTCATCATTTTCATCGTGACAGGTGGGCTGACGTTGGCACTCCTGCTGCAATTCATCGAGCAGACTGAAGCGGCGTTCGTGGTAGCGCTAGTTATCAGCGTGGTCGTCGGCATGACGATGACGGCTATTTCAGCCATTCTTGTGGTCTGGCTCATCCAACGCGGCAAAAAGCAAATTGACGCCGAAGAATTGTCGTTTACGGTGTGGGAAGAAGATAAGCGCGATAAACCAAAAAATCTGCGCTACCGCCGTTAAATTTTAGCCTGATCTTGACATGCTGTCTTTTTTCGTGATATGCTGAATTCAATTTACCCACTTATGCGGGTAATTGCATAAACCGATAAGGGAAATTCAGTGGCTAATCAAGATTTTGTCCTCGCGCCCCAAACCGTCACCGTACACTTCGAACTCGAACCGGCGCTCAATAACCTGGATTCGCTGATCTTGCTTGAGCAGGTTCATGAACGTTCCGGGTTGGGCGAGTGGATCGCACAGACGGCGGCGAAATTGACACCAGAGCAGAAGCGCAATAACCGTATGGTTGTCTTTGGGATGCATAAAAGCTTGAAGCCCGAAAGCCATTGGTCGAGCTTCCCTGACTACCTCGATGACCTCGCAAAACGCGATCCCTACCCGCTCCGGGATGAGGCTATCGAGTGGATGACCAATCAGGGTAAAAGCAAACATGCCGTTATGGAGCCTCTGGATCGAGATACGCTCCTCGGCAACCGGGAAATTTTTCTCGATTGGGTTAAGCGCATGTATCAAAAAATGGCTGAATCCGAAAAAGAGACTGAAGCATTCGATGCAGATTTTTATTCCGAACTACACGCCCTTCTCAATGATCCGCCGAAACTCCAGCAATTGGCTGTGACGCATCTCCGTGAGATGTGGGACACCTATCTGGCAAGCGAATGGTCGCATATCCTGCCGATGTTGCAACAATCCGTCGATGCTTTTAAACAGCTTGATTTCAGCGGCGCGACACCATTAGAGGTGATTCGCGCGGTGACTGGACGCGATCTGACAGGCCATTGGGACCCGACGCTTGGCGGTTCGCATCAAATCATTTTCATACCGTCGGCGCATATCGGCCCTTATGTCTCCTGGTTCGAAGCCCAACCGGGGATCGCAAAAATCGTTTTTGGGGCGCGGCTGCCCGAAGGCACACGGGTCGAATCGCCCGCCCTCAGCCGTTCGGAACTCTTAGTGCGGCTCAGCGCGCTGGCGGATGATACCCGTCTACAAATTCTTGAGCTGCTAACCCAGCACGATGAATTGTGCGCGCAAGACATTATGACCATGCTCGACCTGAGCCAATCAAGCACATCGCGCCATCTCCGGCAGCTTTCCGCGACGGGGTATCTGATCGAACGCCGCCGCGAAGTCGCCAAATGCTACAGCATCAACCCAGTTCGCTTTGACGATATGCTGCGGGCGCTCAAGCGCTTGTCTCGTCCCCCCCGATCATAAAGAAGGGATAGAAAACATGAGTTTGGATTGGAATTCGATGCAGGCTTCATCCACTTCGCGCCGTCAAAAATATGAGGCGGAAGCCGCTCAAAGTCAACTGGCACAGATCACGCGCAAGCGCACCGTTCGCATTTATGGGCCAGTCCTGTTCCGGTTGGGCGGCTGGTTGATGACGTGGGGACACCGATTACAAACTGAATATGGTGAAATTTCCAGCACCATTCACGAACTGCGCGATTCTGAAATTGTTTTAGCGAAAACAAGCGCAAAATGACATTTTGCAGGAGTTGCGTTGGAGAGAAGTCACTATAGTGAAAAGCCATTCAGAAGGACAATGAAATAGAAGATACCGGTGATCTGAAATGATCCGTCTGTCTGGTTCCGCCATTTCTAGACAGTGACTACCTGTATCAATTGCTCCTCCCAAAGTGAACGCCAGACAGATTAATCTATCTGGCGTTCATGATTCAGGGGGATACGTTTATTTTGCGAGTGCGATGTGACCGCCGTCCTGGGTGTCGAACAATTCCATCCCTGGCAGCCGTTGGCGGAAGCCCTGCACCATGAGGCCGGGGCGATTCATGCTTTGCCCAAATGTCTGCGTATTCTCCGGGTCACGGTAGCCGACGCGCACCAGACGACGCGGTTTATTGGTCTGGTTGATGTATGAGCCGTGAATGGTATAGATGTTAAACAACACAACATCACCGCGCTTGGCAGGCACCGGAACCGTATCTTCCAGTTTGTAGTCACTGAACGGGAGATGCGGCGTACAGGGTGAACCGTCCGGCATGGTGATGACGTGTTGCAGCGCACCCATCTTGTGCGAGCCATCCATGAAGCGAATTTCGCCATTTTCGTGGCAGGTATCGTCCAGGTGAACCAGCACATCAACATACTTGTTATTTTCGTGCGTATAAAATGGATTATCCTGGTGCATCGGGAACGGGTGCCCGGTCTGCGGCGGCTTAATGTGCATGGTCGAGTGGTGCAGTTCAACATTCGGGCCGATCAGGTCGCCAATCGCTGCGGTCAAACGGGGGTGCGTGACGCAGCGCATCCAGGTTTCCGAATAAAAATGCAGGTCGTGCATCGCCGTGAGCTTCGATTTTTTCTCGATTTCGGGATCCATGTAAGCCTGACGCCAGGGGCCGCTCCAGCCAGGGCTGGTGAATGACCACGTTTCAACCAGACGATCCATTTCATCGGAAAGCTCGTCCGTTTCTTCCTTCGTAAACATCTCCGGGATACGCAAATAACCGTGTTCGTTAAAGAAATCGACTTGTTCTTGTGTCAGCATTTTTAAATTCCTCTCTTTTTGAGCTTATTTTACTTGAAAAATAACGAACATAAATAGACCAATCAAAAAGCCCGCCTTTCAGCGGGTTTCTTAGTCGGCGCATTCAAGGGCTTGCCCCTGCTTTAGACTTTGGAATTGGGATTGATGAGGTATTCCGCGTCATTTCTGCGCTGATGAGATTCCATTGTATCACACTATCGCCGGAAATTTCGAGTCTCTTGATACCGATTTCTAACCAAAGAGGCCGATTATCACATACAAGGTGATGGCTGCTACGAGTGTCCCATCAATTCGATCCAGGAAACCGCCGTGTCCGGGAAGGATCGAGCCGCTGTCCTTAACCGCCAAACGTCGCTTCACCCAGGACTCAAACAAATCGCCGATCTCGACAGAAATTGCGATCAGAACATTTGCCAGAATCGCCAACCCCGGCGCGATGCCGCCCGCAAGCACGATGCCAATCCCAATGACCGAGCCAAGCGTCAGCCCGATCAACGCGCCTTCGATGGTTTTCCCCGGCGAGATCTGCGGCGCGAGTTTATGCCGTCCGGCAATACGCCCGCCGATGAGCGCGAACGCATCGGTACTCCAATTGTTGATAAAGAGCATCGCCGTCCACAGCAGGCCGTTACTGCCATCACGGATCAACACCAGCAACCCCAACGGAAGGCCGATGTAGAGCGCGCCAATAATCGTATAAAAATAATTGCGAATGAAAAATTGACTTTTCGGCTGCTCGGTTTGTGCCGTCTCAACCAAACCCAACGCCAAAAACAGAATCACCGCCAGCGGAATGAGCGCGGGAATACCGAATGCGACCCCTTCGATACACGCCAGGACGCTCAGTATGGTCATCAGCAGCGCAGCGCGTTGATTCGGGCGAATCATCGTTTGAAACTCGATGGCGGCGACAATGCCGACAATGACCACCGCGAGGTTATACACCACCCCGCCGATGAGGATACCCAGCAGCACGGTTGGCCCACCGACTGCCGCCGTGATCGCCCGCGCGCGAAAATCAGCCCCTAAACCTGTTTTGGTCGCCAAAATGTTACTGCCTTAAAAATGTTGCTCCAGCCAGTCGAGCATTTTTGTCCAGAAAAAGAAGGTATTGGGCCAGTCGAATAAATGCCCCTGCCCTGGCAAGCGCATCTGCTCAGTTGTCGGCGGGAGTTTTTCGTACAGCTTTTCAAACGCCTCGGCAGCAACGTTAATGGTGGTGTCGAAGTCGTTATAGACCAATAGAATCGGAATCGGCGGCACCAGCGAGGCAAAATCCAGAATATTCATAAACGGCTTCCCCGGCACGACACGCATGTATCGTGCAGTGGCGGCAGCACTGCCACCAGGGACTTGCATCGCCGGAATCCGCTTCAGGAGTTGAAGGTGCTTATATTCCTCCAGACTCACGGGCGGCGGCGACCCGGCGATAATTGCGTCGATTGGCGCGCCATTCGCGGCTGCCAGCAATGCGGTTGTCGCGCCGACTGACCAGCCAAAGATCGCGATTCGCTCGTAGCCCAGCCCCCGGACATGATCGATCATCGCTGTCAGATCATGCTCAGTGTCGCCATTCGCGCGGAAAATCCCACCGCTTTCCATATGCCCGCGAAAATCGAAGGTGAATACGTCGTAGCGCGTCGCCAGGATCGAGCAGGTCTGGACAATCGACATGGTATTTTTACTTCTGCCCGCGCCGTGACAGACAATCATCGCTTTTTTCTCTGGCTTCGCGCCATTGAGGCTGTGTTTCAAGCTGATAGCCTGGATTTTCACACCGTCCTGAGTCCGCAGGGCAAAACGCTGGTGCGGCTGCTCGTATCGGACTAAGGCGCGGTTGGCTTTGTGAATCCAGCGATATTTGTTGTCGCTGTCGAGCAGCATCTTGAAGCCCCAAAGCCCCAGATGATAGCCCGCGATGCACAGCGCAATGATGGTCAGAATAATCTGCGGCCAACTGACAACGGCCAGCAGCACCGCCAATAAACCAATGAGCAGCAGCGCGCCAATCTGAAGATAATAACGGGTGCTGAAGAAACCCGTGCGCCACTGTAGAAACCAGAAAACGCCCAGGCAGCCGGCCAGCAGCAGGCTTAAAAAAATGATCGTATCCAAAATGGAGACACCTTCATCGCGATTGATTTATCAGCATAGCATGTGAGCGTAGAGGTCGCAATTGTCGGTTACATCGGCTGTAGTAAAATGGTGGCACAGGAGAAATCAAAGATCATGATACACGATGTCATTGTCGTCGGCTCTGGGCCAGGCGGAGCGACGGCT
>Ga0268299_1003923_pt1 | contig 12588 bp, 11 predicted proteins | sample NOBtaG_FD_193484 | JGI IMG/M metagenome (GOLD analysis project Ga0268299, IMG submission 193484) | Activated sludge microbial communities from bioreactor in Nijmegen, Gelderland, Netherland - NOB reactor | ecosystem: Engineered > Bioreactor > Aerobic > Activated sludge | place: Netherlands...
CGAGCCCGAACACCAGGCCGCGATGCAGATAGGTGATCGGATTGACCAGTTCCCACGCGATGGTGCCGGTCAGCGCAGACACCGCCAGCGTCATCCCCAGGATCCAGTTGCGCAGCGCCCGGCGCGGTTGCCATCCCGGCCCGAGACCGAGACGCGCGCGCAACCAATGTGCAGCGTCGGTGACGATGTTGATCGGACATACCCACGAACAGTACGCGCGACCGCCGATCGCCAGATAGACCACGAACACGATCAGTGCGCCGGTGACCGCGGCGGCAAGCGGCACGTGCCTGGCGGCGAGCGACTGCAACAGGATCAGCGGATCGGTGAGGCTGACTACGTCGAGGATGGTGCTCGAGGCGAGGTTGCCCTTGACCCACCAGATCCCGAACCAGGGACCGAGCAGGAACAGCGCGAGAATCGCGAATTGCACCACGCGTCGCGCGAGCAGCCAGCGATTGCGCGCGAACAGGCCCCTGCGCAGGGCAACCGGCACGCGCCACTCGCCATGTGTCATGGCGCCGCCAACGGGTCCTGGCGCGCCAGGGCCAGCGGCAGCACCTTGATGGACGCCTTCTCTGTGACGCATGCCTGCTCGCACTTGCCGCAACCGGTGCACGCATCGGTGTGAACGGTCGGCTCGAAGTATCCGCGCCCATCCGACTGGTGGCGCTCCATCGTGATGGCCTCGCCCTTGATCGGGCAGGCGAGATAGCAGGCACGGCAGCCGGTCTGCTGCGCCACTGCGTAGCAAGTGTCGCGGCCCGTCAGCACCGCCACGCCCATGCGCGCCTGCGCAATGTCGGTCAGGGCGTGGTCGAGCGCGCCAGTCGGGCAGGCCGGTACGCATGGCACGTCTTCGCACATCTCGCAGGCACCCTTGCGCGCGACGAAGTACGGCGTGCCCACCGTGAGGCCCGCACCCGGCGCGGCCAGGTGAAGGATGTCGAACGGACAGGCTCGTACGCACAAGCCGCACCGCACGCACGCCGCGGTGAACGCCTCCTCGTCCAGCGCGCCGGGTGGGCGGATCGCCCACGGAGGCAGCGCCTGCGCCTGACGGGCATGCGCGGCCAGCAGCAGCCCGACCACACCGGCCGAACTCGCCAGACCGACACATTGGCGCAGAAAGGCGCGTCGGTCGCCGGGACCCGGGATGTACGCCATGCCCTCCTCCTCGACGCGTTTCGCTGCGCGACCCGCGTGCAGCCGCTTCTCAGCCTAACGCGACCGCGGGCGGCGGGCAAGCCGGCGCCCGCGTGTCGCGCAATGGCCTCAGCCGGGCTTGCCGTCCGCCCGCACCGTCGTCAGCATCGGTGCGTAGCGCGCCAGGTAGAGCGCGAAGGCGACGGACCACATTGCACCGGAGATCGCCAGAGCAAGGGGATACAGCGGGGAGATTGCCAGCAGCGGGAGCACACGCAACAGCGCGGCAGCGTGCACCAGCAGGTATGCCGCAATCTCCGTGTGGCCTGTGGCCAATGGCCGTCCCGTATGCCCGAGAGCGGTACGCGTGATCATGCCGATGATCATCCCGCCGATCGCACCGGTGCCGAATGCATGCACCGCGGCCAACTCGGGTACCAGGCCTACTTGCGCGGCGGCCAGCAGCAGCAGGCCGATGGGAATCCAGGCATACGACAAGTGCAGGATCCACAGGATCGGCCGCGCACGGGTGCACCAGGGATCCCAGCTCCACAGGCGCCACGCATGCAGCGTTGCGGCAATCAGCGCCAGCACGCCAGCCACAGGGGGCGGGACACCCGCACCTGCGGCCAGCAGCGCCGCGGCGAGCGCGATCATCGCAGCGCGATCCACCATGGGCCATGTACGAATGCGCGCGGACGGCACCGCGTTGCGGGTGAAGCTCGGCACCACGCGTCCGGCCATGAGCGCCACCAGGAACAGCACGAGGTACAGGCCGGCACGGGTGAACGCGCCGGGCGCGGCCTGCAGCAAGCCAAGGGCAGCGAGATGAAAGCCCAGGTTGCACAGCGTCAGCAGCACGAGAATGCCGACCATGAAGCGGTTGCGGTTGCGCGCGCGTTGCAGCGGGATCCACAACCCGAGCGCGGCGGCGGGCAGAAATGCCAAGTCCACCGCCGCAGCCATCCAGCCAGCGTCGGTGAGCAGGAGGACGCGCCCCGCCACCCACAACGCGGCCAGCATCGCCAGCGCCGCGCCGGTCGGCGTAGGCAGGCCGGTCCAGTTGCGCGCGGCGGTGAACAGGAACCCCACGATGACCGCCGCGGCAAACCCGAACAACATCTCGTGTCCGTGCCATGCCATGGGCGGCAATCCACCCCCGACGGGACCGAAGCGATACTGGACAAGCCACCAGGGCACCGACGCGGCGGCGAGCAACGCAGCAAGCAGGTAGAACGGGCGGAACCCAAGCTGGAGCAGCGGCAGGCGTGACATCGATCCGGGAGTCGTGGCAAGAACGTTCATCGGCGTAGTCTAAGCCGAGAGCGAACGCAGCGGTATCGCCCATTGGAACGATGCGATGCGTCTCCTCAACGCGTATTGTCTGGTGCGACGCACTGCAATAGCTGAATCCATGCGAAGGAAACGCCGGCGCCATGGCGATACCCTTCGCCCCACTATCTCGTACAACTCGTACCGAAAAGCACTCCTGGTGGAAAAGGGAGCATTTGCATCGATGTCGATGGAGTTCATCGTGGCGCTCGCACTGTTTGCAACGCTGCTGCTTTTCCTGGTATGGGAGGGTGCTGCCGTATGGCAGGCTGCCGCGACCCAGCACGACATCCTGCCCCTGCAGCGCGTCATGGCGCGCAGTGGCGTGTCGTCGCCCGGCGCGCAAGATCTGGCCGAACTGGTCGAACTGGGGAATGCCGCGCGCCGCTGCGTTGCCTGTGCTCGCGATGCACAATGCCAGTCTTGGCTGGCCGGCGGAGGGGAGGACCGGCTCGACGCGTTCTGCCCCAACGCGTCGTTCGTGACCACGCTGTCCAAGAGGGCTGTCCGCGCGATAGACGGATGACGTCGGGTCCGAACACCTGTTTAGGACGGTTGCGTGGCCGAGGGGTTGCCATCGAGGAGAGAATCCATGCCAGCAAGTTTTCGACTGTCCGTGCTGTTATCCATCCTCGCGTTCTCCTGCATCGCCGTTGCCGAAGACGAGTTGGCGCAGGGCGAAAAGCTCTACGTTGCGCATTGCAGGATGTGCCACGGATTCAACGATGAGTCTGCCACCGCGTTGAACCGGCGTCCCCCGCAGACGGTACGCATGGCGCATGCACCCATGGCGATCGGCAGTGCCTCCGATACCCCATCCGTGCTGGCCTTCGCCCCGCCGTTCGGACCGAACCTGCGCGGCATCGTCGGACGCGAAGCGGGGACGGCGCCCGGCTTCGAGTACTCGCGTGCATTCATGGACGCACTCAAGGGCATGACCTGGACCGAGGGCGCGCTCGACTGGTGGATTCGCGACACGCAAGCCTGGGTGCCCGGCGTGGTCATGTACAACCGTCAGCCCGACCCCGAGGTGCGGCGCAAGATCATTGCGTTTCTCAAGGCGAACCCCTGAGCGTGCGCCTGCTTCTGCTAAACCCCCGTTTCCCCGAGAGCTTTTGGAGCTTTCGCTTCGCCATGGAGGAGATCGTCCCTGGCAAGCGCACCCTCAACCCGCCGCTGGGGCTGGCCACGCTCGCAGCACTGTGCCCGGATAACTGGCAGGTGAGCATCGTCGACGAAAACGTCGAATCCATTCCGCTCGACCCCGATGTCGATCTGATCGGCGTCTGCGGGATGGGCGTGCAGTTCCCGCGCCAGCGCGAACTGCTCGCGTACTATCGCGCGCGCGGCTACAGCGTCGTCGCCGGTGGAAGTTACGCCTCGCTGTGCCCGGAGAAGTACGAATCCCTCGCCGATGCCACCGTCGCGGGCGAGGCGGAATACATCTGGCCCGCCTTCTGCCGGGACTTCGAGGCCGGATGCGCCCAGCCACTGTATCGGGAAACCGGTACCGTCGCGCTGACCGATTCGCCCACGCCGCGCTTCGATCTACTCAAGCTGCATCTCTACAACACGGCGAGCATGCAGTTCTCGCGTGGCTGCCCGTACATGTGCGACTTTTGCGACATCATCGTGATGTTCGGGCGGCGCCCACGCACCAAGAGCGTCGACCAGATCGGGCTGGAACTCGACGCGCTGCGCGCCCGGGGCGCACGCCAGGTGTTTTTCGTCGACGACAACTTGATCGGCAACCGTGCACAGGCCAAGTTGCTTCTGCGCTATCTCGCCGACTACCAGACGCGGCACGACTACCGTTTCGGCTTCGGCACGGAAGCCTCGCTGAACCTCGCCCAAGACGAGGAGCTGATGGACCTCATGCGCAAGGCCAACTTCGGGTGGGTCTTCATCGGCATCGAGACGCCTGATGCGGCGGCGCTCAAGCTCACGCGCAAGACACAGAACATGAGCACCGACATACTCGGCGCCCTGCACCGGATCTACGCGCACGGCATCGATGTACTCGCGGGGTTCATAGTCGGCTTCGACACCGATACGTTGGAGACATTCGAACGCCAGCGGCGCTTCATCCTCGATTCCGGAATCCAGGCGGCGATGGTAGGGCTGCTTACTGCCCTGCCGCGTACGCCCCTGTACGAACGCTTGCAGCGCGAAGGTCGTTTGCTCGAACGCGCCGACGACTCCGACAACACGCGTCCCGGCACCAACATCGTGCCAAAGAACATGGACTACGATGCCATGGTCGACGGCTACCAGAAGCTGTACAAGTCACTACTGAGCAACTTCGGGATTGCCCACCGCATTCGCAGCAAGATGCGGTGGATGCGCGCGCCGGTCTACAGGGGCGAACACGGCACCCGGGAGCGCCTGCGGATCCTTGCCCGCTTGCTGGTCAAGGGCATTCTGCCCGGCGGACCGCTGCGCTGGATCGCCTTCGTGTCCACCTTGCCGCCTTCGCCGCGACAGTTCCCCGCAGTTGTGGCCGACTGGATCACCGGCCTCTCCATGCGGAAATTCGTCCAACGTCGCTTCGATGCGTCCGCGGGCGTGCTGGCCTCGACGGATCGCCGGGCGCACCGGTTGATCCGGGCACTGGCGCCGTACCGGCATGAGGGAAGCGTCGGTTTCGTGTGGGGCAAGGTTCCTCGGCATCTGGAGATCTCGCTGACCGAGCGGCTGGACAGTCGTTTTTTCCGGCGCGTTGCGCCGCGTTTGGAGCGCATGCTGCGGGACGGGCATGCCACGCTGGCGCTGCGCATCGAGACTCTCCGCGCGCAGAACCTGCCTTCGGTGCATGCGCTGCTGGCCCGCATCGCACGCCACGGCGACCGTGTTTCGGTGATCGTGCCAGAGGCTTGGCGCGGGCGACTGCAGGTGGATTCGTCGGTGTTTCGCCTCGTGCTCGCGCCACCCGCTGGCTGAGCGGAACCGGCTCCGCCGCCGTCTACTCGGCGGCTCCGTTGCCGGGCGCAGCGGACGGCAAGAACGCGTCCGAGAAGCAGGCCTCCTCCGCTAAGCCCTGTGCCAGGAAGGCAGGCCGTGCCGTCTCCACCATCTTCACCGATCCGCAGGTATAAACGTCGAACCCGGACAGATCGGGATGGTCTGCAAGAATCGCCTCGTGCACCAAGCCGGTCCGTCCGGTCCAGGCGTCCTCCGGCCGCGGCTCTGACAGCACCGGCATGAAGCGGAAATTCGGATGCGCACTCTCCCAGTCCTCCAGGCGCACGCGCTCGTACAGATCCTCGGCGTGGCGCACCCCCCAGTACAGGATCATCTGCCGCTGCATGCCTCTGTCGAAGGCATGATCGAGCATGCTCTTCACCGGTGCGAAGCCAGTCGCTCCCGCCACGAAGATCATAGGACGGTCGCTGTCGCGCAGCTGGAACTCGCCGAAAGGCCCTTCAATGGTCACCGGGTCACCAGCACGCATGCTCTCGAATACGCGGGTGGTAAAGCGCCCTCCCGGCACCAAGCGCACGTGCATCTCGATCTCGTCGATGCCGCCTTTCGGAGCCGTCGCGAAGGAGAACGCGCGGCGCGCCCCATCGTCGAGGATCACGTTGAAGTACTGGCCCGCCCGATAGTGGAACCGACGGCCCTGGGGAAGAGCCAGAATCACGATGGTCACCTCGGGCGCCACACGCCGCAACGACTTGACCACCGTGACACAGGGCGTCGTCGTAGTATCGCTGCGCCCGACACCAGCTTCGTATTCGATGGCGATGTCCGTGACTGGCGTGCACACGCACAGCAGCACCCGCCCCAACTGGCGTTCCCGGTCCGGCAGCGCGCTCTTCTGATACGCGCCGTGGCGCACCTCACCCTGCAGGATGGTGCCCTTGCACACGCCGCAGCCGCCGTTGCGGCACTCGAACGGCATCGGAATACCGGCCCGCAGTCCGGCCTCGAGGATCGTCTCGTCCGCACGTACAGGCACTTCGCGATTGCCTGGATGCACGGTCATGCGCACACTGCTGCCGGCGCGACGCGGCGGCAGCCAGGGCAGTAGCACCAGCAATGCCGTGGTGCCCATGAGCAGCAGCCACACGTTCTCACGCGACCACGCGTACATCAGCGGCAGCGTAGCCAGCAGGTACCAGTCCAGGCGCAGCGCCGTCGGCGCCGCCGAGAGGTCCGCCGGCGCATGACTTTGAACGGGAAGTGCGAGCGACAGCACGATCATGGTCGCCAGCAGCGGCAGAGCGATGGCGCGCGGTGGAATGGTGGAGGCGCGTGGCACGCGCTGGATGTGGATCCACAGGAATAGCAGCAGGGTGAGCGGGACCCCGATGTGGATGAATGTCAGCAGCGAGAACAGACGATCATTGACGCTGTCCTGGTACATGAAGTTGCGCACGAGCACGCCGCCGAACAGCGGAAGCCAGTCCAGGAACTCGGCCGTCCCTACCACCACGAACTGCGCCAGCTGGTCCCACGGCAACATGTAGCCGTTGATGCCCGACACATAGGTCAGCCAGAGCAGGAGTACACCACTGACCCACGAGAACCAGCGGAATCCGCGATAACGGTCGAAGCTGAAATGCCGCAGCATGTGCAGGAGCATGGTCACCACCATGCCGTCGGAGGCATAGCGATGCAGGCCACGCACGATCATCCCGATCCCGAATTGATCGTCGGTGATCCTGCGCACCGACTCGTAGGCGCCGCTTACGCCCGTGTCGAAGAATACGAAGAGATAGAGCCCGCTGGCGGCGACGATCCAGAACAGGAAGAAGGCGATCTCGCCCAGATGATAGAAGGGATTCAGGCGGTCGCCGAACGCAGCATTGAACCACGCTTCGATCCGCATGAAGCAGGCCTGGCCGATCGCCTGAACTGGCTGCAACATCCAGATCCGTCCGAGATGTAGGGGTAAAGGACGGGCCGGACAAGCCGTCCGGCCCGAAAATCTCCGCACCCAACCGCTTCGACGGGAGCATCGCTCTGTCCGAAGAGCGATGGTGGTTTCGGGCGGCCACCTGCGGTGACGGAGAGTCCAACATGCCGAGGCCCCGCACGTACTTCGATTGCGACCTCTGTGGTCAGAATGTATGGGTGATTGGGCGCCGGCGCCTTAACTCAAGTTAAAGAGCGCGCCGCCCGAACCGTGCGCGCGCATGCAGGCGTCAGTGGACCCCCTTCCAGCCGGGATGGTCGAAGTATTGCGGATACTGGTTCAGCGCCTGGATGACGCGCACCGCGCCTGCCCGCGCCTGCTCCAAATCGCCGCTCTCGCGCATGGCATCGGCGCCGCCGATGATCTGCGCCAGGAGCACGTGGAGGTTGGCGTCCGCGTCGGTAGGCAGCTTGCAGTGCGCGACGATGTGCGCGATCTGCGCGTCGATGTGCTGTGCCAGTGCCTGATAGGCGGCGGACGGCTGGGTGCGGGCGTGGATGGCGGGATGGTCCACCTGCAGCGCGTCGCGGATGGCGGTCATCGCCTCGCGCAACGGCGCATCGGTCGCCCATTTGTTGCCGTGGTCGAGCTGGAGCGTCTGTGCGCCGCCTTCATCACCATGGTCGTGCTCCTGCGCGCGCGCCTCCAACACCGGCAGCGCGCTCAACGCAGCGACGAGAACGATCCACGCCGGGCTCGAGCCGGCACGACTAAACCAATTGCGCATGTTGTCTCCTTGCGGAAATGATGGCGCACCGCCCCCCGCAATCTTGCAGGCGACGGCACGCCGGGACTATACGGCGCGGGATGCGCCGCGCAGCTCAGTCAGTGCCGCGCGTGAACAGGTAATTGTTCTCTGCGTGCGGGATATGACAAACGAAGCAGGCAGTGCCGCCATCCTTCACCACCTTCTGTCCCGCGTCACCAGCCTTGAAGGCCTGAAAGCCCCAGCCGCCGGTCTCCGGATAGCGCTGCGCGTCGTACACCATCACCGCGACGACTTTGCGCTCCCCCTGACTCATGCTGTGATTTTCCTGCTCGACGTACTTGAAGCGATCCACCACGAACGTCGCCCCGGGCGCGAACTTACCCGTTCGCAACCCCTCGAGCGCCGCGTCGTTGACGTACACGTGCTGGATACCCACGTTGCCGTCAGGCTGATGACCGCTGCGATTGATCGTGGAATGATGATGGAACCAACTGCGGTAGCCCTCTGGAAACGCAATGTCCGCGGTGTCCTGCGCTGCGAACGCGGCACCGACCGCACAGGTGGCCGCGAGGACAGCAAGAACGGTTTTTGCAATCGCCATGACACTTCTCCTATTCATTGTTCGCCGCATACCGGCGGGCATCCTTCAGACGCTAGCCAGACGCCCAGTCATCAGTGTGATCCGGTTCGGCGTATGCGTGCCTACAGAAATACATGAATCCGAGCTACGCGAATTCACCCATCGCCAGCGAAAAGAACGCTCCTGCAGTCCAGCACATACCTCCGATGGGCCGGTGATGCGGGCACCGGCGACTCAGTGGCTGGTTCCGCTGGAGCGCGTGATTTTATTGTAGACGTTGTACTTGCCCACCGGCTTTCGCATCGGAACGCGCTTGATCTCCTCCAGGGTGTTGGCGTCGTAGACGATGAGCGCACCGTCCATCTCCCACAGGCTCACGAGTGCGAACCGACCATCGCGCGTGAACTCCACGTGCGCGGCAGTCTTGCCCGGCGCCGGCGTCAGCGTCCTGACCACCTCCAGAGTCTGCTTGTCGATCACCTGCAGGCTGTCCTTGCTCGGACTGTTGAAAGCGTCCACCCACGCATAGCGGCTGTTCTCGTGACTTCTCATGAAGAAGCCGGGACCAGCCGTAGGGATCTGCTTCAACGTCGCCCAGGTATTCATGTCGATGACGCTGACCACGGCTTGCTTGAGATTGGGCGTGGCCATCACGGGGCGCCCACGATACTCCCAGGAGATGCCCGATCCCAGGTGCGGAAGGCCAGGCAGCGGCAAGTCTGCGATCTTGCGCCGTACGTCCAGGTTGACCACCTGGCCGGCATTGCCGTCGCGGCCAGCGCCGATGAGGTGCGCATAGCCTGGCGTGAAGAAGAAGTCGTCGAGAATGCCCTCGAGTTGGGTACGACGGGGTGTGAACTGGCCAGGTGCCCCGATGCCCTCTCCATACTGGTAGTCGTGCACCATCCCCTCGTACACCGGCTCCGCATTCGGGTCGTAACTAACTTCCCACAGCTCCGGGACATCCTTCAGCGCTGCGATGAAGCTGCGGCGCGGACCGGCATCGTAGACCGCACTCACGCGCGACGAATTCCCGGCCTTGTCCTTCACCTCGAGCACTCTGACCACCGAAAGATCGGCCGCATCCAGGATCACCAGCGTGTGCGGCAGGTAGTTGCCTACCGCGACGAAACGTCCGTCGGTAGAGACCGCGGCATTGCGGGTGTTGATCCCCGCCCGCACCTCCGCGACCATTTTCAAGTTCCACAGGTCGTACTTGCTGATCCATCCGTCGCGAGAGGCGAAATAGACGTAGCGTCCGTCCGGCGAGAACTTTGGGCCGCCGTGCAGTGCGAAACGAGATGCGAATCGCGCGATGGGTTCGAAGCGGTCTCCATCTAGAATCGTGACGTGATGGTCGCCAGTCTCGACCACGACGAAGAGATTGAGCGGATCGGCGGTGAAGACAGGACGCGTGGGAAGGTCCTGCGCACCGCCTGCGACGACGCGGGAGGCCTCGATGTGCGCAGTTGTCCACACCGGCATCTTCTCGAGGGCGCGGTGAACGAGTCCTGTGAGAGCCTCGATCTGCGCTGCCGACAGTTTTTCCCCGAATGCCGGCATCTGCGTAGCGTGACGGCCGTTCGCGATTACCTCCTGTGTGGCGGCGCGCGACAGTCTTCCGAGATTCTCCGGTAGCAGCGCGGGCCCCATGCCGCCCAGCCGGTCGGCGCCATGGCAAGCGGCACAGTGCTGCGCGTACAGATCCTCGATCTCTCCTGCCCTTACGTCCGGCGCGAGGCTCGCTGCCACACCCGTCAGCCCGAGGCAGAACCAAGCGACCGAACATAGCTCGCGCCTCGGGCGAGACGGCGTCCTTACATCGTCGCTTCGCGACCGTTCAGATCTCATGCGGGTACCGCATCGAATGGAGCCCGGCCGATCTGCACATCGTCCAGATAGCAGGCTGGATCCTCCGCCCATGGATCGCCGGTGAGCTGCAGCGCGCGCACCCGGGTGTTTCCCCCGCAGATGTCGAGGAACGCGCAGCTGCCGCAGCGGCCCTTTACCGGACGCGGCCGCATCTTCAGGCCAGCCATCAGCGGATCGCTCGTGTCGGTCCATATCTGCGAGAACGGGCGCTCGCGCACGTTGCCCAGGCTGTAATGCCACCAGTAGGTGTCGGGATGCACGTTGCCGAGGTTGTCGATGTTCGCAATGCCCACGCCCGATGCGTTTCCGCCCCATTGCACCAGCGCCTCACGCAACGCCGGCACCCGTTGCGGCGCGTGCGCCTGCGCCCACAGCAACAGGTACACGCCGTCGGCGTCGTTGTTCCCGGTGACGTACTCGCGCTGCACGTCGCGTTCGAGATCGCGCCAGGCAGCGGCGAACAGCAGATCCATGGCCCAACGCGTGGTCTGCAGCAGTGCGTCCTTGCGGCGATTGGTCAAGCCGCGCCCGGCGTAGTTCAGATGCGACAGGTAGAACTTGTCGATCTGCTCGGTGTCGAGCAATTCGAGCATCCACGGAAGTTCGGGTGCGTTCATCTCGGTCAGCGTGAATCGCGAACCGACCTTGATGCCCATCGACTGGCAGCGTCGCATCCCCCCGAGCGCAGCGGCGAACGCACCTTCCTTGCGGCGAAAGCGATCGTGCGTCGCCTCGCGACCATCGAGACTGACGCCGACGTAGTCGAAGCCGGTTGCGGCGATGCGCCGCGCCATGGCATCGTCGATCAGAGTGCCGTTGGTGGACAGGCCCACGTAGAAGCCCTGGTCCTTTGCGCGTCGGGCGATGTCAAAGATGTCCGGACGCAGCAGCGGCTCGCCGCCGGACAGAATCAACACCGGCACGCGAAACCGCGCCAGATCGTCCATCACCGCGTAGACTTTGGCGGTGTCGAGTTCGCCGGGAAAGTCCCGATCGCAGGAGATCGAGTAGCAGTGCTGACAGGTCAGATTGCAGCGGCGCACCAGATTCCAGATGACCACCGGACCCGTCGGCATGCCCGTCGGCACGCGCGCAGGCTCCCCCCGCAGTGTCTTCATGTACTGGGTGATTCGCAGCATGGTTCTTCCTTGGAGTCAGTCGCCGATTCGCACGCCGGTCTTCTTCAGGATCCGCGTACTGTAGAGAACGTCGTTCGCCAGACAGGCCTCGCCCAGCAGGGTCCGGATCTGGTCGACCTGATCCTGCACCTGGTCGCGGCTGCGTCCGTGCACCATCGCGAACAGGTTGTAGCGCCATTCCGGCAGGTGGCGCGGCCGCCGGTAACAGTGACTCACGAACGCGAGCGCGCCTACCCGCGCGCCGAGCGGGTCGACCTGCGCGTCAGCCACGTCCCACACCGACATGCCGTTGGCCGTGTACCCGAGCGCGTAGTGGTTCGGCACGGCCGCGATGCGGCGCACGATCCCCGCGCTACGCATGCGTTCGAGGCGTGCCATCACCTCCTCGCCCGGGATGCCCAGTTGCTCGCCCACTGCGTGATAGGGGCGCAGGACCAACGGCAATCCGGCCTGGGTGGCCCGCATGATCGCCCGGTCCGTCGGATCCAGGGCGTGCAGGTGTCGGGGTGTCTGCATGCGCGGCTCACGCACGCAGGCGCAGGTCGAGGAAGTACTCCCTCGACTTGGGAAAGGGATACACGCGCAACCCGGTGCGAGCCTCGATGCGCTCGATGGCCGTCTCGATCCCCGCGCCGTCTTCCGTGGCAAGGACGAACCACAGATTGAACGCATGCTCGCGCAGGTAATTGTGCGCGACCTCGGGGCAGGCGTTGACGATCCCTATAGTGCGCTCAAGCGCCGGTGCCGGAACGCGCATCGCGGCCAGCACGTAGCGTCCGCCGGCGCGCTCGATCTGGAACATCGGGCCCAGCCGCGACAGCACCCCCTCGTCCAGCAGGCGCTGCAGGCGCGCAATGACCTCGCCTTCCTCCATGCCGAGTTCGACCGCCAC
>Ga0268299_1003924_pt1 | contig 12585 bp, 11 predicted proteins | sample NOBtaG_FD_193484 | JGI IMG/M metagenome (GOLD analysis project Ga0268299, IMG submission 193484) | Activated sludge microbial communities from bioreactor in Nijmegen, Gelderland, Netherland - NOB reactor | ecosystem: Engineered > Bioreactor > Aerobic > Activated sludge | place: Netherlands...
GGTTGTCGGCGTCGGAATCCACCAGCGGACTCGCCTCCTGGGTCAGCGTCTCGCGCAGCATCGCCACCAGCCCCTTGCGCTTGCTGAACCAGTGGCGGCGGAGCGTGGTGAGTTCCCGCTCGGCGGCCGCCTTGTCCAGACAGATAAAGCGCGTGCTCCAACGGTAGGCGAAGCCAAGGTGGTTGAGGTCGTCGAGCAGCCCCGGCCAGGTGGTCGCCGGAAAGCCACGCACGGTCAGCACCCGCAGATGTTCGGTCCCGAGCATCGGACTCAGACCACCAGCGAGCGGCGCATCCGCCAGTAGCGCGTCCAGGTGAAAAGGCACCTCGGGCACCGCCACCGGGTGACGGCTGGTCGAGACGCAGCTGTGCAGGTAAGTCAGTGTCTCCCCGTCGGTGAGCCACTGCACCTCGGGCAGCGCGTGTTCCAGGAGCGACAGTAACCGGTCGGTGGCGGTCACAAAGGCCGCCAGCTGCTCCCGCCAATCGACGCTGGCCCGCGCCGGCTGCTCGAACAGCCATTGGGTGGCTCGGGCCCGGGACTCGGGCGGTGGCAGCCAGACCAGCGTCAGGTGGTAGGCGCTCTCGAAGTGCGTGCCCGCCGACTCGAAGGCGGACCGGCGCTCTTCGTCCACCATCAGGGACAACGCGTCCGGAAAGTCCTCCACGGGGTAGGCCGCCGCCGGTCGCCGGGCGGCCTCCACGCCCAGCGCCCAGCCGGAGCCGAGGCGCTTCAGGGCGTTGTTGAGGCGGGCCGTGGCGGCCAGCAGTTCGCTCTCGCTGGCACTGTCCAGGTCCGGCCCCCGAAAGCGGGCCGTGCGCTGGAAGGCGCCGTCCTTGTTCAAGACCACGCCCGGGGCGACCAGCCCAGCCCAGGGCAGGTAGTCGGCCAGGGCGCGCGGTCGCTTCCGATACTCGGTCAAAGACAACACCGGTCAGGCCTCCAGGTGTGTCGGGTACTTGAGGTGCCGGGCGAACATCTCCAGAAACTGGGGGTCGGTCTTCGCTCCCCAGACCGCCAGCGTGTGGCCCACCACCGCCAACACGGCCCCGAGCACCCAGAACTGCAGCCCGATCCCCACCGCGGCGGCCAGGGTGCCGCTGACGATGGCGAGCGGCCGGGGCGCCCCGCCGAGCAGGATGGGCTCGGTCAATGACCGGTGCAGCGGCACCTCAAAGCCGTCGGTCAGATCGGTCACGCGACGAGTGCCCCGCCGGCAAAGCTGAAGAAGCTCAGGAAAAACGTCGAGGCCGCAAAGGCGATCGACAGGCCGAAGACAATCTGGATGAGACGCCGGAAACCCCCACTGGTGTCACCAAAGGCAAGCGTGAGGCCCGTGACGATGATGACCATGACCGCGATGATTCGGGCCACTGGTCCCTGGACAGAGTCCAGCACCGCCTGCAGCGGTGCCTCCCAAGGCATGTTGGAGCCGGCCGCCTGAGCCTGGGCGACCGCGAACACCATGCCCAGCACCAACAGCGCGCCGCGCGCGACACCGCGCCGATCGACATCAACGTTCCACATGAAACTCTCCCGACGGTGATTCAACAGGCTCCAGGTGGTAACCGTCCGGGGTGAGCCCGACGACCCGGACAATGTCTTCGACGCGCCGGCGCTGGCCGCGTCCGGCAATGAACACCACGACGTCCACCGCCTCGGCGATCAGGGCGCGGGGCACGGTGATGACGGTCTCCTGAATGAGCTGCTCCAGACGAGTGAGTGCACCGCGGGCCGAGCCCGCGTGGAGCGTGGCAATGCCACCCGGGTGGCCGGTGCCCCAGGCCTTGAGCAGATCGAGCGCCTCACCGCCGCGCACCTCGCCCACGACAATCCGATCGGGCCGTAGGCGTAGCGTGGTGCGCACCAGGTCGGCCATGGACACGACCCCAGGGCGGGTGCGCAGGGGCACGTGGTCATCCGCCAGGCACTGCAACTCAACGGTGTCTTCCAGGACGATGACCCGGTCCCCGGTGGCCGCCACTTCCTGCAGCAGCGCGTTGGCAAGCGTGGTCTTGCCGGTGGAGGTGCCGCCGGCGATGACGATGTTGGCGCGACTCCACACGGCACCCTGGAGGAACGTGGCCTGCGACTCGGTCAGGACCCCAGTCGTGACGTAGCGGCTTAGGGGAATGACCCCGGCCGAGCGCTTCCGAATGGCGAAGGTGGGCGCGCGCACGATCGGCGGCAGCACGCCCTCGAAGCGCTCGCCGGTCTCGGGCAGTTCGGCGGAGACCAGCGGTGCGCCGGCATGCACCTCCTGGTGCACGTGGGAGGCCACCAACCGGATGATCCGTTCGGCGGCGGCCGCCGGCATCGTGATGCCTGAAGGTGTGCGGCCCGCGCCCAACCGGTCAAACCACAGGGAGCCGTCCGGGTTGAGGAGAATCTCCACGATGTCCGGGTCGGCCAACGCGCCGGCGATGACCGGCCCCAGCGCGCTACGGAGCATGCGGCTCTGCCGGTCCAGCACCTGGGCGGCAGACGTGAGCGACTGAACGACGGGTGCCGTCACGGCACAGCCTCTGGCGGACTCGGGTCCGCATCGACGAACTCCGCCTCGTCGGGCCGAATCTCGGCGTGCACCGCCTGTACCAGGCTCCCGCCCCGCTGCAGGTGCCGGCCCAGTTGCTCGACGAACTTGGCGAATCGCGCCGTGCCCAGGGCGCGTGCAGCGTCTTGTTGCTCCGCCGTGACAGGCGGCGTCACTGCCAGCGTGTAGCGGACGAAGAGCGCCAGCGTCTCAATACCGATCTGCTGGTCCCGCTCCAGCCCCTCAACCTGGTGGGTGAGTCGGTCCAGGCGCTTGGCGATGGCGGCCTCCCGTTGTCCACCACCCTCCGGCGACAGAAAGTGGGCCAGCGCGTGGGCGACGAGGCTCGACTTAGACAGCCCCCGCATCGTCGCCAGCTCTTCGAGCCGGCGTGCGTGCTCCCGCTCTACAAAGACATTCACCCGGGCACGCGTCATAGCGGAATTCCGTCGGCAGGATCGAGGGCGGCCAGCCGCGCCGTGCGACTGAAGGCGGGCACGCGCTGACCGCCGGACTCGTACGGTTCATCGGGAGAATCGAGCTCGCCCAGCGGTGGCCGTGCTTCCACAACGCCGAGACACTCGTCGGGCTCTGTGGACCGCCGCAGTCCGCCATCGCCGTCCCCACCACCAAGCCCGGGAGGCAACGGGCTTGGGGCGGCGGGGACAGCGACAGCGCGTCCGGTCCAGTCGTCGCCCCGCGGCGCGGGTCGGTCCACGTACGTCGTGTCCGACAGGGCGGGCGGCGGCACGAGCCGCTCAGTGAAGTTCCGGTCCTCGTAGTAGCGGAGCTTCTGTGCCCGCACCGGCGGGTGGCCGGCGACCATGACGATCTCCTCGTCTGGCGGCAGCTGCATGACTTCCCCTGGCGTTAGCAGTGCGCGCGCCGACTCCTGGCGGGAGACCATCAGGTGCCCCAGCCAGGGGGCCAGCCGGTGCCCGGCGTAGTTCCGCTGGGCGCGGAGTTCGGTGGCCGTGCCCAGGGCATCCGAGATCCGGCGGGCCGTGCGCTCGTCGTTGGTCGCGAAGGCGACCCGCACGTGGCAGTTGTCGAGGATCGAGTGGTTCGGCCCATAGGCCTTCTCGATTTGGTTAAGCGACTGGGCAATCAAGACCGCGCGCAGTCCGTAGCCCGCCATGAAGGCTAGCGCCGACTCGAAGAAGTCGAGCCGCCCGAGCGCCGGAAACTCATCGAGCATCAGGAGCAGCGGGCGACCTGAGCGCCCCCGGACCTCCAGCGACTCCGTCAGGCGCCGCCCGATCTGGTTCAGGAGCAGCCGAATGAGAGGTTTGGTGCGGGAGATGTCCGAGGGCGGTACGACGAGGTACAGCGAGACGGGATACGGGGCCTCCACCAAATCCGCGATCCGCCAGTCGCAGCGAGAGGTTACAGCGGCGACCGTTGGATCCCGGTAGAGACCGAGGAAGCTCATGGCGGTGGAGAGCACGCCCGAGCGCTCGTTGTCGCTCTTGTTCAGAACCTCTCGCGCGGCGGACGCCACCACCGAATGAGGGGTGGCCATCATGGCCCAGAGGGTCTGTTCAAAGGTCCGGGCCGGGTCGGACAGAAAATTCACCACACCCCGGAGAGTCTTGTCGGGCTCCGCGTAGAGCACGTGAAGGATGGCGCCCACCAGCAGCGCGTGCGACGTCTTCTCCCAGTGGTTGCGGCGCTCCAGCGCGCCCTCCGGGTCGACGAGGATGTCGGCGATGTTCTGCACGTCGCGCACCTCGTGCACGCCCTGGCGAACTTCCAGCAGCGGGTTGTAGGCGGCCGAGCGCGCGTCGGTCGGATTAAAGAGTAGGCAGTGCGAACTCTTGGACCGCCAGCCGGCGGTCAGTTGCCAGTTCTCGCCCTTGATGTCGTGAATGACTGCGGAGCCGGTCCAGGTGAGCAGGGTCGGGACGACCAGCCCCACGCCTTTCCCGGAGCGCGTCGGCGCAAAGGCCATCACGTGCTCCGGGCCGTCGTGGCGCAGATAGCTCTGCCCCACCCTGCCCAGAAAAACCCCCGCCGGTCGCGTCAGGCCGGCCTGCGTGACTTCGCGGGGTGTCGCCCAGCGGGCGGAACCGTAGGTGGTGACCAGGCGGGACTGGCGAGCCCGCCAGACCGAACCAAGGATGGCCGACACCGCACCCAACAGGCCACTGCCCCCGGCAATCAGTCCGCCGGTGTTGAAGACCCGAGGCGCGTAGGCCTCGTAGACAAACCACCACTCAAAGAGCCGCCAGGGGTAGTAGACCGGCAGGCCTTGCAACTGAAACCACGGCGCCCCCAGCCGGCGCTGAAAGCCGAGCTGCCAGGCCGTCCACTCGGTCGCCGTCCAGGTGCCGAGGACCACGATGGCGAGCACCAGGAGCACTTGGCCGATGAGGATCTTGCCCGCCGTCATTGCCGTCTCGACTCCCTGCCCTACCGTGCCGCGCGTGTGGCGCGGGCGGAGAATTGAGGCGGCGGCCGAAGGTGTCAAAGACGAATTAGGTCAGCCGCCAGACCGGAAAGGTCCGAGATCGCAGGGTGACGAACTGAGGGGTACTCAGTCGCGCCCAGAAAGGCGGCATTTCGTGGAGAAATGCCAGTTGCCGGATGGACGGTTTGGCCGTGGATTGGTGGTGAGAACGGCTCAGTCTGCGCGGGAGCGGGGTGGGTTATAGCGGAAGCGGTCAAGGGCCTGGGCTAGGGGTTGGCCTAGCAAACCAATAAACCCTTCCGGGCCGGAAAGACGGCAAGACCGTTAGATCGAGATTGCTGGTGAAGCATGGTATATATACCTTGCTTCACAGGGGTTTAGGGGTGGCCTAGAGGCCCTTACCCCTCTGATTCAAAGCGGAAATTGGTGCTTTTATTGGGTGATGCTGTCAGGTATATATACCTGACAGCACCACTCCTTGAAGAAAGGAACCTTTGCAAGTCCCAGTGGGTATATATACCCACGGGACTTGCAGGAACTGCATGGCGCGACCGACCCGACTAAGCATCGCGAAGAACGACATTCGGGGACATTTCGATAATTCCCCCAAGAAAGTTTATTCGCAGAAAGAAATCGCAGCCATCCTTGCGGAGCAAAGGTCATTCTGGCGACTGGCGCGAAGCACTACGGCCAAGGAATTCATAAGATTTTTGACCGAGCAGGGCAGCCTCAAGACCCTTACATTTCGATCAGAAGCCTACGCAAAAGAATTAACTCGATATTCTTGGGGTAGCGCTTCGATCTACGAGTCCGCCATCTCGCTGCGCAAATCCGGCTACTTCAGTCATGGAACAGCGGTATCCCTACACCAGCTAACCGACCTGATTCCTCGGACCATTTACCTAAACGTCGAGCAAAGCTCCAAACCCGATGGAAGCGGTGTCCTGACACAGGCCGGAATCAATCAAGCCTTTTCTCGGAAGCAGCGCCAATCAAATCTATCGTATGCACACGATCAGTGGGACGTCACGATAGTCAGCGGAAAGAACACCAATAGGCTGGGGGTCCAGGAATTGATCGGCCCTGCCTCGGAACATCTACCCGTCACGAATCTCGAAAGAACTCTGATTGATATTGTCGTCCGCCCTGCTTATGCGGGCGGTATTGGCCAAGTCTTGCAAGCCTACCAACGCGCGAAGAAGGACGTCTCAACGAACCGCCTGGTCGCGCTACTCAAGAAACTCAACTACGTTTATCCCTACCACCAAGCGATTGGATTCTTGATGGAACGGGCGGGCTACAAGAAAACCAGTTATGCCTTGCTTCAAGCACTCGGCATGAACTTCGACTTCTATTTGGTCCATGGCCTTCAAAGTCCGGAGTTCCACCCCGGCTGGAGACTATTTTACCCAAAGGGCCTCGAGGCTTGACGCCAGCTCCACGACCTGGTTGAAGTAGAAGTCATAGCTTTCGTGCTGGCCAGAGATGGATATTTCGACAGCAGGCCAATCTGGTTCGTGAAAGTCTCGGTACCTGTGAATTTCCCCCAACAATGCCAGCGGCACGCGCTTCGCGTCGAATATGCATCGGCACAACTCGAGATTTTCCGGGCTCGCTAGGACAATGGAATTGCTACGCACTATCTGGTGTATGTCGTAGAAGTCTCGCGCTCGCGGACTTCGCCGCGAATTGATCGTGTAATCAGGCATCTGTTGGCAAATTGCCCTTAGCTTCTCGATCGCAATCATCTCCAGAGAGTAGACGTAGATCGTATAGTCGCCGATCTCGCGTCGGACTTTATTGGCGCAGAACTCATGCTTGCTGATATCGATCTTGAAGATTCTTTTCTGCATCGGACCAACCACTGCTGAACGACGTCGCAGAGCCGATTCATCGTCCCTAAGTTCAGTATGAAGAGCGGCTTCAATTATTTTGAACTCGACAACGTACCCGCCCCACCACTCCGGGTGACGGTCATGGGGCTGAGAGGGCTTCGGTTGGAATGATTCGTCGAAGATGACATAGCCGACAGATTCGAACTCGGTTCGAAGTGCCTTAAAGACCCTTGCCGTTGTGTCCTCTATGTTCGAGAAGCTGGTCGGAATCGAGAAATCCATATCGACGCTTGCTCGATTTCCCACCTCATGAACCAGTGCCAAGGCGTTCCCACCTTTCAGCACCATGCTTTCCATGAGTTCATCATCTGAAAACATAGCGATCAGAATTCGTCGTCTGACATCCTCAAGGGAGAGCTCCATGGGAGGTGAGTCGCCTTCCGCTGCAAATGGGGACGCTATCTATAGCAGCTTGCAGGGCTCTATGGACGAACGCGCAAGCCGGCTCAATTTAGCCATCCAAGGATATCCCGGCACCTGGCCTAACGGACCGTGGGCGTGGCAGGTGCCACTTGTACCAATGGCCACAATGGGGCTGTCAGCCGTGGTCGTTCGTCGGGGGGGGCTACCCGGTATTTCTTCAGCGCTCTGGCGACAATTTATGAGAGCGGCCGAACTGCCACGTGACATGATCGCCCCGCACCACTGCGCTGAGGACCTGACCGACGCGGGACGCCAGGACCGGCCGCCATGGCACCAGAGAAAGTCCCTGGCCATCATCGAGCACCGCGAACTGCCCGCTCGCCAGCTGGAGCCGCTGCTGATAAATGCCGCCGACCGCCTGGCCATTTCGTAACGGACGGTAGAACCGTCCGGTGTTGGCCGCCAGCCTGTCCCCGACGCCGGCCAGCTCGCGGTCACGCAACGTCGTGAGCACGTCGCGGGCGACGACCAGCTGTGAGCCGCGGCGTTCAGCGAGCTGCTGGTCAATCAAGAAAGCACCGCGGGCCGTCAGTGCCTGCCGCACCTCACCTCCAAATCCCTGTACCGCAAAGCCGCCACTACCGGCGATCAGCTCCCGGTCCAACCAGGTGGCACCGATGACGCGGACCTGTCGCTCAATCGGCAATGCAGACTGCAGCTCCACTGCCACCCTACCCCCTCGGCGCTGGTCAAAGCGCTCGCCCTGCACCGCTAGGTCCTGTGGCACACGCCAGCTGCCATCGGGAAGACGCTCGGTGACGCCGGCCCGCCGTAGCGCCTCCAACCGCCGCACGTGCGCCGCCACAAACTCCGTCGGGTCCTGACCCGATCGCCGGTCCGCGCTGGCGACGGCGAGATGCTCGGCAGGTTGATAGATCCCGTCCCTGGCCAGCGCGGCGATCGCCTGATCCGCGAGCCGCGGCCCTGTTCGTGCCCTCACCGAGACGATGCCGCCCAGTGGAAGGTCACCGCGGTCGACAGTTGGCGGCAGCCGCACGTAGTGAGCCCGCCCGTCCACACCATCCAGGACCAGATATCCCCGGTCGTGGTGTTCATCGGCCAAGCCCTTGGCCGCGATCCGACCGGTCACGGGTTGAGCGGCTGTCGAGGGGTCGAAGGCCGCGTAGGCCGTCCTTCCGGCGCCGAGGGCTCGCTGCATCGTGCGCACGATGTCCCCGCGTTCGCCGAGCGCGCGCAGCGTGCTCTCCGCATCCGGCTCGAGCCGCCAAGCACCCGGCTCGGTCGCGTGAGCCAAATTCAGGGTAGTGAGCTTTTGGAGTCGCCCGACCAGCAGGGAGCGACGAAACCGATCCGTCGTCTCGCCCGAGACCTGGCCGAGATCCACCCGACCGGCTGTCGCCAGCCGCTGCAGGGTGCGATCGAGCCCCGTCCAACGTTCGGCGGTCACCTCCCGGTCAAGCCCCGCGCGGATCTCCCGGTCAGAGCGCGGTCCAAGCAACTCGGTGGCCAGTTCTGAAGCTCGCGCCCGCAGGCCGTGGCTGATGTAGTCCCGCGCAATGACCAGGTCCCGGCCAGCCTCGTCCTTGCCCCGGATCACGACGTGGGTGTGCGGGTTGTCCGTGTCCCAGTGATCCACGGCCACCCAATCTAGCCGAGTGGCCAGGTCCTGTTCGACGCGACCCATCAGCCCCCGGGTGTACGGCTTGAGATCACCGAGCGCGGTCGCCTCTTCCGGGGCCACGATGAACCGGAACTGATGCCGGTCGCCCACACAGCTATCCGCGAAAGCATCGGTGTCAGCGCTCTCAGTGGTGGGACCGTAGGCTTGGCCCGGTCCGCCTTCCGGCGTCACCCCAGCCCGCTCGATGTACCGGAGGTGGGCCTGAAGTGCGGGCCGCCCGCTCATCCCCACTTTGACCAACCGGATCTTGACCGTCACTCGCCGGCTGCGTGGCCCCTGGCTACCGGCAACCAGGCGCGCGGCCACCACGCCCCGTCCAAACTTGGCGCCCACGCTTCCTGAGGGCCCGCGCGCCCCTTCACGGCTTAAGGGACCCGCCTTACTCGCGGCCTTGAGCACGCGATTCACAAACCGGTCCGAGCGCCCCGCTCCGCGGTCTTGTGGCGGCCGAAGTCGGGGCCGAAAGCGGTCGTCGTCGCGCTCACTCATCGGAATACTCCAGCAGTGTCGGGCGCAGCCGGGCGAACACGACACGCGACAACTTCTGGCAAGACCGTGGGTTACCCACACCTGCGGCACGGCCCTCTTCCCGGCGCGTGTCGCGCCGACCGATGTGCAGACCTGGGAATGCGGCGCGATGTGAGTCGCCGCCTTTTATCTTGCTCTCCGCCCGCTCCTCCCCGTATCGTAAGCGTCCGGTCGTCGCACGGTTGCACCTCTCTTGAATATGACGGCACTTTGCCGCTCCTTTTCTGTGTGGCAGGGGTCGTGGCGAGATGTGGAAGCAGAGCAGACGGAGCCGCTGGTACTGGTGCAAAGCCCGTCGCGCGTACTGGTCGGTGCACATCCAGGCGTGGTTGAAGAGCGGCGTCGCTCGAACGCGATATTGCACTGTGCATCGACTCAATCGCCGCTCGTTTGATCGGTGGCTGAAGGCCTTCGAGACACCCCCACCGCCGCCGCCGCGCCCGCGTAAAAAGCCGCCGAAGATGACGTACACGTACCTGCCCGCAGCACGCACCCGAGCCTTGACCGCGTTCTGGTTGATGCACGTCGAGGCCCTGCACGGCAGCGGCCTGAACGCGGCCGAGTACGCGTGGGCACACCGGCTGCCCGTGCGCCGCTTGCGCAAGCTCAGCCGCCAGTTCCGCATCACGCCAGCGACACAAGACTGGCGGGATCTGATGCAGCCGGTCGACAAACCACGGCCCGCCTCCCGCACCGCACTAAGGCAAGAATTAAGGCAAGTCCGGCCCACCGGGTCCGCCACCGCCAAGCCACCGTCAGCATCGCCGCGCGAGCGCGCGCGACGCCAATACTCCGACGCGCAGAAGTTGGCGATGGTCGCCGAGGCCACCGAACCCGGCGTCACGGACTCGATGGTGGCCCGTCGCCACGGCGTGACACCGTCGATGCTGTCCCGCTGGCGCGCCGAGTTCGGCTTCGCGATCGACGAACCGGAGCAGCCGCTGCTGGTCACCGCCCGGGTGATCCACCCCGCCACGCGCGGGCGACGCAAGCGCCGCGGGCCGCTGGTGCTGGAGGATCTGCTCCCGGTGCCACCCGATGCGGTCACCGTCGAGCTGCCGGACGGCCGCCGCGTGTACGCGCCGGCGGGCAGCGATCCGGACCAGGTGCGAGCGTACGTCAGCGAACGGGAGTCACGCGCATGATGATCGTGCCGGCAGGCGTCAAAGTGCACCTGGCCTTGGGGTGTACGGACATGCGCAAGGGACTGACCGGTCTCGCCGCCTTGGTGCAGGAGACCTTGCAGAAGGATCCCTTCTCCGGTCACCTGTTCGCCTTCCGGGGCAAGAGCGCCGGCATGCTGAAGATCCTGTTCTGGGACGGCAACGGGCTGTGTCTGTTCGTCAAACGACTCGATCAGGGTCACTTCGTCTGGCCACGCCTGGGCGAGCAGGGCAACACGGTGGTGTTGAGTGCCGCGCAGCTCGCCATGCTCATCGAAGGCATCGACTGGCGCACGCCGGTGCGCACCTGGCGACCGGCGGTGGCGGTGTGAAAAGCCCTTTAAAACAAGGCTAGAACGCGCAAAAAGGTTGGCCTTAGAAGTGACCATCGCGTACACTCGCGCATGCGGATTGATCTTGAGAATCTGCCCACCGATCCGACCCTGCTGCACCATCTGGTGCGCGACATTGCCAGCCATCTCGCCCAGCGCAACGAGGAAATCGAGCGCCTGCGGCTGATCATCCGGACGTTCCAGCGCAACCAGTTCGGCACGCGTGCGGAGGGCCTGAGTCCCGATCAACTGGGACTCGGGCTGGAAGATCTGGACGCGGATCTGGCCGCCGCCCTGGCCCAGGCGGACCCCGACACTGACGACCCTGAAATACCGCGGACCCGTACACCACGCCGCCAGCCATTGCCTGAACACCTGGTCCGTGAAGAACGGCGCGTCGACATCGATACGGCCGCCTGCACCTGCTGCGGCGGCGCGCTGCACCCGATCGGCGAAACGGTCAGCGAGCTGCTCGACTGGGTGCCCGCGCAGGTGCGTGTGCTGCGTATCCGTCGACCGAAATACGGTTGCCGGGCCTGCGAGCGGATCCACCAGGCGCCGGCCCCGCCGCGCGCGATCGCCGGTGGGCTGGCCACGCCGGCATTGTTGGCGCAGGTGCTGGTGGCCAAGTACTGCGATCACACGCCGCTGTACCGGCAGGCACAGATCTTCGCCCGGCACGGCGTCCCGCTGGAGCGGTCCACCCTGGCCGATTGGGTGGGTGGCGCCTGCTGGTGGCTCGATGCGCTGCACGCGGCACTGTGCACCCACGTCTTCGCCTCCGATCACCTGTTCGCCGATGACACGCCGGTGCCGGTGCTCGATCCGGGGCGGGGGCGGACCAAGACGGGGCGTCTGTGGGTGTATGCCCGCGATGATCGCCGCTGGGGCGGACCGGCGCCGCCGGCCGCGGTGTACCTCTTTGCGCCGGATCGGAAGGCGCAGCGCCCCGTCACGCATCTCGCCCACTTCAAGGGCGTGCTGCAGGTCGATGGCTACAGTGGCTTCGAGCAACTGACCCGCCGGGGGACGATTACCCTCGCGGCCTGCTGGGCGCACACGCGACGCAAGTTCTACGAGATCCTCGCGGCCACCGACTCGCCGATCGCGGCGGAGGCCCTGCAGCGGATCGCCGCGCTGTATCGGGTCGAGGCGCAGCTCAGCGGGCAAGCGCCCGAGCAGCGACGGGCGGGACGGCAAACGGCCACGGCCCCGCTGATCCGGGACCTCAAGGTCTGGCTCGATCAACAGCTGATGCGGCTGCCGGAGCGAAATCCGGTGGCTGACGCCATCCGGTACGCTCTCGGCCGCTGGCCGGCGTTGACGCGCTTCCTCGATGACGGGCGCATCGAGCTGGACACCAATCCGGTGGAGCGGGCGATCCGGCCGGTGGCCCTGGGCCGCAAGAACCACCTGTTCGCCGGCTCTGACGGCGGTGGGGCGCGTTGGGCCACGGTGTGCTCGCTGATCGAAACGTGCAAGCTGAATGGCGTTGAGCCGTATGCGTACCTCCGCGACGTGCTCGACAAAATGGTCAACGGTTATCCCGCCAACCGCATCGCCGACCTGTTGCCGTGGGCCTGGCCAGCGTACGCGCCTGCTGATAGCTGAGTCGAGGTGCATGCTACGGACGCTTACTTCCTTTTGAACTTTTTGTTC
>Ga0268299_1003925_pt1 | contig 12584 bp, 11 predicted proteins | sample NOBtaG_FD_193484 | JGI IMG/M metagenome (GOLD analysis project Ga0268299, IMG submission 193484) | Activated sludge microbial communities from bioreactor in Nijmegen, Gelderland, Netherland - NOB reactor | ecosystem: Engineered > Bioreactor > Aerobic > Activated sludge | place: Netherlands...
GAGCTGACTCCCTCCGGATTCACCCTCCCCTCGGTTCTCTGATCCCGTCTTAATGCGATCCACAACGAAAGGATAGCTGCGTGCAGACGACTGCGTGTACGAGTTTTGAGTCTATTGGTGTGTCTCCCACCCTGTTGCGAAATCTGACGAAAGCAGGATTTGTTGAACCGACGGCGATCCAAGCCCAAGCCATTCCCCAGGCGTTGGCGGGGCGGGATGTGTTGGGCTGCGCCCAAACCGGGACGGGAAAGACCGCAGCCTTCGTGATTCCTATGTTGGAGCGGTTGAGCGGAACTCCCAAAGGACAGCCACGCGCACTTATTCTGGCGCCCACGCGTGAGTTAGCCATCCAGATTCAAGCAACGATCGACGCCTTGGGCCGTGACTTGCAATTGTTCGCTACCACGGTGGTCGGCGGGGCTGACATGCAAGCCCAGGTTCGAGGTTTACGACAGCGTCCGGATATTATCGTCGCCACTCCGGGTCGATTGCTCGATCATATGTGGAATGGCACGATCAGCCTGCTTGCCATGACCATCTTGGTGCTTGACGAGGCCGACCGGATGTTGGACATGGGTTTTGCGCCGCAGATCAATCAGATCCTGGACGCGATGCCCGAGGAGCGGCAGACGTTGCTGTTTTCCGCGACCATGCCGACGGATCTTGCGCGGTTGGCGCAAGCCAGCGTGAAAGATCCGGTGCGGGTGATGGTGACCAAATCAGCTACAACGGCCGATGGGGTTTCACAAGCCGTGCACCACACGACGCACGACCGGAAAAATGCACTTCTACTGTCCCTCCTGCAACCGGAGGACGATACGGTGCTGGTCTTTACCAGAACCAAGCATCGGGCGGATCGTCTTGGAAACCTCCTCGGTTCCGCAGGGCATCGGGTTGCAGTGCTCCATGGTGGACGGACGCTCCCGCAACGTCGGGCGGCTCTGGAGGGGTTCCGTCGGGGGGCCTATCGGGTGTTGGTGGCGACGGATATTGCCGCGCGAGGCATCGATGTGGCAAATATTGGGCATGTGATCAACTATGACGTGCCGAACTGCCCGGAAGACTATGTCCATCGGATAGGGCGCACGGCACGAATGAGAACGACCGGCCGGGCGACGACCTTCGTCACGGTTGAAGATCAAGAACAATTGCGGGCCATTGAGCGCCTGCTTGGGCAAGCGGTGCCTCATGCGGAAGGAAGCTCGGCGTCCCAAAGTCGTGTCCCACGCTCCGAGGGCCATACGCCGAGAAGTGACATGCAGCCTCGTCGCCGACGCGGTCGCGCCGCTCAAGGATGGCGACAAACCGCCGAAGGTGGGTCCAGAGAGGCTGACGGGGGTATCAGGAACGGAAGCGATCTCGGACCGGTGTCTTAATTGGGTCAGCATACGTTGCAAGGGAGGAACGAAGGTGAGTGACCAGAACCAGGATGGACCGCGGGCTGCAAGTCAATGGGTGAGGATTCCGGACGGGACGATGGTGCAGCATCGTCTCGATGGGCAGAAGGGGCATATCGACGGTTTGACGGAGATCGTCAACGGTCCGAGCAGGAATCCCGATGGACGGACGCAGTATCGGATCAATGTCGGGAAGGGGGATCGGGTGTTGATTGCAGAGGAAGACCTCCTCATTTTGACTGATTCCGAGGGACTGGTCCGGATGGCCAAAGAGAAGGGGGAGTACCGCTCGCTTGTCAGCAAGCAGCTACGCGGGGTCTTCGGAGAAGACCGGTTCATCGTGAAGGCGTCGTAGTCCGAGCTGAGATTCGTAGCCTGCCCAGGAGCCGCTGTTCAATACAGTGGCTCCTGCGGTCCCCACCGCAATCCTTCCAGATCAGGATCTTCCCCAGTCGATGTCGCGGGCCGATCAGGTTTGTCGGCCTTGCGTTGCACACGACGGGCTTCTTTTTCCCGCTGTTTAGCCTGTCTGGCCTTTTCTCGATCGCGCTTGGCGATGGTGGTCTTGCCTGCTCGTGCGATGGTGCCCTCCTTCTTGTTCGACTCTCCGTTCCTGGCAGAACGGTGTGATAGGCTCGGTCACGACTGCGGTGGGCGACGGCTGGTACGGACCTTGTTGGTCCGCGGACGAGAGTGTACGGCGCGCGTTGGAGGCTGCTCGGAACGGGCGCGGGTTTCCTCGCCAAATCCGGTACTTGCCAATGCTGTCACCTCGAGTCGAATTTGCTCCATCGAGCGTTCCTGAGAGATGGCCGAAGGATCGATGAGGCCGAGCTCCGTCCAAGGGATTCGCAGCTTAGGCACGGTCCGTTTCTGCTTACGATGTGTTTTATTGCCGCGCCAGACGGACGTCATTTTCATCAGACACTCCTTTCGACGAACGATAGAATGGCGATGTCCAGGCCATTCAACTGGTGCGGGGGCAAGGATGCCGTGAGCCGCAAGGTCGCCGATGTCTAGGTCCGGTACAGGAACAATGAACCGTAGGAGGAGCGCACAAGTAAGAAGACACTCGCGCGGTAATCACACAGCATCGCGAAATGTGGGGAATTCGCTCGCGGCTCGTACGGTTGTACACCCTATCATGCTTTCGACAATCCGGTCAAACGCGCATCCGGGGAGTGAAGGATTCACCCGGCAGAGGCTCGTCTTACTGTTGTGCCCGTGCGATCGTAGTGGCAGGTGCGACTCGATCATTCGGGGCTGGAATGCGGCGGCGCACTGCTCGACGGTCGCCGTATGCCTAGTTTTCTTAAGCGGCTTCGAAGCGTTTCCGGGTTGAGCCCCAGCAGATGAGCGGCCCCTTGATCACCATAAATTCGCCACTTTGTGCGCTGGAGGACCTCAGTAATATGGTGCCGTTCAAGGTCCCCAAGGTTCACGGGCGTGCTGCCATGCTGGTCGAGAGGAGTCTTTGCAACCGGAAGCAACATCTCCTCTACCGTTACGCGAGATGAGTGGGAGAGAATGATGGCTCGTTCGATCACGTTCTGGAGTTCGCGTACGTTCCCCGGCCAGTTGTAGGTCAACAAGCGGGCCATCGACTGCGGGTCGAAAGTGAGATGGGGGCGTTTGAGCTTGGTGCCGATCTGCGCGAGAAAATGCTGCGCAAGGAGGGGGATGTCCTCACGACGTTCCCGAAGCGGCGGGACCGCGATTGGAAAAATGTGAAGCCGGTAGTATAAGTCCGCCCGGAAGGTACCCTGTCGGATCGCAGCCGACAAGTCGGCGTTCGTGGCGGCAATGACCCGCACGTCGACGGCTAGAGGCTGGGTGCCGCCGATGCGATCCACCATGCCATCCTGAATCACGCGCAGTAGCTTGGCTTGGGTCTCCATCGGCATTTCGCCGATTTCATCCAGGAACAACGTGCCGGTGTGGGCCAATTCGAAGCGTCCGGGTCTTCGCAATTGCGCCCCGGTAAATGCGCCCCGCTCATGACCAAACAGCTCGCTTTCAATCAAACCGGAGGGGAGCGCGGCGCAGTTCACTCGAATAAACGGCTTGTCGCACCGAATGCTGAGGTCGTGCAGCGCCTGGGCCAAGACCTCTTTCCCGGTGCCCGTTTCCCCGAGCAACAAGACGGTCGTATCGGTAGGCGCCACAGCTTTGACCAGGTCCACTACTTTCGTGAACGACGGGGAGGTCCCCACGACGAGGCGAAGGTCGCGGCTGGCCTTCACCTCTGCGGCGAGGTACTCGTTCTCCCGTCGAAGTTGTTCGCTGAGTTGTTGGATTTGCTGATAGGCCAGCACATGATCGATGGCATAGGCAATTTGGGTAGCAACCTGCTGGAGGAATTTGCAGTCGTCCGGATCGGGAGTTCCCGGTTGGACGCTCCCGATATTGAGTGTGCCGAGACAATGTTCCCGAACCAGGAGCGGCAGGTTGATCATCCGTCCCAAACCTTCACGAACATAGTAGCCATCCTCTAAAAACACCTGCTCCTGTTGGAGATCCTGTCTGATGTGCGGGCGGCGATGGTCATACACCCACCCGACGGCGCTGCCCTCCCGCGGAATGACGCTATCGTGGGCGAGCGCCGGTGTGGCCATGTTCGTAATGACCGCGTAGAATCGGAAGGAATCGGTACTCGGTTCATATAGGGTAATGCCGGCTCGGTCCCAGGGAATGACCTTTTGAATCTGATCGGCAATCACGCGCCAGAGGCTTTCGATGTCCCGTTGCGAGTTCAGGGCATTCGTCACTTCCAGCAGCGTCTCAAAGTTGAGGGTGGCGCGTTGCATGGGTGCTCAGAAATTGGTCCAGAGTTGCACAATGCCCCAGTCCTGGTCTTTGGTTGTGCCCAGGTGTTCCCGAATGTAGGGCCCGGAGAAGAAATGCCCGTACATGACCGCCAGTGAAATCTTTCCATCGGCGAACATATGACTCCATGCGACATCGAGCTCGTCGCCGATGTGGGTGGTGGTGTTGTCGGAGCGGGAGAAAATCAACGGCCCCTGTGAACCACGGTACCAATTATCGCGCGCGCTTGCCAAGTACTTGCGCAACGCCCAGATTTCGATGTGGTCCCGGGCGGACGGACGGGCTTGGAAATTGATCTGTGGCTGGACACTGTTACGCCAGGCCCCGTTCAGCATGTAGCCGACATGGAGAAAGTTGGTCGGAAAGAAATTCTCGAAGGTGTTGGCGTTGCCGCCGCAGCTTCGCGCGAGGCTCCCGCTCGGCGTGACGCAATTGCTGTCGCCGTCTCCCGAGGCAAAGTCGAACCCGATCGCCACACGAGGTTTCCACTGATGTTGATACCAGGTGTGGCCCAGAGAGGTGCCGGATGCCCAGGCATTGATCCTCAGGTCTCGGCGGTTGTCCACACCGAATCCGTCGGCCATCTGACCGAATTGGTAAGCCGTTTCATGGAGCATGTCCCAGTTGCCGTGACGGACTTCGAGGCGGAGGCCGACCATATGTCGGAGTTGGGACGAGGATTTTGCCAGATATTGCCCGGGATTGGCACGCTCGGGGAGTCGATTGGAGTACAGCACGTAATAGGGCTCCACGACCATGCGCGGGAGGCTGCGGATCTGGTTGTAGAACACCACCATGTCCACATCACTGCCCGCGTCGCTGGCATGTTGTGCCAGCGCAGGATTGCAGGGTGATGTGGACGGGTCCGGCGTGCAAGTCAGGAGATTGGGCGTGAGACTGCCGCCGGGGTCGGCCTGTCCCAGATCCGTTTCCGAGTGTCGGAACCAACCGAGCTTCGTATCAAAAGCCGATGTGGCGTAGCTGAGCATGATGCCGTCGTGGGAGTAGCCGGTATTGGCCCAATCAAAATGCCCGAACAGCCGTTGATTGCCGAACACAAGATATTGGCGTCCCATTTTAAGGCTCAACCCGTCGATGCCCCCGAGGTTGCGAAGCAATCCGTACGCCGCGCGTAGTCCCAGTCGGCACTGTCCTGGACGCAGTACGGCGCATTGATGATTGGAGGCATCTCCACCTTGAAGTGCGTTGGTCGGGCTACCGTTGCCTCCCCACGTTGCTGAATCTTGCAGCTCAATGTAAAAGTTGACGTCTGGGGAGGGATCGTATCCGAGGCCCACGCGCGCCCACTGCTGGATGAAGGAGTCGTTTGCCTTATTCCCGCTGAATGCGGACGTACCGGATCCTGCCGCATTGAGGCTGTTGCAGGCACCGGCGATCGGCGGCCCCCCTCCGAAGCAGACACCGTTCCGCCATTCGGGTCGGACTCGTAGGTCCGCACGCATCCAGAAGCGCTGGAGGTCGAACAGCGATCCAGCCTGGTCGGTGTGTAGGCTGCCGGTCTCCTTGCGATACGTCTGGTCGGAAGTAACAAATACCGGAGAAGGGGGCCCATACCCGATCTGCCCGGCGTCCGCGTAGACCATGGGAGGGGCGAGAACGGCCCAGGAATGGTGCGTCAGGGCGAGGCACAGCAGAAACAGGCTCCGCATGGCGATGTGATGGCGCATCGGTGGTCATGGAACATGGAATCCTTCATTTCTCCTCAGCGGAGAAGTGTGGGCCGGCGATCCATTCGGTGATCACCGGCCCGTCGAGAGATTCGCTGTTCAACGCAGCGAACGGTGTTTAGAAACTCATGCCGGCCCGTTCTTCCATGTTGCGCATAAAATCTTCGTGCTCTTTGACCGTCTCCGCGCCCTTGGCGCGAATGTGTCGGTCGCGGGCATGAAATTCATCGGGCGTCACGCGGTAGCAGTAGTCCCACAAGGCGTCGGCACTGTGTTCGTCGATCCCGCCCACTCGTGCCTCTAACATGACCATCAGGGCGTTGACTCCCTCATAGGTCGCCCGACGGTTTCCGGAGCGGTGCAATTCGCGGATCTTGCTGGTTTGATCGACGTAGGCTTGAAAATCACCGGGGATCAGGCTTTTTTCGGCCATGGTTTGGTAAGTGACGACCTGGCCGAGCAACTCTTCGGCCCAGGCAGCGGATTTCTGCTGGCTGTTCCACAGGACCGGTTCAACCACGCTGGAAAAAGCGTGGGCCGGTTGGAGGCCAAAGAGTGCGCAGACTCCCAGCAGCAACGCCGTGGAGTAGATGGTGAGATGTCGGGTCATAGTCTCCTCCTTGAGATGTATCCGGGGCGTCATGCCACCGGCTGAAAGTGTTCACGCATATCAGTCAGCGACAACGTTCATGACTCACAGGAAAAGCAATGCCCATGCCGTGAGGATTTGACGAGACTCGTGTGCTAACGTATTGATTTGTTGGGAGTACGATTCTGCGGTGCTTAAAGGGTGTGTCCTGACCGTTGAGAAACACGGTGGCTGCGTGAAATGAAACGGTTTTTGGTTTTCCGGGCTGGCGTTGGCTCGGTTGGAGTGCGTTTGAAAGAATGCCGGTGCGATGCGGGGTCGCTTGTCCGCAGACGGGCGCTCGAGCACCCTGCGCATCAGGCAGCAGAAACCGCAAAATTGATTCGCAAGCGAGGAGGCCTTCTGTAGGGTAGGGGGAGTGTCCCTGCATGGCGGTATCGGGATCTTTCGCCGGAAAGGTGGGCTGTTGAACGGAAGGCACGAGGAGCGCGGGGTGCAAGAGGTGGTGGTTGATGGGGCATCAAGCTTCGGCAGGGTGTGATGAATAACACGGTGTATCCCTATCTCATTTTTTGGGGGATCGGCCTGCTGTGTTTCGCAGCGGAGTGGCTCTACCCGGCGCGTCCTATTCGCTATCGGTCTGTCTTGTGGAAAGACCTACTGGCCTTGGGCCTGTATAACTTGTCATTTCTGCTGGTCGTGCAGATCACCGATCGCATCCCGATTCCGCAATACCTTCCGGTGGCTTTGAGCAATCTGCCCTCTGTGGGGAAGCTGCTGTTGTTTTATCTCGTGGAGGATTTCGGTCTGTACTGGGCTCATCGATTGATGCATACCCGCCAGGTCTGGCCGGTTCATCGATGGCACCATTCCCCGACGTCCCTCTACTGGCTGGCGGGCCTACGCGCGACCATTCCCCACATCGCGTTGTTCAATCTCACGTATGTCGCCGCCTTGCCCTTGCTCCATGAGGCCTCCAGTTGGGTGTTTCAGGTCATCATGGTTGAGCACATCGTGCGCAACAACTGGATGCATCTGAATGTCACGTGGAATTCCGCATGGTTGGAATGGGTCTTCGTGACGCCGCGGTACCACCACATCCATCACAGCAGCGACGCATCTCATCAGGTCAAAAATCTTGGCGCGTTGCTGACGATCTGGGATCGACTCTTCGGCACCTACTACAACCCCGACCAGATTCAGGGCACGCTCTCCTTCGGGCTCAAGGAGCGAGTCTCGCCCGCAAGGCTGATGATTGGCCTCTAGCCCCGATCGGTTGTGTGGAGGCGGCGCCCGGTATCAATCGCGGAGCTGCTCGTCCGGCAAACCCCGAAAATCCGATTCAAACCATGACGTGACTTGTTTGCGTCCCCGCCTGGACCACTGCAATTCGAGGGACATCCGTTTGAACGCAGAATAGGGCAGGTTGGAACGAGCAAGGTCGGTCATGGCTGGTGTGCGGGAAGACGGTACAGCGCGAACTCCTCCCCTTGGGTAACCGGAACAAAGTCAGAGGGAACCGGGGGACGGAGTGTCTGCGTGCGGCGGACGATCACATAGTCGTATTGCGTGCGAAACCGATCCCAAGGGATGGGGGCGCCTTGCGCGAGAAATTCCTCCACCGTGAGCATGGAGCGCATCGCCGGAGTCAATTGCACCGGCTGTTGGCCGGGCGTCGTGAACAAATTTGACACAAACGTCGAGCGACGGATGATGCTCCAACAGGACAGGTTGACCAGCGGCCTGGTCTCAGGAATCCTCGAATCTCGAGGCGAGTTGCTGTCATAAGAGGCCAGTTTGATCGCCGACAGCAACCGCGTTCCTTCCGGGAGTTGATCGAGCGCCGCGGTAAATTGGCGATAGTGGCGATCCGACTCCAGCCAGCCGTCGGTAATCACTCCCATCCGCATGACAAAGAGCAGGCTGAATACGCAGACCACAGGAACGAACCAGCGTCGACGCCAATCCGGCCAATCCGAACTCGCAATGGCGAGCAGCACCACGACCACGGGCATACGGACATCGACGACCGCCGTCGTTCCAATGGACGCCGGCATCGTCAGTGCTGCTCCCAGGGTCGCGGCCAGTGGTACGTACATGGACGGACGTATCGAGCACCGTCGCTGCACGAGGCCGGCTCCAACCAGGCATACTAAGAGTACCGCTGTCACTCGATCCAATGTCTGATGCTCCGTCCGAAATGTTCCCTTGAAGGCTTCCAGCTTGACGTTCAAGGGCAGGAAGGTCACTGCCGGCGGGGGCGGCAATCCGCGAAGCCAGAACGGATAGTCGGCCGGGGTGATTCTGAATGTCGGTGAAAGGCTCAGCAAGATCAGCGGCAAGACGATCGTCGGCAGGGCCATCCCCAGCGAGGTTTCCGTGAATCGCCCGCCGGCCTTGCGGTGGCTCCACCAGGACGCACCTTCGTAGGACAGGACCACGAGTGCGAACACGCCGAAGGCGAACAGATGGATGAAGAAGAGCACCACCGCAATCACGGAAAAGAGGGGAGTCACTAGGCGAGCAGAACGGTCGCGGAGGGTGATCCAGAGGGCACAGCTGAGCAGGGCCAAGCCGAGACCGAACACGTAGTTGAGGAATCCCCAGAGGAAGACACTATTGTAGAGAAAAAAGAAGGCTAGGAGCGGCCAGGGTGACCACCGTGTATGAAGGGCCCTATGCAAGGCCATCGTGCCGACTGCCAGGAAGGTCAGAGTGAAACCGAGGAACAGCTTCCCGGCTGTTTCGACTGACATGACGGTCAGTAAGGAGGGCAGGAGGAGGTCGACCGCCAGATTAGGCAGGAGGTCCCAGTGGATGTCGTAATACTGTCTGAGGAAGGGGTGCTGTCCACCGTCGGCCAGTATGTAGACACGAGCCATGTGGTTGGGATAGTCCACCAGCGGCGGGATTTGCACCAACAGGAGAGGGATCAGCGCGATGAACAGCAAGGCTCCGGCCGCTCCGAGGATGCTCCGGCGGAGGTGTGTGTCGGATGAACGGTCTATCGTGACTCTCCTTCTCCAGGTCTGTGGTATATGTGTCGTCGAGGCGAACGGCGTTCCACCAAAATGGACGGCGGCAAGGCGCGTCTAGCGGGGCCCGTTTTCACCGAGACTCACGAATTGCTTGCGGTAACCTACCACTTTGGCGAGGTAGTCTCGGGTTTCTTGATAGGGGAGCGATGAACGGAGCCGATCGTAAAGTGCGGACGGCTGCAGCTTGTTGATCTGGTCCACTGCCGCACGCTGATCTTTGGAGAACGTCTTGAACACATTGCCGGCGCCGGTGTTATAGGCGGAAATCACGCAGTACTCCCGTGAGACAAGATCGGCGACGTCGTCCAGATGCGTGTACGTCAGGACGTTGAGATAGGCGGTCCCCAACTCGATATTGTTGTCGGGGTCGAAGAGATAGTCGCGTGTGGGCGCCTTGTCTTCCCCCTTCGCTTTGCGATAGGCATCCCGTCCGCCGCTGGTCGGGACGAGTTGCATCAACCCATAGGCCGGCGCGGAACTGACGGCAAAAGGGTTGAAGTTGCTTTCCGTCCGGATAATGGCAAAGACGAGGCTGGGACTGATCTGGTACCGCTCGGCAAACTGACCGACCACCGCACGGTATTTTTCCGCCTGCTTGTGGGAGAAATTGCTGACCATCGGAATTGTTACGACGTGCGCGGTTTTCTCCCCGTTGTCCTGGTCGACTTTCCGCGTCGTCGTGCTCTCGGCGACAAGCGATGCCGCAAATTGGTCGGCTTCGGTCGGCGTGCGTATCGGTTGCCCCGCTTGATCCACCACCAGTCCCAGCAGGTAGGGTTCCTTGTCGCCGGTCAGCGTGACTTCCTTGTCCGAGAACAGGTCGACGCTCCGTGGATCATTCGGGGTCAGGAGGGTGGTGACCACGGCATTTTTTAGACTGGCTCGCGGGTCCCGCTCGTCGAGGGTTTCGATGAGAATCTTCCCGGCATCGAAATCCACGATCGCCCGGCTTCGATAATTTTGTGTGTACTTCACGTACTTTTTCTGCTCGGGCAGTTTGACCTCTTTGGTGCCCCACTTCTTACCGACCTCCCCGGTCAGCGCCGCCATCAGGGCTTGGAAGTCCCGTTGAACGGCCCGGAGGTCTCTGAGCAATGCTTGAGGGTCGCGGCCGTATTGCTCGACCCGTTGCCGCGCGATGTCGGCCGGATCTTTGCCGTGGACGATGCCCAGCACGGTCCTACCGGTCGTGCTGCCGACGGCCCGCTCCGCGGCTCCGAGCATCTTATCGGTGGTTTCGCAGCCTACGCAGAGGATCGGGACGATTAGACTGAATAGGAGTGACGGCCATAGTCGAGCAGGCATGGCGGGAGTATACCGAAGCTTGGTCGGGGAGGAAAAGACATTTTGACAATGTCGTGAGAGGCTGCGCAGCAAGCGGAGGGGTGGCTTGTGTGTCGAAGGCAGGTAGGTCTACGTGCTTGACGAAGGATTTTTGCGGTCGGTAGGATACCCGAGCACGAAAGCCTGAACACAAAGGCGGTGACACAGGGAGGCGGAGCGGTGAACGGCTGGTGGAAGGTGAGATTCGACGCAACGCTTCTGTGCGGAGGGCTCCTGTGCCTGTCTACCCTGTTAGGTGTGCCTGTATCGGGACAGGCGGCGCAGACGCCCACCGATGCCGTGCAGGAGACCATCAATGATGTCCTGTATCTCCTGACCGAGTTGAAAGAGAGCAGCCGGGTAGGTCAACGTCAGTGGGAAATCGAACAGATCGTCCGGCGTGGGTTCAATTATCAAGATATGGCCCAGCGTGCGCTGGGTGAGTTGGGGGCGCACGCGACGGCCGCCGACCGTCGGCAGTTCACTCGCCTCTTTGTGCAGGTGTTGCGCGATGATCTCACGGAACGGTTGCGGGACTATTCTGCCGCACAGGTCGTCTACCTAGCCGAGCGGGAAGAGGCCGAAGGAGTACAGGTGTTGGTTGCTCCTGCAGGACTGGGGATCGATACCAGAATGGCCTTTCATATGGTCGTACGAAATGGGGGCTGGCTGGTCGACGATGTCAGCATCGACGGTGCGAGCATCGTGGCGAGTTATCACACACAATTTACCCGCATCCTCCGCGAAGGTTCGTTCTCGGATCTTATGGAGTACCTCAAGCTGAAGGCGCCAGTCGCCTAGTCGGCATGAAGCATGAGCCCTTTTCGTGCATCGCCGATTCAAGGCTGCGCCGGGCCGTCAGCCGGCGGGCTCTCCCCTTCGGTCGAGCCGACTCACCGCCTCGCCGGCGTCCGCAGGCGTAGCTCAACTGAGTCGTCGAGCTGCGGACCTCGCCACGTGCCTTGGTGATTTCGCGACGAACCGTCATGAATGATACGGGCTAAAAGCCCCGTTTTCAGAGTCCGTCGTTCGTTGCTGGTGACAGCCTGGTTGCGGATCCTGGCGACACGCTTCGTGCATGTCCAGAACGCCGCGGGCGGACGTTCCCGCAGCCTGCGCCCTGTTCTGTTCTCCTCACGCGAGGCCCCATGCCTACTGTCATGAAGTTACAGGAGCCTTTGCTGCTGCGCCCCGCAAGATGGAACCATCGCGCGAGCGATTGTCAGTAGGGCTTGGGACGGTAGTGTATCCCTCTCACTGTGGCCATCGCAACTTTTCCGATCCGGTCGATCACCGGTGTCTGGTTGGTGGCCGTGCGGCGTCTCTCCCTCGTACCGGCCAAACCTGCCGGTCACCATCGATGCTAGCGGTCCGCATCGGGATGGTTCCCTCCTCGGGTTCTCCACCACTAACCGCATATTAGTCGGTTGTATCGGGTTGGGGATGACTAAAGGCAATCCGGCTATCATGATACTGCTTCGGAGCGAGGTGCGATGCCGTCCCAGGATCCTGCACCGCAACGGTCATCTCGTCGCCGTTTCCTCTGCGGAGATTGATCCGGGTCGTTCACGGATCGCGGTGCTTTGGGCCACATCTCTCTTGGCGCAAGAGTTGACTCATGCGGTCTGGCCCGCGTACGTTTCTTCCGGGGAGGACTTCCATAGAGATGTTGGTCATTTCGTCTCACGTGACGATTCCGGACGACGAGATCGAGTCGACGGCC
>Ga0268299_1003926_pt1 | contig 12576 bp, 11 predicted proteins | sample NOBtaG_FD_193484 | JGI IMG/M metagenome (GOLD analysis project Ga0268299, IMG submission 193484) | Activated sludge microbial communities from bioreactor in Nijmegen, Gelderland, Netherland - NOB reactor | ecosystem: Engineered > Bioreactor > Aerobic > Activated sludge | place: Netherlands...
TCGATTTCACCACCGGTGCAATCCAGTAGAATGCCCCTACCCCATAGATCTGATTGGATCAGGATGGTCCTTGCACCGAACAGCCCAACCTACATCAATGCGAGACACCACTGCTGCCAGAGCATTGGTCGCCCACCCTTTGGGAAGCTGGTCTCGTCATCTGGCACGACGATTTCATATTGCTGGTTTCAAGTTTCACGTTGCGGGGGAGTATCCTCCCTAAACTTGAAACGAGAGACTCGAAACTGGCTAACGAAATACGCTTCATGAACAACGATTCGCGCTTTACACGCCTCGTTGCCCACAGCGGCATGAAGACTAAGTCGCATAAGGAAAGAAGCATCCGTTGATCAGTACGAGCAATCATCAGCGTGTGTAGCATGAAAGAATTGAAACAGAACAAGGTGGGAGATGCCAATAGAGACGCCCGCTTGCTCATCCAACAAACGATCGACTTCAACCAATCGATGAGTTTGAAGGACCCACGGACTCGTCGGTAGATGACACCAGAGGATGACACTCAACTCATAGGAGGAGAGGTTGCCCGCCTTGGCGATGAGTAACGTCCATCGGTGCTGAAGCATGCCGATGATGTCGTTATAGAGCAAACTGCTTGGTCACGGGATAATGCACAAAACAAGAGTGGCGCCTTAGAGCTCCACCCGACGGACGCCGTCTTCGGTATGTAGTTGATACGCTGAACCTTTGAACCTTCGTACGATTCGATCAAGGCGTCCTCCCCTCCCCCACGGAACCCCTCACCGACCGGCAATGCCGCTCAAAGCGTTGCTTCAACCAAAGCGACAACGGGCTTTTATAACTAATGATGGCCAGTATCGAACATCACGACCTTCACCTCATCGCTGAATCGTAGCTCAGTGCGAGCACAAAGCCCTCCCGACCGTCCATCTCGGCGGTGTCATCTCCCTCTACCTGGATCGTCGATGAGGTCGTTGGCGGAAGCTGGTCCCACGCCGGACTGCCGACCTTGTGTTCGGCCGGAACTTGTGTCGTTGACACAGTTAGCAGGATGTCGTTTGCTGTGAAGAACAGCCGGTGGCCGGCACTGCTGATGAATTGGTCGTCGGCATCCCGATCTTCCTGATTGGCTTGGAAACTGAGCGCGTGCAACCCATACGCGGACGGCACGACGGCACTCGATGCCGTTGAAGGCTCTCCACCTTCCGACCCGTTCACTGCCTGCGGGACTACCTGCAGGAGACATACGACCGCGGCGACGATGAGACCCGCCAAGGAGTACGCAGGACATCTTGTCGTTTCCACCGCGTTCATCATGATTTTCTCGTGGTCTTGTTCAAACTAGACAGTCACTTCCTTCCAGAAGATCCATCCGTCGGAACGGCATTCTTGGCCTGATCATCATCCGCTTTCAGCATCGCAGTATGACTAGGCAAGCGTACGGAACGGCCAGCTCTATACCAGACCGCCAGGGGACAATGAGGGGGACAAATTCGAATGATTGTAGAATCATAGGGTTACAGGGCGAAGGTCCAGCCTGAGTGGAACGTCTCTTCCGTATGCCCGTAAACCCCTCTCGTCAAGGGGAAACCCGCCGACAATGTCTTCATGAAGTCATTGCGCGGACGGCGGCGTGATGCGTGTTTGACCATGTTCCAGTTCTCCTCACCCATTGGGACATAGGCCAGTACCGAAGCACCGCGAATAGGCCAGGCTACCAACCGCTCCTCTAGCTCACTTGCACACCACCTCCGAGCGAGCTGATCGCTCATCGTCAGGATGAATAGACCGCCGAAGATGCGCAGTGGGCTGGGTAGGAATGGTCTCGAAACGAGGCTACCGACAATCCTTTGAAAGGTTTCTTTGCCGGAAGAGCTTGCAGGCACACTTCTCGTCGGTCCCTATCGTTTGTGAATCGACACGTGTATTGGTCGCGACGGGCGAAGCGTGACCGAGGCCTTCGGAATCAGCGGGACATCGCGGTCCATCAACGTGATTCGGTATTTCCTTATGATGCTTGCCACGATAGTGACGGCTTCAACGTCAGCCAGTTTCGCGCCAACACAGTGCCGTGGCCCCGCCCCGAAAGGAATATATGCAAATTTATGATCGTCCATGCGGGTGAGGAATCGGTTGGGCTCAAACCCCTCCACATTGTCCCAATAGTGTGGATGTCGATGAATGAGATACGGCGAGATTAATACATTCATTCCTGGGACAAGCTTCACTCCTGACACAATATCGGCATTGATTGCCTCGCGATGTAACAGCCACGATGGCGGATACAAGCGCAGCCCCTCCTCGACGCACGCACGAGTATATTTTAGCTTGTCGATTTCAGCCAGGCCGGGCATCGCGTCACCCAATACTGATGCCACCTCCTCGGCAATGTATTCTTGATGCTCCTGATGTTTCCCCAGCAAGTAAAACAGCCAAGACAGTGAGGTTGCAGTGGTCACATGTCCTGCTAACAATAGCGTCATACTCTGATCGCGGAGCTGCTCCACCGTCATTGCACGACCGTCTTCATCCCGCGCGTCCATTAGGTGAGATAAAATATCGTTTTTCGAGTCGCTGCTGTGCTTATGGGATTCTATCTCCCGAAGGATGAGAGCGGATACCGCGTTCCTTATGCGGACCGATTGTCGATTGGTCGCGGTAGGCACCCACAGCGGCAGCGATAACAACGAAAACTCCCGTTTTTGAGCTAATTCAAGGCCCTCGGCAATCGTTTGTCCGATGTGGTCGGCTTCACGCATGAGATCAACGCCTAGTACTATTTTGCCTATTATGGATGTCGTGAGTCGTGTGAGCTCTGAGGTTATTTCAATCCCGCCATTGAGGCCCTGCTGTTCAAGCCGAGGCAAGAAATCATGGACGGTTTTACAAATGATGCCCAACAGATCGTCAAGCCTTGCGCCTACGAACACTGGTTGAATGAGTCTACGCTGATACTTCCAGTAATTCCCTTCGGTCGTCAGCAGCCCCTCCCCCAAGAATACCTTGAGGCGTCTACTCACGGTTCCTTTTCTGTAGTTGGCATGATTGTCGACGAGGACGTGTCGAATCGCACGTTCACTATTCAACAGGTACACGAGTTTAGGAAGATAGAGGGGAACGATCTCGCCACCTAAAGCCGCTTCCGAAAGGAAGGCGACAGGGTTCTTCTTAAAACTACCAAGATGCCCTATGAGGAATTGCAGTTGCAAGATACGTGGTCAGACTCTGGTCGGGGACTCAGGCTTCCGCCCAAATATTGGAGGCCACATAAAGCCTGTCTGTAACATATATGCGCGGTAGGCAGCCGAAAGGGGGCTATTGAGAAATTCCGCTTCCTCACGAGAAGCTGCCTTCCAATAGAGGAAACACATGGCGAAGACAGTGCCCCAAAGCCACGGCTGCTGAGTCGCGATGACACCCGCCACCCACGCACAGGTATACGACGTATAGAACGGATGACGGATATGCTTATACGGACCATGCGTAACAATGTGATGGGGAACGAGCTCGGTAAAGCAATGGAACAATGGGGTTCGCTTATTGGTCACTAATGCAGACCAGAACAAGAGTAGCGAGATCAGGTATAAGAGACTGGCAGCCATGAGCCATTCATGGACTACATGGTCTACCGTCAAGAGCGCAACGACGTGACAGACGGCGCAGGCTCCACTCACGAGCCTTAGGATAATGGCCCATTCCGACATTCGAGAAGAAATCCGAAAAAACCCCCCGTACATCGCCCAGGCAAAACTCCCAAAACACAGCACAAACAACCCTACCGTTATGCCGTACATTGACTGCCTCTCAGCGCCGTAGCCAACGCTGTCTTCGTATGCATGAGGTTGCCCCGTCTCAGAGATCGCCCTGTTTGTACCGAAACACGCTTGTCCCGAATTGTTGTTTGAATCGTCCTATCATTAAGAGTCTATCGCCTTGAGACTCATCGATTCCCAACAGGTCGAAGATTCTGAATTGCTTCGACGCACAAAACTGCTGAATCGCAGAACGCTCCAACGGAGAATACCGAGTACTGTTGGCACATCTCTTCAAGACAAACGGGTGGTCATGATCGGAGCCAAGAGCATGTTTGGCTTTGAGCGCACGCGCGTATCGAATGCTCGTCGGAGAAAAGCTGCCGTCCAGCCGCGGTTCAAGATGGTGGTACATTGAAGCGCCGTAATAGGTCACCGGCGTCGTGGTTGTGGCCCATGCCAGAATCGTTTTCCCATGCTCCTTCTCCCATCGGATCGCCTCCTCACATGCATAGGACCAGAGCTTGAACACCATGCCTCTCTTTTGATGCGTAAGGGAAGCTGCGCACAATCCGGCGTACAGGGTAGGGACATAGTCTTCCCCCGGCACGAAAAGTTCCTCATAGGCAAACAGAGCAAATGCCGCGATCGACCCGTGCGTATCACGGTGTACGTAGGCGACGTTACAGTGTCGCAATTCCCGTTCTAAGACGGCAGTAGGATCAAGATAGTAGGGCCGCACAATATCGAGCAAAGCATGCTGAAGTTCCGAGGATTGAGCCAAGCTGGCATGGCGGATAATTTCTACGGTCATCGTCATGACCCACTGTGATGGTCAGGAAAGCCCACGTCGCTTTCGTACTGTCTGATCTTCGCGAAGATCGACTTCACCTGATCCTCGTTGGCACTGACCACTGTCGTCACCCCTGCACCGGAATCCTTCCAGTCACGAAACAGTCTCACATGTCCGATCCCGAGATTTCGGAGCGAGTGCGCGATGACCTGCTTCGCATATTTTGCCCGACTGTACAGCTTCCTCCTGATCAACGCCGCCTTAAAATGGGCATAATCGTCGATAAGTTCCATGGCCGGCATTTCAAAACAGTTAATCACGTGTTGAAGGGCCTCTAATGACTCTTCCGGGAAGTAATAGAGATAGAGCCTGGCTCCTTCCAAGAAAAAGCGGTAATGCGCAGCTTCATCGACAGCAACCGCCATGGCAGCTTTGTACAAGACCGGGTCACCATCCCCGGTACCATACGTGGAGGATTTGAATAGTCCTGCGATATCTAAGTAGGTAAGTTGCGTCGCTCTCTCTTGGAAGACGGCATAAAACAACATTTCGATTGAGCCATCCCACGGGGGAGACCATCGCTGTTGCCTCAAGGCCATACTATAGTCTTCTATTTCGCACAACGACATCGCAGTCGATGATCGAAGCGCGTTCCTCCATACGTCTGCATGCCTGGCTTCTTCTACGCCCCAATGAAGCTGGTACTGCGATCTGCCGTAGTTCGGCCGGAAGAGGTCGGCAAGGCGGCCTGTGTAATCAGGAACGAATTGCTCCACCGCGAAGAAGCCCCGGAGAATACATTGCACCTCAGGTGAGAGGTCTTTACGAATCGATTTCCAGTCGAAGTCGGAGTCAGCATTCCATCTTCGGCTATCGGCCCGTCTGACATACAAGCGGTATAAACCTTGAAACGCTCGGTAGACTGCCCGTTCTCTGCACATCTTCCCTGTTGGGACTCGACCGCCTAAAGGCTTTTCCAAAAGCGCCTCTTTATACATGATCAGTATCCCGTTTCATGTGATTTCTGAGGAAATCTGGACCGGCGGGAATGCTCGGATCTCGGCACGGCGTAGCTCTCCCATTCAACATAGCCATGGACAGCCCCCCCGACAGGTGGTTGGAGACATAGCCCATCGAAGGGGGACAAATTCGATTTACTGGGGATGAGAACGATTACTGCGCAAGTGTCCGGCCAAGACGGAGAATGTCTTCGGATGGCCTCCCATCTTTCCACTGCTGGTAAGCTTTCAGGCAGGTTTGGTAGTGGCGTTGGGCGTCAGCCCGCCGGCCTTGGGCCAGGAAGCGATGGGTCAATCGGTGCGACAGCGGTTCAGCTACTGGATCGGCGTCTATGGCCGATCACCTCGCCAACCTTTCCGGCTGTCTAGATCAAATCGCAGTGACGATTTATCAGGCGAATGAACAAGGTACGCGTCGTGGTCAGAGAGTTAGCCGGAGATTGGGGCCAGAGTTGCACTGGCCCCATTGTGCATGTCTCAATTACGGCGTCAGGATGGCGCAGATGTCGAGTTTCTTTCCGCTTTCCTCTTGCAGGGTGAAGTTTCCGTTGACGTCGATTGCGATGACAACACGACCTCCATCATAGAGTGTCGTCGAGGGTCCGGCCGGGATGTCAGTAGGAAAAAGAATGACGACATTGTGCCCCGTGAATTCGAGTATCGAAGATCCGTCAAGCTTTACCGTTGTCCGGGCTACCGCGCCATTAGATTTCGACGAGAACGTTCCGCTGGTACTAAGATTCGTATATTTCAGCGCTGAGCCTGTGCCCGCGGAGATGGTACGCACAATGCCCTTCTTGTCCGTGAACGTCGTATTGTGCCGCTTGCCGAACCACTGCTCGATTTGCAGATCAAAGGAGGGACACGCCAGTCCTTTCTGGAATGTATCCGTACGGTCCGGCGGGTCGTCGGCTGCAATGGAGGGGATTCCATAGCCCAGTACTGCGGTCAGCATGACTGCTAAAACACACCGGATTCTCAAATTATTCACACTATTCATAGTCTCCTCCGAAGTGAAAAGTTATGAAAAAACCACGGCCTGACTCATGAAATACTCTTGATGCAGCGATATACGCTCGTGCGAGGGGACAGATAGGGGGACAAATTCGACCGTTACATCTTCTAAACTTTCTGGATGCCCGAACGAATTGTGGAGACGGAGGTTATCCGGAAGTCAGACGGTGCAATGAAACTCGGTGATTCGATGAGGCAGAGCTGTCGCTTCATGCTGGATGACCATGCCGTCAATGAGTGACGATCTGGCCAAGGCGGAGGATTTCCGGCGACAGCACGCCATCTCCCCACTGCCGGAAGGCTTTCACGCAAGTCTGGTAGTGGCGTTGCGCATCAGCCTGGCGGCCGTGCGCCATGAGGAGCGGGATCAACCGGTGATAAAGCGGTTCGGCCAGGGGATCAGCTTCGATGGCTCGTTCGAGCACGTGAATCGCCTCTGCCACGTTTCCTGCGGATTGAAACTGGTCGCAATGCCGGTTCACGAAGCGAATAAAAGTGGTTCGCATCTGATCCCGGCGAGGTTCAGCCCAGGTAGGAATCTCCTCAGCCCCTAAGAAGGGTCCCTGGTAACGCGCCAGGGCTCGCACGTCTTCTCGATGGAAGTGCTGATCAAACGCCCACACATCGACCCAACAGAGGTGTTGATTCAGCGAAATTTTTCCATCCTGCCAGTGAATGACCTCCTCCACTCCAAGCAATTTGCGCAGACGAGCGATCGATTTCTTGAAATTTTCATGGCCCGTGTCACCATCGACCTCCGGCCAGAGGGCATCAATGAGTCGTGAGACCGGCACATCCTGTCCACCGAAAGCGATGATGGCAGCTAGTAACTCCAGGAGACGATGGGGCGCCTTGCGATGTTTCTCCAGCGGCTTGCCATCCACCTCCACCGCCAGTTTCCCGAATGTCCGAATCTTGACCCGCCAGGGCCAGTTCTCCAGTACATGACCATCAGCTGATGGCTTGAGCTGCCGTTTGCGAATCACTTCCAACACATAGGGCACTTCAATCCCTCGCTCCAACGCCTTCGCTAGAAGACGAGCCATGGAGGCCGGTTGCCAACCAATAAATCCCATGAGCGCCGTTTGTCGGGCATACATCACCCCTTTACGGAACAGCACTTCCCCAGCCTGATCATCACCACCCTCGAATGCCCATACAGCCCGCAGCATGAAGACTCCAGTCAAAAGCTGGTTACTAGAGACCGCGCTACCCGCTGATTCCACTGTCTCTAATAGTCGTCGTGCTTCGTCGATTTTCCCATTCCTATAGGCGTACTGCGCTTCGAGCATGGTATGGGACGCGGTCATGAGCGGAACTGTTTCTTGTTGCAAGATCTCCTGACACAGGCGAGTTTTCTCGGTGACTGTCTCGTCCACTCCCTCCATCAGATCAGCCCACAATTCCATTCCAAGGTAATGAGAGTAATGGAGCCCTCCCATTGTTACCGAAATTGAGCGCATACCCTTCAAGTATTCGCGGGCGCGTGCGACATTGCCGATCATGAGCTCGTTGGTCGCTCCTTGTGAATAAAGGAGTCCGTTCCAGACCAGCAAACCTTCCCGCTCAGCAAGATTGAGACCCGCCTGCACCAGGTCACGACAATGTTCCACCTGACCCGCCCACAACGACAACGTTGCTCCGTTAGCAGCCATCATGACGCGCATGGAGACAGACGCATCATCCGCCCACATTTTCTGTTGGTCAGCAAACACCTGATAGGCTCTTTTCCCGTCACTCAGCCAAATATAATAGATCGCCGTCATGAATGCAGAGACCCTCATCGATGGAGGCAAGGCGTGCGCTATCTCGACAGAGCGGTCCAACCACTCTCGTGCTTTCGGCCGGTCAGGATACATCTGGAAATAGGCCCCAGCCATCGCTTGCGCGATGACCGCTTCAACTTCCACTGAGGGATAGGGTCTCCCCGTCGGCTGGATGTCATCGAACAGGCGCACGAGATCATGAATCCGTTTGCTGCCGGACCAGGCCGCGAGAATCGACTGCATGGCGCCGGCCCAGGCCAGGAGCATCCCAGCTTGCTCCTCCTGCTGCCGAAACCTCTGAATCGCTGATTCATAGAGCTGGTATGCCTCTTCAGGAGCACGAAAAAGGCAGCCATTGGCCACCCAGAAATCCATCCAAGGATCGACTTCTCGCTGTGCATCAGGAAGCTGTCTAATCCAGGTTTCCAAGGTTTGTATTCGCCCCTGTTGGACCAAGATCGGTGCCTGTGCGTGAACGATGGCGCGGTAGTCTTCCCAGGCTTGGGCCTGCTGAAGCAACGCCACCGCATCTTCTTCATATGAAGATTCAATCAAGAGTGCTGCAGCTTTACGCCGAAGATTGGACAATTCCTTGGAGTCCCAGATCTGTTCTGCTCGTCGCAGTAGAAACTGGTTAAAGAGCGGATGATAGCGAAACCAACCGTGGCGGTCCTCACGTCGTTCGATAAAATATCGAGACCGATGCAATCGTTCCAAAATGTGTCCCGCTTCGGAGTTTGTTGTCAAAGCCACCGCCATGTTCGGTGTAAAATCCGGCACAAGACTCATGGTGATCAGCACCTGTTGAGTGTCAATTGGTAAACGACTCATCACCTCCCCTGCCAAATAATCAAAGAGAGCCTGCGGATTCCTCTGCAGATTGAAATCGCCCACGGTTTCCCGCCACCCACCTCGTTTCAAAAGCAAGATGAATCCTGCCATCCATCCTCGAACGACTTCCCACAGATGATCGATGGACTTGGTTTTCGAGAGATGCTTCATGCGTGGAGCATGCAGTCCATACACCGCACGAGCCTCAGTTCGAGTCAGCGGTAACTCTTCAGAACGAATCGTCAGCAGTTGCTGGTTTGCGGCCATCCGTATGTACCCCTGCGGATATGCTTCTCGACTGACGATGACCACTCGGATGTGGGGCGGGAGTCGCTGAATTCCGATAGGCAGCAACTGGTGCAGTCCAGATTCTGGTGGAACCTCCTGATAGTTGTCGAAAACCAGCAAGGCAGGCCGTTTCAAGCGATCTCCCAAGGCTTCAAAAAATCTCTGCGTGAAGATCGGCAGTCCGGCGAAATATTCTGGTGTTAAGTTGGGCAACTGCTTGCGAAATCGAGGCGACGCCGTCTGGACGGCCACGCCAAGATAATGAAAAAACGTAGAAAGGTCGGCATCGCCCGCATCGAGCCGGTACCACAGAACGGTACGGCGGCGCTTTTTTAGGTAGGAGGCGAGCAGCGTCGTCTTGCCGGCACCCGGCGGCGCAGCGATCCATGTCAACAGCGATTTCGTGCTCCGGTCGAGCAACCGAAAAAGCCGCTTTCGCTCTACCACCTTCGGCAACGTGGGTACGGTCAGCTTTGCTAGGCGAGTGTTCTGGCTCTTACGTTTTGGCATAAGGATGGCTCCCCGCACACATCAGCGTGTAACCATCCCACAGCACTTCGAGTAAAGACAAGCTTGTTCCACAAGACAATTGAACTGCTCAATAGAAGCTGCTAAATTCCTCCCCCTTCAGACCGATGTAAAGGACTTGGATTCATTCTTCGTGCGACGCCGTAGCTCCAACTTTTTCAGTCACATCCTCCTCCCTCGTCCCTTTCGCATTGCTGTGGTGATAGCAGGTTGTGTTTTCTCACTCGGTGCCGTCCCTCACATGGCCCTCGCCGACGGCTTCCGCAATCCATTTCACGATGCCGCCGCAATCGCCCAAGGCAACGCCTTCGCTGCCCAGGCGGATAACGCTTCGGCAGTCTTCTACAATCCCGCTGGCATGACGCAGCTCCCCGGTCTGCAGACCGCCGGTGGCATCCAATTCGTCAGCATCAACACCACCTTTACCGGATCAGCGGGAAGTTCGGTCTCCAACAGCAGCCCGACGGTCGGCCTGCCGCCGCCGGGACAATTCTTTCTCACGGCGAATTTGAAAGACCTGGGTGTATCTGCGCTGGGCAATCTGAGTCTTGGACTTGGGGTACTCAACCTTTATGGATTCGCGGCGAAGTTTCCGACCGACGGCCCGTTTGCCACAGCGGTAACCTTTGCCCAACTACCGTTGATTGCCATCAAGCCAACAGTGGCCTACAAGGTGACAGAATCTTTGTCCATTGGCCTCGGCGCCGATATTTTCACCTTTACCGGCTTACTCGGGGAAGGGCATGCCGAACGACGGTTTCAGGCGGCACCAGGATCGGGATTCCCACCGGGCACAGAGCTGGAGCTGAACGGGAACGGCACCACCGCGGGACTCAATGCGAGCTTTCTCTATACCCCGTGGCGAACCAGCGAGGGCAAGCCACGCCTCTCCCTCGCCGGTATCTGGCGGAGCCAAGCAGTGTTACCCTTGAACGGCGCCCTCTTGGCCAATGGATCATCGGTGGCCCACGCCGCAACGTCCATGCGCCTGCCGGAAGTCTGGACCGGCGGCATCGCCTACTGGCCCGTCCGCAACCATGCACGAGAGTGGAAAGTCGAAGTCGATGTGGATTATGTGCGATGGCAGGCCATCCGTGATGCGAGCGTGTTGCTCTCCAACGGCAGCCGATTACCCAACCCGCAACAGTGGAAGAATACGTTCACCGTCAATGTCGGCACTGAATATAAGTGGGTGGGGCTTACGGACAGCCACGCCTGGGATGTGGCGTTCCGCACGGGTTACATTCGTTCGCACAGCCCCGTCACCGATCTCAACTTTGATCCGGCGTTCGCCGATAATGATGCGCATGTCGCCACGGTCGGGATGGGCATCCTGTGCCGTGCCGGCGGCAAATTCCTTGGCTTGATTGCTTGTGCTGATACGGAAAAGAGCTTTTTGGCCAAGTCTTCAATGGGCCTGGATGTCTTCTACCAAGCGTTTCTCTTCGATACTCGAAAAGTAACCGGTAGCCCCAATCCCACCGTCAACGGCACCTACCACACCACCAACCACGCCGGCGGAGCGACATTCCGGATGAATTTTTAGCTGATGTGCGCTATGGTTGACGCTACTCGGACATCGCGGTGATACCCACGAACGCCCTGGCCGATTCATACCAATCGTTTTTTACTCAGGCGCTGCCATTTCTGACTTCGGTAGAGCCTTTGAACCATCGTCTTCCTATTCATTTACAAGAAACGACACGATATTGTATGTTCCCATATAACTATATGGTATCGTGAAGTGCCGAAACCAAGTTTTGAATGGGATGAGGAAAAAGACCTCCTCAATCAAAAGAAGCATGGTGTTTCCTTTGAAGAAGCCCAACAAGCCTTTGACGACCCCAAGCGCATCATTATTCGAGATCTTGATCATGAGAAAGGCGAGAAGCGGTTCTTCTGCCTCGGATTGGTCGAAAGAAATGTTTTAACGGTACGATTTTCATATAGAAAGAAGCGCGTACGAATTTACGGAGCAGGATACTGGCGACAAGGGAGGAAACGTTATGCGCAAGAAAATCAGATACACCAGTGAGCGCTTGACCATGGGGGAGCGTGTCGCAGATTTTCTGCCGCCACCGTCGGCCTTGGTCAAACGTGAGCCGACCACGAAGGTCACGCTTGAGCTGACGCAGAGCAGCCTTGCGTTCTTCAAGAAGCAGGCCAAGCGTGCACATGTACCCTATCAACGGATGTTACGTGGTCTCATCGATGCCTACGCAAAACAGTACGACGTGGCGGTGTGAGAAACCTGCGCCGCCGTACATTTCCTGCAAACCTCCGCTTGCGCGCAACAGTCATCGCAAAACCAAACAGACCTTGCCACTTAAACTTAGGACGCTTGAACCACTCTGGAGCTCACCACGTAACATCAGCCTCATTCAATACCGCATCGTCTCCTCCTATCCAGCCGTAACCTGCATCCCTCCAAGGGGCTTCCCTCGCTGGTCGAAAACATTTACACTGCTGAAATTACGCGGGACCATGAGCAGAACCAATGCCCTCGCTGGTCGCATCTCATCACGTCATCGAGCATGCCACGAGACACCGGCTGTTTGTGCAATGACTCTCGCTGTTCACGGCAAGACCTCCTGCATCCTTACCAA
>Ga0268299_1003927_pt1 | contig 12575 bp, 9 predicted proteins | sample NOBtaG_FD_193484 | JGI IMG/M metagenome (GOLD analysis project Ga0268299, IMG submission 193484) | Activated sludge microbial communities from bioreactor in Nijmegen, Gelderland, Netherland - NOB reactor | ecosystem: Engineered > Bioreactor > Aerobic > Activated sludge | place: Netherlands...
ACCAGCCCGTGAGCGGCCTCCGTGCGCTGGATTCCCACACGCTGGAAATCCGGCTCCTGAAGCCCTACCCGCAGCTCGTTTCGACCCTTGCCCAGGGGTACTCCGCCCTCGTGCCCCGGGAGGCCGTCGAGAAGTACGGCAAAGGACTCGGCGTGCGGCCCGTGGGCTCCGGGCCCTTCAAGCTGATTTCCTATGACACGGCGCGGGTCGTCATGGAGCGCAACCCGCGCTTCCGCCAGGAGCCCGTGGACCTGGCAGCGGAGGGCTATGATCCTGCCACCCAGGCTTACAGCGGCGTCGAGGCCATCCAGGGCCGCTCGCCTCCCTTCGTGGACCGGCTCGAGTTCAACTTCATCAACGAGCCGAGCGCTTCCTGGACATCGTTCACCAAGGGCGACGAGATCCAGCACACCGTGCTGCCTATCGAGCAGGTGGAGCGGGTGCTCGCCAGCAAGCAGCCGGTGACCCTTCGCCCGGAGTACGCCAGCAAGTACCACATCTACGCCGGACTCGAGGCCGGGTTCATCTTCACGGCTTTCAACATGGACTTTCCCGAGTTCGGCTACAACCCGGACCCGGAGCGGGAGCGACGGAACAAGGCGCTCCGCTGCGCCATCATCAAGGGCTACGACTGGCAGGGCCGCAACGAGAGCTGGTACAACGGCCTCGGGCAGGTCTTCCCGGGAATCATCGTGCCGGCCAGTCCCGAATTCGACGCCAGTCTGTCGGCCGCCAGTGTCACTCGCGACGTTGCCGGTGCACGAAAGCTCCTGAAGGAGAATGGCTGGACCGCTGAGAACCTGCCCAAGCTGGTCTATGGCACCACCGCCGGTACCACGGAGCGGCTCAACTTCGAGCAATTCAGGGCCTGGATGCGCGACATCGGCTTTCCCCGGGAAAAAGTGGTGCACAAGACCTACGCGAACTTCGGGGACATTTCCCGTGCCTGGAAGAGCAATCAGCTGCCCCTGGTCACGAAGGGGTGGGGCCTGGACTACCCCGACGCCGAGAACACGCTCCAGCTCTTCTACGGTCCCAACGGCTCGCCGGGCTCCAACGACGCCAACTGGGAAAACCCGGAGTTCGACCGTCTCTACGAGCAGACAGCGGTCATGCAGCCATCGGAAGAGCGCACGCGGCTCTATCGCCAGATGAACCAGATCGTGCTTGACGACTGCGTGGCCATCACCGGCCTCTCGCGTACGCGCATCTACCTCTGGCACAAGGACGTCATCGCCGTGCCGGACCGGGAGATAGTGGGCGGCTTCTGGCTGAAGTACGTGGACGTCATGCCGCCGGCCAAGGTCACCTGAGGGGTGGAGATACTCCAGTACTCGCTGCGCAAGCTGTTCGGGGGCATTCCGCTCATCTTCGGCGTCACCCTCGTCAGCTTTGCCCTGATGGTCTACTTCGGCCCCGACATGACCTATCTGCTGCTCGGGAAGAATCCGACCCCCGGGCAGATCCTGGAAATCCGCCAGCAGCTGGGCTACGACCAGCCCTTCCTGCAACGCTACCTCCAGTTCCTGCGCGAGATCGTCACGCTCGATTTCGGCTCTGCCTCCACCGGCCAGCCCGTCACCGAGCTGCTGGCGAAGACCATTCCTGTCTCGCTGATCCTCATCCTGCCCGGCTTCATCCTCGGGCACGTGATCGGCCTGCTGCTGGCGCTCACCGCCGCCTACTGGAGGGGCCGCTGGCTGGACAAGCTCATCATGGCCGTGGCAGTCACCGGCATGAGCGTCAGTTTCCTGATCGTGATCATCGGTTTCCAGATCGTGCTCAGCTCCAGTGACGGGCTCGATCTGTTCCCGGTGCGGGGCTGGAATGCGGCCTCGCTGGGTAGCTACCTCACGTACGTCACGGTGCCGACGCTCGCCACCGTATTCGTGGCTCTGGGCTACGAAACCCGGTTCTACCGCTCGATCCTCGTGGAGGAAATGAGCCGGGACCACGTCCGCACGGCCCGGGCCTTCGGCCTGCCTGAGTCCCGCATCTTCCTCCGCAACATCCTCAAGAACTGCCTGATCCCCATCATCACGCGGATCATGTTTTCGATCCCCCAGGTGGCGATCGGTGGCGCCCTGCTGATCGAAAGCTACTTCGGCATCCCCGGGGTCGGCAAGGCGACCTACGAGGCCATCGTCACAGGTGACCAGCCGGTGCTCAAAGCCGTAGTCAGCCTGACGGCAATCCTCTTCGTGCTCGTCGTGGTTCTGACCGACATCCTCTACCGGGCAGTGGACCCGCGGGTGACACTGAAATGAGCGCCGTGGCACTGCCGGCGTTGCCGTTGCCCCGCGACCGGGGGGAATCGCTCTGGCGCAAAGCCGCCCGCAAGTTCGGCCGCGACCGGCTGGGCATGGTTGCGCTTGCGGTGGTCGTGGTCTACTTCGTAGCCGCCGCGGGCGTCTGGATGGGCTGGTGGGCCGCGGGTTGGCCGGACCTCACGGGGGCCAAGTGGGAGCCGATCTCCGGTGCCCACTGGTTCGGCACCAACATCATCGGCCAGGACATCTTCGACCGGGCCATCTACAGCACCGCGACCGCGTTCGAAGTGGGCCTCATCGTCGCTCTGGCGGCCACTGCCCTCGGCGCCATCCTGGGAGGCTTCGCGGGCTTCTTCGCCGGCAGCTGGATCGATGACGTCCTCGTGTGGCTGATGGGCGTGCTCGATGCCATTCCTTTCTACCTCTTCGTTGCTGCTGTGGCCTACGCGCTCACGGACAATCCCTGGGCCATGCACGTCGCCATGATTGCGACCTTCTGGGTGGGTACCGGGCGCCTGATCCGGGGGGAGGTCATCAAGCTGCGCGGCATGGAGTACGTGGAGGCCGCCCATTCCATCGGCGTCCCGGAGGTCGCGATCATCTTCCGGCACATCCTGCCCAATACCTCGCACATCCTGCTGGTGCAGGCGTCGGTGATGTTCGTGGGAGCGATCAAGGCCGAGGTGATCCTGAGCTTCCTCGGCTTAGGTATAAAGGACGGCATGAGCTGGGGTCTCATGATCGACGAGAGCACCAAGGAGGTGCTCGCCGGTTTCTACAACAACTTCCTCGCCGCCTCCCTGCTGATGTTCGGCCTCGTCATGGCGTTCAATGCCGTCGCCGATGCCCTGCAGGACGCGCTCGACCCCCGGAAGGTCGGCTGATGACAGGTGATGCCGGCGTGCCGGTGCTGCGGGTCCGCGACCTGTCCGTGGAGTTCCACACGGAGGACGGCGTGATCCGGGCCGTGGACGGCGTGAGCTTCGACGTGCAACCCGACGAAACCCTGGGTCTCGTGGGCGAGTCGGGCTGCGGCAAGACGGTGACCGGCCTGTCCATCCTGCGTCTCATCCCGATGCCACCCGGGCGCATCGCCGGCGGGAGCATCGAGCTCGAGGGGCGCGACCTCGTTCCGCTGCCCAACCGGGAGATCGAGGAGATCCGCGGCCGCGACGTCTCGATGATCTTCCAGGAGCCCATGACCGCGCTCAATCCCGTTTTCACGATCGGCAGCCAGATGGTCGATGTCCTCCGCCGTCACCGGGATCTCTCGCGACGGGAGGCCCGGACCGTTGCGGCCGAGTTGCTGGCCAAGGTGAACATCCCGGCGCCGGCCTCGCGCCTCGACGACTATCCCCACCAGCTGTCAGGCGGCATGCGCCAGCGCGTGATGATCGCGATGGCCCTGTCCTGCAATCCGAAGCTGCTCATTGCAGACGAGCCGACCACGGCGCTCGATGTCACGACCCAGGCCCAGGTGTTGCAGCAGATCAAGGCGCTCCAGGCGGAATTCCGCATGGCGGTGATACTGGTGACCCACGATCTCGGCGTCGTCGCCGAAACCTGCAGGCGGGCCGTCGTGATGTACTGCGGGAGCATCGTGGAGGCGGGTGACGTCGGTGACCTCTTCAGCCGGCCGCGGCACCCGTACACGGCGGGGCTGCTGGCCTCCATTCCCCGGCTGCGCGCCGAGCGGCTGGCGGAACTGCCGGTGATCCCGGGGCGCGTGCCGGATCTGCTGAACCTGCCAGCGGGGTGCCACTTCGCCGACCGCTGTGCACGGGTGCGGGAGCGGTGCCGGGTGGAAAGGCCGGCGCTGGCAGGGGCCGGGACTGGCGGCTCCCTGGTGGCCTGTCACTACCCCCTGTAGCAACACCTCAAAAGGCTTTTTGCGCCGGCTGAGGTCTCGGTGAACTTGTTTTGCTGGCCGCCGGCGCCCTCCTGGCCCACCCCAGTACACCGAGTGCAGATCCCAGCAGCCATGCCGGGCCCGGCAGCGGCACCACGGGGGCGTAGGTAAGCTCCACACGGTACCAATCCGCGCCACCGGTCATGATGTCGTCGAAATATAGGGACATGGTGTAGTTATTCAGCGCAGACGGATTGTCCAGGGTTATCGGCCCACGCCCTGACAGAACGTTCAACGTCGCTGCCTGATGAGTGGCGGGCAAAGTGGGCACAAGTCCGGCTACACGGTTTGATTCGCATGTTACGGGCGGGTTTGGCGTGCAGGGCGTGAACCCAAAGAATCCCGCACCAAGGCCCGTCCAGTCGGGGTACCAGTCCACTCCGTTGACGATGGTCGGGAGCGGCGCAGCGGCCGGCCCATGTGGCCATTGGCCCGGAGCAGAAAAAGTTCCATGGCGCCACCAGACGGTATCGCCCTGGATAAGAAAATACGAGCTGCCGTCGATGTAGGCGTCTAGTTCAACCGTAACAGCTTGTGCAGAGAGTGGTACGGACCCGCACAAGATCAGTAGCCGGAGCAATAGGCTGGCTGAGGACTGCTTCATCGGGACCTCCGTGGCGCAATGTGCGAACGTGCACAACGCCACTGTACGCGCTCGTACATCGTTCTGAAGCAGGCGAGTTGACATAGCGCCAAGGTCAGCTTCGCATTCTGTCCCGCCAGGCCCATACCTCTCTTTCGAGTCCGAACAGACGCGAAAGCGCGATAAGGGCTAGGCCGAGCGGCGCTGTGAACGGGAACATCCCTGCAATCAGTATCTGGCCGCCGCCCTCAACGATGAACAAACTGACGAACACCAGTCCGGTGACCACCAGTCCTGGTCTGGCGACCCGCGGCTGTGTCCGGGCCCTCGTGCGCGGCGATAAACGGGTGGGTCGGGGAGATTGAGGGGGCGGTCAACAGGATCGCGGGCGCGGGGTGACGGGAATCGATGGATGCCAGTACTCGGATCGACCGGATACGGGAAACCGGCTTCCGGCAGGGGCTTTGAATGACCTTCCTCTCCCCGCCGTGCGTTGACACGCCCTTCAGTCGGTGTCCTTGGCGCGTCTGCGAGCCAGCTCGAGTAGCACCGGCAGTACGAGCCTGTCCTTGGCCCGGCCGGTGCCGGTCTTGATGGCGATAAGCGTCTGCAGATCGATGACGCGCAGCGGCCTGCCGTCGAAGTCGACAGTCTCCGCAGTGGCTACCAGCTCCTCGTAGCCGCGACCGTCGTGCAGCGCGCCCAGTGCATCAACGCGACCGAGCCGGGTACGCAGCAGGGACTGGCCGGAACCTGAAAGTGCCACGCGTTCAGGCTTTAGACTCCTTCCGGCAGGATCAACGACGCGGGCGTCCAGGGCTGCCAGCACCTGCAGCAGCCGGTCGACATTGGCGGATTCCCGGTTGTGCACGATGTCGATGTCTTGCGTCGTGATTGGCGCGCCATGGATGACTGCTGCACCACCACCGACGAGGACGAACTCAACAGACGAGTCGAGCAGCAGTGCCAGCAGTTCCGCAAGTTCAGCGGGTTGTACGGGCATCGCGCAACTGCGCCAGGCTGGCAGCCATTCGCGCGGCACGTTCCAGCCGCTGGCGCAAAGGCAGCGCTGCGAACCAGTCGAGCAGATCCCCGTCAGTCTCTTCGGCCGCCAGCACAACGTCGGGATCCACCTGCGAAAGGCGCTCGCGAATGGCGTTGTACTGGTTAGGGGTCACGCGCTGGAGTCTAGCAAAGGTAGCACCGGCCGGCCGCTCAGGTGACGGTAATCTTCCGCATGGTGTCGCCCTGCTCAATGGCATCCACCACGTCGATGCCCTTGGTGACCTTGCCGAACACGGTGTGCTTGCCGTCCAGGTGGGGCTGCGGGCCGTGGGTGATGAAGAACTGGCTGCCGTTGGTGCCCGGGCCCGCGTTGGCCATGGAGATGACGCCCCGCTCGTGGCGCAGCGGATTGCCCTTGAACTCGTCCTCGAAGCGGTAGCCCGGGCCGCCGCGGCCGGAACCCGTGGGATCGCCCCCCTGGATCATGAAGTTGCTGATCACGCGATGGAACGTGACCCCGTCGTAGAAACCTTCCTGGGCAAGGAAAATGAAGTTGTTCACGGTCTTCGGCGCGTGCTGGGGAAAGAGCTCCAGCTCGATGGCGCCCTTGTCGGTGTCGATGCTGACCTTGTAGCTGCGGTCCGTGGCGATCGTGAGGTCGGGGGGTGTGTCGTACTGCTTGGCGGACATGGCAGGGCTCCGGAAGGTTGTTTCTGAGGAAATCGGGGTTCGCACTCTATACTCCCGGCATGAGTCCTGGCGACCCACTGGTGGAGGTCACCGATCTCCGCAAGCATTTTCCGGTGCGCGGTGGCCTGTTCCGGCGCGTCGTTGGGCAGATCAAGGCCGTGGACGGGGTGAGCCTGACCATCAGCCTGGGGCAGACCCTCGGTCTCGTGGGCGAGTCGGGCTGCGGCAAGTCCACGCTGGGGCGCACCATCCTGCGGCTGCAAGAGCCCTCCGGCGGCTCGATCCGGTTTTCGGGGGTGGACATCACCCACCTGACACGGCGGCAGTTGCTGTCCTGGCGCCGGGGCATGCAGGCCGTTTTCCAGGACCCCTACGGGTCGCTGAGTCCCCGGCGCACGGTGGCCCAGACGATCCGCGAGCCCCTCGACGTGCACCGGGTGGGCACCGTGGCCGAACGGAAGGCCCGCGTGGCCGAGCTGCTGGAGGTCGTCGGTCTCCGTCCTGAGGCCGCGGGCCGGTATCCCCACGAGTTCTCCGGCGGCCAGCGCCAGCGGGTGGGGATTGCCCGCGCACTGGCGCTGAATCCGCGCTTCATCGTGGCGGACGAACCCGTGTCGGCGCTCGACGTGTCGGTGCAGTCCCAGGTGCTGAACCTCATCGCCCGCCTGCAGCGGGAGATGGGCATCGCGTTCCTGTTCATCTCCCACGACCTGGCGGTGATCCAGCACGTCAGCGACCGGATCGGGGTGATGTACCTCGGCAAGCTCGTGGAGCTGGCCCCGGCAGCGAGCCTCTTCAGGTCTCCGCTCCACCCCTACACCGAAGCACTCCTGTCGGCTGTGCCCAAGGTCGACGGGGAGGGACGCAAGCGCATCGTCCTGTCCGGGGACGTCCCGTCGCCCCGCAATCCGCCTGCCGGCTGTCCGTTCCACACCCGGTGTCCAAGGGTGATGGCGCAATGCCGGACGGTCGTGCCACCGCTCAAGCCGGCTCCGGACGACTCCGCCCGCACCGTCGCCTGCCACCTGTACCCGTAAAGGAAGAAAGGTACCGGACACTTAGTTTTGTTAGTTTCGGGAAACTAACAAAACTAAGTGTCCGGTACCTTTCTTCCTTTACCGTGGCTACGACCGCCAGAATGCCGGCGAGAAGAGCACCAGCAGGGTGAAGACTTCGAGGCGGCCGAAGAGCATGGCGAGTACGCACACCCACTTCGCCAGTTCATTCACATCCGTGAAGGTCATCACCACCTGGCCAAGGCCGGGCCCCATGTTGTTGATCGAGGACGCGAGGGCGGAGAACGCCGTCACCTGGTCGAGTCCACTGCCCACGAGCACCAGGAGCATGGCGCCGAACAGGATGATGTAGACCACGCAGAAGCCCCAGACTGCATCGACCACCCGCTGGGGCACCACCGACCGGCCAAGGCGCACGGGAATCTCCGCCGCCGGGTGGATGAGGCGCTTCACTTCGCGCATCGCCTGGTTGTAGAGCAGCAGCCAGCGCACGACCTTGATTCCCCCGCTGGTCGAGCCCGCGCACCCACCGATGAACCCCACCAGAACCAGGGTCAGGGGCAGCGCGCCAGGCCACTGATCGAAGCCGGCGGAAGTGAAGCCCGCGCTCGTCATGAAGGACACGAAATGAAACGTCGCGTGGCGGGCCGACTCGGCCACCCCGCCGTACTGGCCCGCAAATGCGAGGTAGGCACTGCCCAGTGCCGACACGAGCAGCAGGATCAGCGTGTAGGCGCGAAACTCCGGATCCCGCCAATAGGCGCGGACATCCCGGCTGCGCCACGCCACGAAATGCAGTGAGAAACTGGCCCCGGCCAGGAACATGAACAGGATGGCGATGGCCTCCAGCAACGGGCTGTCGAACCATCCGAAACTGGCATCGTGCGTGGAGAAGCCACCCGTGGCTACGGTGGAAAATCCGTGGCATACAGCATCGAAGGCAGACATGCCGGCATACCAGTAAGACGCAATGCACGCGACCGTCAGTCCGAAATAAACGAGCCACAATGCCTTGGCCGTTTCAGTTATGCGCGGCGTTAGCTTGCTGTCCTTCATTGGGCCGGGAGTCTCGGCACGGTAGAGCTGCATGCCACCCACGCCGAGCATCGGCAGGATCGCCACGGCCAGCACGATGATGCCGACGCCACCCAGCCAGTGCAGCTGCGCGCGGTAATAGAGCACCGACTTCGGGAGCTGGTCGAGCCCCAGCAGGACCGTGGAGCCGGTTGCCGTGAGCCCGGACACGGCCTCGAAGACCGCGTCGACGACGGACATCTGAGGCATTTCGGTGAGCAGCAGGGGAGTGGCGCTGAACGTTCCGAGCCCCAACCAGAAGACGGCGGCGACGAGAAAGCCGTCCCGCAATCGGAGGTCCCGTTGCACGCCCCTGACTGGCAGCCAGGCGACCAGTCCGGTGACCAGCATGATTGCAAACGACTGGATGAAGGCGGGAGCCTGGTCGTCTCCGTAGTACACCGACACGCCGACCGGCACGAGCATCGTGACGCTGTAGAGCATCAACAGCTGGCCAATGATGCGTTGGACGACCCTGAAGTGCATGACCGATTAAGCAGCCAGTTGCGACGGGCCCGGCTCAGGGGCGGAAGAGCCGCTCGACCAGCTGGATCTGGCGCCGGTCCGACACGAAGAGGATCAGGTGGTCGTTGGCCTCGATCACGGTGTCGTGATGCGCCTGCAGGACCTCGTCGCCGCGCACGATGACGTTGATCCGTGCCCCCTTCGGCAGCGGCACTTCCTCCACCTTGCGACCCACTACCCGCGAATCACCCCGGCCGGTCTGGGCGATGGCCTCGATGGCCTCGGCCCTGCCCCGGCGCAAGGTATGGATCCGGACCATTCCCGACTGGCGGACGTAGGCGAGCAGGGCGCCGATGGTGATCTGCGGTGGCGAGATGCCCACGTCGATCCGCGGCCCTTCCACCAGCTCGGCATAGGCAGGCCGGTTGATCAGGGCCATCACCTTCTTGCAGCCCAGCCGTTTTGCGAGCATGGCCGAGAGGATGTTGACCTCCTCGGCGTTGGTGAGGGAGACGAACACGTCCGAGCTGTCGATGTTCTCCTCGAGCAGCAACTCCTCGTCCGCAGCGTCACCGGACAGCACGATGGTCTTGGCCAGGCGCTCGGAAACCACACGGGCCCGTTCCCGAGAACGCTCGATGAGCTTCACCTGGTTCGTTCCCTCGAGAGCCTGGGCGACCCGGAAGCCGATGTTCCCACCGCCGGCAATGAAGATCCGCCTTACCGGATCCTCGAGCCGGCGCATCTCGCGCATGACGGCGCGGATGTCCTGACGGGCCGCGACGAAGAACACCTCGTCGTTCTCCAGGAGGCGCGTGTTGCCTTCCGGGATGATCTCCTGCCCGTCCCGGTAGATGGCGGCAATGCGCGTCTCGATCTCGGGAATGTGGTCCCGGAGCGTGCGGATCTCCTGCCCCACCAGCGGCCCGTCCCGGTGCGCCCGGACTCCGACCAGTCGCACCTTGCCATCGGCAAAATCGAGAACCTGGAAGGCGCCGGGATAGCGGATGAGCTGCTCGATATACCGGGTTACCAGCTGCTCCGGGCTGATGCAGAGGTCGACGGGCACCCGATCGGGACCGAACAGTCCCGGGGTGTTCATGTACTCGGCCGAGCGCACCCGCGCGATCTTCGTCTGCGTGCCGAAGAGCGTGTAGGCCACCTGGCAGGCGATCATGTTCACCTCGTCGCTGCTGGTGAGCGCGATCACCATGTCCGCCTCCGCGGCGCCAGCCCGCTCCAGCGCGCCCGGCGACGCCGCATGACCCTGCACGGTGCGCACGTCGAGCCGGTCCTGGAGCTCGCGGAGCACCGCGGGATTCGAGTCGATGATCGTGACTTCGTTCGACTCCTCCCGCGCCAGGTGATATGCGGCCGTGGAGCCCACCTGTCCGGCGCCCAGGATCAGAATCCTCATTCGCCTAAATCACTTCCAGGTTTGCGTAGGACATCACCAGCCACTTGGCGCCGGCGTCCTCGAAGTTGACCTGCACGCGGGCATGGGCGCCCGCCCCCTCGTAACTCAGCACGATACCCTCGCCGAACTTGCCGTGCTTGACCCGTTGGCCGAGGCGCAGGCCGCCGAAGCCCTGGTCCCCGGCCGGGATGCCGCCCCGCCGGTAGACGGGCTGGGCCACGTTGACGCGCGGCCGGACCTCCTCGATGAGCTCGGCGGGAATCTCGCTGATGAACCGCGAGGCCTGGCCGAAGCTGTCCGTGCCGTGCAGGCGTCGTTGCTCGGCGTGGCACAGGTACAGCTCACTCATGGCGCGGGTGGCGCCCACGTAGCAGAGCCGTCGCTCCTCCTCGAGGCCGTCCGGGTCGTTGAGCGACCGCCGGTGCGGAAACAGTCCGTCCTCGAGCCCGGTGAGGAAGACGACCGGGAATTCCAGCCCCTTCGCGGAGTGCAGCGTCATCAGCTGCACACAGTCGTCCCAGGCTTCCCCCTGGGCATCGCCCGCTTCCAGCGCGGCGTGGGACAGGAAAGCCACCAGTGGCGGCATGGCCTCTTCGGTTTCATCCTGGTCGAAGCTGCGCGCAGCGCTGACGAGTTCGTCCAGGTTCTCCAGCCGGGCCTCGGCCCGGTCCCGGGGTTCCTTGCGGTAGTGCTCGATCAATCCGCTGCGCTGGATCACGTGATCCACCTGCTCGTGGAGGGCGAGCCCTGTGGTGTCCCGGGCCAGTGTCTCGATCAGGTGCAGGAAGACCTGGACAGCCTTGCCCCCGCGGCCAATCCCGTCGCCGGCCGACACCATCTGCGCCGCGCGCCACATGGACAGTGCGTTGGCCTTGGCGTACTCCCGGACGGTGTCCACCGAGCGGGTGCCGATGCCCCGCGTCGGCACGTTCACCACGCGCTCGAAGGACGCGTCGTCGTCGCGGTTGGCTGTCAGCCGGAGGTAGGCCAGGGCGTCCTTGATCTCGGCCCGCTCGAAGAAGCGCTGGCCGCCGTACACGCGGTACGGCAGGCCTGCGCGCAGCAAAACCTCCTCGAACGAACGGGACTGGGCATTGGACCGGTAGAGCACGGCAGCCTCGCTCCGCGAGTTGCCCTGCCGTACCCAGTCCTGGATCCGGCCGACCACGAACTCCGCCTCGTCCCGCTCGTTGTAGGCCCGGTAGAGCCGGATCGGCGAGCCTTCGCTGCCAGCCGTCCACAGCTCCTTGCCAAGGCGCCCGGTGTTGTGGCCGATGATCGCGTTGGCGGCACTGAGGATGGTCTTGGTGGAGCGATAGTTCTGCTCCAGCTTCACCGTGCGGGCGCCGGGAAAGTCGCGCTGGAAGCGCCGCAGGTGCTCCTGCCGGGCGCCGCGCCAGCGGTAGATGGACTGGTCGTCGTCGCCGACCGCGAAGGGCACGCCCGTGTTCCCCGCCAGCAGGCGCAGCCAGTCGTACTGGATGGCGTTGGTGTCCTGGAACTCGTCCACGAGAATATGCCGGAAGCGGCGCCGGTACTGGGCGAGCAGCTCAGGATTCTTCTTCCAGAGCTCGTAGGCCCGGAGCAGCAGCTCGGCGAAGTCGACCAGGCCCGCCTTGTCGCAGGTTTCCTGGTAGAGCCTGTAGAGCCGGATCTGCTGGCGGCGGGTTTCGTCCCCGTCGTCCTTGAGCTGTGCAGCCCGCTGGCCCTCGTCCTTGTGGTGATTGATGAACCACTGCACCTCCCTGGGGACCCAGGTGGTTTCGTCCAGGTCGAGGTTCTTCAGCAGGCGGCGGATCAGGCGCTGCTGGTCCTCAGCGTCGATGATCTGGAAGCCCTCGGGCAGCCCGGCATCCTGCGCGTGCCGGCGCAGCAACCGGTGGGCGAGGCCGTGGAAGGTGCCGATCCAGAGGTGATTAACCGGCATGTCGAGCAGGTCCTGGACCCGCCCGCGCATCTCGGCAGCCGCCTTGTTCGTGAAGGTCACGGCGAGGATGCCGAGCGGCGAGACGTGCTCGACCTGGATCAGCCAGGCGATCCGGTGCACCAGCACCCGGGTCTTGCCACTGCCGGCGCCGGCCACCACGAGCATGGGTTCCTGGGGGGCCGTCACCGCTTCCCGCTGGGCGTCGTTCAGCGGGTCGAG
>Ga0268299_1003928_pt1 | contig 12575 bp, 14 predicted proteins | sample NOBtaG_FD_193484 | JGI IMG/M metagenome (GOLD analysis project Ga0268299, IMG submission 193484) | Activated sludge microbial communities from bioreactor in Nijmegen, Gelderland, Netherland - NOB reactor | ecosystem: Engineered > Bioreactor > Aerobic > Activated sludge | place: Netherlands...
GACCTTCAGCAGCTTGGAGCCGATCTCCTTGCGACACTTGCGCGATTCCTTCTCGGCACCGCGTGCCACTCCCGCGCTTCCGGCGATCAGCATCGCCACCATCACACTGCTCGTCAGCACTCGCATCATGATCGTTCCCCCTCTCGGGCGTCGCGCAGCGTGACCGTGCACCGGGCGCCGTCGACCAGTTGACCTTCCTCGTTGGATGCCTGCTCGACCGTGCACCTGAATTGCTCCGGGCCGGCCGGTTTCGCCCCGCGGCACGCGTCGAGCGCGACCGTGAAGACGGGGCCTTTCGGAAGCGCGGACGTCGACACCAGCGCCACGACGAGCGCGTCGCCCTCGTCGTTCGGGACGCCGAGCACGCCGCTCGGCATGTCGGTGACGCGCGCCTTCACGTCGGCGTCGTCGACGTGCCCGGGGATCTGGACCGCGTCCTCGGGGTAGTCGAGACGGATCTTCACGCCGGCAACGCCACCGCTCGGCGGCGTCAGCACCACGACGACCGTACGCCGTCCCGCCGGCTCGCAGCGGTCGGCTGCTCCGGCCGCGCCGACCGGCGTCGTGATCGCGCCGGCGATGATCGCCGCGGCGCTCAGGATGCGGATCTTCGATTGCAACACGATGTCCCCCTCGTTCCGTTGGTCGTTGAAACGGGAGCGGGGCGATCTCCCGTACGAGAGATCGCCCCCACCCGTCAGTCGCGAACGGCTACTGGATGCTCGCCGTGCAGCTCACACCTTCGAGGATCTCCGCCCCGGAGGTGTCCGACGCCTGGGTGACGACGCAGGAGAGCGCGTCGGCCGCCGCGCAGGTGTTGCCGGCGACCTCGAAGAGCGGACCGTCGAGGAGTCCGCCGAGGTCCGCGATCGACACCTTGATCGCCGCCTCATTGTCGAACGCCTCGACGAAGCCGTTCTGAAGATTCGTCACCTGCCCGAGCACCGCGACGCCCGTGCCGGGGATCGTGACGCCACGGTACCCGACGCTGATGCTGATCGCGCCGAGATCGCCGCCGCTCGCGTTCGCGATCGACACCGCGATCGTGGCCGTGCCGCCGTCCGACGGACACGCGGTCGACGCCGCCTCACACCCGCCGGGGAGACCCGCACCTTCGTTCGGAAGCGCCTGGGCGTCGGTGCAGTCGGTGCGGACGACGTTCTGGGTGACCAGGCAGCTCACGAGGTCGCTGAGCGTCACGACTTCGGCACCGAGGCCGCCGTCGACCTGGAAGCGCTGGCAGTTCGCCGGGAAGCCGATCGCTCCCGGGGTGAGGTCGTCGACGCCGTCACACAGCTTGTCGGCACCGCCGCACGCCTTGCAGATGGTCGCTTCCATCTTGTCCTGGGCCTTCGCGATCGCGTCGACGGTCTTCTGATCGGCGGCACACGTGCCGGTCAGCTTGCCGCCGATGATCGCGCCCTGGCACTTCCCGAGGGCCTTGGAACGCGCGACGAAGAAGCCCGCCGCCGCCTTGCCGATCGACGCCTGGCACTTGCCGAGCACCTTGTCGGCGCCCGCCGGAACGAACGCGCCGTAGCTCGCCTTCGCGGACTCTTGCGCGTGCTCCTCGCCGAGGCAGGCGAGGCAATCGCCTTCCGCGGTCTTGCTGGTCACGAGGATCGAGCTGCAGGTGGCGGTGCCGTTCGGGCCCTGGGCGTTCGGGCAGCTCCCGAAGTTGAACTCGCCGGTCGCCCCGTCGCAGGCTTTCGCGACGGCCGCGCCCGTCTTCGCCTTCGCGCCCGCGATCTTGCTGGCGGTGCCGGCATCCGGACACGGACCCGGGATCTTCCCAGCGCGGACGCCCTCTTCGCACTTCTGTAGCGACTTGGCGATCGCCTGGGTGATCTTGCCCGATTCTTTGACGAGGGCCGCGCGACACTTCACGGTCGCGTCGGCCGTCGAGGCCATCAAGAGGACGCTCGCCGCGAGCGCGCCGAACATCCGGATCATTCCATTGGTGTGCATCGTCGTTCTCCTATGTCGAGGTTTGAGAGTGGGTTGTGAGTATCGACGGCACGATGCTCAGCGATCACCGTTGAGGCCGACGAACTTGTACTGACCGTCGACGTGGGCGATGGAGCCGAGCACGAGCTCGTTCTCCTCCCCCGCGTCGTCGATGACGGTCAGCACGGTCGTGCGGTACGCGTCGTACCAGGCGTATTGCTTGTGGCCCTTCGCGTACTCGACCTCCTTGAGCGTCCACTTGCGACCGCCGAATCCCTTCAGCAGTGCCGCTTCCTTGTAGGCGCTCTTGGTGTTCAGCATCTGCCAGTAGAAGGTGCTGTCCTCGACGCCGAGAACCGTCGGCTGCTCTCCCTCTTTGACGCTCCCCGGGATGATGAACTCCCGGTACTCGGCTTCGGTCACCCGAAGCCGGCGGAGCGCTTTCGCGTCGTTCGACGCGAGCGCATCGAGAACCCGTTGCAGCAGGATCTCGATCGAAGGTGCGGAATCGACCAGCCGGTACTTCGCCGGCCGTTCGATCCCGCCCGTGCTCGAGGTTGCGATTGCAACCCCGGGCTCGGTGCGAGCCAGCTGGACCAGAAATGCCAGCAGGATCGTTGCAGCCACCGCAGTGATGTGTTTCATCGTTCTCGGCGCCTCCGTGTTTCGTTTGCAGGGAGTCGTCTGTCCGTGGAGGCGAGGGGCCGGACGGGACCGTTCCGTCCAGGAGCACCCGGCCGGACACCCTCGCTTTCCACGGCGAACACCCGATCGTTCAGTTGAGCGGGTATTCGGTCCAGCCGGCGGTCCAGTCGCTGCCGCCCGGCTCGAACGCACCGATGTAGGGCGCGCTCACGAAGGAGCCGTTGATCTGCGTGCAGTCGGCGGCCGGGTGCGTGTCCGGCAGCGAGCCGCCGGCGGGCACGAGATTGGTCGGCGGGAAGACGTTGCCGCCGATCGCCTCGACCGCCGCGTCCGCCGTCGAAAGCACGTTCCGCTGCGCCTCGAGGAGCGCGTAGTGCTCCGTCGTGGTGCAGGCACACTCGCCAGGCGCGTCGCACGAGCTGTGGTTCACCGCGTGCGTGGTGCCGCCGGCGCCGTTGTCGGTGAAGAGGCTGTTCTGGATGACGCCGACAGGCGCCGTCGTGTTGAGCGTCGTCGTGTTGACGCACGCACGGGCCGCGGTGGAGGCGTCGCGCATCTGGTAGCCGCCGTTCCGGAAATCTTTGACGATCGAGTTCGCGATCGTCATGGCGTTGCCGCGCCGGCTGAAGACGCCGAACTGGTTCGTGACGCCCGGGTTGTCGGCCGAGTAGCGAGCGCCGATGGCGGTCACGTTGCAGTACTTGCCGGCGCTCCGCGGCAGGTTGTCGCCGCCGAACTCGGAGTTGTCCATCTCCCAGCCGTTCGAGCCGCCGCTCTCGACGAGCGCCGCGCGCTGGGCGATGAGGCCGAACTGAAGACCGCCCGTCCACCCGAGCTGGTGGTCGAAGCTGTCGTCGCCGGCCGAGGACGCGACGACGTAGCTCATGTTGACCGTGCCCCCGAACCACTCGATACCGTCGTCCGCACCCACGTGGGCGTGGATGTGGTCGAGTTGCGTCCGGTTGCCGACGCCGGCCATCTGAAAAAGGTTCAGCTCGTTGTCGGGAGTAAGATCACGGCCCGAGAACTGGATGCGGTTGTAGGACATGCAGCCGCTGAAGTCGTCGACCTTGGTGCCGCCGAAGAAGCCGTCGACGAGTCCCTCGATGCTGATGCCGGGCTCGTTGACCGGAGCGTTCCCGAGCAGCACGACGCCGCCCCAGTCCTCGGCCGCGCGCCCACCGGGGGCGTTGGAGCTCGTCCAGGTGATCGGCTGGCCGGCCGAACCGACGGCGTTGATCCGGCCGCCCGGACGGACCACAAGGACCGATGGAGGATTCAGACCGGCATTCCCCTTGACGGTCGCGCCCGGCTCCACGGTCAGCACGGCACCGGAGGTGACGTTCGTGAGGCCGTTCACGCGGGCGTCGCAGCCGGCGGGGACCACGAGGTTGCCGGTGATGTTGGACGGCAACGCCGCGGTGCCGGGGCAGCCGGCGAGCACGGTACGAGCCAGGCACTGATCCGACGGACAGTTCGCGACGTTCGAGGCCTGCCGGAGCAGGAGCACGGTGTCGGAGATGTCGGTGGGGCCGGCGCCGTCGCCGTTCAGGTTGGCACAGTTCGCGTAACCCGCGTTGCCGCAGATGCTCGCCGCGGCGTCGATACCACTGACGACGCGGAGGTGGAGGACGACGTCGTTGATCGCGACGGCGCCGCTGTTGTCGCTGTCGCCGCAGCTCGCGGCGAAAGCCGGTGCCCCGTGCCCGACGACGAGCGTCGCGGCGGCACCGATCACCATGCCTCTCAGAATCTTGTGCATCTACTGCCTCCTTCTGGGTGGGTGGGTTGGACCACGGATGCGCGCCACCTAGGCGCGCGGCGAATCGATCTCTCGGTTCGGGGCGCACAGTATCGATGGTCCGTGACGAGTCGGGCGCGTTCGTGCGACGGTTCGGTGACAAGCGCGGCAGTCATCACGCACGCGGCGGATCACTCGACGGCAATGGCGTCGTAACCGGATCGCAACAGCACGCGGCGTATTGAGATCGCCGTCACGCAGCCACAACCCGCGCGCAACCCGGGTCGCACGCGCGGTCGAGAGGGGGACGTCTCGGAATGTCAGCCGTCAGGATTGCCGCAGTCTGTCTATTCGTGACGGTGGCCGCGTGCGCCGGGCTCGCCGGCGCGCAAGAGGTCGGCACCATCGCCGGTCAGGTCATCGACGCATCCACCGGCGATCCCATCATCGAGGCCGGGGTCGAGATCATCGGTATCAAGAAGACCGTCCGCACCGATCTCGACGGCCGCTTCAGCGTGAAGGTGCCGGCCGGCGCGCATCAGGTGCGGTTCTTCGCGCCGCTCTATCAGGGCGCGCGGCTCGAGAAGGTCGTCGTGGAGGCCGGCAAGACCGCGAAGGCGGACGTACCGTTGAAGCCCGAGGGACAAGCCGGAGTCGACGTCGTGGAGGTCGTGGCGGAAGCGTCGAAAGCCGCTGAAGCGACGCAGATCCTGAAGCGCCAGAAGGCGGCGGTCGTGAGCGACAACGTCGCCGCCGAAACGATCGCGAAATCGCCCGACTCCGACGCCGCCGAGATCGTCGCGCGTGTGCCGGCCGTCACGATCCGCGACGACAAGTTCATCTTCGTCCGCGGCCTGGGCGAGCGCTACAGCCAGGCGCTTCTGAACCGGAGTCGCCTGCCGAGCCCCGACCCGACGCGCCGCGTGGTGCCGCTCGATCTCTTCCCGGCGGAGTTCGTCGAGTCTATTTCGATCGTCAAGACGTACACGCCGGATCTCCCGGGCGACTTCTCCGGGGGGCTCGCCGACATCGAGCTCCTCGACTTTCCGGATCAGCTCACGTTCGGTCTCGGTCTCGGGACCAAGGGCAACAGCAACACGACGTTCCAGGACTTCCAGACGTACAAGGGCTCGAAGCTCGACATGCTCGGCTTCGGGGGCGACTATCGGAAGCTCCCCGGCATCTTTCCGGACAGCAACATCGCGAGCGAGTCGCGCTCGCGCCGCACCGCGTACGGTCAGTCGCTCAAGAACATCTGGGAGGTCGACCAGACCACGGCGCCGGTCGACTACGACATGAGCTTCCAAGTCGGGAACCGTTGGGGCCCGGTCGGCGTGCGGCTCGGCGTTCTCTACGAGACGCAGTGGCGGCGCTACAACGCACTCCAGCGCCAGTTCATCCAGGCCGGGAGCTTCGAAGATCCCGAGCCGAAGATCTCGGACGACTTCCGCTTCGACGTGAACAACTTCGAGGTGAAGCTCGGCGCGGTCATGACCGCGGCCTACGAGCTCTCGAGCAACCACCGCTTCACGCTCCGGTCGCTCGTCGACCGCATTTCGACCGACCAGACGCAGGTCGGCATCGGCACCGCGGAGCAGAACGGCAATCCCCAGCTCGTCAGCCTGATGAGCTACAAGCAGGATCAGCTCGGCTACGGCCAGCTCGGCGGCAATCACCACTTCTCGTGGATCGACGTCGACTGGCGGTCGGCGCTCTCGCAGACGACGGAGAACGTGCCGGACGAGCGCATCACCAACCGCGTGCTGATCGGCAACCAGCTGATCGCGTCGAACGACGGCCTCGGCGGCACGCGCAACTTCCAGAGCCTCGACGAGTGGCTCTCCGACAGCGGGGTCGACTTCACGATCCCGTTCACGACGCGCCTGCCGGGCACCGATTTCTGGTCGGGACTTCCGGGCAAGGTGAAATTCGGCCCCGCATACGCGAATCGGAAACGTGACGCGAGCATCCGGATCTTCCGGTACAACATCCAGCCGCGCGACGGCATCCCGTTCGACGCGGGCGCGCCGTTGAACGACGTCTTCAACCCGGACAACGTCGGGGCCGGCCAGCCGCCCTACCCCATCAACTTCAACGAGCAGACGAATCCGGGGGACGCGTTCCAGGCGCAGCAGGAGATCTTCGCCGGCTACGGCATGCTGGAGCTGCCGCTCGTCCGTGACCGTCTGCGCTTCATCGGCGGCGTGCGGGTGGAGAACTCGTACATCCAGCTCGACACGTTCGACGTGCAGCGCCAGCCGCGGAAGATCATCAAGAACAACACCGATCCGCTTCCCGGCGTGAACCTCGTCTACTCGCCCCGCAGCGACATGAACCTGCGCTTCGGCTGGAGCCAGACCGTGTCGCGGCCCGAGTTCCGCGAGCTGTCGCCGGCGGTCTATCCCGCGCCGCGCGGTCTCCGCGGCGTCGTCGGCAACCCGGACCTCGTGCAGGCGGGCATCGACAGCTACGACCTCCGGTGGGAGTGGTTCTTCAGCCCGACCGAGCTCGTCTCGCTCGGCGGCTTCTACAAGACGATCGACAAGCCGATCGAGCAGGCGATCTTCATCTCAGGGTCGTCGCCGCAGAACACGTTCCAGCAGAACGAGGACGCGAAGCTCTACGGCTTCGAGTTCGAGGCGCGCAAGAACTTCGGCTTCGTCGCGCCCTGGCTCCAGAACCTGAGCTTCCAGACCAACGTTTCGTACGTCGAGTCGGATGTGACGGCGCTGGTGCGGCCCGAATCGGCGACCGAGGATGCGATCTACCGCAAGCGCGCGCTACAAGGGCAGGCGCCGTACGTCGTGAACGCCGCGCTCGAGTACGCGCACCCGACGTGGGGCACCGCCCGGCTCCTCTACAACACCGTCGGTCCCACGATCACCAGCGTCCAGGACCGCACGGCGCTGCCGGACTACGAGCAGCAGCGCCGCGATCAGCTCGATCTCGTCTATCTTGCGAAGGTCGATCCCTTCGGCGTCCCGCTCAAGCTCAAGTTCTCCGTCGAGAACATCCTGAACGACAACTTCCCGACGACCGTCGGGAACGACCTGGCCCAAGACTACAAGACCGGCGTCACCGCCGGGTTCGGCATCTCGTACCAGTACTGACAGCGACAACCACCAAGGAGGAAATCATGAAGCGCAATCGATCCACGGTCCTGATGGCTCTGCTCGCCGGCGCCCTGCTGCTGCCGCTCACCGGCTGCGGCGACAACGACAGCGACATCGACATCGACATCCCCGAGCCGACCTCGACCGCCGGCGGCGGCACGCCGGTGCGGACCGCCACGCCGAACGTGGTCGCGACCCCGACCGCGATCGCGACCACTTCCGAGCAGCCGACCGCGACGCCCGACGGCCAAGACACCCCGACGCCCGTCCCGACCGGTGCCCCGTGCAGCGATCCGTCGGTCGTCGTCGAAGTGTCGATCGACGTCGCGTACGGTGCCGCACGGATCGATCTCCAGTACCCTGGCAGCTCCGTGAACATCCCGGGCTCGGGTACGACACCGGACGTCGTCGATCGCGTCGAGTTCGCGTCGAGCGGCGGCCTCACCACGGTGAACGACGACGACAACACGTCGACGCTCACGGCGAGCCTCGTGAGCTTCGCGGAGCAGCCGTCCGGCTCCTTCGTGACGGTCACCTTCGATTGCACCGGCGGCGTGCCGGCAGCGGGCGACTTCACGTGCACCGTCGTCTCCGCGTCGACCCCGGGCGGCGTCGCCATCCCCGACGCGTCGTGCTCGGTGGCTGTGCAGTAACCCGGCCCTGACCCTCACCGGACGGGCATCGGCGTGCCGGTAGGCGCCGATGCCCGTCCACGTTGTTTCTCGAACCCAAAGGAAGCGAGTCCCCCATGCGGAAGCGGTTCATGACGGCAGCGGCGTTGGTGCTCGGTGTCTGCGTGCTCTCCGGCACGCTCGGCTGCGGCAACGACGGCAGCGGCGACGGGGCCGGCGGCGGGGAGCTCGCGAGCTGCGGCGACGGTGACCTCGACGACGGCGAGGCCTGCGACGATGGCAATCTGGTCGACGAGGATGCCTGCCTCGGCACCTGCCAGCGGAACGTCTGCGGCGACGGCTTCGTCGATCCCGCCGTCGAGGCCTGCGACATTCTTCCGTCCGCAACGTGTCAGAGCCTCGGGTTCACCGGGGGAACGATTACGTGCACCGACACGTGCACGCACGATACGTCGGCCTGCACCGGTCAAGGCGGCCCGATTGCGACGCCGACGCCGGCCGCGACCGCGACGCCCGGATTACCGACCGCGACGCCCACGGACGGCGGCGTTCCGGTGCCGACGGCGACGCCCGGCAGCGGCGGCACGACCTGCGACGCCGGCGGCGCGGTGGCGGTCACGGTCGCAATCGACGCCGCCTATGGGGCCGCCCGCATCGATCTCGCCTATCCCGCCGCCGACCTGAACCTTCCCGGCAGCGGCACGGCGCCGAGCGTGGTCGACCGCGTGGAGTTCGCGGCGAGCGGCGGGCTCACGACGGTGAACGACGACGACAACACCGGCACCCTGACGGCGAGCCTCGTCGGCTTCACCGAGCAGCCGGCCGGGATCTTCATGACCGTCACGTTCGACTGCGTGAGCGGCGCCCTGGATGCCGGGGCGTTCGCCTGCTCCGTCGTCTCGGCGTCTACCCCGGGCGGCGTCGCCATCCCGGATGCCGGGTGCACCGTCGCGATTCCCTAGCGGCCGGCGTTCAGGGGAGCTCGGTGAGCCACGCGGCGATGCGCGCGTCGATGTCGTCGCGCACGCGGCGAAAACGCGCGAGCTGCATCTCGGCGCTGAGCCCGCTGGCGGCGGCCGGGTCTTCGAAACGCCAATAGAGGGTGTTGGCGGCGAACGGAAAGATGCGCGGACACTTCGGCTCGGCTTCCTCGCACACGATGATGGCGTACCGCACCGCTACCCGGCCGAGAAACTCGCGCGTCGCCTTCGAACGCAGTCCCGCAGCGTCGAGGCCGCACTCCTCCAGCACTTGTCGCGTGAGTGGGTGCACCTCGGTCGGCTCGAATCCCGCGCTACAGGCGCGGAACCGGCCGCTGGCTCGATGGCGGAGCAACACCTCGGCCATCTGGCTCCGGGCGGCGTTGTGCGTGCACACGAACAGCACACAGGGCGTCTGGTTCATGGCATACCTCGCTGCCATCCCTCGGCGGTAACGAGCTCCACGATGCGCGTGCGAATCTCGTCGCGGATGCGGCGGACGACCTCGGCTGGTTGCCCCTTCGGGTCCTGGAGCTCCCAATCGAGACGCCGGAGCCCCGGAACGTAGGGACACCTGTCGCCGCAGCCCATGGTCACGAGGAGCGCCGCCTCCTCGGCCAGTTCCTTCGTCAATAGGTTCGGCTTGGCTGCGGACAGATCGAGCCCGACCTCGTTCATGGTCGCGAGCACTTCGGGATGGACGCGCTCGGCGGGCTGCGTTCCAGCCGACATCCCACGAACCCGCGCAGGGTCGGCGATGGCATTCAGGAACGCCGCCGCCATCTGCGACCGTCCCGCACTGTGCACGCACGCAAAGATGATCTTCTTCATTCCCATCCTTCCGGCCGACCCACGACCCGAGGCGCGACGGCCGGCAACGCCGGCACGAGCCAGCGAAACAACGCTGTCGCCGCAGCCGCTCCCCCGAGCTGCGCGACGATGAAGCCAGGGGCATCCAGGGGTCGGATTCCCGCGAAGGTGTCGGAGCACGCCCGCGCGAGCGTCACCGCGGGGTTCGCGAAGGACGTCGACGCCGTGAACCAGTAGGCGGCCGTGATGTACGCGCCGACCGCGAACGGGACGGCCTCAGAGCGCGATCGCGAACACCCCCAGATGACGGAAAGCAGGCCGAAGGTCGCCACGAGCTCGCTGAACATCTGCGCCCCGCCGGCGCGGGCATGCCGAGAAAAGGAGAAGAGCGGAAGCTCGAACATCACGTGCGCACTCGCCACGCCCGCGAACGCTCCCGCGACTTGCGCCGCGAGGTAACCGGGCACCTCGCGCCACGGCAGTTCGCGCTCCCAGGCGACAGCCAACGACACGGCGGGATTGAGCTGCGCGCCGGAGATCGGTCCGAAGGTGAGGATCAATGCGACCAGTACCGCTCCGGTCGCGACCGTGTTGGCGAGCAGCGCCACCGCCACGTTGCCGCCAGCAAGGCGCTCACCCATGATTCCGGAGCCTACGACCGTCGCCAGCAAGAGCGCGGTTCCGACGCCCTCGGCGACGACCCGACGGGCATACGTGGGCGGTGCTGTGGGCTCGCGCGTCACGCCTGTCGTGCCGTTCGCCGCCGCGGAGCGGTCGTCACGAGCGCCGCACGGACCGTTTCGATTTTTTCCGGGACGACGCGATAGTAGACCCAGGTCCCGCGCTTCTCGCGCTCGAGCAGGCCCGCCTCGTTCAAGATCTTCAAATGGTGGGACACCGTCGGCTGCGAGAGCTCCACCGGGGCCGTCAGATGGCACACGCACGCTTCCCCGTCCGGTTGGGAGGCGATGAAGCTCATGAGACGCAGGCGCGCCGGATCGGCGAGCGCGCGAAGCGTCGCGGCCAGCGATACGGCATCCGTCTTTCCGAGGCGGCCTTGGAGGACTGGAGGACAACAGGCCACGAGTCTCTTCGAGATCGGCATTGCGCGACATTGACACTCTTCGATGGAAGGCGCAAATATCGACGAGCATCGATACCGAAGGAGACCCATCATGGCCAACACCTTTCACGTCGCCGTCTACGTTCAACGCATCCCCGAGGCGGTCGAGAAGTATCGCAAGATCCTCGGCGTGGAGCCCGCCAAGGTTCGCCACGACTACGCGAAGTTCGAGCTCCAAGACCCTCCCGTCGTCTTCTCGCTCAACGTCGGCGGGGAGCCCGGCACGCTCAGCCATCTCGGCGTCCGCTACCCGACCTCGGGCGAAGTCGCCTCGGAGATGGTGCGGGTGAAACAGACCGACACGCCGCTCTTCCAACAGGAAGGCACCACCTGCTGCTACGCGAAAGCGGACAAGTTCTGGGTCCGCGACGACGACGGCATCGCGTGGGAGATGTACACGCTCCTCGAGGACGTCGAGGCGGAAACGGCGTCCGACCGGCAACTGCGGGCGTTTCTCGGACAGGGGGCTGCTGAACCCGAAGCTTCCGTCGCCGGAGGCTGCGGCACCGCGAGCTCGCAATGCTGCGTTCCCGAGGAGCTGGTCGACATCGACGGTCGTCGATGAGGTAACCAGGTCGTCACGGGCGCGACACGTTCCCGTCGCGGATCCCAACCTAGGGATGGCGCACGGACATGAGCCGGACGCAACCGATGGGAGCACCGGGAAGTCCCGCTGCGGACGCGCGCCTCTGGGCGGTCGTGCGGCTCCTTCTCGGATTCGCCCAGATGTCCGGTACCGCGCTGACGGTCGGCTTTCTCGCCGCGCTCGGCGTCGATCATCCGTGGTCGCTCGCCGCGGCACTCGGCACGACGGCCCTCACCTTCGTCAGTCACGTGCTGTTCCCCAGGCGATGACCCGATCCGGCCTCTTCGGCGTATTGCTCGCGGCTGGCTTGTGGGCTTGCACCAACGCTCCAGGTGAGCCGGATCTCGACGCGGAGGCACGCGCGATCCACAGCCTCAGCACGGTCACCGGGACGCGCGTCATCGGCACCACGGACCGCCGTACGACTCCCGCGTCGGTGATCTACACGTGGGAGTTGGAGGTCGACCGCGAATGGCACGCATACCGCGAGTCCCTCGGGAAGTCGTTCGCAGCGCGGCCGGAGTTCCGACCGCACGAGGGGTTGGGAGGCTCGGTGGTCTACGCGCGGATGATGCCGGGGGACATGCAGACGGTGCGGGCGGAGCCGATCTCGGCGGGCCCGCCTCTGAAGATCCGGATCACCTTTCAAAGCACCGCCGACTGACGGTCCAACCCGGAGACTGGCCCGAGCCACGCGCGCCGGCAGCTTCCGAAGTCCGGGAGGCCGAGCCGGCGGCCCCGCCACGGACGGCGCCTCAGCGAATCCCGTGGCAGGTGCCGTGCGACAACGCGTAAACATTTCATCTATTTCCCGGTGAGTCCGAAGTGATATGCGAGGTGTGCGACCTCGATTCCCCCCGCCTTTCTCGCACACCCATCCGCAAGGAGACCGATTCACCGATGCGCTTCCCCCACGAATGCGTCGCCCGCAGCGGGCGACTCGCCGTCCTCGCCGCCGTACTCCTGGTCCCCACGCTGGCCAAGGCCGACACGGTCGT
>Ga0268299_1003929_pt1 | contig 12571 bp, 17 predicted proteins | sample NOBtaG_FD_193484 | JGI IMG/M metagenome (GOLD analysis project Ga0268299, IMG submission 193484) | Activated sludge microbial communities from bioreactor in Nijmegen, Gelderland, Netherland - NOB reactor | ecosystem: Engineered > Bioreactor > Aerobic > Activated sludge | place: Netherlands...
GGGGGGGGGGGGTGGACAGGATATCCTAAGACAATTTAAAACGGAGCCGACGGAATGTCAAGTCCGCGTCAGGAACCGAACCGGATGTCCGCCACATCACCGGCCATGCCGTGGAAGAAGGCCATCTGGAAGAAAGTTTCCAGCGATTCGCGGGAGGCGTCGTCGAAGGTGTAGGAGAAACGGGAGAGGAATTCGCGGAGGTCGGACCGCGGAATGGAACGCTCCGCGGCGAGCGATTCGGCGACGGCGTCCAGTTCGAGCCGGCCCGCCTGCTGCGATGCGGAGAGCAGCTCCGCCAGCGGTGCGGAGTACGCTTCATCGCGCATCACGGCGATGGTATGAACGAACGGAAGTTCGGTGATGTCCGACCATTCGTCCACAAGGTCGAGGAACGGCTGCCTCGATGTGAGACCGAACAGCGCGTCCCCCGTGACGAGCGCGCAGTCCGCCTTGTCCAGCATCGCTTCGACCGTGCCGGAGAAGGGAACGACCGCCGGAGCGGAATCGTACTTCTCGCCGAGCACGACGCGGGCGAGCACCACGTCCGTCGCCGACACCGTCCCCACCGCCATCGTGCGGATGGCGTCGAGCGTGCCGCGCAGGTAGAGGCGCGCGACGCCGCTGAATCCGGCGGACGAGACGCCGATGCCGGGGACGATGACGAGGTCCGAACTGTTGAGGGCGTAGTCCATCGGCGCCGCGAAGGCGGCGTCGCACTCCTTCGCCATCATGCGGTCGATGTGTGCGGCGGGGGTATCAAGCACGAGTTCCCCCGTGAAGACGGGGGAACTCGTGATGGTCCGGTACAGCGGCTGCGTGTGAAGGTCGCGGAGGGTCCCGATGCGGAACCGTTCGCTCACTGGCTCGCGCCGGTCTTCTGACGGATCTGCTTCGCGGCGAGACCGCGCAGATAGTAGAGCTTCGAGCGGCGGACGCTGCCGTCCTTCATCTTGTCGATCTTCGCGATGCGGGGGGAGTGGAGCGGGAAGATCCTCTCCACGCCGACGCCGTCGGAGATCTTGCGCACCGTGAAGGTGGCGCCCATCCCCTCGCCCCGGCGGCCGATGACGACCCCCTGGTACTGCTGGATGCGCTCCTTGTCGCCTTCCACGACGCGGACGTGCACGTTCACCGTGTCGCCCACCTTGAAATCCGGAAGGTCGGATTTCACGAATGCTGCCTCTACGAGTTTGATCTTGTCCATGACTGCCTCTGTTGTTTGGTCCCGGCCGTGCCGGGACGATGATGGGATAGTGTGTTCTTGTTCTTTCACATTCCGTTCACGGAAGGAGGTCCTTCCTCCGCTGTTCCGTCTTCGTCCGCCGCTGTTCGTCGCGCCAGGCGGCGATGGCGGCGTGGTTGCCGCCGAGCAGCACCTCCGGCACCGTCATGCCGCGGAACTCCGGCGGCCGCGTGTAGCTCGGCGCGTCGAGCAGTCCGTCCTGGAACGAATCGGTCAGCGCGGATTCGCCGTCGTTGATGACGCCGGGGATGAGCCGCACCACCGCGTCCGTGATGACCGCCGCCGCCAGTTCCCCGCCCGTCAGCACGTAGTCGCCGATGGAGAGCTCCCTCGTCACCAGCGCCTGCCGCACCCGCTCGTCGATCCCCTTGTAGTGCCCGCAGAGGATGATGATGTTCGAGAGGAGCGAGAGCCGGTTGGCGCTCCGCTGGTCGAACCGTTCGCCGTCCGCCGTCACGTAGATCACCTCGTCGTACGTCCGCTCCGCCTTCAGCGCTTCGATGCACTCGAACAGGGGCTCGGGCTTCAGGATCATCCCCGCCCCGCCGCCGTACGGCGGATGGTCCACGGTACGGTGCTTGTCGTGCGCGTACGACCGGAGGTCGTGCACGCGGATGTCGGCCAGTCCCCGCTCCTGCGCCCGCTTGAGGATGCTCTCCGTCAGCGGACTGGTCAGCAGCTGCGGCACCGCCGAGATGATGTCGATGCGTATGCTCACCGTCGCTCCCTCACAGCATCTCGCCGTCGAAGAGTCCCTCGGGGGGACGGACGACGATGACCTTCGTCTCCACGTTCACGGAGAGGACGAACTCCGGGACCGCCGGGAGCATCACGTCTCCCCCTGCGGTCCGCACCGTGTAGAGCATCTGTCCCGGCAGCGCGTCCACGGAACGGACGGCGCCGAGCACCGTTCCCTCCTCGGTCCGCACGCTGCAGCCGATGAGGTCGTCCACGTAGAACTTTGCCTTCGGAGGCGCCTTGCGCCGTTCCTCTTCCACGAAGAGGAAGAGCCCGCGGTACGCCTCGGCGGCGGTCCGGTCCGGCACCCCCTCCAATGACACGTACACGTCGTTCCCCCGTGTGCGCACCGACGCGATGCGGCAGGGGTGCGCGCCTCGTTCGTCCGCTCCGCAGAACACCTCCCGCAGCCCCTCGAACTCGTCCGCGGTGCGGGCGTACGAGAAGAGCTTCATCTCGCCCCGCACGCCGAACAGCGTCGTGATCTTTGCGATGGCGCGCAGGGCGCCGGTGTGCTCAGTCTTCAACTTCCAGGATGGCCCGCTTTCCGTGTTTGGCGGCGACGGCGCTCAGCAGCACCCGCAGCGACTGCGCCGTCCGGCCCTGCTTCCCGATGATCTTGCCGATGTCGGGCTGCGCCACCGCCAGTTTGAAGATGATGCGGTTCTCGCTCTCCTCCTCCGAGATCCGGACGGCCTCGGGGTTGTCCACCAGGTGCTTCGCCATATACTCCAGGAATTCGCGCATGGACGCCTCCTGTACGTTGATGAGCGATGTGTCGAGCGATCGGCGCCGGCCGCCGTACGGGGCCGGTTACGCTTTGGCCGGCGCTTCCGCGGCGGCGGGAGCGGAGGCCTTCTTCTTCGCGGCCTTGCGCCGCGCCTTCTTCGCAAGCTCCTTCTCGCGCTTCAGCGGCTGACCCGCCTGCCACTTCTCGAACTCGGCGGCGATGGTCGTCTCGTCCTTCCCCTTCTTCTTCAGGTGCCACTTCAGGATGATCCCCTTGCGGCTGAGCAGGTTGCGCACGGTGTCGGTCGGCTGCGCGCCGACGCCGAGCCAGTACATCGCCCGGGTCTCCTTCACGTCGATCGCCACCGGATCGACGTTCGGATTGTACGTGCCGAGCTTCTCGAGGAAGCGTCCGTCGCGCTTGTAGCGCTCGTCCGCCGCCACGATGCGGTAGATCGGCTGTTTCTTCTTCCCGCCGCGCTGTAACCGGAGTTTGACTGCCATAGTGATGTGTCCTTTGATGCTGCTGTGATGGTGATGTGTGTGTTTGTCTTGAACGTTCTCGGGATCAGCGGCCGAGCCGCTGGCCCATCATGCGGGCGAAGCTCTTCCCCTTCGTGAAGTTCCGCATCATCTTCTGCATTTCGGCGAACTGCGTCAGGAGCTTGTTCACCTCCTGGATGGTGGTGCCGCTCCCCTTCGCGATGCGCTTGCGGCGCGAACCGTTGATGACGGACGGGTTCGCGCGCTCCTCCTTCGTCATGGAGAGGATGATGGCTTCGACGTACTTCAGCTCCTTCTCGTCCACGTCGTTCAGGTTCCCCAGCTTCGAGGCGCCGGGGATCATGGAGAGGACCTGCGACATGGAGCCCATCTTCTTGACCTGCTGCAGCTGCTCGTAGAAGTCCTGCAGCGTGAACTGCGAGGTGACGAGCTTCTCCTGCAGCTTCGCCGCCTCCTTCTGGTCGAACGTCTGCTGCGCCTTCTCGACGAGCGAGACGATGTCGCCCATGCCGAGGATGCGCGAGGCCATGCGGTCCGGATGGAACGGCTCGAGCGCGTCCATCTTCTCGCCGGTGCCGACGAACTTGACCGGCTTGCCGACCACGCTGCGGATGGAGAGCGCCGCGCCGCCGCGGGTGTCGCCGTCCAGCTTCGTCAGCACGACGCCGTCGTACTGCAGACGGTCATGGAACGCCTTCGCGGTGTTCACCGCGTCCTGGCCGATCATCGCGTCGACGACGAAGAGGGTCTCGTGCGGCTTCACGAAGGCCTTGATGTCCTCGACCTCCTGCATCATCGCTTCGTCGATGGCCAGACGGCCCGCCGTGTCGATGATGACCGTGTCGCGCGCGTTCTCCTTCGCGTACGGGATGGCCCGCTTCGCGATCTCGCGCGCCGTGGCGCCGGGGAGGGTGAAGACCGGCACGCCGATCTGTTCGCCGAGGGACTGCAGCTGGTCGATGGCGGCGGGACGGTACACGTCCGCGGCGACGAGGAGCGGCTGCCGCCCCTTCGCCTTCAGCATGTTCGCCAGCTTGCCGCTGAAGGTGGTCTTTCCGGAACCCTGCAGGCCCGCCACCATGATGACCGACGGGATGTCCGCCGCAATGGTGATGTCCGACCGTTCGGACCCCATCAGGGCCACCAGCTCGTCGTAGATGATCTTGATGATGAGCTGGCCCGGCGTGACGCTGGCGACGACCTCGCGGCCGGCCGCCTTCTGCCGGACGGTCTCGATGAACGAGGTGACGACGCCGAGGTTCACGTCCGCGTCGAGCAGCACGGTGCGCACTTCGTTCAGCGCCTCGGCAGTGTTCTCCTCGGAGATGCGGTGCTGGCCGCGCAGTTTGCGCAGCGCGCCGTCGAGCTTTTCGGTCAGGGTCTCAAACATGGGTCACGCTCATCCCGCCTTCTTCAGCGCTTCCGCTCCGCCGACGATCTCGAGGAGCTCCTTGGTGATGGCCGCCTGCCGCGCCTTGTTGTACGTGAGCTGCAGGACGCGGATGAGCTCCTTCGCGTTGGTGGAGGCGTTCTCCATCGCGGACATCCGCGCCCCCTGCTCCGCCGCGTTGGAGTCCAGCAGCACGCGCCAGATCTGGAAATCGAGATGCTTCGGCACCAGCGCGCTCACGATGGCGTCGCCGGAGGGTTCGTAGATGTAGTCCGCGCCGTGCGAGGCCGCTCCGTCCGTTCCGGCGCCGGTCAGCGGCAGGAACGGGGTGACGGTGAGGTTCTGCTGCACCGCGTTCTTGAACTCGTTGGCGACGATCTCCACCCGGTCGAACTCACCGCGGAGGAATCCCTCCGTCAGCCGCGCCGCGACCCCCTTGGCCGCCGCGAAATCGAGCTGGTGGAAGATGCCGGCGTACCGGCCGATGACGGTGTAGTTCCGCTTGCCGAAGAAGTCGACCGACTTCTTGCCGACGCAGACGACCTTCACCTTCCCTTCGGCCTGCAGCTCGGCGTAGTGCGTCTGGATGTGGTTCACCGCCGCCTTGATGACGTTGCTGTTGAAGGCGCCGCAGAGACCGCGGTCCGCGGTCACCACCACCACGCACACCGCCTTCACCTCGCGCACCTCGAAATGCGGGTACGCCGTCACGTCCACCCGGCCGGAGAGGTGCGACAGGAGCTCGCGCATCTTCCGGGCGTAGGGGCGCGCGGCCACGATGGCGTCCGTGGCGCGGCGCAGCTTCGCCGCCGCGACCATCTTCATCGCCTTGGTGATCTTCTGCGTGTTCTTGACGCCGCCGATGCGGCTGCGGATCTCGCGGAGTGTGGCCATCGGTTACGCCGCCTTGAACGTTGCGAGGAAGTCCTTCGCCGCCGCCTTGATGCGCGCGGTGAGGTCGTCCGTCAGGTCCTTCTTCTCGGCGATGCCGGAGAGGATGTCCTTGTGCCGGATCTCGAGCATCTCGAGGAACTCCTTCTCGAACCGGCCGATGGCGCCCACCGGCAGTTCGTCCAGGAACCCGTTGGTCCCCAGGAAGATCATCACCACCTGCTTCTCGACCGGCAGCGGCACGTACTGGCCCTGCTTGAGCAGTTCCACCAGACGCGCGCCGCGGCGCAGCTGCTGCTGCGTCGCCTTGTCCAGGTCCGAACCGAACTTCGCGAACGCTTCGAGTTCGCGGTACTGTGCGAGCTCCAGACGCAGACGGCCGGCCACCTTCTTCATCGCCTTGATCTGGGCGTTGCCGCCGACGCGCGACACCGAGATGCCGACGTTGATGGCGGGCCGGACGCCGGCGTTGAACAGGTTCGGCTCGAGGTAGATCTGGCCGTCGGTGATGGAGATGACGTTCGTCGGGATATAGGCCGACACGTCGCCCGCCTGCGTCTCGATGATGGGAAGCGCCGTGAGGGAACCGCCCCCTTCCTCGTCGCTCAGCTTGGAAGAGCGCTCGAGCAGGCGGGAGTGGAGGTAGAACACGTCGCCGGGGTACGCCTCGCGTCCCGGGGGACGGCGGAGGAGGAGCGAGACCTGGCGGTACGCCGCGGCCTGCTTCGTGAGATCGTCGTACACCACCAGCGCGTCGCGTCCGCTGTCGCGGAAGAACTCGCCGAGCGTGGCGCCGGAGTACGGGGCGACGAACTGCATCGGGGCCGGGTCGCTGGCGTTCGCCGCGATGACCGTGGTGTACGCCATGGCCCCCTGCTCTTCGAGCTTGCCCACCACCTGCGCCACGGTCGAGCCCTTCTGTCCGATGGCGACGTAGATGCAGTAGACGGGACGCACCCCCTGCTTCTTCGCCTCGTCGGTGTGCGTGTACTTCTGGTTGATGATGGTGTCGAGCGCCACCGCGGTCTTGCCGGTCTGGCGGTCGCCGATGATGAGTTCACGCTGTCCGCGGCCGATGGGGATCATGCCGTCCACCGACTTCAGGCCGGTCTGCAGCGGCTGCTTCACGGGCTGACGCTGAATGACGCCGAGCGCCTTCCGTTCGATGGGGGAGAACTTGTCGGACTTCACCGGACCGCGGCCGTCGATGGGGCGGCCGAGCGGATCGATGACGCGGCCGAGCATCGCCTCGCCCACGGGCATGGAGGCCACGCGGTTGGTCCGCTTCACGGTGTCGCCTTCCTTGATCTTCGTGTCGTCGCCGAAGAGGATGCAGCCGACGTTGTCCTCCTCCAGGTTCAGCACCATCCCGAACACGTCGTTCGGGAACTCGACGAGCTCGCCGGCCATGCACTGCGAGAGGCCGTAGACGCGCGCGATGCCGTCGCCGACCTGCAGCACGGTGCCGACGTCGTACACGTCCACTTCTTTTTCAAAACCGGCGAGCTGCTTCCGGAGGATCGCGGTGATTTCATCGGGTCGGACTTCAGCCATGGGTATCGTTCCTTCTCTTGAGACGGCCGGCGGTCTGCCAGCACGGCCTTAATTGGTGAAAGTGCCTTGTGTTAATCTCTGTTTCAGGAGCTCGAGCTGCCGCTTCACGCTGGCGTCCAGCACGGTGTCGCCGACGCGGGCGATGAAGCCCCCCTTCACGGCGGGGTCCACGGTCACCGTCAGCTCCACGCTCTTGCCGGTCATCGCCTCGAGCTGTTTCTGCAGTTCCTTCTCCTGTTTCGCGGAGAGCTCCGCGGCGGCGGTCACCGTCACGCGGGCGATGCCGAGCTGCTCGTCGCGCAGGACGAAGTACGCCTTCAGGATGTCGTGCAGGAGGCCTTCGCGTCCCTTCAGCACGATGGAATCCATGTACAGCAGCGCCAGGTCGCCGACCTTCTTCTTGAAGAGGTCGCGCACCACCGCGCGTTTCTTCTCCGTGCTGATGACGGGGCTCGCGAGCACCGCGCGGAGCTCGCGCGACGCTTCGACGGCGTTCAGGACGGTCCGCAGGTCCGCCGCCACGGCGTCCGGTTTCTTCTGTTCGCCGGTCAGCGCCAGGAGCGCGGAGGCGTACCGGTGGGCTACACGTTGGGTGCTCATCAGTTCTTCGGCAGTTGTTGCAGCGCTTTGTCGATCAGTTTCTTTTGACGGGCGCCGTCCAGGGTCTCGTCGAGGATCTTCTCCGCGGCGCTCACGGCCAGGTCCGCCACTTCGCCGCGCAGCTGCTGCACGGCCGCGTCCTTCTCGCGGGCGATCTCGTCCTTCGCCTGCTCGAGCATCTTCCGGGCGGATTCGTTGGCGCGGGCGACGATGTCCCCCTTCACCTGCTCCGCCATCGCGCGCCCTTCGGCGATGAGACGGGCGGTCTCGGCGGCGGCCTTGTCCATCGTCGCCTTGTTCTCCTGGATCATCCGTTCGGCGTCCTTCTTCGCCTCCTCCGCCTTGCGGAGCGCGTCGGCGATCTCCTGCTCGCGCGTCTGCAGCGTCTGCAGCAGCGGCTTCCAGGCGAAGCGGCCGAGCACGAGCACCAGCAGCGCGAAGGTGACGAGGGTCCAGATGATGAGTCCGGGATTGATGTCTAACATACGGTTCTCTTCTCGTTACGCCGGCAGGACGGGGACGGGCCCCGCCCTGCGACGGCATGATGGTTTATTTCGTCGCCAGGATGATGCAGATGGCGAGCGCGAAGAAGGTGGCGCCTTCGATGAGGGCCGCCGCGATCAGCATCGAGGTACGGACCTGGCCGGCGACCTCCGGCTGACGGCCGCTGGCTTCCATCGCCGCCGCCGCGAGCTTGCCGATGCCGAGGGCGGCGCCGATGATCGACGCTCCGGCGCCGATGCCCGCCGCCAAGTATCCGAGACCGAGTGATTCCATGGTGTGTTCTCCTGTTAGGTGGTGTGAAGTGTGTTGATGGTTTCCGGTTGTTTCAGTGTCCGTGCTGATGCTCCGCGCCGTGGCTCTCGGTCTGCATGCCGAGGCCCATGAAGAGCGAGGTGAGCATGGTGAAGATGTACGCCTGCAGGAACGCCACGAAGAGCTCCAGCAGGTAGATGGCCAGCGCGAAGCCGACCGAGACCGGCGCGACCGCCAGCGACTGGAAGACGAAGATGAGTCCGATGAGCGCCACGATGACGATGTGCCCGCCGGTCATGTTCGCGAAGAGACGGATGCAGAGCGCGAACGGTTTCGTGAAGAGGCCGAGGATCTCGATGGGGACCATGATGGGCCACAGGGCCCAGTGCACGCCGCCGGTGAGGTGCGCCAGCCAGTGGCCGAACCCCTGCGCGCGGATGGCGGCGATCTGGATCATGAAGAACGCGATGACGGCCAGTCCCGCGGTGACGCTGATGTTGCCGGTGGCGGAGGCCCCGTAGGGGATGAGCCCGAGCAGGTTCATCACCAGGATGAAGAAGAAGTTCGTCAGCAGGTACGGCAGGTACTTCAGCCCGCCGGTCCCCATGTTGGCGAGCACGATCTCGTCGCGCACGAACACCACGAAGACCTCGACGAGATTGCCGAGTCCGGTCGGCACCTTCCGCTTCGCGTTGGCGCGGGCCACGAGCGTGAGCGTGACCATCAGCAGTACGGCGGCGAGCCAGAGGAAGACCACGTGCTTGGTCACCGACAGGTCGATGCCGAAGAGGTGGATGGCGGGCAGCGACAGTCCGTGCACCGTCGGGTCGGGATTGTGGTAGAACGGCAGCTCCAGCGTGCGGCTGTCGTAGATGTGGTGCAGCAGCTGCGTGAAGAGGTTCTCCTCGCCGCCGTGCGCGGCCGCGGCGCCGTGGGCGGCGGAGTCCGCGGCGGCGTGCAGCGTGTCCGCCGCCGCGCCGTGCGCGTTCTGTTCGTTCGTGAGGATCCAGGAAAGCACGTTCAATCCGTCCGTTGTCTGGTTAAAGGGGAGCGTTCTCCGGCGGCCGTTCACCGCTGCGGATCTTGTCCTGCCACTTCGTATGGATGTAGAACACTTCGAGCGCGAGGAAGACGACGTACATCGCGAAGAGCGACGAGACGAGCGCCACCGCGTGGAACCGGAAGACCGCGATGAGCACCAGCAGCAGTCCCGCCATCACGAAGAGCCGCACCACCATCCCCCCGAGCACGATCTGCACGAAGTGCGTGTACGACTTGCCGAAGGAGTACTCGATGGCGGCGTAGCCCATGAACACGTTCAGCACGCTCATCCCCGCGCCGCCGAGCACCGCCTGCAGCACCGGCGCCTCCGCGTACCGCAGGAGCGGATACGCCGCGGCGGCCGCCGTCACCGCCAGCGCGATGGCCACCTGGGCCGGAAAGCCGAGGCCGTTACGCGCGCCGCTCACGTTCTTCCTTCTCGCTCAACTGTACCACCGTCCTGTAGAATTTGATCATCCCGCCCGCCGCCCCCGCCGTGATGCCGGCGAGCATCAGCCACGGCGCAGTGCCGAACTGTTCGTCCGCCCACTTCCCGGCGAAGAAGAAGACCGTCACCGTCGCGGCGAGCTGTCCGCCGAGCGTCAGGTACGGCGCCGCGCTCCGCAGGATGCCGTTCGTATCGTTCCCGCCGGCCACGCCCGCTCCGCGCGTCAGTAGTTCTGCTGGGGCGGACGGTTCTCCGTCATCGACACGCGTCCGTCGAACTGCGCCCCCTCGTCGATGACGAGCCGCGCCGCGCGCACGTCTCCGCGCACCGACGCCTTCCCTTCGAGCACGAGCTTGTCCTGCGTCGTGATGTTCCCCCGCACCTTGCCGCCGACGATGACGTTGCGGCCGGTCACGCCCCCCTCCACTTCTCCCGTCCCTCCCACCGCAAGGTTCTCCCCCGCGTACACCTCGCCGGTCAGCTTTCCGTCGATGCGGATGCTCCCCTGCGTGCGGATCTTCCCCTCCACCGTCGTTCCGACGCCGATGATGTTCAGCTCTTTCACGCCGTTCTTGTCTGCCATTAGAGTTCGCTCGCTATGATGTATTCGTTCGGGTTCTGCGCCTTCCCGTCCTTCCACAGTTCGAAGTGGAGGTGCGGTCCGTAACTCACCCGTCCGGAATTTCCGAGGAGCGCGATCGGCTCGCCGCGTTTCACCATGGCGCCGACCGTCGTCAGGACGGACTGATTGTGCTTGTACATCGTGAGGTACCCTCCGCCGTGCGAGAGGATGACCGTGAATCCGTCGTCCGTCGTGTACCCGGCGAACACCGTGTATCCGTCCGCCGCCGCCACCACGAGCGACCCGATCTTGCCCGAATAGTCGATGCCGAGATGGCCGTTCTCGGGAGTGAACCGCTGCGAGATGTACCCGACCGCCGGCGTGATGATGGGGAACGCCGCGCGGAACGACACCTCTTCGGTCGCCGCCGCCGTGCGGTACACCGCCGCGGGCGTCTGACGCACGGGCACTTCCGCCGGCGCTTCGGCCGGGGATGCGGCCGGCAGCGCGTCCGCCGCCTGTTCGGCCGTGACGATGCTGAACACGCTGTCGGAGGAGATCTCCGGCTGCCCTAAGGCTTTTCGTAACTTGTTGTTGTAATCGCGAAGGACCAGCACCTCGGACGAGACCGAGTTCAACCGCTGCTGTACTTCGAACAGCTCCGCGCCGTACCGCTGACGCAGCTGCTCTTCGGACATCGGGATGAGTAATCCTGCCGGCGTATAGATGATCGCTGCGATGGTCGCTCCGATGACCAGGATGACCGCGGCGCAGACCGCCAGGGATATCGTCAATACAGAGGCTTTGAAGGAGCGCGTTGCGCCGGAATCCCCTTGCGGTATCACCACGATCCGAAACGAATTTTCCTTCGATACGTGATGACGGCCGTCGGTGGGCATCACCTCTCCTGCAAAGCGTGTGACGTGCTAAATATTTGGACTATAAATGTATGAAAAAAGGGGGAGAGAGTCAAAGGTTTTTAAAGCGGCGAATCAATGTAAGTGCTTGTCAGAGAAGGTGTTGCCGTACTTTGTCCCGGATGAACTCCTGCATACGCTCCTTATAGTGCGGGCGCGAAAAGCGCAGTGCATGCCGCCGGATGGCCTCCGGGTCCGGCCGGAATGAACGGAGACGCTGCATCGCCGTGGCGAGCGATCCGGCGGACTGTTCCGGAAAGAACACCCCGGTCACCCCATCCACCACGGTCTCCAGCGCCCCCCCTTTTCCGTAGGCGACCACCGGCTTTCCGGTCGCCATCGCCTCCAGCGGAACGATGCCGAAATCCTCCTCACCGGGGAAGATCAGGGCGGTGCATCCTCTATATAAGAGGGCGAGTTCCTCATCGCTCCTCCAGCCGAGGAACTCGATGTTCCCCTTCGCCATTCCGCGCAGACGCTCCGTCTCCGGCCCCTTGCCGGCGATGACCAGCCGCTCACCGGTCCGGTTGAAATGTTCGATGGCCAGGTCCACCCGCTTGTACGGGACCAGCGCCGTCACCATCAGGAAGTACCCTTCGTCCGACCGCGAGAGGGTGAACCGGTCGGTGTCCACCGGCGGGAAGATGACCTCCGCCTCCCGCCGGTAGTACCGCTGGATGCGCCGGCGTACGTTCTCGGAATTGGCGATGTAGTAATGGACGCGGGAGGAGGTGTGAACGTCCCACGACTGCAGGAAGGGACGCACCGTCCGCATGGCGGCGCGGACGGGCAGCGACGCGGTCTCCGGACCGAAGTACTGGCCGTACATCTCCCACACGTACCGCATCGGGGTGTGGCAGTAGCAGATGTGCAGCGCGCCGGGACGCACCTTCGCGTTCTTCGCCACGGCGTGGCTGGTGGAAAGGACGAGGTCGTACGCCGTGAGGTCCATCATCTCCATCGCCATCGGGAAGAGCGGAAGGTACGAACGGTACTTCGTCACCTTCCCCGGCAGCCGGTCGATGAACGAGGTGACGATGCGCCGCGACTCGATGAGCGGTGACATCGACCCGCGGTTGTGCACGAGCGTGTGGACGGGAGCGTCCGGGTACAGTTCGCACAGCACCTCGAGACACTTCTCCCCTCCCCGCATGCCGGTGAGCCAGTCATGGACGAGAGCGACCTTCATGGGGACAAA
>Ga0268299_1003930_pt1 | contig 12570 bp, 7 predicted proteins | sample NOBtaG_FD_193484 | JGI IMG/M metagenome (GOLD analysis project Ga0268299, IMG submission 193484) | Activated sludge microbial communities from bioreactor in Nijmegen, Gelderland, Netherland - NOB reactor | ecosystem: Engineered > Bioreactor > Aerobic > Activated sludge | place: Netherlands...
CGAAGACCGTCTCATTCAAGTGACAATCAACTTTTTATCCAACGCCATCAAATTTTCACCTGAAGGCGGGACAGTGACAGTTTCGGCCGTGCAAAAGGACAATCGTATCGTCCTCAAAGTCATCGACGCAGGGCGCGGCATTCCGCCCAGCGAGCAGTCGGTGATATTCGACAAATTTCGCCAGGTAGAACAAGCAGACCGTAAAGAGAAAGGCGGCATCGGCTTGGGACTGGCGATCTGCAAAACAATCATCGAGAAACATCACGGGCAGATTGGTGTTGAAAGTACTGTAGGCGAGGGAAGCACATTCTGGTTTTCAATACCGAACAATCTGGAAATCTCACAGGCATAGTCTGCAAAAGTAACTGAGCCCCGTTTTCACTCCCGGGTCCACGATGAGCTATCATTGTGGACGGTTGCGGGTGCCGACAGGACATTTGGGCAATGGCGAAAATTCTGGTTGCCGACGACGATCCGGATTTGGTGGGGATGGTGGAAGACTGTCTTACGGCAGAGCTTCACACTGTTGATACTGTCTTTTCCGGCAAAGAAGCGCAGGACCACCTGAAAATTTACAGGTACGATCTGGTCATACTTGACTGGCAATTCCCTGATGCGAACGGACCGGACATTTTACAAAACTATCGAAATCACGGCGGTGCAACGCCAATCTTGATGCTGACAGGAAGAAACACAACCGCAGATAAAGAGCACGGCTTGGATTCAGGTGCCGACGATTATCTGACCAAGCCGTTTGATTCAAGAGAGCTGAAGGCGCGGGTAAGGGCCCTGCTTAGACGTTCTGTTGGTGCAGCATCCAACTTGATCAAGGTAAGAAATCTCGTACTTGATCCCGCCTCCCATAGCGTAACAAAAGATGGGAAACCCCTTGATCTGCTGCCGCGCGAGTATGCGCTCTTGGAATTTTTGATGCGTCATCCTAATCAAGCTTTCAGCAATGAGGCTCTCCTGGAGCGAGTCTGGTCAACCTCATCCGATTCATCGCACGATGCAGTCAGAACGTGCGTGCAACGATTGAGAAAGAAAATCGATGTGGAAGGAGAGAAATCGATCATCTCTACGAAACATCGAGTCGGCTACATTTTAGAGCCTTAAGCAGCTCCTTAGCATGTTATAGCGCGGTCCAGCTAGATTTCGATAGCCGGACTACGAACTCAATTTCAACGCTCGCTAGCGTGATGCTAGCGGTAGTTGCTTCTTAATTGATCTATGGTCTTATGAGGATGGGCTGTGATCGTCGTTAGATCTACCTGCCAATCATCGTTCTTGTCTTTCGCTGAGAAGAATTTCATGTACTTCTCCCCCCAGTTTCTATATATGCCTGTGCCTAAGTAATCTTCGGGAGCGAATGTTTGATCCATATTGGACTTGCCTTCGTTCAATTTTGCATTGATATCGTCGAGCGTTATGCCTTTTTTGTCTTCCATGAATGGAACATATTTGTTCGATTCGTGCGCCGCTCGGACATCCTGGTAGTTGGCGCAGAGCATGGCAATCATGCGCTCTTCGACTTTGGAGCCGGCATGATCGCGAGCAATGATCAATTCATCCTTCGTCAAATCGCCTGATCCATCGAGGTCGAGTTTATCGAAACTATTTTTTGCATGACCCAGAGATAGCATTGGCAGTGTGCCGTTTTTCTCCAGATGGGCAACGACCATCGAGTCATAATCATTGAAAGCACAAGAGTTTGATCCTAGATCCTCTCTGGCAATATTCACATCACGCATCAGAGTTTCAGCCCCAGACTCGGCGTTCAGCGATAATTGGGAAGCATCACTAACGGTCCGACTCGCCATTTCCAAACTGTTTTCACTGCACATAGTTTCATCCTCGCCTGAGGCTAGTATCTTGTTGATTCGCGGGCTGCAGGGGGAGTTGCCTGCCTTGTTGCGAGATACTAGCGGCAATTTCTAACAGAGTTTCGTCATTGCGAAACGTACTAAGCTCAACATTTTCGGGAGATGAACACTGCTGATTAGCTACGGTTCGAAAAGCACAAAGCGAATTGAATTAATGCGCCCGTTTATACCCAGTCTAGTCCGCGGTACAAATTCATTGCTCACTGTTTTTCACCATATATGGTACTACTCTTTCCTTGACGATCTAATTGCTGCTGAGAGTAAGTTTTCCATTTTTTCGATGCTTTTGAGCGCCGGGACCTGCCGGCGCCCTTACTAAAGCCCTGCATCCAGAAGGTAGCTCTAGCTGCGTTCTTGACTAGTTGTTAGAAATATTGATATACTTATCTAACAAATGAAGGAAACAGCCATGACTACAGCGAGTGCGGTTAGAGAAGCTATTTTAGCTACGCCGGAAGGAAAACCCTTCCCGGCGAAAGATTTGCTGCAGTTTGGCACACGTGCCGCTGTCGACCAGGTCCTATACAGAATGGCAAAAGACAACGAAATTTTCCGTATCGCACGCGGTATTTATGCTCGTCCGAAATGGAACAAGTATGTGAATGCGCCAGTTATGCCTGAGCCCATCGAAGTGGCGGAACTGGTAGCCAAAACCAGAGGCGCAAAAATCGGTCCAACCGGAGCAGAAGCAGTTCACAAACTTGGACTATCAACGCAAATGCCTACTCAGCCAGTTTACGCAACGACTGGCCGCACGTGCGAGGTCAAGGTCGGCAAAAATACAATTCGCTTTCGGCATGTTGCTCCTCGTAAGATGCAATTTGCAGGTACTCCTGTCGGCGTAGCAATTGCAGCCTTGCGCTATCTGGGCAAGAAACAGGTGACACTACATGTAATTGCTAAGCTGGAGCAGGTGCTGACAAAGGAAGATTTTCAAACTCTCAGGCACGCGACAACAGCTCTTCCTGGCTGGGCAATGGACAAGTTCTATGAATACGAGGCTCGCCGTGGCAGACGAATTCCTTAATCTGTCCAGAGAGGATCAGCGAGAAGTCATAGTCGCCGCCGCTCCGGATCTGAAACTTCTTCCGGCCGTCGTCGAAAAAGATGTGTGGGTGTGTTTTGCTCTAAAAATCATTTTCGATATTCCTGATAGCAGACCGACGGTCTTTAAGGGCGGAACGTCTTTGTCTAAAGTGTTCAATCTAATCGAGCGATTTTCAGAAGACATCGACATTTCGGTAGACTTCCTAAAAGACTATGGAGACTCAATCTCAAAGACCCAGGCGAATAAATACAGGGACGACATTGAAGCCAACCTTCAGGCTTACAAGACCGACTTCCTTTTTCCAAAGCTTTCTGAACGTTCGAAAGTTCACGACGTGACAGTTGAACCAGGAGATTCTGATTGGGAAATTCACCTGACATATAAATCCGTTCTAGCGAGCGCAGAGGAATACATCAAAAGCCGAGTAAAAATTGAGCTGAGCGGACGCAATGAGACAGAGCCAAGTGAACAGCACACAGTACGACCCTATTTAGCAGAAAAAGCGACAGGTCTTGTTTTTCCCGAAGCAACCATTGATGTGCTTTTGGCAGAGCGCACCTTCTGGGAAAAAGTGACACTCATTCACGCTGGACTCCACAGCGGCAACATCGAAAACACTCCGGCGCGGATGTCGCGACATTGGTCTGACTTGTCGGCACTGATAAAGACTAAGACTGGTGAGCGTGCGATAAACGATCACGATCTATGCTTCAGAGTCGTCAATCACAAAGATGCCTTTTGGCGCGACGGTAAAGCCAAATATGATGATTGCAGAAACAAGAAATTTCGACTCGTGCCAAAGGGTGATACTCTGACAAAGTTGAAAGGTGACTATGAAGCAATGCTCGAAGCAGGAATGTTTTTCAGTGAGAAACCAGCAACATTCGAAGAAATTATGAATGATATCGCCGCAATTGAGTCTCGACTCAATTCAAAATAGAAAAACTCAGACAACTTCATTTAATACCGTATATGGTGACACAGACTCAGTCAACAAATTGTACCGCGGCAGCAAAGTACTTCGCGCAGCTCCAGTAGCGAAGTACGTATGAATTCACGAGCATTGCGGTGAATTAAAAAGCAGAAGAGAATTTCGTAATTCCACCATGCTCCCCTGTGGAATCCCCATTTAATTCAAGGACCACTATATATATTCTGGCGTTACTGACTCCAGGATTTTTATGGAATCTCATCTAGATAACCCCATTGGTCAAGAGAATACCTCTCAACCTGCATGGCTCGCAGGTGCAGTAGCCGACGCGTACAAACTTCCCGGCGTTAAGGAACTGGGTGACGCGGCGGATTCAGTCGGGAATTTCGCCAAGGACCACTGGAAAGAGATAACAGGCGTCGGTGTGGCTGTTGTGGCCGGCACAGCCTTTGTCGTCGGTAGACGCTATGGACTGCTGTCGAACCTTCTCAAAGGCGGAGAAGTCGCTGGGCTCAAGAGTGGTGTTTCTGCAGCCGATGATGTTGTGGCTCGGCTGAAGGGTGTCAAAGACTTCGTTTACGACATGGACAGGACTCTGGTTGATCATGACGGTGCTCTGAAGGTGATGCAGAGAACAATGACTGACGGATTGACAAAGTCCAGCGGTTTGCCCAGAGAGTTCATTAGTGATGCACTGGAACAGACGACCAAACGCCTTGATAGCCCCTATTTCTTCAAAAGGCTGGACGAAATAAAACCGCTTCAAGCGCGCTTTCCTGGTGTCAATTTGAATCAGCGCTTTGCTGATGTGGCGGCGAGCTCAAAACAGGCTTACGATGATGCATTGAAAGCAAAACCTGAAATTGTTGAGTTGCTTGACCTGCAAAGGAGCCAGGGAAAAGGTATTCACGTATTTACGGCAGGCACGCCAACGAGAGCGCTGGAAAAATTACAGGGAGCTGGATTGCTCAATAAGGTCGATACAATTTTCACTTCTGGTGTAAACGCATTCGAGGATTCCGGCGCGGCTCGCTTGATGATTAAGACAGATTCGCCGGTTAAGCTGGTCGCAATGCCCGAGAGTGCAAAGGCGACCGGCAGTGGCTATGAATACATTGCCGAACATTTGAAAACCCGTGCCTCCAAAATGGTGATGACCGGTGACCATCCGGTCGAAGATGTTGCCAACGCCAAAGCGCATGGTTACATCACTGCGATGGCAAATTGGTATCGCCAGTCAAAACAAGTTACCGCTCCTGACCTGGATCTGGCAACTCCAGCGCAGTTTACGACGCTCTTAAAAACGAGAGTCTTTAACTCTTAGCCCTATACTATTTCGAACTAGTTTTCAGAGGGGAGCTCAATCCAGTTTTAGATCTTTGCGCACTTTGCGAGGGTTTTGCCAGCCCATTTCGTCAATGGCAGTATCGAAATCGACGCGGCTGCGGCAGCAGTAATTCAAGACGATAATCGCCTGTTCCAGCTTCATCAAAGTTGCATCGATTAGCGGTCGAACGATGTCGGCAGCTTCAAACGTATTGCGATCGAATTTGCCGGCTGAAATTAGGATGTCGACAATATCGCCGCCATGTTTGCGCAACACAGTTTGCCCGGTTTGAATATCGGTATCGGTGATGATACCAGCCTTTTTCAGCAGGTCGAAAGCATTGCGGATTTTGGCGATTTCCTCCGGCGACTTTTGCCCCTTTTTCACGGGAGCTGCTGCCGCTTTGTCGCCTGCAGGCGGCGCTCCATCCTTTGCCGGAGCCGATGTGGAAGCTTGCGGTTTTGTTGGCGGTGGTGGCGCCGCTGGTGCATTTTTTGCCTTGTCTCGCATTTTTTCCAGAACGTCACCGGTGAGATAACTGTCTATTCGGGAGCCTTCGCTGTGAAATCTTTCCAGTGCCGCAGGCGCGATTTCCGGGTCCAGCTTTCCATCTTCGACCATTCCCTGAATCTTCAAAGCGGCTTCCAGCGTGTTCTGCTTGATCAAATGCGCATTGAGAAGGAGGGTGCCTAGATCTAGTGTTTGAGTCTTGGAAATCAGACTCAAGTCAATGCGTCTGAAAACGCCGCTGTCGCCGACCAAAGGAGTCATCGAGGTCGCTGCGGGTGCGGGCGCGGGGGCGGGCGCCGGTGCCGGCGCTGGTGGCGCCGCGGTCGGATAGGCGCCGGAAGCCACTGCCGGGTTCATGCCAGGAGCCATCCCGGGTGCCATTCCCGGCATTCCCCCCTGCATCCACGCATTGGGATCTCCAGGCATACCGGGCATTCCCGGCATCATGCCCGGCATGGGCGGATACATTTGTTGCGGCATCGGATATCCCGGCATCGGCGGAGGATAGCCAGGCATGGGCGGCGGCGGGTAGCCGGGCATCGCATAACCGGGTGGCGGATAATTTCCGTAGGGGTTCTGATAGGCAGGCATCGTTCCCTGAGTGAAGTCCGAGCCGCCCGGAATGGGAGGCGGCGGATAACCTTGCTGCCCGGGATTCGAGACATCGAGCTTCTGGCTCTCTTTCGCTTTCAAAGAATCAGGAATTTTCGAGCTGCCCTCTGAATCGACGGCTGCCATGGCGGCCATGTCATATAAAAGTTGCAGGTCGGCGGAGCCAAACGGCTTGCTCCAGTGCATCTTCGACTCTTCGCCCGAGCTTTGCTCGTAGAGCGACCAAACCGGAAGCTCAGCACCGTCTTCCCATTGGCAGGTGAGAGTGAACATTTGCCCCGGCTTCTTGGTTCGCCACGGAATTTCAACCAGGCATCCGCGCCGGGTTTTGGACTCCGAAAAGGCAAGATCGATCATGTGAAACGGCGGCAACTGGCTCTGGATATCCAGTCTGAGGCGGTTGCCGGTTTTGGGAGGTGGTTGAGATTGCATATAACTCTTTTGACGGTAGCCTTTTTCTATATGCCCGCTAGGTTTTGATTATGACATTAGCTGCAATTTCGAAGTCCCATTCTGTTTTGTTATCTGAATGTGAGTGGGAAACATCTCTTTTATGTCGCTCATGTGTGTTATTACAAGAATGCGCGCGAAGTCGCCTTGTATGGACCGGATCGCCTTTACCAGGCGGTCGCGGCTGACCTCGTCCTGCGAACCGAAGCCCTCGTCGATTATCAGCGTCTCCAGCTTGGCGCCGGAGCGGCGCGCCAAGAGCCGGGACAGCGCCACTCTGACGGCGAAATTCACCTTAAAAGCTTCGCCGCCGCTATAAAGTTCGTAACTTCTGGTGCCCACTTCATCGGCGATCATCAGGTCGAGGGTTTCAACCATCGAGCCGGCCTTGGTCTTCTGCTGCGTCACGAGCGCGATGTGCATCCTATTATCGGACAGCCTTGAAAGAATGCGGTTGGCGTCACTTTCGATTTCCGGCACGGCATTTTCAATAATTACCGCCTGAATACCTTTGCGCCCGAAAGATTCCGCAAGGAATTGATAGTCCTCGATGTCGGCATCAAGGTCTTTCAGCTCGCGGCGGCGGTCGCACATCTGAGCGATTTCAGAATCCAGCGTTTCCAAACGCGACTGAGAAATGGCGCAGCGATTGCTGACTTGTTCCTTCTCCTGCCGCAGCGCATCCAGCTCCGGCCTGATCGTTTCGAGTTCGTTGGAGCGCTCGGGCAACTGTTCTACTTGCTGTTGCAGGGTCTTTAAGGATACTTTCGCCTCTTCAAGCTGGGCTTCCTTGCTTGCTTTCTGGCTTAAGCACTCGTCCAGATTTTTCTGCAACAGCGGTTTTTCTTCGAGCGCGCGCTTCAGCTCCCGTACTTGATCGAGAGCTGGAGCCAATTCTTCCATCTCCGCTCGCATGCGCAAGTGTTCTTCGCGATTGTAGCCGAGATTATCGAGCTGTTCTTTTACCGCTTTGAGTGCCTCCCTCGCTTCAATGCCGTACGTTTCGCCCTGCAACTCTGCGCTGAGCTTGGATAACTCTTCCTGCTTTTTCGGCAGCTCTGCGTTCAGCTCCTGCAAGTCGGCAAGGTCGCGTTTCATCTGGTTGTAGCGCGTTTCTATATGCCGCTGGGCGCGCACCTGACCCTTCAAGCTCGAATAAGAAACCGGGTCGAAATCGAGCTTGTGAATCTCTGCTTTGACGGCAATCAAAGATTCTCTTTCGACCTGCGCATAGTCATTGTCGTTCAATTGTCTTTTCAAAAGTTCAAGCTCTGCTTTTGCAGACTGAAAACTCTGCTCGGCACGCTCCACTGCTGTTTTGCGCTCATTTAATTGCCCGATACGCTTGTCCAGCTCCTTTCGCCCCTCGAGATGTTTTTTCAATTCGAGATATTTCTTGCGCAAGTCGCCCCTCTCGGCTTCCAGCTTTCCTTTACGGCTGCGCGTCTCGGCAATCTCGCTGTCGAGGTCTTCGTTCTGTTTCAAGTACCGAGTTATCACCGCTTTTCTGTCGACGATAGGCGCGCAACACAATGGACAGACCGAGCTGTGTTGATGCTCTTCCAGCTCCTTTACCTTCTCGAGATTTTCCTTTTGCCGTCCCTGGAGCGCAGAAACATGCGCGTCCAGCGCCTCAATTTCCGACTTGATTTCCAAGCCGCGCTGCTCGACTATCTCGAACTCAGCTTCCAGGGCGTCCATATTTTTGGACTCTTTCTCGATGGCGTGGTGCTGCTCATCGAGACTTTCTTTGCTTGTAAGAATGGCGGCAAGCTCTTGCTCTTGCAATTCTTTCTGCGAAACTTTCGCTTCCAGCCGAATTTTCTCTTCGGTCATTTGCGAATTCAGCTCCGCCGCCCGCTCATTGAGCCTGGTGTGCGCTTCTTGATTTTTCGACTGCTCTGCTTCTTTGAGTGACAGTTGCCGAAATTCTTCAAATTGCTTTTGAACTTTGTCCCAATCTTGAGTTTCGCTGCTCAGTTTTTTATGTCGTGTTTCCAGGTCCTTAAGCCGACCTTCCACGTGTTCAACTTGCAGTTCCAACCGGCTGCGCATTTGCGCCAACGTCGATTGCTGATCGATTCTCTTCGAATTCAACTCCTGCTGAACTAGTGCTTTGCGCTCCATTTCATCGATGCTCGCTTTCAGCTTTTCGTATGTCGCAGCTTTCTCTTCAATGACAGGAGATTGACCAATCAGCTTTGCAATCGCATCTATCTTGGCGGCAAGCGCAATCCGCTGTTCGTCGAGACTGGCAATCGCCGACGTCAGCTCTTCTATCTGAGCATCGGTCGATTCCATTTTTTGTCTGTTGAGCGTAAGTGACTGAATTTGATCGCTGAGCTGTTTCACCAACTCTTCCTGCGTGTTCAACTTTTCGCTAAGCTGCAACAGTTCCGCCTTCGCCGAAAGTAAGTCGGCATCAGCTTGTTCGCGTTGTGCTTCTGCCTCCGGCAAGCGCGAAAGTGACAGCTCCATCGCTTCGCGTTTTACCTTCAATGTCCGAGCATGATCGCGCGCCTGGTCTTTCAATTTTTCAAAATACGAAAGTCCAAGAATTTCACCAAGCACTTGCTTTCGATCCGATGCAGCGCGGGTCGTGAATTCATCAGCCTTTCCCTGTCGCAGATAAGCGCTGTTGATGAAGGTGTCATAGTCCATGCGCAGCAATTCGTTGATGTGCTTTTGCGTATCTTTCATGCTGTTGCCGGTCAGACTTCGCCAGATGTCGTTCTCGCCGGGTGCTGCCGCATCGCCGTGGGCGTCGCCGTGCCCGTTGCCGTGCTTGTGGACTTGTTCGCCACCGCCCGCAATTGCTTCTGCAAAAACTCTGTTCTCCTCGCGATTGAGAACTTGAAATTCGAGAGTTCCTTTCGACGTCGTTTTTCCGCCGGATTTGCCGCCGCCTTTCACGCGCTGTCGCCGCACGCGATAAGTGCGATTTTCGTGAAGGAAAGCGAGGTCAACCCAGGTCTCTTTCTCGCCGATGCGCATCAGCTCATCGGACGATGCGCGCGCTGATTCCCACAAAGCCCACGTGACGGCATCGAGTATCGCCGATTTGCCCGCGCCATTTTGTCCCGAAAGGCATGCCACAGGCACCGAGGCGAGATCGAGCGTCGCGTCGGCGTAGCTCATGAAATTATGCAGAGTGATGGAAATGATGATCATCGCTTCTGACTATGGTGCCTGCACAAAGGGGGAGTGTTCGGATGGTTTGGCGGCAAACCGTTCCGGACGCAAAAAGCTCAACTTCTGATTCTATCCGATTAAAACTCATGATGGTCTTAAGCTTCTTAGATAACTGGCATAATCAAGAAGGTGAAATTGTTGAGTTTTAAGGCTCTGTGGAGGATAGCGTGCCGGGCGCCGGACGAAAAACTATTGAAAACGCTCTCCTTTTGAGTTTTGCACTTTCCGGCGGCGCTGCAATCCTGTCCCAAAGTGTCTGGCAGCGCGAATTGTCGCGGCTGGTCGGCTCCACAACTCCGGCTGCCGCCGTTGTATATGCAGGTGTTATGGCCGGGCTGGGCGCGGGCGCGCTGCTTGGCAATGCGATTTTGTCGAAGGGCGCAGGACTCTTTACCGGCATCAACCCGCTCAGATTTTTCGCTCTGTTGGAAGCCCTCACCTGCGCATTCGCTTTTGCTTACGCGATTATTTTCAACGGCGGATGGCTGCATCAAATTCCCGGCTTGGGTGACGAAACAGCCAGGCTGGCTTTGGCATTTGTTCTGGTGGCGATGCCGTCGCTGTTGATGGGCGGAACCTGGCCGGCGGCGGTGGCTGCTGCCGAAAGAATCTCAATCGATGCGACCAAGTCTTCTTCGCTGCTCTATGCCGTTAATCTGATCGGCGCTTTGTTTGGCGCTGCATTCGGTGCCTTCTATTTTATCCCGTCATTCGGACTGGCGGCGACTCTCGGCATTGCGGGCGGTTTTAATCTCGTTGCCGGAATATGTGCTGTCGCACTTTCGCTTGCCGCCGTGAAACTTATTTCTCCGCGCAACGAGATCGAGGTTGCCGCGTCAAGCGCTTCGGATGCGGTGATGCCTCAATTCGACTGTCTGCTCGTGTTTCTCTCTGCGGCGGTGACATTGGCATTGGAAGTTGTTTTCACGCGCTTATTCACGCTTGTTCTCGGCTCTTCTGTCTACAGCGTGGCTGTGGTGCTGGTCGGAATTCTTTTCGGCATGGCGACCTCTGCGCAATTTGCGTCCGCTCTTACCATGAGTCGGGTGAAACCGTCCGTTAAAGCGTTTGCCGCAAACGCAAATGCATTCACTGCGGTAGCTGCTTCGATTGCCGCATTGCTGGTTTTCGGCGAGGCGTGCTTGCTCAATCGCCTGCCGATGCTGATTTTGCACTTCTCAGAGCAAGCTGCCGGATTCAACTTTCAAGATCTCCCGACCTTCAGGGCATATCTTTTCCCTCGTGTGATGATCTGTCTGTGCATGGTGATTTTGCCCATAGCATTTGTAAGCTCGATATTTCCTTTTGTTTTGCAAAGCAGTCTCAGAAATGTCAACGCTAAATCCGGGCGTGCAAGCTGGTTGTACAGCGCCAGTACCCTTGGCGCGGTGTTTGGTTCGCTGGCGGCCGGCCTGTTTTTCGTTCCTACTTTGAGCGAGCGCTACGAAAGCGGATTGATGGCAAGTTTGGTGGTGATTGCCGGAACATGCTTGTTCATCGCCGCACTGGCTGCGTCTCACCAGGTTACTATTGCCACCAAAAAGGAAAGAGCATCGGGAGTTATTTTCTTGAGTTCGGCTGCAATTGTGGGATTGCTCGCGACCTTGTATCCGCCTCAGGCTGACACTTTCCTTTTATCGCAGGGCTTGGGCATGATTTCGCTGGATAGCAAAGCGGCTGTTGATAAACTTCGAGAATCTATCGAAGCGGAACGCAAAAATACTTCAATGATTTTTTATCGCGAAGGGTTGAACACTACCGTGGCGGTTCAGGACTTTCCAGAAAACAATGTGGTTGTTTTGAAAAACGACGGAAAAGTGGAGGCGGCGATTCCTCGAAATCTGGCTGTCAGTGCTCCAACCAGCGACTATCCGACGCAAGTACTTTTGGGTTGCCTGCCGTACACTTTGAGTGCTAAAAACTCTCTTGATGCATTAGTGATTGGATGCGGGAGTGGTGTTACATATGGTGCGCTTGCTGAGCAGAAAAATATCGCAGCTTTGACCGTGGCAGAGATCGAAAAGGCTGTTTTCGAAGCGAGCAGGTTCTTTCTTCCGCAACAGAAAGCGGCGGAGCGAGCTGATATTCGCAAGCTCATCTGCGATGCCCGCAGCCATCTGGCATTTTCCGGAAATCGATACGATTTGATCGTTTCCCAACCAGCCGAGCCGTGGGTAAATGGTGCTGGCGATCTTTATACGCAGGAGTTTTTTGCTCTGGTCCACTCGCGATTAAAGGAAGGCGGTCTGTTTTGTCAGTGGCTTCAATTGTATGCGATTGATGAAGAGAACCTGCTTGTACTGCTGAATACGATACACAGCGCGTTTCCATCGACTTATGTCTTTCATCCTCATGGCGCCGGCGAAGTGCTGATTGTTTCGTTCAAAACTGAAAATGCCAATCAGGCAAGTGCCAAACTCGATGCAGCAAAATTGCTGGATGTGATTGCCGAGCCTGCGGTTAAGGCAAAACTCAAATACTGTCATATAGTTTCCGCCGCCGACCTCCTGTCCATGCTTGTTCTGTCGCCTCAGTCATTGGACGAACTGCTCTGGAAAAAGCTGGGCACCAACAGAATTCTTTTCAATACAGACAATAATCTGAGGAGTGAATACTC
>Ga0268299_1003931_pt1 | contig 12569 bp, 7 predicted proteins | sample NOBtaG_FD_193484 | JGI IMG/M metagenome (GOLD analysis project Ga0268299, IMG submission 193484) | Activated sludge microbial communities from bioreactor in Nijmegen, Gelderland, Netherland - NOB reactor | ecosystem: Engineered > Bioreactor > Aerobic > Activated sludge | place: Netherlands...
AGAAACACTCACCAAACTCCCCGCCTGGCCCAATAGTCGTATCGATGAATTACTTCCGTTGACACCGGAGTTCATTCAATCATCAAAGTAAGGTAAATGACAGGTGGATGCGTTGGATGCTTACGGTCGCACCGCTTGCCGCGCCAATCAGCGAACCCGTGCCCGCCGAGCCGGATATAGCGCCGCCAACCGCGCCGCTTGCCGCGCCCATCCCGGCGCTCATGGCAGTAGTCGTTGCAATATTTTCAGCCGTGCCGCCGCCTTCTTTGGCACCGGCTGCTTCAGCCATCTGCCTGCAGTATTCAATATCCTGTTCGGCGACATTCTGACCCACGGCTTGAAAATGCGTATTGGGATACAAAATTGGCCCTGTACTGGAGCAGGCGATTAATCCCAGCAGCGCCAGCCCCGCAAACAACATCACAACCGGTTTCATCGTGGAACTCCTTTCTCATCCGCTCATGCGCGGCAATTACTGATCGAGCAAAAAGCAACATGACGCGTATTCCTATTTAACCTGCCCATGATGCTGATCATCAAGTATACCCTCCGTCACAGCTTAAAATCCGGTTTTTTTCACTCACCATCGCCTTGCAACGATATTCAGCCAGACAAACTCCAGAATGCTATAAATCCTGCTCCAGCAATGTGCCATTTTTCAAAAGCCAGGCTCTCGCCTTTTCCGTAGCCGGTATTTGTGCCCGAACTATATTCCAAAACCGCGGCGTGTGATTCTGTTCGATCAAATGCGCGAGTTCATGCACCACCACATAGTCGATGACAAACATTGGCGCTTTGATCAATCGCCAGTTGAAAATCACATGACCACCGGGCGTACACGAGCCCCAGCGGTACTTTCCGTTGCCAATCCTGGCTTCCTTATAACTAACGCCCAGATTCCCGGCATGCGCTGATACGCGCGGGAGAATTTTTTTCTTGGCGCTTTTCATGAACCATGCCCGGAATGCTCTGGATTTATCCGTCAACGTGCAGGGCACAATAAATTTCTGATCAAATTGAATACCATCGCCCGCGCCAGCCACTTCGATACGGTAAAATTTGCCAAGATAGGGCATGGATTCGCCGGACACCCATTCCTTTCCGGGCGGATGCGGTAATGGATTATATTTCTGGGTATGCCGGGTTTTCTCATAAAGCCACAGCTTGCGCGACGCCACCACATGGCGAATCTTCTCCAGCGAAGTACCCTCGGGCGCGTTGACCACGATGGATCGATCTCGCTCCACCGTGATAGTGAGCGTCTTGCGCTTGGAATAAACGATTTTGTAATCCAGCTCCATGTCAGCTCGCGTACAGAATCCGGTCATGGTTCTTTTCGGCGATTTCCATCACTCGAGAAATGATCTGGTTGCGTCTGGCAATGACATTCGGCAGGGTATGAAAAGCTTCAGAAATCAGAATCTGCTGAATTTCCGCTTTCAACCGATTACGGGCAGGAACACTCTCCCAGAAGCTGATCAGCTTCAATTCCCGTTCCACAACCAGATAAATCTGCTGCGTCAAATTGACCAACAGCGCAATACGATCATCGGGCTTCCCATTGTAGCCGGACTGTTGCTCCCATAGTTCGCTGAGCTCAGCTTGGAGCATGCGGAAAAACGGCATCTGTTTCTTCTTGTGCAGGCCATAGGTCGATTCGTTCGCCGCCTCGATGATGCGTTTGCGCAGCTTCTCCAATTCTTCGTAAATCTTTTGCCAGTTGTCATTAAACGCTTGCAGGATATCTGTCAGTGCTTTGGAGAATGAGGCTTGCAGTTCCGGGTCGTCGTCCAGCTCAATGTCCAGATGGTGGCGGATGGCGTGCTCCACCTCGGCGGCCTTGGTCTTGGTACGCGTGCGCTTGGCGACCTTGCTCTCGAAGTCTTCGTCGAGAATCGAGATCGGCTTCACTTTCTGCTCGATGCCCCGCGACTCAAGATACTGGTCGGTGATGGCCCGCAGCTTGGGCGGGATACCTGTCATGCTCATGCGCTGGTCGTTCAAATGGCGTCCCGCCAGCACGTTGATCTCGGTCAGCACGTTGTAGGTCTTCATATAGTCCAGCGCCTCCTTGGCCGGAAAGATCAGGTCCAGGCTGCGGGTCAGCTTCTTGTAGGCCAACATGAACTCGAAACGGATGTCTTCGTCGTAGAACAAATCAAAAAACGCGTCGTGGTCGTTCAGGTCGGTCAGGCCGTGCTTCTCCAAGAGGCCCATAATGGCCTTGTAGTCGGCCTGTAACTCGCGCAACTCGTCTTCGGGGAAGCTCAGGCAGTCGATCACTTCCTTCTGTTCACGCTCGTCGTAGTTGTCGATGGCCTTCTTGAGATGGTGGCCGATGCCGACGTAATCGACGATCAGCCCCTTCTCTTTCGCAGCGCCCGCCACGCGATTCACGCGCGCGATGGCCTGCAACAGATTGTGCGCAACGACTACCTTGTCCAGATACATCACCTGCTCGATGGGCGCATCGAAACCGGTGAGCAGCATGTTGTTTACCACCACAATGCCGATGTCGCCCGTCACGCCCTCGTCTTCCTTGTCGAACGGCAGTTTAAAGCTCTTGATGGTGCGCGTATGGCGGCCACTGTCGGAATATTCCTTGATGTGCGGCAGGTCGTTGTGGCTGCCGGAGATCACCACGTCAGTCTTGAGCTTCTTCAGTCCCGCCAGGTCAATATTCAGCGGGTTGTCCTGTTCCAGTTCTTTAACCTTTTCGGTCAAGGCAACGTCCAGCGCCGTCTTGTAGCGCACCGCCGCCTCGCGCGAGGTCGCCACCACTTGGGCCTTGAAGCCGTTGGGAAACACCTGTTCGAAGTAATGCGCAACCATGTCGCGGGCTTTGGCCTCGATGGTGGTTTTGGCTTCGAGATACGCCTCGCGCGAACCATAACCGAGGATTTCCAGCCGCTGTTGCAGATTGTATTCGCTGAACACGTCGGCAAAGGCGGTATCCATGCCGGTCTGGTCCGGCACCTCGGCGTTATGGGTGCGGCCTTCGTAAACAATCTCCAGCGTCACGCCGTCCTCGATGGACTGGCGCATGGTGTACTTGTCGATGTAATCGCCGAACACCGTCTCGGTCTTGTCGATGGGGGTGCCGGTGTAGCCGATGCGCGCCGCGTTGGGGATGGCCTTGTCCAGGTTGGCGCCCAGCAATGAGTATTGCGAGCGGTGTGCCTCGTCGGTCATCACCAGAATGTTCGGGCTCTTGTTCAGCTCGGGGAAGGTTTCCGTGAGTTCCGTCTCGCGGAACTTATGGATCATCGCCATCACCAGGTCCGAGGAATCGCTGCGCAGTAATTCCTTGAGCTTTACGATGCTGTCCGCCACCTTCACCGTGAAGCCGATGCTGCTGCCGGTTTCGCCGAGCTGCTGTTCCAGTTGCGTGCGGTCGGTGACGAACACCACCTTCCACTTGGAAAGCTGGGCGTGGCGGTACATCTCCCGCACCATGAACATCATGGTCAGCGACTTGCCCGAGCCCTGGGTGTGCCAGACGATGCCGCTGCGCGCCCGTGGCGTGGTGCCGGTGAGCAGGCGCTGCACGGCCAGTTTCACGGCGCGGAACTGCTGATAGCGCCCGACAATCTTGATCCGCTCGCCCTTGTCCGATTCCGAGAAAAGGGTGAAGGTGCGGATGATGTCGAGCAGGTTCTGCCGGTCGAGCATCCCCGCCACCAGCCGCTGCTGGTCGTTGGGGCTGCTGCCGCCGTGGCTCAGGTCTTCCACCGTGCGCGGGTAGGGGTCGGACCAGCGGTAGAAATGCTTTTCGATATGGGTGGTGATGGTGCCGAACTTGGCCTCGTTGCGGCAGGTGGCCACCACGAACTGGTTGAAGTAGAACATTGGCGCGCTGCCCTCGCCCTTGGCCCCGCGCTGCTCGCTGTAACGCAGCATCTGCTCGATGGCCTCGGGGATCGGCTCCTTCACCCTGGGCGACTTGCACTCGATCACCACCACCGGCAGGCCGTTCAGGAACAGCACGATGTCCGGGATGATATGGTGCTCGGTGCCGAGGATGCGCACCTTGAACTGGCACACGGCGATGAAACGGTTATGGACGGGGTGCGCAAAATCGATATAGCGCACTGTCGGGCTTTTCTCGCCGGTCTGGCGATTCTCCGCAACGCTGGTGTTTTCCAGCAGCAGGTTCAGCACATGATGGTTGTTGTCGAGCAGATTGCTGCCGGGAAAGCTGGCAGTGAGGCGCTTCGCCACTTCTTCCACCTGATCGTCTTCCAGCCAGGGGTTGATCACCTTGAGCTGTTCACGCAGCACCGGCCTCATCACCACCTCGGTGAAGCTCTCGCGAAAACTCTGCTGCGGATGTTGCGCCGTGTCCAGGTCGATGATTTCCCACTGCAATTCCGCCAACTGATCGAGCAGCGGCTTTTCGACGTGGTTGCGCTCGTCTATCTTAATATGAGGCGGCGTCTTACCGGTTTGCATAAGCATCCAAATTTAGGAAAAGTTGGCAGTAACGCCGCTGTTGCGGGCAACGGTACGCAAATCATGAATCAAAAACATCGGCATCGGTCTTTAGCGCTTGTTCTCCCGCCGTATAGGCCTGGTCGCCACGATTGGGTTTATCCGGAAACCGTAACACCAATAAGCCGTGCTCAACCATCGGCGTCAGGAAGCGGGAGCGCAGTCCATCTTCATTGCGTTGCAGCAGCACGCCCAATTCCCGCCGAGTGAGCCAGATGCCACGGCACAGCAGCAAAATAAGCCGTTCCATGTCCTGAGGGCTCAAGCGTTTATTAACCCTGGCGGGAGCCGCAATCGTTTGTAAATGCGCCCAAGTTTCGTCACTATGTACGGAGTCACGGTTCTTATGTACGGAGTCACCTTCCTTATGTACGGAGTCGCTCTCCTTATGTATGGAGTCACTCTTCTTATGTATGGAGTCGGCGGTTATTTCCGGCAATTGATAACGCGTCCAACGGCCTTGTCCTTTCTGCACCAAGGCCGCCTTGACCACCAGGCCTTGCAGCAACCGCGTCATATCGGAAGCATGGCCGCCGGTAATCTGGCGCATGCGCACGTTGTCGACAGTTCCTTCGAGATCTGCCGTCACCAAGGCCTGCACTTCCAATTTGGAGAAACCAGCAAACACACGGCCGAAACGCGCCTGCAAGCGCGATAAGGATTCATCCGGTATCAAACTCACCATAGGCAAGCGCCACAACACGCGATCCGGCTGGGTTTGTTCCTGGATTATCGGCATGCGCCAATGCTGCGACTCCCAACCGCGGCGAATTTTATCGACGCCGGAACCAGCTTTTTCCGCCGCGCCGATCAGTGTAAACATGGTTTGCAGGGCTTTGTTGCGGCATTCGCTAACATTGCCGCGCAACAGTTGGTCGAACGAAACCAGCAAGGTTCCCGGATTGGAAAACTCGAAACGATCCCGGTATTTTTCCACCACGACCCCGCCCATGCCTTGATAATCGGCATGAATCAGCGCATTAACCAACGCTTCGCGTATCGCTTCATGCACGACGGACTCGCCAATGCGGAATAAATCACTGTCCAATTGAAACGGCAGTTTCAAATCGGCGGCCAAGCGCTGGATTACCCGCAAATAAAACTGAAACAAATTACCCGCCCAGGTGCCGTCCAAAGTCAAACGATCGGTCCAACGCACGGCAGGATCGTCCGACAGCTTTTCCCGGTAATCGACGTGGTATTGCGGCAGCGCCTCGCGCAGAGCGGCTTCATTGCCGAACATCAATAACCCGGCGACGGTCGGCCCCTCGGCCTGGCTGGCGCGGTCTTTGCGCCATGCGCCCAGCTTGCTTAGAAACGTCTTGTCGTCTTCGCTCAGCCAGGGATGGGTGGGTTTGTGCGAGGCAAAACGTTGCCGGTATTGCTGCAAGCTCGGCCGGTCCAAATCGTCCAGCATGAAATGTTCCAGAATGCGGCTATCCGCAGGCTGCTCGGCTCTATCCGCCAGCATGCGCCCCACTTCCTGCTCGGTACAATGGTAATCACCCTCATGATTACGGCGGTAGGTACCGGTCAAGGGATTTTGCCCGACGAACACCGGACGTTGATAACGCGAAGCACGCGGCACCCGAATTGCCAGCAATACGCCATCGGAATGAGCGATTTCCTGAATATCGCCGTCGTCGAGCAGGTTAAGATTCACCTTGCTCCGATTATTCACGGTATCCCACAGGCTTTTCTTCAATTTGACGACATCGGCAACGCCGGACACTGCGCCATTATCCTCCACGCCCAACAAAATCACGCCGCCCTGGCTATTGGCCATTGCGCTATAGGTCTCCCACAGACTGCGCGGAATGCCGCCACGCGCGGACTTGAATTCGAGATCGTCGTTCTCGCTCCAGTCCAAACGGGCCAAGAGTTCCAGCGGGTTAAAGGCTTGGCCGTCAGACATCCGGCTGACTCGTTTCAGCTGCCAGCAACGGTGTGACGCGGCGTTCGCCGGTTAGGAGGTCGTGCATCAGGCCACGTTTAAGCGACAAAAACTTGCTTAGCACCTGTGTTTCAGTGCCAATTGACTCCTCAATTTGGTTAAGACGCATGTTGATCCTGTCTTGTTCTTTCGGGTCTGGCCATGCAAAGCGGAGAGCGGAAAGGGTCGCAGTATTGACGACTTCCCGCCCGGAAGAATTTGAGAAAACCCTGAGTTGGTCTCGTGTGGACGGATTAAAAACTATGCTCCGATAAAGAAACGGAGGCCTCACTATAGACTGATCCAATGAGATGCGCATGAAATTAGAGGAAATGATCCAGGCGTCCTGTTCGGCGGAAATTACAAGTGCTCTTCCAATATCTGCCACGCGAGAAAAAACGATATCACCCGGTTTTACCCGGGAGGCACTCAAAGACTGTGCCGTCGAATCGCTTACGTAGAGAAGTTCTTTCTTAAGAAATCCACTCTCTCCTAATGAACCAATTGTTATTACTGGAACACCATCTTCGACCCAGTGTTTTGTGTTAAGCGATGAGCCAAAAGGGCCTGTTTTTATAAACGGTCGCCCAGGTATTTGAAATGCCGACATTGGTGCAACTTCCCACTCCACCGGAATCCGCCCCAGCGGGGAATCCTTGAAGGCGTGTGTGGCTTCGGAGCGGATGTTGCCGTGCTCGTCGATGCCCTTGGTGAGCAAGTCCTGCATCAGGCCGGTCTTGATGCGCTGCTGCTTGGCGATGAGGGCCTCGGTTTGCTCGATGGCGCGGTCGAGCTTATTGAGAATGTGTGCGACAAGCTTTTGTTCGTAGGATGGCAGCTTCAGAATTTCGAGTTTTCCGAATACTTCTTTGTCAACGTGCGGGATGCCGGAGCCGGAAGTCTGGCCCTTGAGGTATGCCTCCCACCTTTTCGCTGCATAACAGAAGTATTCTGGCTCGAACTCCTCTCCGTGTCTGATGTGGGTCATGGTCGAGGCCAGCAAACCGGCGCGTGCGCGGAAAACTTCGCCGGCGTTGGAGCCGTCCCACAAAAGAATCGTATCGCCGTCTTTGACTCTGAGCCCATTCGCTGCGGGTTTGGCCAGCTCGGCCATACCTCTCCCGCGCAAATACTCTGGACTGAGGTATGGCTCTGCATCATCGCCAAAGTACGGCATTGCCGCAGGCGGCTTGCCTTTGGTCAGCGTGATGCAGTCTGCCAGCTTCAGCATCGGCACCGTCATTTCGGTTGCCCGAAATAACCCAGGCCATTCAGATAGCCATTCAGCGCATTCAGCGTTCTCTCCCGCTCCGCCTCCAACGTCTGACTCGACACCGCGTACTTGTCCCATAAACTTTCGACGATGGCGAGCAGCGCACGCTTTTCGGCATTGAGGTAGCGCAGCAGTTCCTTGTTGGCGAGGTCGTGCAGCTTTTTCAGGATCAGGCGCTTGGCGTCGGCTTCGCTGAGCTGACCGCCGATGGCGGCGAGCAGCGTGTCGATTCGGGCCAGGCGTTGCTCCAGCGCGGCTTTGTCCTTTTGCAGCGCGGTGAGTTTCTTCTTCTCTTCCTTCACGCCCGGTTTCAGCCCGGCCATGGCGACGGTGGCCTGGGCGATGAGCTCGTTAGTTTCGGCCTTGGAATCCATGCCACCGATTCGCTTCAGTTTGAGTTTGAGATCCAGCTCGTCCTGCTTCTGCTTGAGCGCGGTCTTGTGTGTCTTGATGCGAATCTCGATGGCGCTGATGCCGTCGCGCAGGTCTTCGACCTTCTTGCGCTCCTTTTTGGCCGAGTCGGTCTTGGCTTCGGCGAGGTCGTCGATCAGCGCCTTGAGGTATTTCTTGATGACGGCTGCGGTGAGCTTGGCCTCGCCTTCTTCCCCTTCTTCTGCTTCCGGCTCGAAGCTGGCGGCTTCGGCGGCGGCCTCAACGGCCTCGGCGAGTTCGCCCTGGGCTTCGTTGATCTTGCCCTCCAGCGCCTCGATCTCGTCGGCCTCCGCCTGGAAGTATTCGGTAATGAGATAGTTGTCCGGGATCAGGGTGTGATGCCAGCCGGTGGAGATGACAGTCTTGAGGTCGTAACGGATGGCCTGCCACCAGTTGACGAATACGCCCGCGCTCTTGAATTCGTCCAGCACGCCCAGGGGCTGGAGCTTAGCTTTGATCGTGACGAGCAATTCGTTGCGCACCTCAGGCAGCTTGCGCCCTTCGCGCAGTTGGGCGAAATCATCGCGCGCCACCTGCCACCATTGTTCGAGCGCTGCGTAATGCGCCGCGAGCTTGGCCTGCAATGAGGCATCGGCTTCCAGCGTGGTCTTAATGGCGGGCTTGTTTTCCAGCGCGGCAATAAAGGCAAAATAGTTGGGACGCAGCGGTTCGAAAAAGCGTTCGGGCTGCACGCCGAACTTGTCGAACTCGACTTGCTTGGCGGCGACTTCGGTCTGCGGGATGCCGCCGATGAGGTGGGCCTGCACGTCTTCCGGCTCGGGCGCGGGGGTGTTGTCCACATAGCGGCGGATGTTGAGGTTGTAGTCGTGCTGGCTGACGATCTCGTCCTTGTCCACCAGGCGGCTGTATTTTTCGATGCTGAGCTTGTGAGTAAATACGTGGTCGATCTTTTCGATGTCTTCGGGGCGCAGCTTGTTCTGGTTTTTGCCTTCGGCGAATTCGCGGTCGGCGTTGATGAACAGCACCTTGTTCCTGAGCGCGTCGGGCTTGCGCTTGTTCACCACCAGCACGCAGGCCGGGATGCCGGTGCCGTAGAACAGGCCGGGCGGCAGGCTGATGATGGCCTCGATGCTGTCGTCCTCGATCAGCAGTTCGCGGATGAGCTTTTCCTTGCCGCCGCGAAACAGCACGCCGTGCGGCATGATGGTGGCCATGTGGCCGTCGGACTTGAGGCTGGCGATCATGTGCTGCACGAACATGAGGTCGGCCTTCTTGCCGGTTTCCGGGCAAAACTCGCGGTAGCGGCTGGTGAAGGTCATGCTGGCGCGGCTGTAGTTCTGCGAAAACGGCGGGTTGGCGAGCACGCGGTCGAACTTGCGCGGCGCGCCGTTTTCCAGAATTTGCGGGTCTTCCAGCGTATCCCCGTTTTCGATGGTGAAACGGGTGATGTTATGCAGGATCATGTTCATGTTGCAGATCGACCAGACCGTACCGTTAGAATCCTGACCGTAGAGCGCGAGGTCGTCGGGATTCTGGCCCTGTTCTTCGACGTATTGATGCGCCTGGATCAGGAAACCGCCCGAGCCCGCCGTGGGGTCGTACACGGTGTTGCCAGCTTGCGGCTTGGTGAGTTGCACCAGCAGGCGCACCACCTCGGCGGGGGTGTAGAACTCGCCGCCCTTCTTGCCCGCGCTGTCGGCGAAAAACTTGATCAGGTATTCGTAGGCCGCGCCAAGCAGATCGGGGAACTCGAAATTGTCGTTGACCAGCACGAACTGGGGCTGGTTGAAGTGGTCGAGCAGGTCCTTCCACTTCTGGTCGGCGATCTTGGTCTTGCCCTTGACGGCGTTGAAGTCGATGTTGTTCTTCAGCACCCCGGCCAGCGCGTCGTTTTCGTCCTCGATGGCGGCAATGGCCTTGTTGAGCATGTTGCCGATGTCGTGCTTCAAATGCTTCAGCGGCGGCACCTCGTGGCCTTCTTCGTCGGTCCAACTCTCGTGCCAGCGGGCGCGGGGTGGCACGTAGAAGGTGTCGCCGTAGGAGGTCTTGTCATTGAGCAATTCCGCCAGCAGCGCGGGCTGATCCTTCAGGTGAGCGAAAGCAGTACTGCGCAACACGACGCGCTTGCGGTCGAATTCATCCGACAGGCGCTTGATGAACAGCATGCCAAAGATGAATTCCTTGAATTCACTGGCGTCCATTTTACCGCGCAGGATATCGGCGGCTTTGAAGAGGAAGCCTTCGAGCTGGGAGAGGGTGATTTTTTCCTGATTCATTAACAGTTCGAAATCAATCGCTTGCTGCCCGCGATTTCAGCGCCTCTGGTTTACAGCGCAACGCCCTGCAATCCCGGATAAAGCAGGTTGATCTCTTCAAGCGGGCGTTTCCGGCCGGGGGGGCTATAAACGCCGTATGCCGAGAGCTCGGTCGGCGGCAGGTATCCCATGATGCTTTCGAGTTCGGCAAGCCGGATTCCCTGTTTCACCAGATAAATGATATACGACTGCCGCAAAGTATCGGCGGTTATTTCCTCCGCTCCGGACAAACCGGCATCACTGATTGCACAAGCGAGCAGGGCCTTCAAATCCGCTGATGTCAGTGGCTCGCCGGACGGGGTGATCAAATGGCAGGCCGGGTTGGCAAAAAGAGATTGCGCTATCGGACTGAGTGGCAGCGTTCTGGGTGAGATGCCATGAATAATCAGCTTGCCGTTTCCGGTATCGATATCCAACCTGCTGATGGCGGCAATTTCCTCCAGAGACGGACCGCTTAGCAGCAGCGCAATCAGCAGTTTTTCTCTGTTTCCGGCGCTATTGAACAGCGCACTGACTTGTTCGACCGGCAATTCCCGGGCTTGCGGGCTGTCCAGAACAGGATGCTGATGCGACAATACCGTGACCGGCGGCAGCGCATTTCCGCGCACGCCGGGCAGCAGATCGGGTTCATAAAGCGGAATGCCGGCAAGGTTAACTGTCGATTCGGATGGTGCTTTGCGGGTCAGGAACTCACTTAGCCAGACACAGAACAGACTGAACAGGACTGAACCGGCAACCGCGATCAATACGTCAAGCCAGTAATTCGGACCAATCGGCGCACCAGGCAGAAAAGCGCTCTCAATCACATCAACCTGCGGGTATTTTCCGGAGTACCTGGCTTCAATCTGAGCAAGCCTTTCCTGCCCTTCCCGATAGAGCGATTCGAGTCCTTCCAGATCGTTCCGCAGCGCCTCATGTTCAACGAATCGCGATGAAAATTCAGACGCCTTTGCTTTATGCGCGTCGAGCTGCCCACGAATTTCACGCGCTGTCTGCCGTGCCGCGGCATACTCCTGTTCGGCATCGGACAGCACCACAGACTGCCCCTGCTGCCGCATGCGCTTGATTTCGGTTTCCAGTAATGCGAGTTGCTCAGGTATCACCTTTAATGTCGGCGACAGGTTGAGAAATTCCTGCGTATAGCGCCGATTCAGATCGCCCAGTTCTTCCCGCAACTCCTGCGCACGGCTTTCCAGCAGGCTGAGTGTTCGTGTATCTTCCTGCGGCACCACCGCCTGGCCGCGCGCTATTGCCTTATTAATCGCATCCAGCCGGGCTTTTGCCTTGACTTCTTCTTCGCTGGCGACATTGAGCGATTCGTTCAGACCTTTCAGACGCGCCAGCGCTTCATTTTCTTCCCGCTCTATCGATGAAATATCGTTATGCCTTCTGAACCGGTCAAGCTCCGCACGCTTGATGCTGATTTTTTCTGACAGGCTTTCCAGTTCGCCATGCAGGATTTGCGTGGTATCGCCCAGCAGGCGGGATACTTCTTTTTCTCTGGCATCCAGATAGACATCAATCCAGGTATTAATCAACGCCGGCAACAGCTGCGGGTCAGGGCCTTCAGCGACCATTTCAACCAGATTGGTTTCCGCAACAGCTCTGACGTCAAGCATCTGGCGAATATCGTCCGGATTCAGATCAATGGAGACGCCGGCGTGATTCCCGGATTTCAGCCGACGGGAAGTCTCGGCAAGCAGCTCGGCACCCAGCAGGATCTGCTTCTGGATGGCGACATGCTGTATGTCGGCGTCGTTACTCGATTGGTCAATTGCTGTTTGGGCTACTGTCAGCAAAGTGGCGTAGCTGAGATACACCGCCGGCCGGGTAAAAACATAGCTCAGCGCAGGTAAGGCGCATACCAGGAACGCAACGATAAAAATGATCAATCTGCGCGATTTATACCATGGCCCTGGTGTGCGTACGGGCGGCAGCCAATGTGGATTTGCAGTTGAAACGATTTCCCTGGAGTACTGATTATGCATAATCGACAAAGAATTGATGGACAAGGGAGCGAGCTGTTTTTTTCAGTAAAGGATACACAAAAACCATGCTAAATCAAATCATCCGGTTTAACCATGACGTGATCTCCACACAACAATCTTTGTGGCTCCAGTGTGACTGGTACGGGGGAACAGAAAATATGAAGCCATTTTTGGGA
>Ga0268299_1003932_pt1 | contig 12559 bp, 10 predicted proteins | sample NOBtaG_FD_193484 | JGI IMG/M metagenome (GOLD analysis project Ga0268299, IMG submission 193484) | Activated sludge microbial communities from bioreactor in Nijmegen, Gelderland, Netherland - NOB reactor | ecosystem: Engineered > Bioreactor > Aerobic > Activated sludge | place: Netherlands...
GGTCGTGGCGACAACCCCTAACCCCCTATACGGCCCTCACTCCTTCGTCAGATTCATCGCCACCGAACTCGTCATCGGCGGGAAGGTCGCGGTGGTGACGCCGTAGATGGCGACGAAGTTGTTCGGCCCGGGCAGGGAGACGGTGAAGACGACGATCGGCGGGCCGAAGGCGTTGTAGCTGAGGTTGGTGGGCGAGCGCACCGTCATGGTGATGCGGTTGCCGCCCTGGAAGACGTTGTTGTTCAGGTCGGTGATGACGACGTTGCCGCCCTCGATCGCGACCTGCATGCGCGCCGGCCGGTCGACGCCGGTCGACTCGTTCACCGCCCGGCCGACCCAGATCCCCAGGAAGTCGCTCGAGATGCCGTTGATGATGCCCGAGGTCGGCGTCACCGCGGCGTCCGGAGTCGGGGTGAAGGTCGGCACGACGACCGCGCTGGTCTCGGTCGGCGTCGGGCTCGGCGGGACCACCACGCCCAGCGGGCCGGTCCAGCTCTCGCCGTTGACCGTCAGCGTCATCGTGCCCTCGCGCCCGGTCGCCGGCAGGATGCCGGTCAGCTGGACGTTGATCGGTCCGCCCGAGCCGGTGAAGGTGCCGCCGAACTCGAAGGCGCCAGTGGTGGTGTTCACCTGGCCGAACATGCCGAGCGAGATGATCGCCGCGCCGCCGCCGCTGCCGGCCGCGCTGCCCTCGGTCGGATCGGGCATCAGCACGGTCGCCTCGGCGTCGCCGTTGGCCTCGACCGCGATCTCGACCTCGGCCGTCTGGCCGTCGCCGAGATCGAGCGAGCCCTCGTACTGACCCTCGACCGGCAGGGGTGTCGCCGTCGCCGTCGGACCGCTGGTGCGGGTCGAGGTGCGGGTGCTGGTCGGCACCGGCGTGCCCGCCGGGCCGTCGTCGTCACTGCTGCAACCGGCGACGGTGCCCAGTACCGCCAGAGCCGCCATCGCCGTCAGAAATCGTCCGCTTCGGGTTGAACATCGCATGCCGCCCATCCTCCTGGGAATCGTGATGGCACGCGGGCGTTCATCGGCGATGAACGATGTTCAGGTGGCGCCGTTCTTTGCCCTTTACGCGGTGTTCAGTGTCCGCGCCCACGGCGCTACTTCACCGGGCTGCCGGGCGCGATCGGCTTCTCGGGCGCGACCAGCGCCAGGCGGCCTTCGGCGTCGGAGGCCGCCAGCAGCATGCCCTGGCTCTCGACCCCGCGCAGGGTGGCGGGCTGGAGGTTGGCGACCACCACGATCTGGCGGCCGATCAGCGCCGCCGGCTCGTAATGCGCCCGGATGCCGGCGACGAGCTGCCGTCGCTCGCTGCCGAGGTCGATCTGGAGCACCATCAGGCGGTCGGCGTTGGGGTGGGGTTCGGCGGCGGTGATGGTGGCGACGCGCAGCTCCACGTTGCGGAAGTCGTCGATCGTGATCGCGGGCATGGCGCGGATGTAGCACCGCGCTGCCGGGTCTGCTACCAGACGCGGTTGCGTCCGACACGGGCGGCAGGAGACGGAGGGTTATGGAACAAGGCATCGGAGCGATCAACGAACAGGTGCGCGAGGCCTCCGCGTTCGCCTACCGGCTGCGCGAAGAGATGGCCAAGGTCATCGTCGGCCAGCGCTATCTCGTCGACCGCCTGCTGGTCGGCTTGCTGAGCAACGGCCACGTGCTGCTCGAAGGCGTGCCCGGGCTGGCCAAGACGCTGTCGGTGAAGACGCTGGCGCAGGCGATCGACGCGACCTTCTCGCGTCTGCAGTTCACCCCCGACCTGCTGCCGGCGGATCTGCTCGGCACGCTGATCTACAACCCGCGCGACGGCGCCTTCACGGTCAAGAAGGGCCCGATCTTTGCCAACCTCGTCCTCGCCGACGAGATCAACCGCGCCCCCGCCAAGGTGCAGAGCGCCCTGCTCGAGGCGATGCAGGAGCGGCAGGTGACCATCGGCGACGAGACCTATCCGCTGCCGGAGCCGTTCCTGGTGCTGGCGACGCAGAACCCGATCGAGCAGGAGGGCACCTACCCGCTGCCCGAGGCGCAGGTCGATCGCTTCATGCTCAAGCTCAGCGTCGGCTATCCCAGCCGCGAGGAGGAGCGCCAGATCCTCGACCGCATGGCCACCACCGAGCGGCGCGAGTCGACCCCGCCGATCGTCCACCCCGCCGACATCCTGGCGGCGCGTAAGCTGGTCGACTCGATCTACATCGACGACAAGGTGAAGGAGTACGTCATCGACCTGGTGTTCGCCACGCGCGAGCCGGCGACCTTCAAGCTCGACCTCGCCTCCTTCATCCAGTACGGCGCCTCGCCGCGCGCGACGCTGGCGCTCACCCTCGCCGCCAAGGCGCACGCCTTCCTCCAGGGCCGCGGCTACGTCACCCCGCAGGACGTCAAGTCCATCGCCCCCGACGTCCTCCGCCACCGCGTCATCATCACCTACGAAGCCGAGGCCGAGGACGTCACCTCGGACACGGTGGTGAAGCGGATCCTCGATGGGGTGCCGGTGCCGTGAAGGAGAGAAGGGGGTTAGGGGTTAGGGGGTTAGGGGTTAGGGGGGCAGTTCGATCCCTAACCCCCTAACCCCTAACCCCCTACCAGCCCCCCTGCCATGCTCACCCGCGAACAACTCGCCGCCGTCCGACGGCTCCAGATCCGCACCTCGCACCTGGTGACCGACCTCTTCGCCGGGCAGTACCAGAGCGTCTTCAAGGGGCGCGGGATGGAGTTCGCCGAGGTGCGCCAGTACATCCCCGGCGACGAGGTGCGCACGATCGACTGGAACGTGACGGCGCGCACCGGCATCCCGCACGTGAAGCGCTTCGCCGAGGAGCGCGAGCTGACGGTGATGCTGCTGGTCGACGTCAGCGCCTCGACCCGCTTCGGCACCGTGCGGCAGTTCAAGAGCGAGCTGGCGGCCGAGATGGCGGCGCTGTTCGCGTTCTCCGCGATCAAGAACAACGACAAGGTCGGGCTGCTGCTGTTCAGCGACCGCATCGAGCTGGCGCTGCCGCCGCGCAAGGGCAATCGCCACGCGTTGCGCGTGATTCGCGAGGTGCTGAACTGCGCGCCGCAGGACCGCGGCACCGACGTCGCGCGCGCGCTCGAGCACCTCGACCGCGTCACCAAGCGCCGCTGCGTGACCTTCCTCATCTCCGACTTCCTCGTGCCCGACGTCCGCCGCGCGCTGCGCGCCGCCAACCAGCGCCACGATCTGATCGCCGTCGCGCTCGAGGACCCGCGCGACTTCGAGCTGCCGGCGATCGGTCTGCTCAGCGTCGAGGATCCCGAGACCGGCGAGCAGCGCCTGCTCGACACCTCCGACGCGCGCGTGCGCCAGGCCTTCGCGCAGGCGCGCGCCGCCGCCCGCGCCGAGCGCGACCGCATGCTGCGCGCCGCCGACGTCGATGCCATTCGCGTCCGCACCGACCAGCCCTACACCGTCGCCCTGCACCGCTTCTTCCGGGAACGAGAGAAGAGGAGGGCGGCGTGAGAGCGCAGGCGTCGGCCACCGAGGCACGGAGACACGGAGGGGACGGCCCGCCGTGGCACCCCCTCCGTGCGACCGCCAACCGCGGAGCCGCGACCGTCAGGGAGCGGTTGGCTGCGTGGCAGCAGCGCGAGGCCAACCGCTCCCTGACGGTCGCGGCTCCGAGGCCGTCCCGTCTGTGGCCCGTTCTTCTCCTGGCCCTCGCATTCACCGCACACGCCTCGACCCCCGCTCCGGATCTCGCCGGCAAGGTCGCGGTGCGCGCGACCATCCACCCGCCCACCACGACGATCGGCACGCCCTTCCGCTACCAGGTGGCGATCGACGCGCCCAAGGAGGCCGAGCTCGTCATCCCTCTCCTGGGCGAGAGATTCGGCGACTTCTCCGTCACCGACTTCGGCGACGAGCCGCCCACGGAAGAGAACGGGCGGGTCCGGGTGCTGCGCTGGTTCACCCTGGTCGGCTGGCAGGCCGGCGACTTCACCCTCCCGCCCTATCCGCTGAAGTACAAGCTCGCGGGTTCGGAGGAACTGCAGTCGGCGGAGGCGAACGAGGTGACGGTGGTGGTGGAGAGCCTGCTGCCGAAGGCGCCGACGCCGGTCGAGTTACGCGACATCGCCGAGCCCGAGGCTCTGCCGTTCGACTGGCGGCCGGTTCTGTATGCGAGTGCGGCGCTGGTGGCGCTCGGCCTGTTGCTGGCGTTGCTGTCGTGGTGGTCGCGGCGGCAGCGCGCGGCGTCGCTCGCGCCGCAGCCGAAGCCGCACGAGGTCGCACTGGCGGCGCTGCAGAAGCTGCGCTCGCAGCACCTGCTCGAGAGCGGCAGGCTCGAGGAGTTCTACGTCGCGCTGTCGGCGATCGTGCGCACCTACGTCGAAGGGCGCTTCGGCCTGCACGCGCCCGAGCGCACCACCGAGGAGTTCCTCGCCGAGATGCAGCGCGATCGCCGCCTGACGGCCGAGCACCGCACCCTGCTGGGCGAGTTCCTGGGCGAGTCCGACCTGGTGAAGTTCGCGCGCCACCAGCCCGCGCCCGAGGACGGCGAGCGCGCCTGGTCGGCGGCGCGCCGCTTCGTCGACGAGTCGCGCGAGGGCGGCGCGCCGGCGGAAGGGGAGGCGCATGCGGCTGCATGACCCGTGGTTGCTGGCGGCCGCGGCGCTGTTGCCGCTGGCGTGGCTGCTGTGGCGGCGCACGGCGCGCCCGGCGACGCTCCGCCTCCCCGGGCTGGCCGCGCTCGCCGGCATCGGCTCCGGCCGTCGTGCCCGCTGGCACTGGCTGCCGGCCGCCCTGCGGCTGGCGGCGGCGGCATTGCTGGTGCTCGCGCTGGCGCGGCCGCAGGCGGGCAAGGCCGAGAGCCGGGTGTTCAGCGAGGGCATCGACATCATGCTCGCGGTCGACGTCTCGGGCAGCATGCTGGCCGAGGACTTCACCGTCGCCGGCCAGCGCGTGAACCGTCTCGAGGCGGTCAAGTCGGTGGTGCGCGAGTTCGTCGGCAACCGGCCACAGGACCGCGTCGGCCTGGTGCTGTTCGCCGCCCGTCCCTACACCCAGGCGCCGCTCACGCTCGACCACGGCTGGCTGCTGCAGAACCTCGAGCGCGCCCAGATCGGCATGCTCGAGGACGGCACCGCGGTCGGCTCCGCGCTCGCCGCCGCCGTCGGCCGGCTCGAGCCGTCGAGCGCGAAGAGCAAGATCGTGGTGCTGCTCACCGACGGCCAGAGCAACGCCGGCAAGGTTCCGCCCGAGCAGGCGGCGCAGGCGGCCAAGACGCTCGGCTACCGCGTCTACACCATCGGCGCCGGCACCACCGGCGTCGCGCCCTATCCGGCGACCGACTTCTTCGGCAACAAGGTCTACCGGCCGATGCAGGTCGACATCGACGAGGAGACCCTGCGCGCCGTCGCCGCGGCGACCGGAGGGAAGTACTTCCGCGCCACCGACACCCAGAGCCTGAAGGACATCTACGCCGAGATCGACCAACTGGAGAAGAGCCCGGCGGAGGAGCCGCGCTACACGGATTACGAGGAGCTGGCGGTCTGGCTCCTCGGCGCGGCGGCGCTGCTGCTGCTGGGCGAGATCCTGCTGCGCCACACGGTGCTGCGCGTGCTGCCATGATCGAGTGGTCCCATCCCCAGCTCCTCTGGCTGCTGCTGCTCGTACCCGCGCTCGCCGCCCTGGTGTGGCGGCGCGAGCGCCAGCGCCGCGCCGCGCTCGCCGCGCTGGCGGAGACGCCGCTGGTGCCGCGCCTGACGCCCGACCTCGACGCCCGCCGCCGCGGCGTGCGCGAGGGTCTGCGCCTGACCGCGCTGCTGCTGCTGATCGTCGCGCTTGCCGGGCCGAGATGGGGCTCGCGCTGGGAGGAGGTGAAGCGCGAAGGCGTCGATCTGATCGTCGCGCTCGACGCCTCGCGCAGCATGCTCGCCACCGACGTCAAGCCCAACCGCCTCGAGCGCGCCAAGCTGGCGGTGCTCGACCTGCTCGGCAAGCTGCGCGGCGATCGCGTCGGCCTGGTGGCGTTCTCCGGCACGGCCTTTCTCGAATGCCCGCTCACGCTCGACTACGGCGCCTTCCGCGCCAGCCTCGCCACCATGAGCGCCGGCATCATTCCGCGCGGCGGAACCAATCTGGCGGCCGCGATCGAGACCGCCGTCGCCGGCTTCGAGGCGCGCCAGGGCAAGTACGAGGCGCTGATCCTGATCACCGACGGCGAGAGCACCGAGGGCGAGTACGAGGCGGCGGCCAAGAAGGCGGCGGAGCTGGGCGTGCGCATCTACACCGTCGGCATCGGCACCTCGGCCGGCGAGTTGATCCCCGCGCCCGGCTCGGGCGAGACCTGGGTGAAGAACCGCGCCGGCGAGGTGGTGAAGTCGCGCCTCGACGAGAAGGCGCTGCAGGACATCGCGCTGGCCACCGGCGGCGCCTACGTCCACGGCGCCGGCGCCTCGCTCGGCCTCGACGAGATCTTCGACGGCCACATCGCCCGGATGGAGCGGCGCGAGCTGCAGAGCACGCTGCAGCGCCGCTTCGAGAACCGCTTCCAGATCCCGCTGGCGCTGGCGCTGCTGCTGTTGCTGCTCGAGCCGCTGCTGGGCGAGCGGCGGCGGCTGGCGGCGGTCGCGCTTGCGCTGGCACTGCTCGCGCCGCGCGCGGCGCTCGCCGATGCGGTCGGCGAGGGCAACCGCTTCTACCACCTCGGCAAGTACGACGAGGCGGCGCAGCAGTACGGCGACGCGCTGGTCGAGTCGCCCGGCTCGCCGCTGCTGCGCTTCAACCTCGCCGCGGCCCAGTACAAGCAGGGCAAGTTCTCCGACGCGGTCGCGTCGCTGGAGAAGATCGGCGCCACCGGCGACGCCTCGTTCGACGCGCGCGTCGCCTACAACCTCGGCAACTCGCTCGTCCGTCAGGCGCAGTCGCAGGACGAGAGCCAGCCGCCGGAGGCGGTGAAGGCGTACGAGACGGCGCTGCTGGCCTACAAGCGCGCCATGGGCCTGGCGCCGGAGTGGCAGGACCCCAAGGTGAACCACGAGATCGCGGCGCAGGAGCTGGAGGCGCTGAAGAAGAGGATCGAGGAGGAGCGCAAGAAGCAGGAGGAGGAGCAACAACAGCAACAGGAGCAGCAGCAGGATCAGCAGCAGCAGGATCAGCAGCAGCAGGATCAGCAGCAGCAGGACCAACAGCAGCAGGACCAACAGCAGCAGGACCAACAGCAGCAGCCGCCCGAGGATCCGCAGGGGCAGCCGCAGCCCGAGCAGGAGGAGCCGAACCAGTCGCCCGAGCAGCAGCAGCCCCAGCCGCAACCGCAGCCCGGCGACGAGCAGCAGGAGCCCGGCGGCGCCGGCGCTCCCGAGCAGGCGGCCGCGAGCGAGGAGGAGCTCGATCGCCAGGAGGCCCATGGGGTGGTCGACACCGCGCGCGACGAGGAGGTCCGCCCCGAGGAGTTGAAGCGCCTGCGCGGCCCCGCCGCCGTGCTCGAGCCGGCGGAGGACTGGTGAGCGCCGTGGCTCCCCTTCCCCTCCACCACCAACAGCGGAGCCGCGACCGTCAGGGAGCGGTTGGCCGCGTTCCAGCACGCAGCCAACCGCTCCCTGACGGTCGCGGCTCCGCTGTGGTGCCGATGGTGCGCTGTACGATGCTCGCGGCGCTGCTGATGGCCTGCATCTTCGCGACGCCGGCGTACGCGCTCGAAGTGCGCGCCTACCTCGATCGCAGCCAGGTTCCGGTCGGGCAGGCGGCGGCGCTCACCATCGAGGCGCAGGGCGAGCAGAACGTGCAGGCGCCGAACGTCGCCGCGCCGGCGGGCGTCGAGGTGCGCTACGTCGGACCCTCGACCCAGGTCTCGTTCGTCAACGGCCAGGTCTCGGCGACGGTGAGCCACCGCTATGCGGTGACCGCGCGCCGCGTCGGCCGCTTCACTCTCGGCCCCTTCACCGTCAGCCACGACGGCCGGGACTACCAGGCGCCGGCGGTCCAGCTCGAAGCGGTCGCGGCCGCCAAGGCGGCGCAAGGCGCACCCGGGCGCGACCAGATCCAGCTCGAGATCTCGGTGCCGCGGCAGCGCGTCTACGTGCAGGAGACCCTACCGCTGACCGTGACGCTCACCGTCGGCGCCGCCCGCATCGAGGATCTGCAGTACCCCACCCTGCCGGCCGAGGGCTTCACCATGGAGCGTTTCGCCGAGCCGAACCAGACGCGCGAGGTGCGCGACGGCCGCGCGGTCGCCGTGCTGCGCTTCCAGACCACGATCACGCCGCTGCGCCCCGGCACGCTCGAGCTGGGCCCGGCGCTGGCGCGCATGGCGCTGGTGGTGCAGGGGCGGCGCGGGCGCGATCCCTTCTTCGACGGATTCCTGGGCGACTACCGCAAGGAGCCGATCGAGGTCGCCTCCGAGCCGCTGGCGCTGGAGGTGATGCCGCTGCCCGAGTCCGGCCGCCCGCCCGACTTCGCCGGTGCCGTCGGCCACTTCTCGCTCGAGGCGACGGCCCGGCCCGAGGAGGTTCGCGTCGGCGATCCCGTCACCGTGCGCATCGCGATCGCCGGCGAAGGCAACCTCGCCGCCGTGAACGCCCCCGTGCTCGCCGCCGGCGATCGCTTCAAAGCCTATCCGCCGCAGGAGGTCGGCGGCGGGCCGGCCAAGCAGAAGGTCTTCGAGCAGGTGCTCATCCCGCTGCGCCCGGACGTGACGGAGGTGCCGGCGGTGACCTTCTCCTTCTTCGACACCCAGGCCGGGCGCTACCAGACGCTCCGCAGCGGGCCGTTCCCGCTCGCCGTCCGTCCGGCCGAGGAGGCGCAGGGCGCGCGCGTGGTGGAGGCCGACTCGCAGCGCGAGCGCGAACGCCCGGCGGAGACCCTCGGCCGCGACATCGTCTACATCAAGGAAGCGCCGGGCGAGATGCGCGCGCGCGGCGGCGGCTCGCTGGGACTGCGCCTGGCGCTGGGACTGCTGCTGCCGACGCTCGCCTACGCCGGCCTGTGGTGGTGGGTGCGGCAGCGCGATCGCCTGCGCGACGACCCGCGCTACGCCCGCTTCACGCGTGCCGGGCGCGAGGTCGGCGCGGCGCTGGCGGAGGCGCGCCGGCGGCTCGCCAGCGGCGACGACGCCGGCTGCGACGACGCCCTCTCGCGCGCGCTGCGCGACTATCTCGCCGCCAAGCTCGACCTGCCCCCCGGCGCGGTCGAGGCGGAGAACGTCGCCCGCCGCCTCGGCAGCGATGCCGGCGCCACCGCGGCCCAGGTGGCGAACGTCCTGGGCCTGCTCGAGCGGGTCCGCTACGCCCCCAGCGGCGCCGCCCGCGACGAGCGCGAGAGCGCGCTGCGGCAGGCGGAGGAGATCGTGGCCGCGCTGGAGAAGCGCAGGTATCCCAGCGGGCGCGGCGCGTCGGCGGCGCTGCTGCTGCTGGCGCTGGCGGCGGCGACGCTGGCGCGCGCCGACGACCCGATCGCCGCTTTCTACCGCGGCAACGCGCTCTACGCCGAGGGCCGCTTCGCCGACGCGGCCGCGGCCTACGAGAGCGCGCTCGCCGGCGGGCAGGAGAGCGCCGCCCTCTACTACAACCTCGGCAACGCCTACATGAAGGACGGCCGCCCCGGGCCGGCGGTCCTGAACTACGAGCGCGCCCGCCGCCTGGCTCCCGCCGACGTCGACGTGCGCACCAACCTCGCCTTCGCACTCGAGGGCCAGCAACTCGCGCCGGCGGAGTCCCCCTGGTGGAAGCTCGCGCTGCCGCTCGCCGAGCGCGCCGGCAGCGGCGCTCTCGCCGCCGCCGCCGTCGCTCTCTATGCGCTGGTGCTGGCGGCGCTGGCGGTACGACTGCTGTGGCCGGCGGCGCGCACGCCGGCGACGCGTGCGGCGCTAGTGGCGGCGGCGCTGCTGCTGTTCGCCGGCGCCAACCTCGGCTACCGCGTCGCCGTCTACGACCTCGCCGAGGACGCCGTCGTCACCGCCGCCGGCGAGACGCCGGTGCGCTTCGAGCCGAGCGACGACGGCACCGCCCACTTCACCGTGGTCGAGGGCACGCTGTTGCACGTGCTCGAGACGCGCGACGGCTGGTTGCAGGTCGCGCGCGGCGACGGTCGCCGCGGCTGGATTCCGGCGGATGCCTGTACGCGCCTCTGAACGGTGGTCGCCCGTGGGCGCGGTGCGCTGGCGCGCAGGCGCACACGGATGGGAGAAGAGGGCCGCGGATGAACGCGGCGGAACGCGGATCGGATCGCTTCAGCGCCGCGGGGGGCGCTTCGGGATGAGGGCGGCGAGCTCGTCGGGGAGATTGCGCACCGCGTCCGACATCGCCTCGCCGGCGAGCGAGCCGAGGTAGCCGGAGACGCTCATCGGTCGCGCGTAGGCGAGCTCGGCCTTGCCGAGGCCGCGGCGGCAGCCGAGCGCCAGACCGGTGCGCACGTCGAAGACGCAGGCGTCGGCGATCGAGTAGACGGCGACGTCCTGACCCGGGACGAACAGCGCCGGCACCAGCGCGAAGTAGCTCCAGGCGAGGAAATTGAAGTCGTTGTAGCGTGCGCTGGACGAGTTGAGCACGATCAGCACGTCGCTCTGGAAGCGCGCCGCCACTCCGCGCAGCTCGTCGACGTCGACCACCGACAGCGTCTGCGGCGCGAACGAGCTCGGGATCTCGGAGACCTCGCGGAAGGTCTCCGGCGGCAGTGCCGAGGTGAAGCGCTTGGCGATCTCGATGCGGGTGTCCTCGGGCAGCACCGACTGGCGCGCGGCGTCGGCGCGGTCGATCCAGACGAAGGTGGCGGTGACCGGCGGCTCGAGCGCGACCTTGCGCCCCAGCATCACCTTCATCTCCTCCTCGACCTTCTCGCGCGCCGAGTCCTCGCGCGGCAGTTGCGCCGCCGCCCCCTGCGGGCGCGTCTCGCGCGGCAGTTGCCCCGCCGCTCCCTGTGGGCGAGGCTCGTACGGATCGGGGTGCGGGACCACAGTCTTCATCGGCGCCGGCTCGGGATAGGAGCGGACGGCGTTCGTGGTGCACCCGGCGAGGGCCGCGAGAAGCACTGCCAGCAGGAGAGGCCGCATGGGCTGGCTATGGAGATCCCAGCCGGCGGGGTCAAGTCGCGGCCCGGAAGGGGAACGGCAGTGTGTTCAACCGGCGCCTGAATTGCCCGTTCCGGCAGGAGATCGGAGTCGCGACCGTCAGGAAGCGGTTGGCCAGCGCCGCAGGCCCGCGACCGCATCGAGGGCGTCGATCATGGCGGGCGCGCGCGCCAGCACGACGCAGCCACGGCGCGCGCCGGTCTCGTCGGCGCACGCGCAGCGCGGCAGCCAGACGCCCGGCGGGCGGCTGCCTTGGGCGTCGAGGTAGGCGAGCGTAAGCGCCTGCCCCGCTCCGTCGCGATCGAAGCCGTAGCCCGGATCGTCCGGGACGACGAAGTCGTCGATCATCACCACCGCCTCGGGCCAGTGGCGAAAGGCGATCTCGACTTCGCATGCGAGGGGCATGTCCCCCAGGCCGTGGGCGTCGAGGTAGAACAGCACCGGGCCCGGCGGCAGGGCCCGTTCGGCGGCGAGGCGCTCGAGGCCGGCGCGGCTGTCGCCGCAGTGCAGGTGGACGGCCGCAAGATGGCGCAGTCGGGCGCGGGCGAAGCCGTAGCGCCGCGCATCGGCCTCGAACGAGTGCAGCGGCGCGCCGGTGACCTCGTGCAGGAACGCGCTCGTCGAACCGCGAAAGGTTCCGGTCTCGACGGCGGCGGCGAAGCGCACGCGCGCACACATCTCGCGCACCATCGCCTGCCGCGCCTCCTGGCCGTTGAACGGCTGCGCGCCCCAGTGCCCGCGCCAGCCGGCGTCATGGCGGTACTGCAGCTCGCCCAAGCGCGCGGCCAGCCACGGCGGCAGTCGGCGCGCGGCGGCGCTCATCGCAGTCTTCAGTCCCTGCTGCGCGAGGCGCCACGCCTCTGCACTGGTCACCGGCGGGGTGTACTCCAGGCACGCGGCCGTGGCTAGCCGACGGCGGCCTTGGCCTTCGCGCGCGAGCGGAACTCCAGCCCTTCGAACTTGCCCGACTTCCGCCAGCGGTCGATGTAGTCGAAGAACGCCACCGGCCCGCCGGGGTAGCCGCCGGTGTTGAGGCGCTCGCGCCGGCCGAAGGGGCGGCCTTCGTTGTTGTAGTAGCCGGGGGTGCAGTCGGGGTTGCCGAGGAAGGCGTTGGGGTTGCTCTCGATCAACCTGACGTACTCGCGTTCCGCCTCGGCGGTGACCTCGACCTCGTCGGCCCCGATGTCGAGGGCGTGGCGGATGACCGCCGCGATCGTGGTGCCGGTGTCGGTGAGGTTGTGGGTGATGTTCGAGATCAGGTTGGCGCCCTGGGTGAGGCCGTTGATGAAGAGGTTGGGGAAGCCGTGCGCGTGGATGCCGTGCAGCGACTGCATGCCGTCGCCGAAGTGGTCCGAGATCTTCTCGCCGCCGCGGCCGAAGGTCTCGAAGCCGGCGCGCCGCTTGTAGTCGGTGAAGACCTCGAAGCCGGAGGCGAACACCAGGCAGTCGAGCGGGTAGTGCCGGCCCGCGACCCAGACGCCGGTCTCGTCGATGCGCTCGACGCCCTTGCCGTCGGTGTCGACCAGATGGACGTT
>Ga0268299_1003933_pt1 | contig 12556 bp, 11 predicted proteins | sample NOBtaG_FD_193484 | JGI IMG/M metagenome (GOLD analysis project Ga0268299, IMG submission 193484) | Activated sludge microbial communities from bioreactor in Nijmegen, Gelderland, Netherland - NOB reactor | ecosystem: Engineered > Bioreactor > Aerobic > Activated sludge | place: Netherlands...
GCGCCACCAGCAGGTCGACGGGCCTGCCGAGCACCTGGTCACCCTGCAGCCACCCCTCGATGAACGGCTCGTAGGAGACCGCCCTGTCGCCCTTCAGGCGCACGAGCATGACGCGGTAGCCCGTCTTGCCCGCCTCCTTGCTGCGATTCCACGAGCCGTGCTCGGCGATGAGCACCTGGCCCCTGTACCCTGCCGGAAACATGCGCCCGGTGTAGAACTTCACCGCCAGCGGCGCCACATGGGGACCGAGCTCCTGAACCGGCGGCACGGCCGCCGCGCAGTCGCCGGTGCTGCCGAACTGGGGATCGGCGAGCGACCCGCCATGGCAGTACGGGAAGCCGAAGTCGAGGCCCGTGCGGGTCACCCGGTTCAGCTCGCAGGCTGGCACGTCGTCGCCCAGCATGTCACGGCCATTGTCCGTGAACCACAGCTCGCCGGTACGGGGATGCCAGGCCATGCCTACCGAGTTCCGGATGCCGGTGGCGACCGTTTCCCGGCCGCTGCCGTCGGGGTTCATCCGCAGGATCGTGCCGAAACCGGGCTCGACGCACACGTTGCAGGGGGCGCCGATGGGAACGTACAGCTTGCCGTCCGGACCGAAGGCCAGGTACTTCCAGGAGTGCAGCGGGCTCTTGTACGGCAGGGCCGCGTCGATGACCTCGGGCTCCGGCGGATCGTCCAGGCTGGCCTCGGCGGCAGGGAAGCGGATGATGCGCTTCTGCTCGGCCACGTACAGGGCGCCGCCCCGCAGGGCGACGCCGTTGGGCATGGTCAGGCCACTGGCGAAGGTCAGGACCTCCGGACTGTCACCGAGCGCGCCCCGCACGGCGTAGACCTTGCCGCCGGAGCGGGTGCCGACGAACAGGGTGCCCCCCTCCCCCAGGGCCATGGAGCGGGCATTGGGCACGTTCTCCACCAGGATCTCGGCCCGGAATCCGGGCGGGACCCGCAGGAATTCGGCCGGCTTGCCCGCCGGTACGGGGGGCGCGGCGGTGGCGCACCCGCCCGCGAGGGCCACCAGGCACAGCGCTGCCAGCAACCGGGTCATGGAACCAACCTCCGGGCAAGTGCCACGTCAAGGCCTCAGGAACATCAGCGACAGGGACGGCACGAACGTTATCAGCAATACCGCCACGAACAGGATAAGGATGAACGGCAACGTGGCAAGGCAGACGTCGAGCACCGGCCGGCCGAAACGGTAACTGGCAATGTACAGGTTCAGGCCGATGGGTGGCAGGAGATAGCCCAGTTCCATCGTCGCCACGAAGATGATGCCGAGATGGATCGGGTCCACCCCGTATTGCGCTGCAACGGGCAGCATCAGGGGCACGACCAGGACCAGCGCCGAGAAGATGTGCAGGATGCAGCCGATCAGCATCAGGAAGCCGATCAGCAGCAGCAGGAAACTGGCCTGGCTGGAGACGTACCGGGTGACGAACTCGATGAGCTGCTGGGGCACCTGGGCGTCGATCATGTAGTTGGTGGACGCCAGCGAGATGCCGAGGATCAGGAGGATACCGCCGACCAGCACCATGGAGTCGCGGACGATAGCCGCAAGCCGCTGCAGCGGCACTTCCCGGTAGATGAAGAGCTCGACGACGAGCACATAGACGACGGTCACGGCCGCCGCCTCGGAGACCGCGAAATAGCCACTGTAGATCCCGCCCAGGACCACCACTGGCAGCGGCAGCTCCCAGATGGACTCCCGGATGGCGGCGCGCACCTCCGTCCAGGAAAAATCCGAGAGCGGGCGCCGGTTCGCCCGGTTGTGCCACAGGCAGAAGCCCGCCAGCGCCAGCATCATCAGGATGCCGGGCACGATGCCCGCCACGAACAGCGAGTCGATCGAGACCTCGGCGATGATCCCGTAGATGATCAGCGGCAGCGAGGGTGCGAACAGCAGCCCGAGGCTGCCGGACGAGGTGACGAGGCCGAGGGTGAAGCGCTCGCCGTAACCCGCCTGGATCAGGGCTGGAAAGAGCAGTGCGCCGATCGCGATGATGGTGACGCCGGAGCCGCCAGTGAATGCGGTGAACAGCGAGCAGGTGGCGACCGCGACCATCGCCAGGCCGCCCGGCAGCCAGCCGATGAGCGCGGAACTGAGGCGCACGAGCCGGGCAGCCGCCCGGCTCTCGCTTAGGACGTACCCGGCGAAGGTGAAGAGCGGTATCGCCAGCAGGATCGGGGTCTCGGCAATCCCGTAGATCTCGATCGGAACTGCGGTCAGGTCGACCCCGGACCGGTAGAAGCCTAGCAACGCGCCGGCGCCGATGATGGCGAACAGCGGCGCCCCGAGGACGGCCAGGAGCACGAGCAGGAGGCTGGTGAGGATCATGCTTCGTCGTGTCCCGCCGCCAGCCGCCGCGGCCGGAAGTGCCGGGGCAGGCCGGCCAGGTAGCGGTAAGTGATCAGGGCGAACGCCACGGGCAGGATCAGCTGGAAGGTCCAGGCCGGGAGCGTGCCCAGCACCTGGTCCCCGAATTCCCGGGACCCGGCCACGAAGCGCCAGGACTGCCAGGCAAGCACTGCCGACACGCCTGCGGCGAAGGCATCGACCAGGGCGGCGGTCCACCGGCGCCACGCCTGCGGCAGGAAGCGGGACAGGAGGTCGATGCGCAGGTGCACGTTGTCGCGGCTGGCGGCGATGGCGCCCAGCATTGCCGCCCACAGGACCAGCAGCCGCAGCGCCTCGTCGGCCCACGCGAGCCCGCCGCCGAGCACGCCCCGCAGGAAGACCTGCGCCGCGGCGATGCCGATCATGAGGAACAGGACGGTGGCAAGCAGGCCGTTCTCGACCCAGCGGCCAATCCGCTCGGCGCGCCCGGGAACATCGCCGGCCGGATTGCCGGAGCCGCTCACCGCGGGTTGCCGGGGACGGTCGCCGGGGGATTCGCCTTGCGGAAGTCCTGCAGGTGGCGGCGCACTTCGGCCAGGAGATCGGCGGAGAAGGCACCCTCCGCTGCCATGCGGTCCATGGCGGTGGAGACGGCCGACCGCCATTGGGGAATCTCGGCGAGATTCGGCTCCACGAACTTCAGGCCGCTCGACCGGAGGGCGTCCTCTGCCTTCGTGTTGTCCACGCGGTTCTGGGCGTCCAGCCGCGCGTAGAGGGCGGTCATCACGTCCCGGAGCACCGCCTGGTCGGCTTCACTCACGGTGCGCAGCGCCGCCTTGTCGATCGCGAGGACGCCCATCGTGTAGCTGAGCGGCAGGTTCGTGACGAAGCGCGTCTTGGTGTACCACTGCAGGACGATGGCGCCGACGGGCGGCGTGGCCACGATGTCGAGCAGGCCCGTCTCGAGCCCCGTGAGCACGTCCGTGATCGGCAGGACGACGGGGGTGAGCTGCAGCGCCTGCATGGCCGTGTAGCTGGTGCGGTCGCCTTCCGGCACCCAGATCTTCTGCCCGCGCAGGTCGGCGAGCCCGGTCACGGGTTTGCCAGTGAGGAAATTGGCGAAACCGCCACCCGCGAAGCCGTACGTGGCGAAGCCGGCCTTGTCGAGCCCCGCGGCGAGCCGCGCGTCCATCTTCTGGCGGACGTAGTCGACCTCGGCCTGGGAATTGAAGAGCATGGGCAGGCCATAGATCAGGATGTCCGGGTACCGCTCCTCGAGGCTGTTGGACGTGAACACGCCACCCTGCAGCTGGCCGATGCGGATCTTCCGGAGGACCTTCTTGTCGGTTCCCTGGATGCCACCGCCGTAGAACTTGAGGTTGACCCGGCCGCCAGTCCGCTCCCGGACCTGCGCGCCCGCCGCCCGCAGGTCCTTCATCCAGCCGGAGCCTTCGGGCGCGATGGTCGCCAGCTTCAGGTCGGTGGCCGGGAGGCGGAGCGGCAGGGCCGCAAGCAGGACCAGTCCCGCCAGCTTCAGCGCACAGTTGGAGAACTTCACCGGCATTTCCTCATCGTGGGTGGACCTGGCTCAGAAGTAGTCGTTCGCTGACGCCAGCAGTTCCGTTGCCTGCTTCTGCGCGAGGGTATTGAACAGCGTGTAGCCGTCCTGGCGCGGCTCGGCCGCCAGCACCCGGTTGAGCAGGGCGTCGTGCAACTCCCGGTCATAGACCAGCCGGGCATAGCTGCGGGCGAAATCGACCAGCACGCCGAGGTCCCGGCCACCCGTCAGCTCGACTGCCTTCTCGAAGTAGGCGCGGCCCCGCTCGGGCTGGCCGCCGAGCGCCGGCGGGCGGAGCGTGGTGAGGATTCCCAGGTAAGAGTTCACCGTGCCGGCGTTGGCCGGGTCGCCGATGACCAGCAGCCGTTGCAGGATGGCTTCGATCCGCGGCAGGTCCGCCAGGGCCTGCCAATCGTCGCTGTGCGCCCGCACGTAGGCAAGCGAGCCCACGGCCACGCTGAACAGGCCGTCGGCGTGCTCCGGCTGGATGCGGTCCAAGCGCGCCGGCAGCTCCGGAAACGGGACGTCCTCAAGGTTGCAGGCGACGACGTCAGCTGCGCAGGCAGCCCGCCTGCCGTAGGTCCGGGCCCGGGTCGCGAGCGTGGCGGCCCGGTCGGGATCGGCGACGAAGACGACGGCATAGGCGGCGTAGAGGCGCGCGGCCGCGCCCAGCACGGCCGGGCTGGCGTCCGGACCGGCCGCCAGCGAATCGAGCAGCAGGAGCAGGGTCGGCAGGCCCTCCCTCACCAGTTCGGGATCGTCCTGGTTGAGGATGGCGGCGGACAGATTCTCCGTCATGTCGCCAGCCGCCGAACTCGCGACGCTGGCGCAACCGCCCAGCACGCCGCCCGCGGCCACGCCGAACGCCAGGTTGGCAGCCAGCCGGGCCAGCCGCGTGGAAACCCGACGGACAGGCGGAAGGGTCACGGCCCTGGCGCGGCGAATCAGACCTTCTCGCGGATCCGGGCCGACTTGCCGCTGCGGTCACGCAGGAAGTAGAGCTTGGCGCGACGGACGTCGCCACGACGCTTGACCTTGATCTCGGCTACCGTGGGACTGTGCAGCGGAAACACCCGCTCGACGCCCTCGCCATGGGAAACCTTGCGCACGGTGAACGACGAGTTCAGGCCGCGGTTCCGGCGGGCGACGACCACCCCTTCATAGGCCTGGAGCCGCTCGCGGTTACCTTCCTTCACGCGAACCTGGACGATGACGGTGTCGCCCGGCGCGAAATCCGGAACGTCCGACTTGAGGGCTTCTGATTCGAGCTTTTCGATGATGTTTGCCATGGCGGTAATCCCAGTGTCAGTAGCGTGAATTGTGGTGGCCTGTCAGTCCTGCAGTCCCGGCCCGGCCGGTCGGCCGACAGACTGCTCGGCGCGAAATTCGTCCAGTAGCCTGCGATCCTCGTCACTCAGCTCCCGCCGGCCAAGCAGGTCGGGTCGCCGGAGACTCGTCCGGCCGAGAGCCTGCTTGCGCCGCCAACGCCGTATTGCCTCGTGGTTGCCCTCGATCAGCACGCGCGGCACGGGCCTGCCGTAGGCAATCTCCGGCCGCGTGTAGTGCGGATGGTCCAGCAACCCGTCGGCGAACGACTCCTGTTCGGCGGACTGCTCGTCGCCCAGTACTCCGGGACGCAGCCTCAACGTGGCGTCCAGCACGGCCATCGCGGCGATCTCGCCGCCGCTCATCACGAAGTCACCGACCGAGACCTCCTCGCCGCCGGTGATCCCCATCAGTCGCTCGTCGAAACCCTCGTAGCGACCGGCCACCAGCACCAGTCCCGGCAGCCCGGCCCACCGCCGGGCCATCGACTGGTCGAAGGGCCGGCCCTGCGGACTCAGGAACACGACGGGGCTGCCGTCGGCCACCTGGCTCCGCGCCGAGGCTATCGCCGTCGCGAACGGCTCGACACGGATCACCATGCCGGGTCCGCCCCCGTAGGGCCGGTCGTCCACCGTGCCGTGGGCGTCCGTGGCGAAATCCCGCGGATCCACCGGAATGACCCGGGCCAGATTCCGCCGGATCGCCCGTCCAACCACCCCGAACTGCGCCACCGGCGCCAGCATCTCGGGGAAGAGCGTCACCACCGCCACGTCCACGCCTTACAGTCCTCGCGGGATCAGAACTCCGGATCCCAGTCCACGGTAATCACCCGCCGGTCGCCGTCCACCGCCAGCACCACGGTGCCGTAGAGGAACGGGATCAGGTGCCTCCCGGCGCCTGCCACGACCATCACGTCGTTGGCCCCGGTCTCGAACAAGTGATCGACGACGCCGAGAGCCTGTCCGCTCGGGGTCCGCACCTCCATGCCCTGGAGGTCGACCCAGAAATACTCCCCCGTCGCGCCGGGGCCGCTGGCATCTCCGCCGAGGGCCGGACCCAGCGTCGTCCGGTCCACTTCAATCTCGGCACCCACGAGGGCCGCCGCCGCATCCCGGTCGGTAATGCCCGCCAGGGACGCCACCACGCCGTCGCCGTGGGCCTGGCCGGCCAGCACCTGCCAGGTCGATTCCTGCCCGTCCTGCCGCAGCAACCAGGGGCTGTACCGCACGACGTTGGCTCGCGGCGCCGTGTACGAGTAGACCTTGACCCAGCCCCGGACTCCGAAGACGCCGGAGATGCGGCCGATGGCAACGCGACTGTTCAGGCGTTCCTGATCTTCCGGGCGGGCAGCCTCAGGCCGCCTGGGCCGGGGTCTGCTGCCGGAATTCCTTCACCAGCGCGGCGACACGCTCCGAGGCCTGGGCGCCCACGCCCAGCCAGTAGTCGAAACGACCGAGGTCGATCCGCAACCGCTCTTCCGAGGCGGTGGCGAACGGACTGAAGAAACCGATGCGCTCGATGTAGCGGCCATCGCGGGCACGCCGGGAGTCGCTGACGGCAAGGTGATAGAAGGGCCGCCCCTTGGCGCCTCCGCGGGACAGACGGATAGTAACCATCGCTTTTGAGCTTCCTTAAATGCCAGTTACGGATCGGTGGGACCCGATTAACCGCCGAATATTACTCGAAAAACGGCCCGATGGCACCGGGCGGCGGCCTAGCGGGGCAGCCCGGGCATGCCCCGCAGGAGCTTGCGGAAACCGCCCTGGCCCATCTTTTTCATCATTTTCTGCATCTGGGCGTGCTGCTTCAGGAGCCGGTTGACCTCCTGGACCTGCAGTCCGGCCCCGCCGGCGATCCGGCGCCGCCGGGAGCCGTCCACGATGGCCGGCCGCCGCCGTTCCCGGGGCGTCATGGAATCGATGATGGCGATCTGGCGCCGCAGCATCCGGGAGTCGATCTGGCCCGCCAGCTTTTCGGCGGACATGCCGCCCGGCAGGGGCAGCTTCCCGAGCAGGCTTTCGACCCCGCCCAGGCCCGCGATCTGCTCGAGTTGGGCACGCAGGTCGTTCAGGTCGAATTGCTTGCCGGTGGCGACTTTCTCCGCCAGTCGGGCCGCGGAGTCCTGGTCCGCCTTGCGCTGGACCTCCTCGACCAGGGACAGCACGTCGCCCATGCCGAGGATGCGGGACGCCATGCGGTCCGGGTGGAAGGGCTCGAGCTCGGTCACGGCCTCGCCGCTGCCGAGGAACTTGATGGGCTGGCCGGTCACCGCCTTCACCGACAACGCCGCGCCACCACGGGCATCGCCGTCTGCCTTGGTGAGGATGACGCCGGTGAGCGGCAGGGCGTCGGCGAAGGCCCGGGCGGCATTCACCGCGTCCTGGCCGGCCATGCTGTCGACGACGAACAGGGTTTCCACCGGATCGACCTTGCCGCGCATGGCCCGCAGTTCGTCGAGCAGCTCCGCGTCGAGGCGGCTACGGCCCGCCGTGTCGACGATCAGGACCTCGAGCTGGTCGCGGCGGGCGTCAGCGCACGCGCGCTCGGCAATCCCGACGGGACCGAGGCTCACGTCGGCCGCCAGGAACGGCACGGCGATCGAACCCGCCAGGCGCTCCAGCTGCAGGATCGCGGCGGGCCGCTGGGTATCCGTGCTCACCAGGCCAACGCGCTTCCCGAGGCGCTCGCGGACGAACAGCGCCAGCTTCGCGGCGGTGGTCGTCTTGCCAGCGCCCTGGAGCCCGGCGAGCAGGATGACGGCGGGCGGCTGGTGGCGGAGGTTCAGCTCAGCCACGCCGTCGCCGAGCGTCCGGGCCAGCTCGTCGTGGATGATCCGGATGAACACCTGACCCGGGGTGAGGCTGCGCAGGACGTCGGCGCCGAGGGCGCGCGTGCGCACCTGCTCCACGAAGTCACGCACGACCGGCAGGGCCACGTCGGCTTCGATCAGCGCGCGCCGCACGTCACGCACCGCGTCCTGGATGTTTTCCTCCGTCAGCCGCCCGCGGCCCCGGACCTGGTCGAGCACGCCCCGCAGGCGGTCACTCAGGGTATTGAACATGGCAAGGCATCCCGTTGCTGGCGGCCGTGAGGATTCGGCGGCAATTGTATGCCGGGACCCGGTTGCCAGTCGCCGGTGCCTGCCTTGACAGCCCCGGCGGGCCGTGGCCACCATGAGGTCCTGTTTCCCGCATCCGGGGTCTTCCAGCGTTGGGTGACGATATTTCCGCAGGCCCACTGATCGGGCTGCTGGTCCTGCTGTTGCTGATCTCGGCGTTCTTTTCCGGTTCCGAAACCGCCCTTCTGACCCTCAACCGCTACCGGCTGCGCCACCGGGCGCGCCAGGGCCACCTGGGCGCCCGCCTGGCGGAGAAGCTGCTGGCGCGCCCCGACCGCCTGATCTCCCTCATCCTCATCGGCAGCAACATCGCGAACACGCTCGCCACCTCCCTGGTCACCCTGGCCGCGCTCAGGATCGGGGGGCCGGGCGGCGTGGCGATTGCCAGTATCGGCCTCGCTTTCGTCATCATGGTGTTCACCGACGTCATGCCCAAGACTGTGGGCGCCCTGCGCTCGGAGCAGCTCGGCCTGCCAGCTGCCCTGGTCTACTACGTGCTGCTCAAGGCCACGCTGCCGGTAGTGTGGCTGGTCACCGCCATTTCCAACGGCCTGCTGCGGCTGTTCGGCGTCCGGCCGGACCAGATGACGCCGCACAACCTGACCCTGGAAGAGTTGCGCACCATCGTGACCGACGCGGGCGCCCTCCTCCCGCGCCGCCGCCAGCGCATGCTCATGTCGATCCTTGAGCTCGAGGACATGACCGTGGACGAGATGATGGTCCCCGACAACGAGCTGGTCGGCATAGACCTCGACGACGAATGGTCGGCCATAGTCGATACGATCACGCATGCGCCCCACAGCCGGCTGCCCGTCTATCGTGGCAACATCGAGAACCTGCTGGGCCTGCTGCAGGTCCGCTCGCTGGTTGGTGTGCCGGCCGGCACGCTGGACGTGGCCGCGATCGAACGGCTGATGACGGAACCGTTCTTCGTGCCTGAGGGCACCTCCGTGCACGGCCTGCTCGGGCAGTTCCACCGTTCGGGCCAGCGAACGGCGTTCGTCGTGGACGAGTACGGGGACCTTCAGGGCATGGTGACCATCGAGGACATCCTGGAGGAAATCCTGGGCGAATTCTCCACGTCCCAGGAGACTGCCGGAACGGACGTGAAGAAGGACGCGGGTGGGGAGGCGTGGACGGTGAATGCCGGCATCAACGTCCGGGCCCTGAACCGCATGATGCGCTGGCATCTGCCGACGGACGGACCAACCACCCTGAACGGACTGATCCTTGAGCAACTGGAGACGATTCCCCAGCGCGGCACGATCCTCGTGCTGAACGGCTACCGGCTCGAGATCCTGGAAACCGGCGGCAATGCAGTCGGCAGCGTACGGATCACGCCTCCAGGGCCGGCAACATCCGCATGATGTCGCGCAGGTGGTCGGCGGTGGTGATGGCCAGGCCGTCGATGGCCTGCTTGGGCGCATTGGCGCGGGGAATGACGGCGCGGGTGAAGCCCACCTTGGCGGCCTCGCGCAGGCGCTCCTCGCCGTAGGCCACGGGGCGGATCTCGCCGGCCAGTCCGACCTCGCCGAAGACCACCAGGTCCCTGGGCAGGGGCCGGTCCCGGACGCTCGAGACGGTGGCCAGCAGCGCCGCCAGGTCCGCAGCCGGTTCGACGATCCGCACGCCGCCGACCACGTTGACGAACACGTCGTTCGTGTGGGTCGCGATCCCGGCGTGCCGGTGGAGGGCCGCCAGCAGCAGGGTCAGCCGGTTCTGTTCCAGGCCGATCGCCACACGCCGCGGCGGGCCGCCGCCGCTCTGATCAGCGAGGGCCTGCACCTCGACGAGCAGCGGCCGGCTGCCCTGGTGCACGGCCGTCACCACGCTGCCGGGAACCGGTTCGCCCCGCTGCGCGACGAACAGGGCTGACGGATTCCGTACCTCGCGGATCCCGCCCTCCGACATCACGAAGATTCCCAGCTCGTTCGCAGCCCCGAACCGGTTCTTGACCGCGCGCAGGATCCGGTACCGGCTCCCGACCTCGCTCTCGAAGTACAGGACGACGTCCACCATGTGCTCCAGCAGGCGCGGTCCCGCGATCTGGCCGTCCTTGGTGACGTGCCCCACCAGGATCACGGCGATACCGGTCTGCTTGGCGAGCCGCACCAGCAGGCCCGCACAGGTCCGTAGCTGATTCGGCGAGCCCGGGGTCGACGGCAGCAGGTCCGTGGCCATCGTCTGGATGGAGTCCACGATGACGCACCCCGGGCTGGCCGCCTGGACGGCGGCAAGGACGTCCTCCACCCGTGTCGTCGCGATCGCGGCCACCGCGGCCAGGTCGGCACCCAGGCGCTGTCCGCGCAGGCTGATCTGTTGCAGCGACTCCTCGCCGCTCGCATACAGCGTCCCACCCGGCGTCCGCAATCGCGCTCCGGCCTGCAGCAGCAGCGTGGACTTGCCGATACCCGGATCACCACCGAGCAGCACGACGGAGCCCGGCACGAGTCCGCCACCCAGAGTGCGGTCGAGTTCGGTGATGCCAGTGGACACGCGGGCAACGGATTCGGTGCCCACCTCGGCAAGCCGTTGCACGGGCACTGCCGGAACCGCGACTGCCGCCCCCCGCGGCGTACTTCCGGCCGACGGTTCCAGGGAGTTCCACGCGCCGCAACCGGGGCATTGCCCCTGCCATTTCGGAGTGACGCCCCCGCATTCGTTGCAGACGAAGGTTTTCTGGGTTCTGGCCATGTCGTCCCCGGGATCAAGCCGGCGTGCATTGTGGGCCGCCGATCCCGGCATTTCGAGACGGAAAACCCGGCCGTGGGGGCCAAAACCACCACTCAGTTCTCAACCCGGTCCGGCTGATCCGCATACTATTTTGTTATGTCGCCCCGGGACAATCAGGGAAACGGCCTGCCGAGCGAGGCCGCCCAGGCCGCGCTATGCGCGGTCCTGGCCCTCGCCTTTGCGCTTGGCGGCGACCGGCTCATCGGCATCGAACGCGGTTTCTATGACCTCAGCCTGCGCCTGTCGGCCGCGGCGGCCGAAGCTCCGGTCGTCATCGTCCGGCCGGATGCGGGACCCGGCGACTTCTGGACCCAGCAGCGGATCGACGAACTGATTACGCGGGTCAGGGCCGCGGGCGCCACGGCCATCATCCCCGCCGCGCCAGCACCCCAGTCCGCGAGTGCAGACGAGGTCAGCCGACTCCAGTCGCTGGTTCGCCTGGAGGACCGCGGCGGCGCGCTGGCGGCCAATACGGAGCCGGGCCTGGTCCGGCGCCAGCTTGCCGAGGCGCAGAGCCGCCTGGACCAGCAGCACAGCGTGGCAGCAGTGATACGGTCAGCGGGCAACGTCGCCCTCGGCCTGGCAACCACGGAGTACCGCCCCGGCCTGTCGCCCGCCGGTGATCCCTGCGCCCAGCGCGTGACCAATGCCAGCGGGCAATTCCCGACCCGCGATCCCGGGAAGCCGCCGGTGATCGCCCTGGTGGCGACGGCGGCGGCGCTGTGCGAGGCGGCCGGCGCCATCGGCCACGTGGCCCAGCTCACCGACCGGGACGGCGTCGTACGCCGCACGGCGCCGGTGCTCCCGGCCGAGGCAGGCGGCGTGCCGTCCAGCGCCATGGCATCCATTCACCTGGCAGGCGGCAAACCGCGGCAGCGGGGAGGTTTTGCCCGCTTCTACTCGTCAGGCGCCGGCGGACCGGGATTCCCCGTACTTGCGGGCACCGGGATCCTGGCCGGCCGGGATGGGGGCGCGCTGCGTGACCACTATGTCGTCATCGGCAATCCGGAGGCCAGCGCCGCGGCCGGAGTGCGCACACCGCTCGACCCCAGCGCCGGCCTTGCGGTGCTGGTGGCGACGGACCTTGCGAATTACCTGACGGGCGACCAGATCAACCGGCCTGACTGGGCACTCTGGCTCGAGATCGGCCTCGCGCTTCTGCTCGCGGTGGCAGCGGTGCGGAGTGGGCGGCTGAGCCTGCCGGTGGCTGCCGGTGCCGCGGTGACCGGAATGCTGGTGCTGCTCCTCGCGGGGTACGCCCTCATCGCCATCGCGGGCGTCTGGCTTCACCTGGCCGGACTCGCCCTGTTCTGCCTCACCGGAGTGGCTATCCTGCAGTTCCTGGCACAGCTGTCCGGCCAGGGACGGGTCGCCGCGGACAGCACTGGCGGCGGGCTGGGAGCCGCGGGACCCGGCGAGGAGCTCGACCTCGGCTTCTCCGTGCTCCGGCAACAGCCGACAACCGAGCGGACCAAAGCCCAGTTGT
>Ga0268299_1003934_pt1 | contig 12554 bp, 11 predicted proteins | sample NOBtaG_FD_193484 | JGI IMG/M metagenome (GOLD analysis project Ga0268299, IMG submission 193484) | Activated sludge microbial communities from bioreactor in Nijmegen, Gelderland, Netherland - NOB reactor | ecosystem: Engineered > Bioreactor > Aerobic > Activated sludge | place: Netherlands...
CGGTTGGCGTGGTTGCGTTCGTTGTCCTTGAACCCGCCGTTCATGTCGGTGGCCCGTTCCCAGTCGAGGACCTTGACCTTGAACTCGTCGAAGGTTTCCTCGTCGGCCCAGCGCAGGAACTTCTCCTGGCGGTCCACGACCTTGTCCCTGATTCGGGGGTTGGCGTGGACGGCGGCGAGGAGGCGGGCGTGGCACAGCCCGATCCGCCCCGAGCGCAGCGCTTGGGCCACCTGGGGTAAGGCGCGTAGGGCCCGTGCGGTCCGGGCCCGTCGGCCTGCTTCGTCGGGGGCCAGCTTGAGGACGTGGGCGGTGTGGGTCTTGACCGAGCGGTGCCCGTCTATCCGGTGGGCCCGGGTGGTGTCGATGGCGGTGAGGTTGTCGAGTTGGGCTGCCCCGATCATGCGGTGCAGTTGCTCCCATTCGTGCTCGACGGCCAGCAGGTCCCGGGCCGTCAAGGACCGGCCGGCGGCGGCCACCGCAGCATGAGCCGCGGCCCGTAGAGCGGCGAACGAGGCGGCGACCTCGCCGTCTTCGAATGCAGGTTCCGCCGCCGAATCCATGAGCCAACCCTACGCACGGGGTGTGACAGCGAACCCCGCTCCGAGGCCCCTCGAGACAAGAAATCCCAGAAAACCACGGCCAACGCAGCACCAAACCATGATCAGTTGCGGACTAATCCGGCCCCACTGAGCGAGTGATACCAGCCACCGTTCGGCCGTAGATCGTCAGCCGTCGTGCCGCGCCGTGCGGGACCGAGACCTCTTCCCAGGTATCCGGCTGCTCGCTGAGCGTCTCCAGGACCGGGCGGAGATCGAGACGCTTGAACTCTCTGGCGCGCTCAGGCGAGAGCTGCCGGTCGATGTCGTCGAGAGCGGAGTCTGCGAGACGTACCGCCCTCAACTTCGGCGCAGAGCCCGATCGATGGCCGCCTGGTGTTCTTCGGGGGTACGGCGGTGAAGTGCCTCCTCCGCTGCTGCTGAGAGCGGCTCGTCGGGTCGGTGGAACCGGATGACGTGCTCGGCCGCATCGTCGATCTCGCGCCTCACGGGTTCCATGCCTCCACGATAGACGGCACCAGTGACGGCGAATCCGCATCGGAACGGCCGAGCGCACGTCTCCCGGCGGGACTGGGCGACCCACTCGGTATCAGCGTCCGACGGCCATGTTCCTGCGAGCGACGATGACGAGTCGGTGCCAGGCCGCGCCTCGGCCTGCAAAGATGGCGCCAATGCTGCGAACCGTGCTCCGCGTCTCCGTGGTCGTCGCCCTGGTGTCCGGCTGCTCCGCCAGCCAGCCACCGGATGCTGAGGTTCCGCGCACGGTCACCGTGGTCGCCGATACGGGCGGACCAGCGACGACCGTACGAATGCTGGAGACCCCAGAGCAGGTTGAAGACCTGGTGCGCCAGTTCGCCGCTTGCGTCGTCGAGCGCTCACCTGGCGGCGTTGCCTTCGCCATCTGGTTCGATCCTTCCACCGGCCTCGTCGGCAACACCCGCCAGGTGGCGAGGAACGACGCGTTGGCACGACAGCTCGGCGAGTCGATCTACCAGTGCGACGCCGAGCTGGTCTACCGGCAGTCGATCAACGCCTATATCGACGCCAACCCGCTCGGTGGAGAGATCGGCGGGAACGGTCTCCCCCCGGACGAGATCGGCGAACCACTGGGCTTTGGCGACCCCGCACTGCTCGGGCCGCTGCTGAGACGGAGCTAACGGCTGACGCTCACCTCGATCGAGGTGGCGACGGCGATGGCCTCGACGTGCTCGTGGTCGGTGCCGCAGCACCCGCCGACGACGCTGAGGTCGACCAGACCCTGAAGCTGCCGGTAGCGGTCGGCCAGGTCGGCGATGTCGCCGCGGTCGAGCTCGGTGGCGGCATCCAACTCCTCGTGGCTCATGGCCGAGGCGTTGGCCCTGACACCGCGGATCCGCTGCATCCAGCTCGACCCGATGCCCTGTTCGAGCACCGGCTGGAAATGCGTGGGGTGGGCGCAATTGACCAGGTAGTAGGCGGGGGCCCGGTCGGTGACCGAGTCGACCTGGGTGATGGCGTCGCCCAACGTCTGGCCCGACGGAAGATGTCCGTCGGTCTCCACGGTGAACGACACGGCGATGGGCACACCGGCGGCTTGGGCCGCGCGGGTGATCCCGATCGCCTCCTCGACGTACGTCATCGTGATGGCGCTCATCATGTCGGCTCCGGCCTCGGCGAACGCACGGGCCTGGAGGCTGTGGAAGTTGGCCGCCTCGTCGACCGACATGGCGCCGTCGACCACGTAGCCATCGCCTCGGGGCCCGACGGCGCCGTTGACGACGGCGGTGACAGCGGGGAACCGGCTGGCGGCGGCCCGCACGAACGCGACGGCTCGCCGGTTGACGTCGGCCAGGCGTTCGGCGCCGTAGCCCTGGCGGGCACCCCAGTCGAGGCTGGCCCGCCAGGTGGGCGTGTCGAGCACCACACCCCGGCCGTGTCGCTCGGCGAGGAGCAGGTAGTTGCGGTAATAGGCGTCGAGCGCGGCCCGGCCGTCGTCCCGGTCGAGCAGGGGGAAGGCGGCGAAGTCGGGCAGGTCGAAGCCGTCGAGGTAGATCAGCACCGTCTCCAGACCTCCATCGGCGATGAAAGGGCGGTCGGCGGTGAGCTGTGCGAGTGACATTGTCCTGTTCTCCTGGTCTCGGGCCGCCGCTCGGCGGCCGACACCAGCTACGGCGTGAGATCGTGCCTCACGCCGTGACAGCCGGCCTCACACCCTGATCTCCCAATGCGTCGGCTGCTCGGGCCGGTAGCAGCAGTACGTGCCGGTGACGATCGACGCCGCCAGGTGGCGACCGAGCTCGTCGTGAGCGGCGGACACCCGCCGGAGGGTGCCCCGCAGCCGGTGGGTCACGGCCGACCGGGCCCGTTCGACGGTGCCCGAGGCGCGCCGCGCCTTGCCGCCGAGGCCGAGCGCGGCGCTGAGGTGATCGACCAGCGCGTCGAGCTCCGCCTGCAGCCGTTCGGCCCGGGCGAAGTCGTTGTGCGACTCCGCCTCGGCCACGTCGTCGTACAACTCGCGGATGCGCTGCTCGTAGGTGCGGCGGGCCTGGGCGTCGATCGTCTCGCCGGTGTCGCGCTCCTCCAGCCCGGCCCCGGCGAGATCGAGGCAGTGGACCTCCGCCCCCGCCGCGCCGATCAGGCGGGCCAGGTCGTCCAGACCCTTGCTGTGGCGGACGGCGACGGTGCGACTGGCGAACGTGATCTCCCAGACGTCGGCCATCCGGACGAGCCGGTTGGCCCCGTCGCTGCCCGCAGGCGGCTCCACCCCGGGCGCCATCTCCGGAGCCGGCTCGGCCACCGGGTCGGCGAGCACAGGGTGCACGTCGAGCAGACCGTGCAGGACGGAACGGGCGAGCAGGATGGCGTCGCGCCGCGACAGCGGCACCATCGGCGAGGCGGGCAGGCTGACCCGCTCGAACCCGGGGAGGTTGAACACGCTCACCACCGGCATCGCCGCCGCACTGGCGGCAAGGGAAGCCCAGGCCTCGTGCCCGGCCCGCTGGGCCAGGCTCGCCGTGGTCCGGATGGCATTGCGCACCTCGCTGTCCGCTCCCCGCGTGACCAAGCCGTCGATCAGCTCGACCAGATGCCCTGCGGCCGCCACCAGATCTCCCTGGTCGACGGCGATCTCGGCGAGCGTGTTGAGGTTGGCCGACTCACCGGCGGGATAGCCGTGGGCGCGGGCCGCCTCGAGGGCGTGGCGGGCGGTGGCGGTCGCCTGGTCGGGATCCACCCGGGCCAGGAGGGAGGCTTCGACCGTGTGGGCCCACAGCGCGTTCACGTCGGCCCCGGCCGACCGGGCGGCCTCGTGGACCCGGCGCACCACGGCGAGGCTCCCGTCGACGTCGCCCAGGTTCGCCGCCAGCTCGGCCCGTGTGACGGCCAGCTCCATCGCCAGCTCGGGGATGTCACGGGCGTGTTCGATGGCCGCGTCGAGGCTTTCGATGGCCACGGCGAGATCGCCTCGGGCGCACGACGCAAGGGCGACGACGCGCCGCAGCGTGCACGGCGCATAGCCGGAGGACCCGGCATGGGCCAGCGCCCCGGAGGCCAGCTCCACGGCGTCGTGCGGTCGGCCGAGCAGGTACCGACAGGTGGCGACGGTGGCGGCGGCGTCGGCCCACCCGGCTACCGACCGGTCGGGCCACCGCTCGAGCACCGCGCTGGCCACCGATTCGACCTCGTCGACCCGCCCCTGGTGCACGACGCCCCACAGCGTGGCGGTCAGCGCCAGGCTGCGGCCGGGCCGATCGTCGTGGTCGAGGCACCAGCGCAGGACCGACAGTATGGCGTCGGTGCGATCGAGGAGCCCGTGGAACCCCTCCCGGCGCCAGCCCTGGTCGGCGGCGAAGCTGGCCGTCTGGCGCACCACGTGGCGCACGTAGCGCGCCCACACGTCGTCCCGTTCACCCGAGGCCACCAGGCGCTCACGGGCGAACGTCCTCAGCGTCTCCAGCAGCCGGTACCGGGTCCGGCCGTCTCGCCGTTCGGCGATCACCAGCGACGCATCGACCAGGCGGTGCAGATGGTCCAACACGTGGGCCGAGCTCTCCCCATCGGCCGCGACAGCGGCCGCCTCGTCGAGATCGAAGGGGCCGGTGAAGATGCCGAGCCTGTCGAAGAACCGGCGGTCGGGCTCCGCCAGGAGCTGGTACGACCACTCGATCGTGTCCCGGAGGCTGCGATGGCGGCCCGGACCCCTTGACCGGGGGCGGGCCAGCACGTCGAGGTCGTCGAGCCGGGCCAGGATCTCCGCCGGGCCGAGCACGGCCAGGCGGGCCGCTGCCAACTCCAGGGCCAGCGGCACCCCGTCGAGCATCCGGCACAGGCGGACCACGTGCTCCATCTCGTCGGCTGACGGTTGCACGCCTGCGTCGCCGGCCCGCTCCATCAGCAGCCGCACCGCCGGCGCGTCGAGGTCGATCCTTCCCGGAGCCGGCAGGGACAAGGGGCCGACGGCGACCACCGACTCGCCCGGCAGGTTCAGGGGCGAGCGGCTCGTGGCCAGCACCGTGGGCGACTCGCACGCCTGGAGCAGGGCGTCCACCGCGGCCGCCGCCTCCTCGAGCACGTGCTCGCAGTTGTCGACCAGGACCAGCGCCGGCTGCTCGGTCGGCGACGCCACCAGTGCCCCGAACGAGGCGAACCCGAGCTGGGCCGCGATCGTGGATCGCACCTCCTCGGCCGACCCGACCCGGCTGAGGTCGACCAGGTGCCCGCCCAGCGGATACGACGGCGCCGCTTCGGCCAGCACCGTCGTGGCCACCGCAGTCTTGCCGATCCCCCCTGGTCCCACCAGCGTGACCAGCCGGGCGCGCGTGAGCCGGTCCCTCACGTCGCTCAGCGACGCCTCGCGACCCACCAACCCCATCCAGGCTCCGGTACCCGCAACGGCCGAGGCCGAAACATCCCCCCGCCCACGCCCGACGGCGACGGCCCCTGTGGCTGGCTGGTGGGGCGGCGGGGCCCGTCCTAGGGTTGGGCTTTGTTTCGCAACCCGAGGAGGGGACGGCATGGGACTGCTGGATGGGAAGGTGGCCATCGTCACCGGTGGCGGGCGGGGGCTCGGGCGTAGCCACGCCCTCCTGCTGGCCCACGAGGGCGCGTCGGTGGTGGTCAACGACCTGGGCGGTGAGTGGGACGGCAGCGGCTCCGACACCCGGGCCGCCTCCGAGGTGGCGGCCGAGATCACGGCCGCCGGCGGCAAGGCCGTGGCCAACTTCGACGACGTGGCCGACTGGGAAGGCGGCCAGCGGATGATCAACCAGGCCATCGAGGCTTTCGGCGGCCTCGACTGCCTCGTCTGCAACGCCGGCTTCGTCCGCGACCGCACCGTGTTCAACATGAGCGAAGGCGAGTGGGACTCGGTGATCCGGGTCCATCTCAAGGGCCACTTCGTGCCCACCCGGTGGGCGACCGCCTACTGGCGGGAGCGGTTCAAGGAGACCAACGAGCCGGTCAACGCCCGCATCGTCTACACCGCCTCCGAGGCCGGCCTGTTCGGCAACGCCGGCCAGGCCAACTACTCGGCGGCCAAGGCCGGCATCGCTTCCATGGCGATCGTCGTGGCCCGGGAGATGGAGAAGTACGGGGTCACCTGCAACACCCTCAACCCCCGGGCCCGGACCCGCATGACGATCAACACCTTCGGCGCCGACCGCCTCACCGGCAAGGAAGGCGAGTTCGACTACAACGACCCCGACAACGTGTCGCCCCTCGTCGCCTTCCTGTGCAGCGACGCCGCCGCCGACATCACCGGCCAGACGTTCGTGGCCGGCGGCGACACCGTGGCCTGGATGCAGGGCTGGACCCGGGCCAGCCGGGTCAAGAAGGACAAGGACCGCTGGACCCCGTCAGAGCTCGTCGCCGCCAAGGCCGAGCTGTTCGGCGACAAGTCCACCCGGCCCCCGCGCTTCGGCTGACCCCGAGCGTTCTGAGGAGCCTGAACCGTACTCAGTGCGGTTCAGGCTCCTAATTTCGTTGGGGCCTCTATCCGTGCCAGCCGCCGTCGACGACGAACTCCTGGCCGGTGACCCAGGTGGAGGTGGGGCCGACGAGGTAGAAGGCCATGCCGGCGATGTCTTCGGGCTCGCCGATGCGGCCGATGGGGGCTGAGCGGGCCATCTTGGCCCGCTGCTCGTCGTCGAGGCCGCCGGCCTGGTTCAACATGTCGGTGTCGATGAACCCGGGGTGGATCGAGTTGACCCGGATCTGGTGGCGGCCGAGCTCCTTGGCCGCGATCTTGGTCATCCCCCGGACCGCCCACTTGGACGCGCCGTAGGCCGTCGATCCGAACAGGCCCTGCATCCCGGCCACCGAGCTGATGTTCACGATCGACCCGCCGTTGCCGGCCTCGATCATGGCCCGGGCCGCCGCCCGCATGCCGAGGAACACGCCGGTCTGGTTGACCGCCATCGTGGCCTGCCAGTCCTCCATCGTCGTGTTGACCAGGCGCCCCATGCGGGCGATGCCGGCGTTGTTGATGAGGATGTCGAGCCGCCCGTGGCGGGCCATGATGTCGCCCACCACCTGGTCCCAGCTCTCCTCCGACGTGACGTCGAGGTGCATGTACTCGGCCCCCTCGATGCTGCCGGCGGTGGCCTCGCCCTCCTCGTCGATCACGTCGGCCAGGATCACCGTGGCCCCGCGGGAGGCGAACAGGCGCCCCTCGGCCGCCCCCTGGCCCTTGGGCCGGGCCCCGCCGGTGATCAGGGCCACCTGGCCGGCCAGTTCCTTGCCGATCTCGGTCGTCATCGTCCGTGCTCCTCGTGCTCGTCTTCGGGGTCGGTCGGGGCCCTGTCTAACCCGGCCGGGCGGAGGCTGTCGAGCAGGGCCAGGAGGTGGAGGCGGAGCATCTCGCCGTTGTCGCCGAAGGGCGCGTGGTGGTTCACCTCCAGCATGACGAAGCCGTGGAGGGCGGCGTAGGGGGCGAACAGGCGGGCCCGCTCGGCCACTGGCAGCTCCATGAACGCGGCCACGTCGAGCGGCTCGGGCCGGCCGATCAGCTCGCCCACCAGGCGGAGGAACGGGGCTCCCACCGCCATCTCGGCCTCCACCGTGGGCCCTCCGGGCGGCGCAGCGTAGCCGGGGATCTGATCGGTGAAGATCAGGTTGAACCGCTGGGGGTTGGCCAGGGCCCACTCCCGGTAGGCGAGGCAGGTGGTGAGGAGGCGCTCCTCCAGGGGGCGGCCATCGCCCTCGGCCGCCGCCGCCACGTGGGCGGCCAGGTCGCCGAAGGCGTCGAGCAGGATGCGGGTGAACAGATCGTCGATGCCGTTCACGTAGGTGTAGAGGGAGGCCGGGTTCATCCCCACTTCCTTGGCGATGCCCCGCCAGCTCACGGCCGACGGCCCGCCCTCGGCCAGCTGGCGGCGGCCGATGGTCACGATCTCGCCGGTCAGCTCCTGGCGGAGCCGCTCCCGCCGGTTGGGCGGCTGCTCGTTCTCCGTGGACGTCGTCGACCCCATGGGTGACCGACGCTACCGACCCGCCCCTTGACGATCAAACACTGTTTGGTATTAGATCCAACTCATGTTCAAAGACCAAACAGCGTTTGATAACCAACCGACGTCGGCCAACGAGGCCGCCAGCACTGCCCCCCTCCGCTCGCCCGTCGTGCTCGGTGCTGGGCCCGTCGGCAAGGCCGTGGCCGCCCGCCTCGTCGAGCGGGGGCTGACGCCCGTGGTGATCAGCCGGTCGGGATCCACCATCGACGGCGCCCGCCCGCTGGCCGTCGACGTCACCGATCCGGCCGCCCTGGCCACCGCCCTCCACGGCGCCGATGCCGTGTTCCACAGCGCCCAGCCCGCCTACCACCGATGGGCCGAGGAGTTCCCCGCCCTCCAGCGCTCGGTGCTCGACGCCGCCGCCCGAGCCGGGGTCGGCGTGGTGGTAGCGGTGGAGAACCTCTACCCCTACGGACGGGTGGCGTGCCGGGCCGCAATGACCGAGGCGACCCCGTTCAACCCGTGCTCCCGCAAGGGCGAGGTGCGGGCCCGGCTCGCCACCGAGCTGGCCGCCGCCCACACCGTCGGCGGGTTGGCCACCGTCGCCGTGCGGGCCAGCGACTTCCTGGGCCCCGGGGTGCTGGGTTCGGCCTACGGCGAGCGCTTCGTCGGGCCCCTGGTGAAGGGCAGGGCGGCCGACGTGTTCGGCGACCCCGATGCCCGCCACTCGGTCACCTACGTGCCCGATCTGGCCAAGACCCTGGTGCGGGTGGCCGAGCGGCCGTCGGCCTGGGGTCGGGCCTGGCACGCTCCGTCGGCCCCCGCCGTCACCCAGCGGGAGCTGGTGGCGTTGGTGGCGGCGGCCGCCGGCACCGAAACGAAGCTCCGGGTGCTGAAGCCGTGGATGCTGCGCCTCGTCGGCCGCTTCAACCCGGCGGCCCGGGAGACGGTGGAGATGCTCTACGAGTTCGAGGCCGACTTCGTGCTCGACTCCTCCGCCGCCGAGCGTGCCTTCGGCCTCACCCCCACGCCGTTGGCGGCGGCGGCAGCGGCGACGGTCAGCTCCGGGCGGGGACGGTGACGATGGCGTGGCCGGGGCAGGTGGGGTCCCCGTTCTGGTTGACCACGTCGATGTCGAGCTTGATGCGGTGCTCGCCGTCCTCCACCAGCTTCTCGGTGACCGTGCCGGTGACGGTGAGCACGTCGTTCTTCTGGTTGATGGCCCGGAACTGGCAGCCGATCTCCCGGATCTGGCCCTCGTCGCCCATCCAGTCCTGCAGGGCGTTCACGATGTAGGCGTAGCGGAGGTTGCCCATGCCGAACGCGCCCTGCTCGTTGAGGGCGGCCCGGCCGGCCTCGTCGTCCATGTGGATGGGGATGAACTCGTCGTTGACGGCGGCGTAGCGGTTCCAGTGCATGAAGTCGGTCTTGCGGCTCCATGCGGGGATGGTGTCGCCGACGTTCACGTCCTCGAAGTACACGTTGATGGTCATGGTCGATCTCTCGTCTCGTCGTCTTCGGGGCTCGGGCTCAGTAGAGGATGGCGGTGGACACCCGCCGCTTGACCAGCTCGCCGTCCTGGTTGTGCCACTCCATCTCGGAGTAGCTGAACAGGGTGAGCCCGAGGCGGGTCTCCCGCTCCTCCCAGTCCCGCAGGCGGTTGCGCATGGTGATCACGTCGCCCGGGCGCATGGGCACGCCGTAGGTCTCCACCTGGCCGCCGTTCATGCCCCGCAGCTTGCGCTTGGGCTTCTCCTTCGGCTTCTCCGCCTTGGCCGCCTTGTCTTTCGGGGTGACGATGGGCCAGGCGAACGGGTTGAAGTCGGGCGGGGCGATGATGCCGCCCCAGCGGGTGCCGGCGGCGTACTCCGGGTCCCAGAAGATGGCGGGCGGGGTCTCGGGCCAGTACACGGCGATGGCCCACTTGCGGATGTCGGACTCGGCGATCGGGGGCGACACCCGCTCCGAGCCCCACACCCCCTTGCGCTCGATCATGTCGTCGGTCACCAGTGTGTCCGGTGCGCTGTCGGTCATGCGCCATCTCCCCCTTCGTCGACTCGGCCCCCATGCTGCTCGCCCACCCCGCCGGGCGCAATCCGGCGCCCGGGTTGACGGCTGATCAGCGGGACACCTAGAGATCGACGATCGACCAGACGCCGTCGTCTCCCTGGCGACACGACCGAGCGGCTATCACCGGGTCGGCTTCGAGGTGCACCCACCCGTGCACCGACAGCAGGGCGATAGGTGGGTTGGCCAGTGCCAGGGCAGCGATCGCATAGGCGAGGCCGTCGGTGACCTGCCGGAGGGTGGCCAAAACCTGGAAGAAGGCGGTCTCGTCGGTGACCTGGTCACTGTCAGCCACCTCGATCGTTCCCCACGGCATGAGCCGGGCGCCGACAGCCCGCACCGTCTGGCCGGCGTTCATGTGGGCGATCAGTCGTTCCTCGGCCACGCGTATCAGCTCGGCGAGATTGGTGGTCGGCGCTTCATCCCGAGGCCAGCGCCGGACGACCGGGTTTTGACGTAGGGCCATCGCTCCTTCGGCCGGCGTGGCCGGCAGGCTCGTGGCGATGACGGCTCCTGCGGTGAACGGGATCTCCGCCCCCTTGCCCACGTACGGAGCGCTGTGGCGGCCCTGGGATCGCGGGTGGTCCAGCAAGACTCCCAGATAGAGGTCACCCACCTGCTCGGTCACCAGGAGCCACGGGAGCTCGATGATCACAGGCGGGCGCCCACCGGCCGGCGTCCCGAGGTCGGCTGTGGCCAGCCGCATCATGACCTTCACCCCATGGCCCGGGGAGAGGTTCTGTCTGGCTCGGCGCAGCTCCGCTGAGCCGCTGGTCTGATCGGGCACGACGATCTCCCAGGAATCTCGGGCGAGTACGGGCAGGCGCATGGCGGTCCCCTTTCGGACAGCGTGATGGTGTGAAGGGGGTGAGTGCGCTCGGGCCCCATCTGTTCGCCCGTTCTTCGCCGGACAACTACGGTCGGTCGGGCAGATCGGGTCGAATACGACAGGGGAGTTGGCCATGGGCAAGCGGATCGCCATCGTGGGGGTGGGGGCACTCGGCGGATACGTCGGCGGGCACCTGGCCCGGGCCGGGCACGACGTCACCCTGATCGACTTCTGGCCGGCCAACATCGAGGCCATCCGGGCCGACGGGCTCCAGCTCGACGGCCTGTCGGAGGAGGAGCGGTTCACCGCCCGACCCACCCAGGCCCTCCACGTGAGCGACGTCCAGGCCCTGGCCTTCCAGGACCCGATCGACATCGCCATGGTGTCGGTGAAGTCCTACGACACGGAGTGGGCCACCACCCTCATCCGCCAGTACCTGGCCCCCGCCGGTTACGTGGTCTCCCTCCAGAACTGCCTCAACGAGGAGCGCATCGCCGGCATCGTCGGCTGGGGCCGCACGGTCGGTGCCATCGCCTCCATGATCTCGGTCGACATGAATGCCCCCGGCTCGGTCATGCGCACCGTGCCCAAGATGGGCGACCGCCACACCGTGTTCCGGGCCGGCGAGGTGCACGGGCGGATCAGCACCCGCATCGAGGAGCTGGTGGGCTTGTTCTCCCTGGTCGACTCGGCCAAGCCCACCACCAACCTGTGGGGCGAGCGCTGGTCCAAGCTCGTGCTGAACGGGATGGTCAACGGGGTCTCGTCGGCCACCGGGCTGCCGGTGGCGGCGGTCAACGCCAACCCGGCGGTGCGCAAGTTCACCATCCAGCTCGCGGGCGAGGCGGTGCGGATCGGCCAGGCCCTCGGCTACGAGCTGGAGGAGATCATGCGGTTCGAGCCCGAAGAGTTCGCCCTGGCCGCCGAGGGCGACCCCGAGGCGTTCGCCAAGGTCGACGGCGCCCTGGCCAAGCAGGTCGCCAAGAACGAGCGCGACGCCATTCGCCGCCCGTCGATGGCCCAGGACGTGCTCAAGGGCCGGCGCACCGAGATCGAGTTCATCAACGGCTACATCGCGGCCAAGGGCGACGAGATCGGCATCGACGCCCCCAGCCACCGCAAGATCACCGAGCTCGTCCGCGGCGTCGAGCGCGGCACTGTCACCCCCAGCCCGGCGTTGCTGGGGGGCTGAACGCCACCCAGCCGAATCTCCGCGTGGAGCGTCTCACCGGTGAGACGCTCCACGCTGAGATTCCGGGATGGTGGCTTCGCTAGAGCGCGCTGGCGACGATGCCCTTGTCGTGGAGGATGCCGATGTCGTGGCTCGACATGCCCAACACCTCGGCCAGTACCTGCTCGGTGTGCTGGCCGAGCTTCGGGGCCGGGATCGGGGTGTCGCGGGGGATGGCGCCGAACGCCAGAGGCGAGCCCGGCACCGTCACCCGGCCCACGCCGGGCTGGTCGATCTTGGCGAACATCGGGTTGGCCACCGAGGCCCGGGGGTCCTCCGTGACGAGCTGGGTGAACGTCTGGTACGGGCCCCAGCACACACCAGCGTCGTCGAAGATCGTGCGGAGCTCGTCGAGCGAGTGGCGGGCGATGAAGGGGGCAACGTAGGCGGCGATGGCGTCCCGCGCCTCGAACCGGTCGCCCTCCTTGCGCAGGTCGACCCCCAGC
>Ga0268299_1003935_pt1 | contig 12553 bp, 12 predicted proteins | sample NOBtaG_FD_193484 | JGI IMG/M metagenome (GOLD analysis project Ga0268299, IMG submission 193484) | Activated sludge microbial communities from bioreactor in Nijmegen, Gelderland, Netherland - NOB reactor | ecosystem: Engineered > Bioreactor > Aerobic > Activated sludge | place: Netherlands...
TGCGACTCCTCCGGGGGCTCGGGTGGCGTGGCCATCGCGGTTCAGACCTGGCGGAGAACCTCGGCCGCGGCCTCGACGGTGGTCTCGATCTCCGCCTCGGAGTGCGACAGCGACACGAAGGCGACCTCGAACTGCGACGGCGGCAGGTAGACGCCGCGCTCGATCATGCCGCGGAACCAGCGGCCGAACCGCGCGGTGTCGCAGCGCCCGACCTCGGCCGCGTTACGGGCTCCTGGGATGCCGAAGAACAGTGTCATCATCGAGCCGACGCGTGCCAGATGCGCGTCCACCCCGGCAGCGGCGGCGGCTCGGCGCAGGCCGTCGCCGAGCAGGGCGCCGAGATCCTCCAGCCGCTCGTAGATCTGCGGCTGCTGCAGACTCTTCAGCATGGCCACCCCCGCGGCGACGGAGAGCGGGTTCCCGGACAGGGTTCCGGCCTGGTACACCGGCCCCACCGGCGCCAGCTTCTCCATGATCTCGGCGCGGCCGCCGAGCGCGCCGACCGGCAGGCCGCCGCCGATGATCTTCCCCAGGCAGGTGAGATCGGGTCGGATGCCGGTGAGCGTCTGCACGCCGCCGTAGGCGACGCGGAAGCCGGTGATCACCTCGTCGAACACCAGCAGGGCGCCGCGCCGCTGGGTCAGATCGCGCAGTCCCTGCAGGAACCCCGGCTCGGGCGGTACCAGGCCCATGTTGCCGGCGATCGGCTCGACCACCACCGCGGCGAGGTCGTCGCCGGCCGCGTCGGCGCAGGCCTCGACGCTCGCCAGGTCGTTGTAGCTCGCGATCAGCGTCTCGCCCGCGATCGCAGCCGGCACCCCTGGACTGTCGGGAACGCCGAAGGTCATCGCGCCCGAGCCGGCGCGCACCAGCAGAGGGTCGCTGTGGCCGTGGTAGCAGCCGTCGAACTTGACGATCTTGTTGCGCCCGGTGAAGCCGCGCGCCACCCGCAACGCCGTCATCGCAGCCTCGGTGCCGGAGCTCATCAGGCGCACCATCTCGATCGACGGGAAGGCGTCGGCGATCAGCCGCGCCAGCTCGATCTCGCGCGCCGTCGGCGCGCCGAAGCTGGTGCCCTCGCGCAACGCCTCCTGCACCGCGCGCAGCACGGGCGGATACGCGTGTCCCAGGATCATCGGCCCCCACGAGCCGACGTAGTCGATGTAGCTGCGCCCGTCGGCGTCGACCACCCAGCAGCCGTGGGCGCGCTGGATGAACAGCGGTTCGCCGCCGACCGCCTTCCAGGCGCGCACCGGGCTGTTCACGCCGCCCGGGATGACGCGACGGGCCTCCTCGAAGAGGCGCTTGGAGAGGTGCCCGCTCACGTCAGGCTCACCCGCCGGCCGATACGGGCGCTGGCGTCGACGAAGCAGCGGCGCAACTGCTGGTAGTCGCGCGCCACCGGAAACTGCGGGAACTCGCGGGCGACGTTGTCGGGCGGGCAGAACAGGATGCCGCCGTCGGCCTCGTCGAGCATGGTCGTGTCGTTGTACGAGTCGCCCGCCGCGATCACCTCGAAGTTGAGCAGCTTCAGGCCCATGACCGCCTTCCGCTTCCCGTCGCGCAGCCGCAGGGTGTAGTCGACCACCCGGCCGCCGTCGTCGACCACCAGCGAGTTGCACCACAGCGTCGGAAAGCCGAGTTGCGCCATCAACGGCGCGGCGAACTCGTAGAAGGTGTCCGACAGGATCAGCACCTGGTAGCGCTGCCGCAGCCAATCGAGGAACTCCGCGGCACCCTCGAGCGGACCCATCCGGCCGATCACATCCTGGATGTCCTTCAGCTTGAGGCCGTGCTGGTCGAGGATCTCCAGCCGGCCGCGCATCAGCTTGTCGTAGTCCGGTTCGTCGCGCGTCGTCCGCTCGAGCGCGGCGATGCGGGTGGCGGCGGCGACGTTGATCCAGATCTCGGGGACCAGAACTCCTTCGAGGTCGAGGCAGGCGATCATCGCCCGATGGCTACCGGCTCCCCCCCAGCAGCGCAAGTCAGCCGCCCCCCTTGACGCCGGAGGAGTCGAACTTAGCTTGCCCGCCGTTCGGACGCGTCCTCCAACGACATCTCGCCACCTGCGAAGAAAGAGGAGGTTCCCACCATGACCATCAGATTCGGCTCCCCCTTCACCTCGCCGTTCGATCGCCTGCTGTCCCTGCAGCGCGAGCTCGATCGCGCCTTCGAGAACCCGGGCTGGGACTTCGGCCTGAGCGGCCGCGGCGTCTTCCCCGCCGTCAACGTCTTCCAGGACTCCGAAGGCTATCTGCTGCGCGCCGAGGTGCCGGGCGTACCGCCCGACAAGCTCAACCTCGAGACCCACGGGCGCACGCTCACGATCGCCGGCGAGCGCGACAGCAACGGCGCCGGCGCCGAGGGCGCCGGGTACCATCGCCGCGAGCGCGAGGTCGGCAAGTTCTCCCGCTCCTTCACCCTTCCGTCGAGCCTCGACGTGGAGAACGCCAAAGCCGACTACAAGCACGGCGTGCTCACCGTCCGCATCCCCCTGAAGGCCGCCGCCAAGCCGCGCCAGATCGAGGTGAAGGCCGCCTGACGGCGGCCGGAATCCAGCGCCAGGAGGTTCCACGACCATGACCGCTCAAGAGATCAGTGTTCGTCCCAAGCAGGAGGTCGTCGAGGAGCAGACGCGCGCGGGGCGCGCGTACCAGCCCGACGTCGACATCTACGAGACCAAGGACAGCCTCTGGCTGAAGGCCGACATGCCCGGCGTCGACGAGAAGTCGGTGCAGGTCCGTCTCGACGACGGAGTGCTGACCATCGAAGGCAGCGTCGCGCTCGACGACTACCAGAACGTCTCGCCGGTCTACAGCGAGTATCGCGTCGGCAACTACCGGCGCCGCTTCACCGTCTCCAACCACATCGACGGCGAGCGCATCCAGGGCAAGATGGTGAACGGCGTCCTCCATCTCGAGCTGCCGAAGGCCGAGAAGGCCAAGCCGCGGCAGATCGCCATCAGCGCCGAGTAGTCTCTCCCCCCGAAGCTGCACGTGACACCACTCCTGCCGCGTGGAATGGTGCGCACGTGCAGCTCCCTCGCCTCTTCAGCGCCGGCTTCGAGGGCACGACTCCACCAGCCGAGCTCCTCGCCCTCGTCGAGGCCGGCCTGGGGGGCGTCGTCCTCTTCAAGCGCAACGTCGAGTCGCCCGAGCAACTGCTGCAGCTCGTCTCGCTGCTGAAGCGCGCGGCCCATCCGCGGCCGCTGGTGGTGTCGATCGACCAAGAGGGCGGCCGCGTCGCGCGCCTGCGCGGCCAGCCGTGGGCGCCGCTGCCGGCGATGCGCGTGCTGGGCGAGGCATCGGACGCCGAGTCGCGCGTCCGCGCGGTGTCGGCGCTGCTGGCGCGCGAGCTGCGCGCGGTCGGCATCGACCTCGACTTCGCGCCGGTTCTCGACGTCGACACCAACCCCGCCAACCCGGTGATCGGCGACCGCTCGTTCTCGCGCGAGCCGGCGGTGGTCGCACGCCTCGGCGCGATCTTCGTCGAGGAGCTGCAGCGCGGCGGAGTCGCCGCCTGCGGCAAGCACTTCCCCGGACACGGCGACACCGACGTCGACTCCCACCTGGCACTGCCGCGGGTGGCGCATCCGCGCCAGCGGCTCGAGCAGGTCGAGTTCGTCCCGTTCCGCGCCGCGGTCACCGCCGGCGCTGCGGCCCTGATGACGGCGCACGTGGTGTGCGAGGCACTCGACCCGGACCTGCCGGCGACGCTCTCGCCGCGCGCGATCCGCGTCCTGCGCGACGAGCTCGACTTCGACGGCGCGATCGTGAGCGACGACCTCGAGATGGGCGCCGTCGCGAACCGCTGGCCGATGGGCGAGGTCGCGTGGCGCGCGCTCGCCGCCGGCTGCGATCACCTGCTGGTGTGCCGCTCGCTCGAGAGGTTGCGCCTCGCGCTCGACGGCGTCGAGGAAGCTCTGCGCGCCGGCGACCTGGAGGAGGCGCGGGTCAGCGAGGCGGTGGCGCGCTGGGATGCGCTGGCCCACCGCTTCGCCCGTCCCGAGCCCGGGCACGAAGGCCTCGCGTGGCTGCGCTCGCAGTCGCACCGCGCCCGGATCGCCAGCGCGTTGGGCGACCTGCTGCCGCCCGAGCAGGCCTGAGGCGCGCCCGCCCCGCCGTCACTCGAGCGCCGGACGCACCTTCTCGGCGAACAGCTCGAGAGTCTCGCCGTCATTGAAGTCGGAGAACAGGACGGTGAAGAAGGTCACGCCCTGAGCGCGGCGGGCGTTCAGCTTCTCGGCCACCTGCTCGGGCGTCCCCGCGAAAGCGGTCTTCTCGAGGTCGAAGATCGCGCCCAGCAGTTGCTTCGCCATCGCCCACTTCGCCTTGAAATCCTTCTCGTCGGCGCCGAGCACGCACACGCACTGCTCGGAGATCTCGATGTCGTCGAAGTCGCGCCCGATCTCGTCGCAGTGGCGCCGGAGGACGTCGAGCTTGTGCGCCAGCTCGAGCGAGGCGTTGTTCGGGCAGTTCCAGGTGTTGGCGTGCTCCGCGACGACGCGCAGCATACGCTTCTCGCCGGCGCCGCCGATGAGGATGGGCGGGTGCGGCTTCTGCACCGGCTTGGGGTTGTTGGCCGCGTCGTCGAGCGAATAGTACTTGCCCTCGAAGCTGGCGCGCGACTCGGTGAACAGCTTCTTCATCAGGACCAGCGCCTCGTCGAGTTGCTCGATCCGGATCCGCGGCGAGGGGAAGGGGTAGCCGTAGCCGCGGTACTCCTCGTCCATCCAGCCGGCGCCCATGCCGAGCTCGAGGCGGCCGCCGGAGATGACGTCGAAGGTGGACGCCATCTTCGCCAGCAGGGCGGGGTTGCGGTACGAATTGCAGAGCACGAGCGTGCCGATCCGCAGCCGCTCGGTGGCGGTGGCGAGCGCGGTCATGAGGGTCCAGGCCTCGAGGTGGTCCATGTCGGGGATGCCGCGGGCCCACATGTGATCCACCACCCAGAGCGAGTGATAGCCGAGACGGTCGGCTGCCTGGGCCCGTTCCCGAATGGTGCCGTAGGGCAAGCCGACCTGGGGGAAGAAGAGTCCGACCTTGGTGTCGCGCATCGGCGCCACATACTATCTCGGCGGGGGAAGCGCCAAAGGGGGTCGCCGCCGTCCCGCGCTCGTGGAAAGGGCTCCGTTGCCTTTACTCCCGATCCCGGGCAGACATTCTTGAATGCGCAAGAAGGTCGCGGTCGTAGGGGCCACGGGGATCGCAGGACAGCAGTTCCTCGCGGCGATGGACAACCACCCCTGGTTCGAGGTGACGGCGCTGGCGGCGTCGGAGCGCTCGGCCGGCAAGACGTACGCCGACGCCATCCGCGACCCGAAGTCGGGTGCCCGCCGTTGGTGGTGCAACGAAGAGCCGCCGCGCGCGGTGCTCGGTCTGACGGTGCAGAACGCCCAGGACTTCGACGCCGCCACGGTCGACATCGTCTTCAGCGCGGTCGAGTCGGACGCCGCGCGCGAGCTCGAGCCGCGCTACGCCCGCACCACCGCCGTGGTCAGCACCGCCTCGGCCTTCCGCTACGAGGACGACGTCCCGATCCTGGTGCCGGGCGTCAACTTCGAGCACGCCAAGCTGATCGACGTGCAGCGCCGCAAGCGCGGCTGGAAGGGCTTCGTCACGCCGCTGCCGAACTGCACGACGATGGGGATGGTCATCACCCTCAAGCCGCTGCTCGACGCCTTCGGCGTGCAGCGCGTCTTCATGACCTCGATGCAGGGCATCTCGGGAGCCGGGCGTTCGCCCGGCGTGCTGGGGCTCGACATCCTCGACAACGTCATCCCGTACATTTCCGGCGAGGAGGAGAAGGTCGCGCGCGAGACCGGCAAGATCCTCGGCGGCGTGAAGGGCGACGGCATCGCCGCCGCCCCGATCCGGGTGAGCGCGACGTGCACCCGCGCCGCCGTGCTCGAAGGCCACACCGAGGCGGTGGTGGTCTCGACCGAGAAGCCCTGCACGCCGGCCCAGGCGAAGGCGGCGATGGTCGCCTACGGCGAGGAGCTCGCCGCGCTGAAGCTGCCGTCGGCGCCGAAGCAGATGATCATCGTGCACGACGACCCGTACCGGCCGCAGCCGCGGCTCGATCGCGACACCGACGGCGGCATGGCGACGACCGTCGGACGCCTGCGCCCCGACGAGGCGCTCGAGAACGGCATCAAGTACGTGCTGGTGTCGCACAACACCAAGATGGGCGCCGCCAAAGGGGCGGTGCTGGTCGCCGAGTACCTGGCACAGCAGGGCTACTGCTGACCGGCGCGCGCCGGGGAGGGGTGACCGGGAGCGTCGATGAAGGCAGCGGGACCGCCACGACCGGATGAGTTCCGGCCGGGCGATCTGCCACCGCTGCCCGGCGGCTTCTGGCAGTTGGTCGGCCCGGGCGCCGTGCTCGTCGGCCTCAGCATCGGCGCCGGCGAGCTGATCATCTGGCCGCGCATCACGGCGCAGTTCGGCGCCGCGATCGTCTGGGCGGCGTTCGTCGGCATCTTCATCCAGCTCTGGCTCAACTTCGAGATCGGGCGCTACACGCTCGCCACCGGCGAGAGCATCTACACCGCCTTCACGCGCATCGCGCCCGCTTTCGCCTGGGTCTTCCTCGCGCTCAACGTCGCCGGCTGGATCGTCCCCGGCTGGGCGCGCGCCTGCGGCGGTGCCCTCAAGGTCCTGGTGGTCGGTCCCGATGGCTGGGGCGGGCCGACCGCGTGGACGGCGGTGACCTTCGCGCTCGTCGCCTTCGTGCTGTTCGGCCCGCAGGCGGTCTACCGCTCCGTCGAGCGCACCACCTCGGCGCTGGTGGTGCTGATCACCCTGGGCATGGCCGCCGTCGGCATCTCGGTGAGCACCTGGGACACCTGGGCAGAGCTCGGGCGCGGTCTCCTCAACTTCCCCCACAAGCCCGACGGCCTCCCCACCTACGAGCTGTTCTCGTCGATCGTCTTCGCCGGCGCCGGCGGCACAGCCAACCTGTTCTACTCCTTCTACATCCGCGACAAGGGCTGGGGCATGGGGCACCACATGGCGAAGGTGGTGAATCCGTTGCGCGGCCGGGAGGAGCGCCACAGCGAGCGCGGCTTTCACATCCGCGCGACCAAACAGAACGACGCGCGCTGGCGCGCCTGGTTCCGCCACCTGGTGGCCGACCAGGTGCTCTTCTTCTGGCTGCTCAACAGCTTCACCATCCTCCTCTTCATCCTCGGAGCGCTGGCGGTGCTGCACCCGCGCGGCATCGTGCCGAACCAGGAGCTGCTGGTGTGGGAGGAAGCGACGATCCTGGCGGACTCCTGGGGCACGCCCGGGCGCTACCTCTTCCTGCTGGTCGGCGTCGCCTGCCTGTTCTCGACCCAGTTGACGCTGGTCGACGGCGTCGCCCGCAGTTGCGCCGACCTCGTGCACCACAACTTCGCCTGGGGCCGGCGCGCCTCCCTGAGCGCCTGGTACGCCCGCGTCGCCGCCTTCTGGATCGTCGCCGGGCTGGGCCTCACCTATCTCTACGAGAGCCTGCCGGCGATCGTCTTCCTGCTCAGCGCCGGCTTCTTCGGCGGCATCGCCATGGCCATCTACGGCCCGTTGATCCTGTTCGCCAACCGCCGCTTCCTGCCCCCCGGCCAGCGACCCGGACCGCTGGCCACCGGCGCGCTGGCGCTGGTTTCGGTGTTCTACATCGCCTTCGCCGTGGTATCGGTAGTCGTCCTCCTCGGACGCCTGAGCGGGGACTGAAACGATGAAGCCGTTGTTGATGGGCGACCGCATTCGCCTCCGCCCCTTCGAACCCGCCGACGTACAGGGCGTGTTCGCCTACGCCAGCAGCCCGCTCGTCACCCGCTATCTGGAGTGGGAGCCCCACCGCAGCCTCGCCGACAGTGCCCGGTTCATCGAAGCCTGCCGGCGCCGGGTCGGCGACGGCTGCATCAGTCTGGCGATCGAACACCTCGGCAACGGCACCATCCTCGGCGGCGGCGAGCTGCGCATCGTCGACGCCGTCCATCGGGTCGGCGAGATCGGCTACGCCCTCGCGCCGCGGCACTGGGGGCAGGGGTACAACGTCGAGGCCGGCGCACTGCTGCTCGACTACGGCTTCGCCGGGCTCCATCTGCTCCGCATCCACGGGCTGTGCGACGTCGACAATCGCCCCTCGTTCCGCACGCTCGAGAAGCTCGGCATGGTGCGCGAACGTCTGCTGCCGCGCTATCGCGTCCGCGACGGACGCCAGGTCGACCGCTACGTCTACGGCATCCTCTGGCGCGAGTGGGCCCGGTTGGCGCCTCGCCTGGCGCGCGACGAGCACGGGGCGGCGGGTTGAGCGCCGACCTCTGGAGCGCGATCGCGGCCCGCTGCGAGCGCGCGCCGGCCGCCGCAGCGCTGCTGTGGCGCGACCCGACCGCCGGCGCCGACGTCACCCTCAGCTACGCCGATCTGGCCGAGCGCGCTGCCGCCCTCGCCGCCGGGCTGCGCGACCTCGGCGTCGGCGCCGCCGATCGCGTCGCGGTGGCGCTGCCGAACTCTCCCGACGTCGTCGCCCTCCTGCTCGCCACGCTCCGCCTCGGCGCGACCTACGTCCCGCTCAACCCGGCCTACACCGCCGAGGAGGTCGGCTGGATCGCGGCGAACGTCGGCGCGCTGGTCGTCGTCGCCCACGCGACCCTGCGCGAAGCGCTCGCCGCCGCGCCCGCAAGCGCCGGCCGCATCGTGGGCGCGGTCGCGCCCGGCTCCAAGCCACCCGCACCGGCGACCATCGCGCCCTCCGCGCCGGCGCTGATCGTCTACACCTCCGGGACGACCGGACGCCCGAAGGGCGCGGTGCTCTCGCACCGCGCGCTGCGGGACAACCTGCGCGCGATCCTGCGGGGCTGGGAGTGGACCTCGGAGGACCGCCTGCTGCTGACCCTGCCCTGCAGCCACCTGCACGGGCTCGCGCTCGGCGTGCTCGGCTCGCTGCTGCACGGCTCGAGTCTCGTGCTGCGAGCCCGCTTCGCCGCCGAGGAAGCGCTCGCCGACCTCGAACGGCTGGGCTGCACCGCCATGTTCGGCGTGCCGACGATGTACAACCGTCTGGTGCAGTTGCCCGCCGGGGCGATCCACCGCCACGACCTCGCGCGCGTGCGCCTCTGGGCCTGCGGCTCCGCGCCCCTGCTCGCCACCACCTTCGAGCGCTTCCGCGAGCTCTTCGGCACGACGCTGGTCGAGCGCTTCGGCATGAGCGAAGGCGGCTTCATGCTCGCCGCGCCCTACCACGGCGTGCGTCGCGCCGGCGTGGTCGGCCGCCCGGTCGAGGGCGTGGAGGTGCGCATCGTCGACGAGGACGAGGTCGACGCCGGCCGTCTCGCCGACGTCGCCGACGGCAACGCCGGCGAGCTGCTGGTCCGCGGCGGCAACCTCTTCGACGGCTACTGGAACGACCCCGCCGCCACCGCGGCGGCGTTCGTCGACGGCTGGTTCCGCACCGGCGACCAGGCGCTGCGCGAGTCCGACGGTCAGCTCCGCATTCTCGGCCGGCGCTCGGCCGACATCCTGAAGGTGCGCGGCTACAAGGTCAGCGCGGTCGAGATCGAAGACCGCCTGCAATCGCTACCCGGCGTGCGCGAGGTCGCGGTCGTCGGCCTGCCGCACGCCGACTGGGGGCAGGAGATCGTTGCGGTGGTCGCCGCCGACGCGCGCGAGTCCGGCGACGCCCTGCGGCTCCAGGACCAGGCGCGCACCCTGCTCGCCCCCTACAAGGTGCCGAACCGCATCGTCTTCGTCGACGAGATCCCCAAGGTCGGCCCGGGCAAGTACCGCAAGCAGGAGCTCGTCCGGACACTGACCTGCACCCCGTGAGCCGCCGCTACCGGAATCCGAGCGATTCTGGCATATAGGCGCCGCGCGACTGTCGCGAAGGCGGTTCGGCGCAAAGGGGAGGTGGCGGATGAAGAGTGTGATGGCGGCGGCCCTGGCGGTGCTCCTGCTCTCTGGCTGCGGCGATGACGACGGCGGCGCGCCGCCGCCCGCATCGGCGACGCCGGCAGCCGATACCCCGACGGAGACGCGTACGCCGACGCTGACGCGCACGATCACGCCGACGGCCACGATCACTCCGACGCTCGGACCCGGCGCGAACATCGGCTTCATGGGTCTGCTACGCGCCGACAACACGCAGCTCGATCCGGTGGGTGTCGACGCGCAACAGCGCCCCGTCTACGAGCGCCCCACCGGCAGCGGCTTCGTGATCGTCGTCGAGGCGCAGCCCGGCACCAACAACCGGCCGGTCGGCGACTTCGCCTTCAACGAAGCCGGCCCACCCGATCTGCAGATCGAGTCGGACAAGGATCTCGGCGACGGCTCCGGCGACGTCTGCGACACCGAGCCCGGCCACTTCGGCGGCGTACCCGGCATCGATCCTCCCGACTTCGAGTACACCGACACCATCGTCGGCGCCCTCAACGACTTCGGCTGCCGCTTCACCAACGGCGCCGGCGAACCCATCGGCCGCGACCGCAACGAGGGTTGCATCATGTTCAGCGACGGCAACTTCGGCTTCGCGAACGACGACGACACCGTGCAGTACTGCGGCACGGTCACGCTCCCGATGCGGCTTCCCGAAGGCGACACGATCCTGACCGCTCGCGTGCTCGACACCGACGGCGTCCCCGGGCCCGAGCGCCAGATCGTCGTGCGCGTCCTCAGCCCCTGACACCTCTCGCGGGGTGTCTTCGCACCCCGCATGGAGATCGCTGAAGCGGGCGCAGCCCGGTCCGCCCAGGCATTGACGGCGCCGTACGTTCTTGTCGCGTCTGCCGAGTAGGGATCCCCGCCGGCGGTCGAGGAACCCTCATTTCCCGCGGATGTACGCGCGGCACCGCCGCGCCCTCTCCCCGGCACACCCATTGCAGCCTTTACACATCAGGTCGCGTGGGGAGAGTCCCCCGGTGAGTCGTTGCGGTCATCACCTGCGGCCATTGAGAGTCCGGACCCTCCGCGGGCCGGCCGTAGACTTGCCTTCGGGCAGGAGGAGGAACGTCATGAGGAACAGCAAGGGTTTCACGCTGATCGAGCTGCTGGTGGTCGTCGCCATCATCGGCATCCTGGCTGCGATCGCCATCCCGCAGTTCGCCGCCTATCGGCAGAGGGGCTTCGACGCCCGCGCCAACTCGGATCTGCGCAACGCCGCCACGAGTGAAGAGGCCTACTTCGCGTCGAACCAGGTCTACAAGGCCTGCACGAACTGCACGAGCACCGATCTGCCAGGCTTCCAGCTCTCGACCGGCACCACCATGGCCATGTCGCTGATCGGCACCACCGGTTTCGGCGGCACCGCCACCAACACCAACGGCTCCGGCAAGACCTTCACCTACAACAGCACCGCCGGCGGCATGCAGTAGCTCTTCCTCCGTCGTTCGGACGAAGCGGGGCTGGGGAACGAGGTTCCCCAGCCCCGCTTTCGTTTCGGCGGCGCTCCTTCCCCTCCCAAGCCATGGCGCAGCGTCAAATTCTTCTCGACAGTCACTGCCGCATCCTGTCACTCGCCGCCTCCGGTCGCGGGAAGCGCCGAGATCGACTTGTCTGACCGCCACTCCGCCGCGGTGGCATGCCCGTTGCTGTTAGGATCTGCCAGCGAACGAGAAAGACAACCGGATCGATCCTAAGAGGGAGAGGGGTGGGGAGATTACCCAGGCAGTCAGTCGCAGAGAACCGAGAGTCCAAAGACTTCAGAGAGCAGAGAGAGAAGGAGGAAGAGACATGAAGATCCGCAACAGCAAGGGTTTCACGCTGATCGAGCTGCTGGTGGTCGTCGCCATCATCGGCATCCTGGCCGCGATCGCCATCCCGCAGTTCGCCGCCTACAGACAGAGGGGCTTCGACGCCCGCGCCAACTCCGACCTGCGCAACGCAGCCACGAGTGAAGAGGCCTACTTCGCGTCGAACCAGGTCTACAAGGCCTGCACGAACTGCACGAGCACCGATCTCCCGGGCTTCCAGCGCTCGACCGGCACCAACATGGCCATGTCGCTCATCGGCACCACAGGCTTCGGCGGCACCGCCACCAACACCAACGGTTCCGGCAAGACCTTCACCTACAACAGCACCGCTGGCGGTATGCAGTAACCGCCGCTCTCACCGAACCACCCACAACGGAAAGGGGGCCGGGAGTCATTCCCGGCCCCCTTTTCATTTTCTCGAGCTGGCGAGTGCGAGCTCGAGGCCGGGCGGAGCGGACGAATCGCAGAGGGGCCGATCCGTCGGCTCCGCCCGATCACTCTCTCGAGCCCCCGATACGAACTCGACGATGGATGCCACTTCTCGTCACTGCCGTACCGCCTGCACCTTCGCGCAGCTGGTTCCGCGTCCGGTTAGAGCCTGACGCGTACGGCGGCGAGCGTTGGCACGCTCCTCGCTTTCGAAGTTCACCAAGTTCGGCCGATATCAGGACCCAAAGACGTAAACCAAAAACGCGCTGTCCGCGAAAGAGACAGAATCGAAGGAGGAAGAGACATGAAGATCCGCAACAGCAAGGGTTTCACGCTGATCGAGCTGCTGGTGGTCGTCGCCATCATCGGCATCCTGGCCGCGATCGCCATCCCGCA